>Ga0310345_10003079_pt1 | contig 16158 bp, 3 predicted proteins | sample HC15DNA20500_MG_FD_204667 | JGI IMG/M metagenome (GOLD analysis project Ga0310345, IMG submission 204667) | Marine microbial communities from station ALOHA, North Pacific Subtropical Gyre - HC15-DNA-20-500_MG | ecosystem: Environmental > Aquatic > Marine > Oceanic | place: Pacific Ocean: North... | reverse complement strand
TAATCCATTCATTCAATTCAAGGTAATCATCTTTCAAGACAGGCTTAAAACCAATACGCTCACCCTTTTTATTCAGAACTTCTACAACATCATAAACCTCTAATGCTCTATCACTATCCTCCACAAAACTCTTTGTTATAGCTGTTCTAGCAGCCGCCTTATCTTTGAATGGCTTTCGCTTAGCCATCTCTTTCTGGAAACTATCGAATTCGGTCGATTCCTTAACAGCCATTTTAAGAATATTCACTTCCGCTGTTAATCTCTTAGACTCTCTTTGAGCAGCCTTAAAGAATTCCGTCGCCTTCGCCATAGTAACAGTTGTTGTTTCAGGCGATAAACCCAATGCCTCTGGGTTGGGGATTGCTACTCCAATACCTGGCTTATCTTTAGCAGCTCTCTTGATTCGTTGTTCAAGATCATCAATCTGATCTTTTTTATCCTTGCGAACCGCTGGCTTTTTAGCCGCCTTAAGTTCTGTCTTAAGTTTCTTTATTTCAGCCTGAAGCCTCTTAATGCCCTGAGTCCCTCCCTCCCTGTGCCCAACCTCTTCAATCTTAGCCTTCCCGCCCTCCTGAATAAGAATCTGCGAAGTCTTATATTTGCCTTTCTTCCTCTGTTTGCGATACCGCTCTGCTGTCTCAAGGTTCTTCCCAAGACTCTTGACTACACCTTTCTGCCTTTTAATTTCTGCAGTTTTCTCTCTAAGCTCCGCTTGAGCTGCAACTAAAGCACTTCTGGATTGCAACGACCTTGGCCTGACAATGGCCCCCAAATCCGAAATCTGCTTTCTTACAGAACCGATTTTCGCTTTAAGCCCTGCACTTTTATCTTCCTTACTTCTCTCCTGAAGCCCTTCTAATTCTTTCTGAAGATCAACAATCTGATCAACTACCGTCTTTATATTCTCTCTCTCTAAAAGAGCCTTATTCCGCACATAAGTCCGAAGTCTGGAGGCCGTAGATTCTCCATGCTTATCAATCATTATTCTCTTTGCAGGAATATCATCTCCAACAGTCGGAATACCCTCTTCTTCTATTGCCCCAATTCTAATGAAATCAGAATCATACTCGGCAAATAACGTAATAAGACTTTCAGCCTTACCTCGAATATCAACATTTCCATGTTCCCCGAGAAAAGTAAGCATCTCAACCAGAACCCTTTGAATATCCTCATCGGTAATCCAAGACCCATGCGCAAATGGCATAAGCAATACAGGTTTTTCCGGTGAAGGAACAAATGCAAGAGTCGGGACAATATCCATCGAATCCCGATGTGCTCCTCCTTTGATAGTTTTCAATCCTGGTATTTTGGAGGAGAGATACACAAGCATGCTCCATCTATTCTGACTATGCTGTGGAAGCATATTCTCAACCGCATCGAGACCAATCTCATTCCAGGGCATTTCTTCAGAAACAAATCCATCATTCTCCAGAATAAAGGTTATCGCTGTACCTGCCTTATTATATCTATCAGTAACAGCAGGCTCCAAAGGCCTGAATTGCTGTCGAGGAGGAACTTCCACTTCCCACGCCTGGTCTTCTTCAGAAAATCGAACAACAGCATCACTAATTCCTTTTGCATGAAATTCAGCTGCTTCCTCTGTGGAAAATCCTCCAGTAACTTTTGGTTCCGATTCAGGTAAAGGTTCTATCGGCTCCTGAACCTTATCGAGCATCCCATATTTACCCCGTAATGTCCTAAGGTCTTCATTGACTACCCCTACCTGCCGCCTCGTAGAAGGCTTTGCTGGTGCCTTGGGGATTCCGGCATATATATCTTCAGCATCTTCTTTTATCAGACGTTCGATAATATCCCTCTTGGTTCCCGAGGGATCCACTTCTCGCGATTCTGCGAATTCAACAAGCTCTGATTTTTTCAGGTTATTCAGTTCTTTCTCAGACGGCAATGTAGTTTCCAAAGAGGGCTCTTCAGCCTTAATCTCCATCATCATTGTTACATTGTCATAACTCCCTTCCTCGCCCAAACGATCTAATGCCTCATAAATATATTGGTTAATAGCATGAGTGTCATAAACCCTGACCGTTGTCCCATCACCCATATCAACATCCTGGCGATGTTCGGGAAGATTGATTACCGCAAGAACTGCATTCCGATCAAATTGATGTAATGCACCAAGAATTTCAGTTCTCAGCAAATTCATCCTATTCTCCTCATTCTGCTCATCTTGCATCAACTCCCAAAGCTCAGAATCAGTCATTGCCTCCTTTGTAGTAACATGAGCTGTATGAGCAGGATCCCATCCAGTTCTTTGTAAATACATTCTTGCTGATTCAGAATCAGTAAAAGGATTTATGCTTCTTCCGCCAACTTCAGGATGGATCCCCTCTCTGAAAACCCAGGGATCATCCCGTGTTTCATACCTCGTCATTTCACGGATATAAGCCTGAGGAGCAATCTGAGGAATATGTAACAACTCAGATCCGAAATAATTCTCTCCCTTCTTAAGCCTCTCCGATTCTGACCTCTCGAATGTTTTTCTTGCTGATTGTGCCTGGGAATCAAGACGACCCAAATGACCCAGATTAATAGGATACCTGGTGACTTGTGCCCCTGTCCTTTTATCGGTAGTGGCAGTTTCAGATCTTCGACTTATCTTCCTAGCAGCTCTGCTATTCTTGAGTTGACGCAAGCTGGATTCGTATACCGCATTACCGGCAGAGGCCATTCTTCTCAAATTAACGAAATCATCAAACAGAAGTTCAAAGGCAATTTCGTTGCCAACTCTATGATCCTCAAAGATCTTAGCACGCTCCAATCCCGGAGCTAAGTCATTATAAAATTTCCGCAACCTCTTGGATTTCTCATGCCAATGTGGATCCTTTGACTGATCCCACTTACGAGTCAGCCAATCAATAATAGTAGTTTCACCAATATTCAGATTCTTTGTCTTCGCAAGAAAATCAGTTAATGGATAAGCAATCATCTGATATACCAAGCCAGCCGGAGTAAGCCCATCAGCAGTCGTCAAAACGGCAGGATTCTGGTTAGATGAACCATGTTCCATCGCCTGCTTTTTAGTCGCAATTTCAAGAAGGAATTCTGCGATATGACCATTTTTCAGCATTGCTAAAAAGCCTTCGGATCTTCCTGGAAATACACCCTCCTTATTATCCAAATCGGGCCAACGCTCAATGGCGAAGAGATTAACAGGATCTAATGCCAGGACCACTTCATGATTGGTCCGCGTTTCACCGGTAACAGGATCCTGATATTCCCCTCTCTCCTCTAAGATCTGAAAGGCAGAGAACCCCCCAGTAGAAGCCAACCCCCAATCAGTTCCCTCTACTGATCGGAAAATAGAATGAAGAAGATTTTCTGCAGATTCCTCTCCTGCCTTATGCCCTCTCCCAATCATTTTTGTGGCAACTACAGTTCTATCCACACGATCTGAAGGGAATGTTTCATTTTCAGTCGCCTGCAAATCAGCAAGTTTTGTATCCCCTCCTGCCATACTCAGAACTAATTCTTTACCATCTGCTATACTGTCACCTACAACATCAATAAGAGACTGCCCCCCTTCTCCAGCAAGAGCCCTCCCTAATTCCAGATTAGGCACATCTTCAAAAGTAAGACCGAATCTTCGGCCAGATGCATCCTCATATTGAATCCTGGCTCCATAACTCTTGAGAACCTTCTGAACCTCCGGATCTCTTAAAGCCTTTCTCGCTTCTTTTGCCTCCTTACTTCCCACAGGATTATTGCTAATAATCTTAATCCAGTTATCTATCTTATTCTGAGTCTCAATTCTATCCAGACCATGCAATGTAAGTTCATCACCACGCACTCCCCCTTCAAGATCCAAGGGATTTGTTGCCTCTAAAAACTCTTTGCCTGGGATTGCCGAATCCTCAATACCAGCAAAACCCATCAAGGCTTTTGGCAACCCAAATGGGATGGACGCTTCGCCCTCCCGTTGCAATTGGACATTATCCCATTGTGCACTTCTCCCCCGTCGCTTTGCACGCAATCTTTGAGGCACCCGCCCCCCAAGCATTGCATAATCCATCTCCTCAGAAAGAGACTGCATTTTGGCTACCGAAGTCACCAGAAGATGCTGCCGATCTAATTCATTCCGCAAATTCTCTACTGCCGCTTCACCATCAGGATGATTCCTGGTGAGTTCCTCAAGAGCCCTATCAAAAATATTATCAACACCCGTAACCCGGCTTCTCTCCTTCGCATCTCCCCATTCCTCAAGAAGTCCCTGAAACGAATTGACTCCAATCCTTCCAGGCAATCGAGCATAAAGTCTCGAAAGAAGACCGGCATTAAAATCTAATGCCTCCTTCCGCTTATTCCATGCCCGACCATACTCCCCTTCTGCATTAAGGGAATCCCTGATAAATTGCGCTTTTGCTGCAAGAGCTAATCTGATTTCGGTTATTTGCTTGGCAATCTTCTTCTCATTTAAAGCCTTTTGATATTCTGGATCCTGAAATGCCACCCACTTAACCGGCCTATCAACCAACCCTCGAAGAACTCCTCGATCAAGACCTGTTTTAAGAATTCTTTTCCTAACTTCCTTATCCAAATTACTCGTTGCTGATTCAAGGCTTTCGTCAATTTGGTCTTTCCGCTTTTTGAGTTCAGGAAATTCATCCGTATAAAGATCTATATTAGGTTCATCATCCACATCTCGCGCCAAACTCCGATGCTTAGCAGCCACCTGATTATTATGAACCTGAGATAAGATATCTGTAAAATTCTCTAAAACTGCTTCTCTATTAGAAGGGGCATCTTCTTCTGCGACAGATAGCTTGCGGTCCTCTTGCCTAATGCGTCGAGGAGTAATAAGTTGAGCGAGACTTTCGGCTGCCTCTTCTTCAATATTTTCAATAATGGCTTTCTTCTCGGCCCTTGAACGACCAACAACTCTAAGGCCACCTACTTCTCTTTCTGTGTCTCGTCTATGTTCTTCACGATCTATAAGAACAGGCTTTCTCCCCATATTCACCTCGCCAGGAACCGTCCTTCCTTGATAGCCAACTGACGGAGCCGGTGTAACCTGCGCTCCTGCCGGTACGATCTCACCTTCCTCTCTTACTGTTGGGACTTCATACTTAGGGGGAAGTTCTCGACCTCTACGATCAGCCAAAATACGTGCCCCGGGATCACCTGACTCAACCCTAGCGACTCCCTTTACCCCCATACGGCTTAGAACCACTTCATACTCTTTGGCATTTAGCGCGTTTTCAGCAATCAAGTTTGGTCGCCCACTAGCATTAATGACAGCAAGAGAGTTCTTAAGTTTAGAGCGCAAATTCTCAGGAATTATTGGCTCGATATCAGAATTGGTTATTAAAGACCAAGTGCCTTCTCTTCGATTCCAATGGTAATCAATAATATTCCCAACGCCCGCTTTATCAGGATCATCAGTAGTGGCCGCATCAACAAGCAATCGTTTAATCTTACTAAGCGTATCCTGAATAGATCTCTGTTCTTCATTCAACTCCCAGTCCGCATCAGTTGCTTCTAAAGTTCGATCAAGATCATGACTTATTCTCTCTAGAGCCTTTTCGTCTATATTATATAAATCCTGAGCCTTAACACCTCCTGTCTCAAGAGCCCGGCCCAGCTCCCCTATCATTCTTTCTAGTCTCTCAGGCATTACCGTAAGTTGCCTGTGTGCACGGAAAAATCGATTCAGAGATTCAAATACCCTTGCCGCCATTTCAACAAGACGATTAATGAATCTCCGGACCTTCCCGGTTTCATCCATATCCTTTGCCGCCCTTGTATCTACAAATTCATTAACCCAGCGGTACAATGCATTATGCATGGAAAAGGCTGTATTGCCGGTCTTTAATGTGGATAGAAGTTGGGCCATCGTCTCATGACCTATCCGCCACTTCAATTCATCCCAATTAGTAGTTGGAGCAGTTTTTGTTTCCCCCGCTTTAAATGCATCCCAATCTTTTATTATTTTCTGAATGTCTTGAAAATAATCATCAGTCGTTTTAGGTGAAGGAGCATATAATCCTTCAGTTCTCCTATACCATTCGACGAGAGCCGTTCTGGCAGAACTGTCGTCTTTTGCGAGATCGGTCCATTCCTGAGTTACAGTTGTTACCTCTTCATCGGAAAAGATTTCCCGAGCATAAGCGTGTCCAACTTCTTCAAAGCCAAAGGAATTAAAGAAATTAGCAAAATCCTCAGAAACAGTCTCACGGGCCAAGTCATTCTTTCCCTCCAAACTTTGGGACAACCCAACAAGGCGAGCGTGTAAGACCTCTATATTAACATTAATCTGTGTCTCCCCATCAACGATTGTAACATAGCCATCCTCATTCGCTGTTTCATTAGCATCTACTGCCTCATCACTAGTTACAAAAACCACCTTAGCTGCCGCATATTCTGCTCCTGCTATATCCGCAAAAAGATCTCGCGCCAGATCCTTCAGTTTTTCTATTGCAACTTTATCGTTCTTCGAATTGGCAACCAAATCAATCACCTCAAGAACCTTCTCTGCCTGTTTCTTGTTAAGGAAATTCTTATTATATAATTTCCTAACCTTGTCTATATCCTGAGGAATACGTTCCAGATAATGTCGCTGTGTTCCATCTCCCCTCTTGTGAACAGATTTAACAACCCAACGATGCAAAACATTCTTGGGATCATTATCTGCTTGAATTTCTAAAATAGATTCTTGCCGGACATTTTCCGCTATACCTGGATGAAGGTCTCTACTGGAATCAATAGTTACACTTTGGTGAAGATCTCCAGGCTCAGTAGTATTAGTACTGATTTCTTCAAACTCACTTGATTTAAGAGAAAGCAAACCAGAACGCTTCTCTATCGGAACAACATCTCCTCCAAAAGCAGTCGGAGAAAAAAGTGCAGGCATTTCCTTTTTGTCAGTAAGAGCATCAAGTCCCCGTATTCCTTCATTAAAGGCTTCTTTGATTACAGGACTAACTTGCTCTTTGGCATTAGAAATCTCCTTCATTACCGCCTCAACTTCTGCCCTCACGGAATCACTTGCCTCTGCCATTGCGTCAACAAAAGAGTCCCTCAACTTAGAATCTTGACCGAGAAGAACTTTCGCAATTACTGCTTTTGCCCTAGCAGAATCATCAGCATTGGTTAATTGGGAATCTACAGATCCCAATAATCCCGCTTCCTCAAGAACGGAAACAGTATCATCTACTTTCTCCTTAGATTTAACAGCGGCTCTTAATGCTGTTGCATCAGAGATAGTAGTTCTACGGAAAGTATTGCTGTCCCCTTTAATACTAGAGTGCTCTGGATTAAGTTTCACCTCTCCAGTCTCTCCATCGACTGTTACCGCCTGATCGCCTTTCGAATCAACACTCACCTTCCCCCCATCATAGAGCGCCTCAAGATCAGCACGTGCTCCCTTCCCCTCAATCAACTTCGCTCGCTTCCCAGCCGTAGCACTATCGGCTCCATCTGCGAGAGTGAAATTCTCATCAACATTAACTCTTTTACTTCTGCCTTTCGTTTTACCCTCTAAGCCAATCTCTTCCGCTTTCTCTTCCGTTTTATGCTTACCCAAAAGTTCCCGCTGAGTTGCTTTTGCTTTTCTCTCTGTAGTAAAGGCCACAGCACTCGCTTTATATTCAACATTCTTTTTGACCGGATCGTTATAAAATTTCCCTGTTTCGGGGTTATAAATTCTCTCCGTCTTTTTGGCCCCCTTAGTTCCCTTGTCTCCACGCATTAACCTCAGAGTCTCACCAGTCTCATCAGTCTCCTTCTCAAGAAAAAACTTACTCGGCTCAAGATCCTGATTATGAATCCGTCCCTTAGGAGGAGCGCCAAACATTTCCTCACGGGTCGAAACCACCCCGTGCCCAAGCTGAACCCTATCAGCCCCATACCTGGGCTTTATTTTTGCTTTTGCAGGAGCCTCTTCTTCAGCTGCCTCTCTCTTTTCATGCCGCTCAACTTCATCTTTTGCATGGATTACAATATCTTCATATTGTTTTATTCCTTCAACATCAGTTCCCTGTTCCTGTAATTCTGATAATTTTCCCTCTGACGATTCCAAATGCTCTTTAGCTAAACGAAGAACTCTAGACTCAATTCCCTCTTCCGTTGGCGCAAGAGTTTCAGCAACAACCTCCGCAGCATCAGGAGCCATAGCAAAATCCTCAGGAGAAAAACCTTCCTCCAAAAGTGCTTTCTCCTCGGAATCTAAAACAGGAACGCCTTCTACCTCTTCGGCTAAAACTCTATCAGTAAGGGGAGTGGTCCCCTCCGCTCCTGGTGGTTTAGGTGGTCGTTTGGCAATAAGAGGAGTAGATTCTCCTGCTGGTTTACCCAAGGTATCCTCAGACGAAGTAACGCCTTCAGATCCTTTCTTCCACCAATCATACCCCTTCTTAGCTTGTCCTGGAATATTAACACCAAATCCAAGAGCCATAGATAAAAGGAAGGCATATGAAGCATTAGATGCTATCTCTTCTGGAGTTTGGTCTGGATTAAGTTCTTGTTGAACAATGACCCCACTTATGAATTCATCAACGAATTCCTCAAGACCCTCGCCCACTACATCCTTGGCAAGGAATGTCGAAAACTTACGTCCCTCTGCACGTAAAGCTATTCCCATGGCTGCTCTTTCTGAGCCAGTATTAGCTCCCGCCCAGGTAACAGCAGCTGTAATAGCGAATTGCTCAAACCCAAGCAGCATCGCTTCGTCCCAATCCATCCCCTGGGTATAAAGTGCTTCAGATATAACTCTCGTTGCAGCACTCGCCCCGGCTGATGCAACCATTCCTCCTTTCACAAATTTCGCCTGAACCTTTTTCCACTTATCATAAGCCCTTTGCTCTGTTTGCTTAAGAGGATTCCCTGCTCCCCTTTTAAGTCTTCCCTGCTTTTCCCACCGACGATATCTCCTGAATTTTCCAAATCCTGCCGCCTTTGATCCAACACCAGCTCCTCCCCTGGAAAGAAAGACATCAAAAAGCAATCCCATCGCATCACCAGCAAACTCCGACGCCCAATGAGATTTCAAATATGTTCTATCCATACTTGTTTGCTCAGCTCCATGAGACATGAACTCTCCAAACTTATCAAACCCCAGCATCCCGGCGGCTCCACTTATAACTCCGGTCGAACTTCCCTTAGATACTTCGAAAGCAATATGAAAAGCTTTTCCAATCTCCCCCCAAAATCCCGCATTTTCTTTTTCGCTTAAAAATTTATCTACTCTCTCCTGAAAAGTGTCGCCTTCATATTTATCAAACTTCTCAGGATGATCATAAACATCCTGAAAAGCTGTTTCTGCATCTGCAGCTTGAGACGCAACTTGTGCCAAAGCTCTTCTCTTTACTGCTGGTGGGAAAGATAATTGATCTATCTTTGACCGCATCTGAGCCTCACTAAGTCGAAGAAGAGATTCTGGATTGAGTCTAAGTTCTCCAAACGCATCAATCTTAGCTACTTCATTCTTATCCTTAAACGGCGCATCTTCAATAGAGACCCTATTTATAAGTTCTTCCTGTTCCTTTGGAGAATAGCCAAGTTCTTCTAATTTCTTCCGAGCCCTATGAAGATCTAACCTTCTTCGAGGATCATCTTCAGGGTCCCCAAACGGATCGCGAAAGACGCCTTTGGAAACAGGAGGCAAATCCTGCATATCCCATTTATCTACAATTCCCTGGACTATATTACTGGCCCATTCCTTAAGTTCTCGCGTGCTATCCACCGAACCCTCATAACCATGCGCTTCAGGATTTTCCTCAAGATAGCTTTCTAATTCCCCCCTATTATCTCGAACATCATCTTTAACTTTATCCGTAATCTTCATCCTGCCTCCCCCCCAAAAGCCGGTTTTCCAATCTTTTGACCACGAATAATTATTCCAAACACCTTTCTCAATAGAACTTTCAAGAATAGTTTTCTCAAATGACTGCTCACTCGAAGAAGGATCCAGTCCAGGAACTTCTGGTGCTGTCTTGCGAATAAACGAACCCCCAACTTCTTTAACGCCTTTCGCAACATCACCCATAAGTTTTCCAACTTCCTCCATTGCCTCATGCCCCATTCTCCCAAATTTCCCATGATCTCTCTCTCTCAACTTCCCAACCCATTCTGGATCATTTCGCATGATCGCCCGAGCAGCCGTTCTTTGATCTTCAACCAACTGAGAATCATTATACTCTTCACGACGAAGAGTTTTCATAGTATTTGTATATTCCATGAAGGGGCCAGCCATCTTGGGGCCAGCATCATGCTCGACATAAGCATTCCTTAATTTCTTAATAGCCTGATATTGCTTGTCTAACTCCCCCCTTCTACGTGTAGATTCATTTGCATGTCTCCTGTTAAGTTGATCTAAAGTAGAATTAATAAATCCAGCCATACGGCTCATCTCTCCTTGATCAACCCTCTGCGTAATAAAACTAGTTATAAGCTTATCACGCTCATCTTCATCAGAATCTTTAAAGACAGTAGATGCTTTTAGCTCTTCAAGAGTGAAAGACATAATAAATTAATTTTAATTCCTTATTCTGGCAATGGTGTTTGTTCAGCTCGCGCTCGCTGATTTTCATCTGCCCATTGATTAGCCGCAGATGTCCCCTCTGCTGTTATCTTCGCCGCCTCATCCTTGTACAACTTGGGATTAGCTAAGAGCTGTTTCATGATATGCACTTTTTGCTTATAGCCCATTTGACCTCCTGGTGCGTCCTCTGGTCGTTCTATCATCTCCCAACCCACGCCTCCACTTAGTCGCAACTCATGAAGAAGCTTCTTTTTTTCCTCTTTATTCCCCTTTTCAAATTTCTCCAGATGCTCCTTAGTAAACTCAGCTTTACGCAACATATCTACAAAGGAGACCGTCAAACCCAAAGTCTCCTGACCGGATACCTTCCAAATCCCACCTACGGGATCAAACCCATGACCGCCCTCTTTAGTTGAAAACCTCATCGGACGAATCCTAATTGGATCTCGTTGCTCTTTTACAGGTTTTTTTAACTCCTCAAATAATTCCATGATAAATCCCCGAATATCTTTAATATAACCATGAGGAGTTGTGCGGCTATAATCCGGTCCATTTGCTTTATAATCTTCCCAGTCTTGCACTACAAGATCCCCAGCGTTATCAAATTTATTAGGCGCCATCCGACCTAGGGCATAATTAGCAGGATATCTTAATCTCTTCTCATAAACATCCATGATTTGCTTGGTCGTAAAGTTAGATCCATGTTCTGCTTTATTAATCATGGCAGAAATAATATCCCCGCCAACATTCCAAGCATTATCCATTGAGGATTCCATATCCGCATACAGAGCATCAAATTCATCTGACGAGGCAGTCCGAGGACTTACTGACTTTGCTTCAAGTACTCCTTTTGTCGCGCCTTTCTTCTGGACCATAGTTATTGTTGACCAATCTCTTTCCCAATCATAATTATCAGGCTCGTCCGTTCCCGACGCTTTCTTTAGTAACAGGGACTTAGCCAGATCGGCAAACATCGGATAAATATCCTTAGTCGCAGTGCCCATCTGCTTGCGAATAGCATCCAATTCTTCCTTCTCCTTTGCTTCGTCGTTTCTCTTCTTTATATCAACATCGTAATCGATGAGATATTTCCCCCCACCTTTCCTGATTAATTTTGAAGCTGCCCGTAACTTATCAGCCGCTTCACCTTCAGGATTCTTTCTTGCTGCTATATTTAAATCCTCATCCGATAGATCCAGAATGGCTTGCTCCACAGTACCCCTATCCAGACCTAGAGCATTCTCTAATTCATGCCAATTTCTCTCAGACTCAATAAAGCCTGCTCGCGAGTCATCACCATCAAGATGACTAAGTAGAGAAGGCAAATGATCAATTACTAGACCAGTATCTTTGGCTAATTTGAATGTAAGCCTATTTATTTCATGGGTATCTAAAGTGTCATCAATTGGTCGGAAGTCGCCAACTTCAACAGCTCCAGCACCTCCAGCAGCCTGAGGACGAGATCTTGAAGATGTTCCAATGCCCCCTCCTGTAGACTTCCTAACCATGCCAGCAAGACCATCAGAAGCAACAAATGCAGACATATTTAAATCCGCATGAACTTTCCCCAAATTCATTTCAATAACTTCCTTCTCCTGTCCCCAGCGACCAAGTTCTACCTCCCTTTCGATATCCTCGTAATATAGAGGCATATTTCTTCTTGTAATCTCATTCTTGTCTCTCGTTCGCCTTGCTTTAAACAACTCATTCGCCTCCGTAAATGGAGCGAGTCTTTCCTTGGCTTCTCGCTCTCTTCTTCCCTCGTTGGTCTCAAAGTTTCCTTTCAAATGCTCATGCATGCCAAGCCATGTTTTATTACCAGACAAACCAGCAAACTTCTCCATTGCTTCACGATCTGCTTCAGGAAAATCAAGGCCTTGGCCCATGCGTTTTATTACAAATTTATTAGCGGCATAAGCCTCTTCTGCATCCTTCTGATCATAATAAGCCTGCTCCGCTAAATCCCGCTTTTGTGCATGAGCATAAATAATAGATTGTTGCTGTTTAAGATTCTCTCCAAGACTTGATTGGAACTGAAGATCCTCCTTCATCAATTCATAAGACTTACTTATATCTCCTCCTACCGCCGGAGAAAACTTTGGGGCAAAAACATAAGCGTTGATGCTCTGGTCAAGAGCTTTCTCTGCCTCAGTAAACTGATCTGATATATCCTTTTCGCTCATTAGTCTTAATACCCTATACTTTTTAGATGTTCTCCAACCTCCCGCGCAGCCTTAGGATCACGCCTCATTGTTTCGGCATCCCTTTTATTCTCGTCTATATCTCTCCGCACAGCTTCTTGTAGAGCAACTTGCTTGGCATCTCCTTTTCTTATCTTCGCACGCAAACTTACTGCATCAGTTCTTGCAGTTAAATCAGTCATCTCATTAACCCAGTCATTCAGAACTTTCGGATTTTGTCTTATCTCCCAACCGGCAGGAGGAGGAGGGACATTATCAACGGTACCATCATTATCGATATCAGTGCCGAGCATTCCCAATTCGCTATATCTATCATAACTGGAATAAACCTTTTCCAAATCAGCAGCATATTGAGCCGAATACTGCGTGCCAATTACACCACTACGTGTTGCTCTCTTAATCTCCTCCTTCGCCTCCAGGAATGCAGGCAGAACTCGACCGCTAAGACCTCTTCCTGATCCCTCGCTAAGATTACGGTTAAATGCCATTTCTTGCCGTATGTTTCCGTGTCTTCGAGCTGGAGCCTTTCTTGCCATTTTCCAAGCCTCGGCAGTAAATGGACGGAATGGCTGCACATCAAATTTCCCAATCCGCTCTTTCTGTTCTGCCCCAATTTCATCACGACGATCCTGACGCTCCCAATCAAGACGCTCGACGAGGAGATCTTCACGCCGTGCTTCTGGATCTATCTCAGCTTTCTCAAACTTCGGCAACCTATAAGGCTGACGAAACTCTCCACTTCCAATTGTTCCCAGCCCCCTATCTTCCCCTCGAATTTCAGCAGCTCTTTTTGCTGCTCTCTTAGCCTCTTTTGCTTCTTTTTTTCCTCTTTCTTTCCCTTCCCGTTCTTCCTCTTCCCGTAAAACCTCATCTTCGACTCCACGCATATCACGCTCCCATCGACGCCTAGCTTTTTTTTCAGCCCTTGCTCCAGCTTTTGGTTCAGGTTCGGGTTCAGGTTCGGGTTCATCTCCCGCAGCAGTAGCCGACCCAGGAGGCAGAGGGATATTGCCTTTCTTAATATCTTCAAGAGATTTCTTAGAAAAGGGTTCGTCGGGATTCTCACGGATGCCTTCAAAAAACTCACCCAAATCAGAGGCACCACCAGAGCCCATCGCCCCGGAAGTGGAACCAGAACCAGATGTACCTTTGCTAGAAGGCCCACCTTCACCCTCAGAAGACCCTACTACAGTAGGAGGTACGCCTGGAGCTTTAGGTTCATCCTCATCTTCACCCTCATCTTCACCCTTTTTCTTTTTCCCCTTCTTGCCTTTCCCGCCTTCTTCCTCCACAGGAGCGGCTTTAGGGCCTTGACCGAAATCCCACCCTTTTCCCTTTTTCCCGCTAAAGGGATCTCTCACTCTCTTCGCTTTGGGAATCTCGAAATTTGGATCCCTTGACAAATCCTTCAAAAGCTTCCTCATCTCATGGGCAGTAGTTGCCATCGGATTGTCCTTGAAAAGCTGATGCATCCTGGACTTCCCCTTATCGGTTCCGATATCAATCTTACGCTTCGCAAAATCCTCTGCTAAAGCGACCTGATCAGCATTGGGTTCACCTCTTTGAAGATTAGCCTTTTCAATAGCTTGCTCCCTTTGTGAAACCTGCATCCCGGCAGATACCATGTCATCACCGGCTCTCCTGGCTCCTGTCCCAACACGGGCATCATACCCCTCTTTGGCCAAACCAGCCGCAACACCATAATCTCCTGCACGAACTGCCTTTTTATAAAGGAGGCGTCTTTGACGATCATGACCACGCTGTTCATGCATCATCTTATTAATCTCCCCACGCTCCTCTTCTTTTCTCCTATATGACGAAGCTCCCCCGAAATTAACTTCATCCAAAGTAGACGCCCCGCCCTTTGCCTTATCGACAAAAGATTGTGCTTTTCTACTACTGCGGCCAAAACCGCTCATCCGATCATCTATATCTGCCATGACTATCCAAAGTTATTCGGCTTATGACGCAGACCGAAATCCAATTTAACGTGTCGCCTTTTGACCCCATCAGACCTTCTCTGATTTTGCCCCATCTCCTGATAGAAAGTTTGCCATGCTTGTGGAGCCCGAGGGTCTGCCTCGTTTTCATATCCAATAGCCATAAGCCCCAGCTTAGCTGTATAGATACTCTTAAGAGGAACAATATCCGTATCTGCGGCAATAGTAGGAGCCTTACATCTCATTAGTGCCCTGACCACATCAGTAGAGTCCTTGAGGAATTCAGGAACTTGATAAATTCTCTTATGGACAGTTGGAGGACCATCAGCGGTTTGCTGAATGCCATGATCTACAAAATGGCCCTTTGTGCCTCCGGGAACCTGATGTTCCACATCGACATCCAAAACCGACCAGCGATTAACAGAATAAGGCTTTTCATTATCCCTGACCTTTAGCATGGCGTCATAAAGATCAGGATCGATCAGGATAACCGGATACTCTTCCCATGTTGTTTTAAGAGCGACATCAGATAGATCCAGAGTGACCTCCTTGCGGCTTTCAGGGAAAACGCCCGCCTGATACCCCCTATCCACCAGCTCCTGGATAGCTACATCAATATCCATGCCGAGAGTCAATTCGCCCTCAACTGCCGTTTTTATTTGTAGCCGAGTAGGATTATGGCTCACCGCCTTAAATTACAGGGATTTTTGCGTTGACTCAAGACCAATCCCTAACTCCCCCCAGGAGATCATGTATGATCCCCCTCTAAATCAGTAGCCTGTTTTAGGAATTCCTCATTCTTGTCGAATTGTTTTTTCGTTCTCTTGGGGAAACGAACAGCGGAAAATGGATCTTTTGAGGGGTTTTTGCCAAATCCCCTTCTTATCCCAGTGAGAGAAACTCTCACCCTCTTGCTTTTTAACCACCAGAAGAACCCGGCATCTATCTCCAATATCTTACCTTTCGAAATCGTAGCCCCATAGGCACCAGGTTTTTCTCCCTGAACACTCCGAACCATAATTGTCTCAGGATCGCATACCACTACATATCTAGGATCCAACTGAGTGTACGTGTATCTTCCTATTAATTGGACTTCAACAAAATCCTCAAAGCGGACTTCTGCTGATTCCATACAAAACAAGGCTGTATATCGTGATTCCCAAAACCACTCAGGGACTTCAATTATACAACACTTAGTCTCGCCATCCTCACCAGAAGATCCAGACCCGCCACTTCCGCTTCCACTTCCCCATTTACTTTGCGTTTCCGGCTGACATGGATCACAGTCAGGCGTATGTTCCCCCTCTTTTCTCCAATAGATTCGACCTATCTGCTCAGTAAAATCCGTCTCGCCCTCATCCATAATACAAGCTTTGAGAAGCGGCAATCCCATTGCTTCTTGCTGATGAGGAGTAAAATCAGCCATACCACCCTCGCCGGTAACAGTATCTTCCGAAGGAGGTATTCCCACAAACTCATCTAATGCCTCTTCCACGCCCTCCTTTATAGGAGATTCACTATCCCG
>Ga0310345_10003077_pt1 | contig 16172 bp, 9 predicted proteins | sample HC15DNA20500_MG_FD_204667 | JGI IMG/M metagenome (GOLD analysis project Ga0310345, IMG submission 204667) | Marine microbial communities from station ALOHA, North Pacific Subtropical Gyre - HC15-DNA-20-500_MG | ecosystem: Environmental > Aquatic > Marine > Oceanic | place: Pacific Ocean: North... | reverse complement strand
CCTGTAAAAATTGAGCAGTAATACTGCCATAAGGTTGAACAGTAACTGCGGAAGCGGCGAGTTGACCAGGAGAGTTTATTGGTATTGCAAGCGTAAATGCTTGCACCTCAGTAACATCATCAGTTATACTAATACTAATAGTATCCCCTGTCGCTGTGACATCGGTAACTTCTTCAGTTATTTCTAGAGTAGTTTGAGTACTCATCTTGTAACTTCTGGGGTGAGGGTTACCTCTCCTTGAAGAATTCGTTTAACAATAGCATCATTAGATGTATAAATTTCCAAATCATATACATACTGTCCAGGAGCTAAAGCCGCTGTAGTGGCTGGAGATAGCTCTAATTTTAACGTGCCAGCACTAGCATTAGTTGTAGTTACGGTGAAAGTAGCTGCGACAGACCCTGAAATATGGGTTGTACGCAGCTGTGCTCGACCTGTATAATTGGTCAAATCTAAGTCTAGTCCTGCCTGCTTAATTGCTAAGTCAAGAGCAAAGCTGGACCCTTGGTCAACCACTAAGTTATACGTACCTGCACTCATGTCTTTTTCTCCATTCTGAAATTATATACTAAAGCACCTATTTAGTCAAGGTTTATTTTTTAGGTGGTTAACTTGCCTAGCACTACTCTAGGGTTGGTGCCGTCTGTTATAGTAATTTTCTCGCCGTTTCCATCTATTGTCATATAATCGCCTATCGTGATTTTATCTCCGCTAGAATTACCTAATGTATTTTCTCCCGAGAACCCCGCACCTTTAACAGTGCCTCCAAATTCTGCATTACCAGCCTCATCTATTCGAAACTTTTGAGCAGTTATAGAGCCTTTATCAGTTCCAGTATTTTTTAGATTAATCATCATACCTGCGGTAGAAAAAGCAGAACCATTAGTAACACCCCCTGCAAAATTATCTGATTGTATAGCCCCTGTAGTAATATTATCTCCATTAATTATAGTATTACTTGGGTCACTAGACGATAAGTCGCTAAAAGCTACTACCCCACTGAAATTTTGTATTAACGCTGGCTCACTAAAATTAGCTTCGGTTATGGTAGCCGTTCCAGTACCCGCAGTAGTTTCATCTGCGGTAAAAGTACTTGCCCAATAATAGGAGTTCACAGTTGCATCAAAGGTAGGAGGAGTAAAAGACCATCCTGTAGCAGCTCCATCAATTGCACGAGTGGCAAAAGTAAACGTTCTCGTTCCTGAGGTAAAGGGCTTGCCTGGGTTGCTATTCGTCGCAGTGGGGGCAGTTTTATATATAAGAGTTGTAGTAGATAATTTACCTGGATCTCCCTCTGCACCGTACTGCGCAGCAATAATTGGGTCAGACCACTCACCAGTACCTATAACATCCGTGGCTGTAGTATTTATTGCGGCAGCAGTTCTTTTCCACAAATATTTATTGCTCGATGTGGGAGTACCTTGTACTGTCGTCGGCTTCTGCACCCAGCCATTAAGTGAGCCAGAGGTTAAGGCAAGCGTTCCATTAGCAAAAGTATAAGTTGTATCTCCAGACGGTTTAGTACTCTCGCTTGAGGCATTTGTGAGTTTCCATATTTCTACAGTTGCAGAATTAAGCCCATCTGTGCCGTCTGCTCCTGAGAATTGCACAGGGTCAGACCATTCTGCATAACCAATAGTATCAGTAGTAGCAGTACTATTACCAGTTGCAGCTACTACCCACTGCTTATTAGTACCTGTAATGGTCTGGGGAGATATATACCAACCCGTAGAAGCTATCTGTCCGCTAGAAATGCCCCCTACAGCTCCCGTAATTGTCCCTGCACCACTACCAGATAAAGTTACTGTAACTGTAGGAAATGAGCTTCCTATATCACTAGCTCCAGGGTCACTAGTAGCATTTTTATACATATAAACCAGTGCTGTAGAATTACCTTGAGCACCTTCTCGTATTTTACCAATACTATGAGTATCGGTAATTTGCTTATCGGTATTATCAGGGTCTAACCCTTCTCGTACCTTAATAGTAAAGTCTATAGGAGTTGCGCTATAGGTTATATCATCACTATTACTATGCACGGTCTTAGTTAGAGTACCATTAGTGCCCTCTGCCCAATCATCAGCACCATCTGCGCTAGTATTAACCTGACTAAATCCTGCCCCTGTGATATTAAATTCTGGCTCTTCAAAGCCAACTGCTCCTATTTTAAGCTGTATATTGGTATAGTCAGTTTCCTGGCTATTGTCGGCTGCGTACTGTAAAAATGGGACATTAGAAGTAACAACTGCAGATCTAGCCCCCACTTTAAGATCCTTTGTTATCTCTAAGAAGCTCATAGCACCCTCTGCGCCTCCTAATGTATAAGTACCACTATTAGCGGAACTGTAGCTTACTGGCGTAATTAAGAAATCCTTCTCATAATCTATGTCTAACTCTTGCTTATTTATGACTAGCGCGGTCCCGCTATTAGCTGTCCATGACCTATCCAGATACATTACTGTATCACTAGATATAAGTGCAACTTTACCTGCAAACCACCCGTCTGACCCGTATATAGTAACTACTTCAGGAATTTTTAAAGTCGAAAACCCTGATCCTATAATTTTTGAGGTACCTGGAGTAACACTAACAGTGCCTAAGCCACTATTAGTCCAAATACTAGAAGCACTAGCAACATATTTTGTTACATCATACCAATAATCTACTGTACTACCATAAGTAGTTGAGTCAAGCTTTCTAGATACTAGTTTAAGAGCGTTAGCATTAGGGGCTGCCGCATCTAGCTCACTAAAGTCCATCATTACATATGCAGGGCTACTAGTAGGATATGCATTATTAGCTAAAGCGGTACATAATATAGAGTAGGAATCTGCATCTGCAGAAGTATTATTTTTTGCTCTTTGTATAGCTGTAAAAGGTGCAGCAATATAAGACTTCTTAGCGAAGCTAACAGTCCCTTTATCGTCTCCGGATTCTGTCATAAAGACGTCCTCTGTAGAATATCCTCCTTTTGAAATTCCTCCCAGCCTTTCGTGGGAACCCTCAAATATGTCATCAATAGTGATATTAAATAAAGCCTTTTGGGACCTTCTTCCTGAGTTACTAATTGTGCAAATAGATACAAGATGCTCGCCATTAGGAACTTTAGTAAATTTTTGACTAAGTTCTTGAGGGCCTACCCTACTTCCGCTTACTAGGCCGCTTTCAGGCCCAAAAGTATGCTCTATTTCAAACTCTGCTAAAAATTGCCACACAGGAAAAGCTATGATACCAAAAGCGCTAAAGTTTACCCCAAACATACCCGTTTCAATAGTACTAAGAGGAGCATCCCATTCCAAAGTTAGCTCCTCCCCTGGAGTAATATCACTAGGAGTCCTTAACGCCCTTAAATTCCGGGGTTTCGGTACGTCTAAGCTAGAATCTTCTCTAGGATATAAAGGGTCCGGCGCAGCAGTAGAAAAATCTCTATCTACTAAATCAAACTTAGTATTATAAAACTCTACTGCCATTATAGCATACTCTGTTTTACCTGATTCTGCTATATTTAGTATTTTATATTCTTTATATGAAGCAGCATGAACTGTATCATCAGAGGTAGAAACTTGTTTAATAGCCCATACATCCCCGTTGCTCGGGGTAGTGCTAAACTGTGCCCCATAAAAGGGAATAGTATCTTTATTATCGGAAGTAGTAGCATTTCCTGTATTTAAAATCCGTTCTTCTAGTATAGTTTCTTCGACGTATTGTAAGTTTACAAAATTTCCACTAGTATCTACGGCGCTTTCTATGTTCTTTTGTGTTGTTTCTTCGCTGGCATTTAGCAGCTCGGTTGTTGTGCTTGAACTATGCCCAGTCCAAACTGCGGCATGAGTTATTTCGTCCCCTCGCTCAAAAGTTGTAGTGCTGCCGGATGAGTTATCAAGAGTTGCTACATCTTGATTTAATACCACAGTTCTTTTAGGTATAATTACAGAAATAGTGTATTCATACCCACCTGCAAAATGACTTTTAATTTCTCTATCAATAGTAATTGAAGAAGATGTACAACTATTTACCCTGCCACTAAAAGGAATTCTGAAGTCTGACTCATCCTGTATATTAATTACATCCCCTGGAGTTAAAAAAGCCCCGTTTATTCCTGTTTTAAAAGATACTATCTCCGTTTGATTAATAGCAGTCCATAATTTCCACCTTCCGTATCTTATAGCTTGACCTTCAGACGTACACCCAAAGGCTACAGCTTTATCGCTTCTAACAGAACCAGTTTTGATTATGTTTTCTCTATCTTCAATAATTATAGGCTCTATCTTATACTCATTGTTAGGATTATTCCAAGCAACTACAACTTGGTTTATTCTAGTTTTACTACCAGATGACTGATACTCAAACATGCCGTTTATAACATTAGACCGAGAAAATGTATATATAGGTTCTTTAGGCTCGTCTATAACTGTATTAAATTGAGAGTTTGACCAGTATAATATACCTCTAAATACTGTTGCAAAGTCTTTTAATATTTTGTAAGCATCAGTACTTTTTGTTAGGTATATATTAGACCTAAAACGAGGCTCAAAACCCCCTTTTCCATCAGGTACTAGTTCATCACAATATTTAGCAACTTTATATAAAGAAAACTTATCAATATCTGTTTCTTTAAGATAGTCCCCTAATCCATATCTCTTATTGGTACAAATATCATAGAAAACCCAAGCAGGGTTATCTGTGTATATTAGTTTCTCACGAAAATTACCATCCCACAGTTGGGGTTTAGTCATCAATAATACGTTCCCGTCTTCACTATCTCTAGTATACTTTGCAGTTAGTGTCCCATCGCTCATTTCTTCCCGAGTTATATAGTTCGAGGGTACTTTTACTCTCATTCCATGGCATTCATAAGTTCTAGTAGGAGCACTCTGAAAACTTTTAGAGCTGAATTGAATATTTGCGTACGCGGTATAAGGAAAATTTAATTTCTCTTTAATTATACCCAAAGCCTGGGTAACTGTAGACGCATACACCCCATTAAGGTGCTTGCCGTCTTGACCTCCTGCATTAAACTCTGCCTGGCTTCCTTTAGTAGTTTGTAAATTCTGGTCAACGCCTCCACCTCGCTGATTCCCTTTTCTAGCCCAAGGGGTAATAGAAGTGTAATCGTCACTTCTATCCTTGGTCAAACGAGTTATACGTATAGTAAATCCAGTAAAAGGCTGAAAATCTTCTATATTAATACGAAATTCTGTAGAAAATTTTGATGTCTTTCTGTTTGCCAAACTCCAAACAGGGGTATCTCCATCAACAAGTGGAATGCCGTCACCATCAACAGCATTGGCAGCAGGTTCGTATACTCCCGCAGTAAATTTGTGCGTTACATTTGGGGGTGGCACAGTTATATATTCAGGAGTACCTGTTCCAGTATTTATTGCTATCTCTATATGATAAGCTACCCCTGCCGTATAGAGAGTACCAGAACTTATGGACTGAAGGTACATTCCCTGAGGGTACTGCATTATTATCTTTACTTCATCTATTTGAGAAGCCTGAGCCCCTGAAGCACTAATAGTAGTATAATAGGGGGCCCCAGGCTCAAATTTTTTGGTCTCGCCGTTAGTTATGCTTAGAGCCACAGAGCTATTCCCTACACCCGTTAATGTAGTTTGAGGAGGTTGGTCCTTGTCACCATTAGCAAATGTTGCAGTAGCCCCTTTATACTTTGCGGAGTGATCTACGCTATTATTAAGAATACCTTTCATATCTTTAGGCGATGTTATACTAAATTTGTAGTCCTTATCCTCGTCGAGAATGCCTGTCGGTAAGGCATCCTCGAGTGTAATAGTATTACCCTCTATTTTTTCTATTTTGAAAAAAGTATGTGTTTTTAATGTGCTGGTACCAAGCGATGAGACAGTCACTCCGCCTAAGAGAGAGGGGTCATTCATGCTCGAAAATCCTGCATGTTCAAGCCAAGTCGTTTCTTGACTTACATTAGTCCGCAATACTTTTACACGATTGACTTCTCTTCCATCAGAACCCTCCCAACTATGAGTAGTACTAAGGTCGTCTATATCTATAGTTCCTGACTCATTTGAGGATGTATCCCAGGCAGCCTTTAAGTCGTCTCCCCCGTCAGGATCCGGTAACCTTTTATGCGCTGTTCTTAAAACATAAGGCCCTATAGGCACAGCGCTTCCCAGAACACTCTCCCAACCACCTAAATTTACTACCGCAGCAGACACTACAGTACCAGTACCGGTGGCAGAAGAAGTATTTGCTGTGAACCCTGCGCCCGCGTACCATGGATAAACAGTTCCAGTACCTAATCCGCTATGGCCGTTGGTATTTATTCTAAACTCAGTACCAGGATTACCATCTGCAGCACCAAGTGCTGTCCAGTTAGTGTTACCAGCTACTGCTATTGTATATTTAACATTTTTAAAAACTTTTTCATCATCAGTAACAACAAATGCTGCTCCTGCTCCAATATTTTGCCAGGGGGTATTTCCTACTGACTGTATTTGATAAAAATACCCATTTTCTATATCTGAAGCATCTAAGACATATCCTAAATTAACTACAGATGTATCATATACTTGTAAAAATCTTATATCATCATCGCCTAAAGTTGCATTAAATATCGAACCATTTGTGGAAACAACTACGTCCTTTGAGCCCTCCTCTAGCTTAACCTCTAGGGCCTCATCCATAAGTACGGCCGAATCAGTTGAATCCATAGGATCACCATTCAGAAAAACACTGGCCGTACCATGAACTCGTCCCTGTATAGGCCCTTCTGAAATTATATCTGTTATCCCAATAGTTTGTTCAGTAGAAGATACTACAGCATTATTAATAAAATCATTTTGAGAAGAATAAACTCTCCTGTCTAATGCATTGATTGACTGCTGTGGCATTATTCGCTCCCAGTGGAACCATCTCTATTAAGAGATACGAATCTATAGTGATTTACTTTTGCTGCAGCTACTTCAAAATTAACAGGCTGCCCAGGTACTCTTAATCTACCGTAAAGAACTGGGACAGGGTCTCCTTCTACTATGTTTTGCTGGCTGCCATTAAATAAGTAATTTTGTTCTTGGTCTGAATCTGTTGAGGGGTCGGGTGCCATCAATTGGGATAGCCCCATCATACCTAAATTTGCGGCCATCAAAGTTGCAAACATTCCGGTATTACTTAAGGCAACATTTCCTGCAGCATTAACTGTAGTAAATACAGAACTGGTCGTCCCACCAGTTCCTATAGCTGCTCCTTGTGCGTTTACTGCTGTATTTCCCAACTGACCAACACCACTAGCACCTCCTGTAAAATACATAAGAGCAATTATAGCTATAGCTGCAAGTATCTTTTGTCCCCCAGACTTAGAACCGGCAGGAATAGGGGTAATTGTAACATCCCCTTTTTGAAGATTCATTAACATTTCCGTTTCATAATCTAATTTATTATTAGCCACATCTATTTCAAAACCTATATCATTATTATGACAGTCCATAAGATAATGCTTGAACGAAGGATGATTACAGTCTATACATTTCATAACGTCGGATACTTTAGGAGCCTTAACTTGAAAACCAGTTCCAAATTTCTCTCCCATTTCCCCCTCAAGATATACATTACGCATCATAACGATAAGCTCCTTCTAAATATTTGTGCCATAGGGGGTAAATATTCTCCCTACAAGATAATCTATTTACTGCATGATGATAAAAGCAGTCATTACCTATATAAACCCCGCAATGGCTGCCCACCTCTGTATTAACATTAAAAACTAAAACATCATTTTCCTGCAGTTCTGTTAATGGTACGGGTTTAAAACCCCACTCTGACAATAATTCTTCTGTAAAATAATCTAACCCTTTTTTCCACCAGTCATCCTCGAAAGGCATTCTTGAAGGGATAAATATGTCTACAGTTTTTAAGTAATCTTTAGCAGCCTCAAAACAGTCAGTAACACCAAATTCGTACTCTCTACCATATAAGTCCGTTGTACTACTGCTAGGTTCTAATATATTTAGATCCATGTCAGGGTAGCTATAAATATGATAGGTTATACCTAAAGCATTACAATATTTTATATCTATTTCACTGGGTTCTGCTGATCTATCTGGATGGCTGTGTACAATAGTTACTATATCTGTTGTTCTTTTTAACTTTAAATATTCTTGTGAATCTATTATAAAGTCTTCTTCCTCCTCTGCAACGTTAGTACACGGGAACCATTTTTTCTTACCCTTTACAACTGAAATAACCCCGCAGCCTTCCCTAGGATATTCCTTTTTAAAATGCTCTTGTATATCATGTATCATTATCTAAATTTTCTACTACCCGGGAAGCCTCCAAAAGGAAGGGGTTGATTACTATCCGTATCATAAGCAGGGATACCGTGATTACTTTCCTTCTCGTCTCCCTTCGGGCCGGTTGCTAAAAAGTTTACTGTGCCTACAATTTGGTGCTTGCCTTGGTACCTAATTTTGCAAGACTGTAAAAGCTTACCACAAATATCTCCTCGTACCCAGAAAGCGCTAGCACCATTAGGAGCCTTCCCCGTGCTTTTTACAACAGCTCTCCATACGGTACCATCATAGTGTACATAAGGGTTCTGAGCCGGGTCAGTATGGTGTAGTGAATATGTTGTACTCGCGTCCCAAACAGTGTATGTTCGTACAGTAATCCATTGAGGAATTCTTGGAGCTGGTGCCACACCCGTATTGTCTTGCTGTACTCTAAAGAAAGCGCTGGGGGCCGTAAAAGTTAGTACATCGTCATCATTAAGAGTTTGAGCACTACTTAACTTAACATAGGTTCCTGCAATTTGTTCTACTGTTACAGTCCCGCTTATTCTTTCTCCTGTAACCGTGAAACCCTTCTGTATATTTGCATTTATAACATTAGCATTTATATTTACATTGACAGAATTACCGGTATTACCACTAGGGGCATAAACAATGCCAGTATAAGGTGTTGCAAAAGAAACATATTGCCCTTCGGTATACGCAACTTCGTCGTCATATGGCCCTCGCCAAGCTCCATCATATGTATTTCCTGTTAAATAACTAGCTAAAACTAGAGGCTCGTCATCTTTAGTAAAATAAAAACTATTATAGCCTTTGGAACCGTCAGGTATTTGATTAAATTTTCCCCAACTACAGGCACTCTTTATAATGTTCTCTTCCACTCCCTGATATATCCAAGGACAGTATTTTCCTATTACTTGTCTGCCTGGTATTCTTATTCCTGCTATATCTGCGGGGGAAGATAGTTCTAACTCACAAAAAAGTGCGTTCTTTGATGCTATCCTATCTATGATGAAAGTTTCTGAATCAAATTCATGGGCGGGTTCGCTCCCAGTATATTTTTCAAGGGTTCTTCGCCTTGTAATACGTTGCCCTACTAAATCATCAAATTTAAAAGTTTCAGAGTCTACAACCGTGCCATCTACCGCACCATCCCACTCGGCCTTTTCCATTTCGGTTTTAAAATCCGAACCCGCCTTTAGCATACTTTCAACATTAGCAATAGTAAGCGTAGGGCGGTTCATAGCCCCGCCTGTCTGCTTTTCTATATCATCCATTATTATAGGGAGAGTTACATAAGTATTCCCATCAAATATTAAATCATTAGAAGCAGTACCGTTATCTAAATCTTTAGCCGAGTGAAAAAATAACGTGTTGTTTGTACCTGTACCTATTTCTAGTTCATATAAGTCTATTACAGGGCTGGCTACTTCCAGTTGCTGCGCATCGGTTACTATTAGGTTTGTCATGCTTCATAAACTCTACTAAAAGTCGCAGTAATAGTAGAACTTGCAAGATCTGCGTAAGCTTGTGACCAATCTGAACAAACAACTTTTACTTCTCGTTCGTCAGAGTTAACAAAATTAAGAGTAGTATCCGCCGAAAAAGTTTTAGCTTCACTTAATACTAGTGCAGTGCCTGAAATACTGACCACAGTTACACTTTGACCTGTTACTGTAGCTCCTGGAGATATATCTAAATTATTAGTTGAAGAAGTTAATGTAATATTTGTTGTCGATCCAGGAGCCCCACTAGTAACAGCTGTGGCTGCAGAGGTAGAATTAGTATCTGGGTAAGTAAAACCAAAAGAAGTTACACCTTTATTAGCCACAAAAAAGGCTATTATATCATCTGCTGTAGCTTTTTCTCTATTATTGAAAGAGACACTAAAGGATTCTCCTAAAGGATTTAACCCATCTGCAACTCTTTGTTGATACCCGTCCCCAAAGTTAGCTACTTTAACTAAAGGAGTAGACTCTCTAGAAAGCTCTCTATCGGGCAGAACTTTTGAATCTGTAATATTTGTTACTGTAAATCCTAATGCCATTATGCTACCCCATACGGATTCAGTATGCCGCCCGCTCTCTTTTGATGATGTAACTCTCCTTGTACTGCAGCCGCAACCATTTCTCCAATTTTTTTCGCTTGCTGGCTATCTCCACTTGAAGTTTGCTGAGTGCCTCCTTGACCGCCTCCCATATTAACATTTACAGTTACATTATTTTGGCCACCTACTGCACCTTTTAAGTCCACAGGGATTGATCTACTATTAGGTAAAGGTACAACTGCTTCTGTGCCATGTAGTACGGCCCCATATCCTGAATCTCTTCCTCTTGCTATGCCACCTTGTGAGTACTTGCGGGGAGGGTTCATTATTCCTCCATATCTCGGACCAGATTTGCCCATTCTCGCCCAGTATGGCGTGGACGAGACGCTTTTGCTCGATGAAGCAGCACCACCCCCAGCGATACCAAATAAACTCGGCATAGCAGCTTGCAGCATTTTTAATATTAGCATTTCAGTAATCATTCTAGCAATCTGAGCAAGTATAGATCTAGCCATATCAGCAAACGCTTGTTTAGCGTTCTTAGTTCCTTCCACTAGGGCCATAAACGCATCTGTCATACTGCTCTGTATGCTTTCAGCAATCTGAGCTCTTCTTTCTTCTATTTCTGTTAATTCGTAGGTTAGAACGGCTTTATCTACTAGATCTTGTTTTTGTTGGTCAGAAAGCTCTAAATTTCTAGCCTTATTCTCTGCTTCAAAAGCTGCTCTTGCTGCACCTTGAAAACCTCCAGTCCCAACTCTGGCTCTAGCCTCATCTAATTGAGCTTGAGCTGTATCTAATATTTTTTTATATATATTTTCATGGACCTCGAGCTGCCCCTCGAGCTGTATCAAATGCTTCCTAGCAGCTTCTGCTGCCTTGCCCTCGCCCGCCGCTATTTCTCCCAGTATTTCATTATATGCGTTCGAGAGGGGGCCTGTCAAAATCTCGGCGTTAGACTCCGCCATGAACTCGGACCATTTACCCGAATCTATATATCCTTGTTTAATTGTCTTTTTCCTCGCGGCTAGCTTTTCTTCAAACACTCGAGTTTCTGTATCTTCAGCTAGTTTTTTACTTATTTTTGCAGACTCTATTTGACCTTTGATTGTCTCGGTTGTTAATCTTCTTATGTTCTTTATACTAGCATCGCTACCCCCGCTAATTCCTTTTGCATAACTGAGAGCCTGTTTATCACGGAATAACTCTCTTTCTGCTTGAATTCTCTCCCGTATTAAAACTAGCCTAGCCCTATCAATTTCTAATTGCCTTTCTTCCCTATCAATGGCTTCCAATCCGAATTTGTTCTCCTCTTTAGCTAAGGTGAGTCTTCTTTCCGCTAACTCAAGACTCTCTATTGCACTTTGCTCATTATCTTTGCCTCGTGCTCTTTCCCTTCTATATTTCGCATCTATTACTGCATCTTCTGCTTTTTCTAGCTTACTTCTTTCATTGAATCTCTTTTCTTCGAGATTATGGATTTTTCCCGCTATAGTTATCCCTAGGGCTCGGTTTCTTGCAAATTTAGCTTGGGCTGCTAGCTGTTTTTGAACTCGCTTTATTCGTCTCTTCTCTTCTTCGGCTAATATTGTGTGCTCTTCTTCAACAAGTCCCAGTCTCTCTTTAAAAAGCCTAATTTGCTCCTCTTCGCCTTCAATAACCGCTGTCCGCGCCTCATCAGATGCAAAATCACCTGTCCCTCCCGCCTTCTCAGCCAGTGCTATTTCCCTTTCTAGGCGTTTCTTTATCCTCTGACTCTGGTCACGCTCTACCACCTGGGACCAATGCGGCGAGTCGCCTATAGCTGCAAGCGACGCTTCAATCTTCGCTACCGATTGTTTCTTTATCCACAGTTGTAGGTTCTTGGCTCGTAGGTCCTGTTGTACCTTGGTTTCATCAGTAATTTTCTTCTCACTTTCAATTATACCCTTACTTAGAGCAGTCATTTCTGTTCGAGCTTTATCTACGGTTTTACTAAGGTTTGTATTTGTTGCAGCGTCTTTACCTAAATCATTGAGTGCCGTGTTAGTATCTTTCATCAATTGTGGTAAACTAGCGAGATTTTGTCCGGAATCTATAAGGGCATTCGCAAATGCAGTTACCTTTTTAGTTGTATCTAAAGAAACACTACCTCCTTCTTTAAATTCATCAAAGATTGCTTTAAACTTTATGTCTATTCGTACAAGGTACAATAAAGTCCGCATCAGTTCCTCTCTCATTTTTTCATATGCGGGACTGCTTTTATCTTGTCGTGCTCCAAGAGCATTGAAATCTTTTATTAGTTGAGGCACATCAGCACCTTGCACAGTCTGGCCTATAGCCATAATACTGCCGCTTCCAGCTAAGATAGTTTTCCTAGCGTGTGCATTGCGTTCCATTTCTTCATTTAAAATTTTATACTTTTCTGTAAGCGCCTCAGCTGAATTTGCTTCTGCTTCCTGTAGCTTTGATAAAGGATTTAGCATACGATATAAAGCCATAGCCCCTTCGTACAGAAGACTTAACAGCCCAAAAATAGCTATAGCTTTAAAAGCTACATTCATACCCACTGCAAGAGCTCGACCACCTTTTAGCATCGCTCTATTTGCTTTACCCCAGGAGTCTTTTCTCTTTCTTTGTCGCTTCTCGTCCTTTGTCTCTTCTATGTCCGCAATTCTAGCTCTCTTCTCTGCGGCTGTTTCATGCATTCTACCTTGTTCATCCAAAGACTCTTGTAGTATATCTAATTCCTTAGTATTTAATTCTTTTAGTTTTCCAGTTCTATCTCTTTCATTCGCTATTTGGGTACGGGCTGTATCTATCATTGTCTGAGCAGCTGAAGTACCTCTAGCTCCACCCGTGCCTTCTCCTAAAGCACCTGCTCCAGCGCCCGTAATCCCTCTAGCATCTAATAGTTTCTTTGCGTCTAACTGTCGTTGTTTAACCAATTCTCCATGACTTGTCATTAGTGTTTTAAGATTTTTCTTCTCTTTTAATACTAGTTTATCCCGATTTCGTTGGGCTCTTTCTTCTACCTTCATGAGTCTGTTGTTTCTATCTATCCAGTCATCCATACTTGGAAGTATGGCTTTAGCGATAGGTATAGCAAACAACGCAAGAGCGGCAGTTAATGCTAGAGTATTTTCACTGAGAAATTTTAATCCGGGAGTTATAGTTTCTATCAAACCTATTTTTATAGTATTAACTAAAGAATCGAAGGATTTTGTAAACTGAGCCAAAACTGCAGCGTCTTTACTCATAAGAGCATCTATTTTTTCAAATTTTCTTATACCTTGTTCTAATACTTCATTCGTTACTGCTTGTGTTCTTTCATAGGCATTTAAGTCTTTTACCGCTTTACCTATAGACTCTGCATATTTTTTTGTAGCTGGCTCTAAACGAAGTATAATACCTAATTCATCTAATAATTCCGGCTCAGCCTTCGTGACACCACGTACTAGCCTATTGAAAGAGTCTGTTAAATCTCTGCCCAAAGCAAACGAAGCATTTTTTGCTACAGAAGCAAGTTTAGTTAGTTGACTAGAAGTTAAGCCCGCGGCTGAACCAATAGCAGCAGCTTTTGCTGCATCTGCATATTTTAATTGGGCATTAGTTGCCTCTATAATGCTATGGGTTATGCTTTTATAGGTGGTGCCTGTCATAGCACCTAACGCTTCTTGGCCAGCTACAAGGTTACGGAGGTCGCTGGCACTTTGTAGAAACTGGAATGCGGCAGAAACGGCAAAGACTTGGGCTGCAAGAGTAGCATAAGCGCCAACAAGGCCGCCCATTCCTTGTGACATTTTTGAGAATTCTTTTGTTGTATTAGACGACATTTTTGCCGTCCCACGCATATTTCTGTCTAAGTCTTTATTTGACTTACTTAACTTATCGGTACCTTTGGCTACTTTATCTGTATTTTTACCGGTTTTATCAAGTGCTACACCAAGCTTTTTAGCATCTACAGCTACTCGCTTAGTAGTGCCGTCGTCATCAACTATTATATCGATATATACTTGGTTCTTCTTAGCCATTAGCCTCTAACATTATGGGTATACGATTTACCCGCTTGCTGAGATTTGCGCTCTTCTTGTTTGCGCTTTTCTTCAGCTTTCTCCATTCTATACTTTACTAATACGTGTTCGTATAGCTTCATGAAATACATAGTTGTTTTAGGATCCTCTACTTCATATACTTCAAATAATTGTGTACATTGTGCCCAGTCTTTTCCTAAATAAGTGCCCGAAGCTCCATCCCAATTCTCTGATAAAAGTGAGAACATAAAAAATGCCACTTGGACTTCCTCAGGAAATTCTGAAAAGTCGAGCGGCATTTTAGCGGGATCAGGCTCTTGTCCCATTTGTTCACATATTCTTAGATATTTCTCTAGGTCTATGCTACCTTGTTCTTGAACGTACCTTTCAAGTAGTTTTTGTATCTCAACTACTTGTTTTTGGTAAAATTTTCAAGGTCACCTACTGTTTCAGTTACCCAAGTATCGAAGTCTGTTGCATTCTTCATCAACAATTCCGAATTATCCGGAGTAAACGGCAAAGTGTCTTCTGGATCAAGGCCAGTGATATCCACTAATAGAAGCTCTTCTAAGTATGAGTATTTTAAGCCTTTCCACCCTTTTATAACTGCTTTACAGTATTCTACAATAAACTTATCATCATCCAGTTCTTCAATTGGTTGATGATTTTTCTTATCCCATCTAGTACCGAGGCACCTTTTTCTTAGCTTTACTAGCTCTTCACGTGCTAAATAACATAAATCAACAGTCATTCCCTCAAATCGGGGATACTCTATTGTGACCGTCTTGCTTGAAGTCATTAGACTCTTTAGTGAAACTTGCGGCTTAGTACTTGTTGTTTTTGACTCTGGCATGGGTTAATATATCCTTGGTTAAAAGTTAAATTATACTGTATAAGACAATAAATGTCAAGAAGTATTTTTAAGATGGTGAAAGCAAAGGGGGCCGAAGCCCCTTAAGCTTTAGTAACTAGAGGGAGGTCTATACTCTAAACTAGTTATTTCGTCAGCGGCTCCAAAGTCTGTAGGAAGCGCGGTGAAGTTGGTTTCAAGAGAAATCACATCCTCAACAGAGTGGGACGGGACTTCGATGTGGGCAGTTGGAAAAGTAACTTTCAATGCGGGGTCAGTAGTGTTAGCTGTAGCAGCCGTACCACCAACGTGCATTTCAACTTTAAACTTGTTCACAACTTTAGCCATTGCACCTGTACCTACTAGGTCATTAAAGAACTGTCTAGAAGTACCATTACTACTGTCAGTATCTTCAAGAGTTAAATAACAAGTTGCAGAACCCGTAGCAGTTCGTGTACCTGTTACGTGTTCAAGCGGCTTGTTAATTGCTCCCAATTCTTCCGGTACAAGATAGCTAATATTATTTCCAATATTAAAACTACCACCAGTCATTGTCAAACTATACTTACCGTTTGCGACCACACCTGTATTAGCATTATAAGTTCCTGTACATATAACTCTTCCTCCAGCATTACCTAGGAGTTCTGCTTCAGCTTTGCTATCATATAAAGAGAATTCTGTAGTAGCATTAGTACCACCATCATAAGTTCCCGTTTGATCCCCTACACGTACGAATTTATGAAGCCCATTAAAGGTTGTATTTCCTGTAGCTCCAATAACATAGACTTGATCCCCTGTTGTAAAGTTATGTACATCAGAAGTTGTTAAAACATCATTGACTGCATCTATAGCTGAAATAGTAGCGTACGCCCCTGGGAAAGTGCCTGTTACTTTATCTGCAGCATCAGCGGTTTCAATAGTTACACCAGTAAGCCGGTTACGAATAAAGTTTTGAGTACTAGTAGTAGCTTCATCGATGGCCTGCGTTGTAGTAGCAG
>Ga0310345_10003075_pt1 | contig 16179 bp, 16 predicted proteins | sample HC15DNA20500_MG_FD_204667 | JGI IMG/M metagenome (GOLD analysis project Ga0310345, IMG submission 204667) | Marine microbial communities from station ALOHA, North Pacific Subtropical Gyre - HC15-DNA-20-500_MG | ecosystem: Environmental > Aquatic > Marine > Oceanic | place: Pacific Ocean: North... | reverse complement strand
CGGCATACACCCGGGTGTCCGCGGAGACGGCCACCGGCAGGTTCTCCCCGGTGATCGCCGACTGGTCGACGATCGCGTCACCGTCGACGATCACACCGTCGATCGGCAACGCAACTTGATCGTGGATGACCACTTCATCGCCGACACGCAGTTCGGCGGTCGCCATCTCCACTTCGGTGCCGTCGGCCAGCCGGACCCACGTGGTGTCCTGATTTCCCTGCAGCAGATTCGCGATCGCCCGCCGAGTTCGCCTCAACGTCAGGTCCTGCAGGTACTCACCGATGTTGAGCAGCCACAGCACAGTCAGAGCCACGACGTTCTCGCGGAGCACCAGGCTGGCAATGGTGGCGGCACTGACCAGCAGATCGGTGCCGGCCGATCGGCCACCGCGCAGCGTCCGGAGAGCGCCCCGAAGGAAGGGATAGCCGGTGAAGATGGTGACGCCGGTGGCTGCCAGACGGCTGCTCGGCCCGAGCAGCGGCGGCCGAGCGAACACGTACCGCCGGATGCCGAGCAACGCGAGCGCGAGCCCGCCGACTGTCATCCGGAGGACATCGGCGTTGGCGATGTCGGCGCTGCGGGGCGTCCGAACGGGGACCAACTCCCAGGCCACCCCGGCCGCAGTTTCGATGGCGGTGAACAGCTCACTGCGCTCGCAGCGCTTCGGTGAGTACCAGATGACGATCGATGCGGTGCGTGGGTAGGCGTGCGCAGCTCGCACTCCGGTAACCTGCTCGACCGCATCCTCGATCGCGACCGCGCGACGGGAGTTGCCGCGGAACCACGGCGCGTGCAACCGAATCCGGCCCGCCGCGTCGGAGAGGACGGTCAGCGCGACCACGGGTTCAGTGGTCGTGATCGTGGTCGCTGTCGGACACCGCCGGCGGCGGAGCTTCCTCACCGATCCGCTCGCGGGCCTCGGCCACCACGTCGGCGACCTTGAGGCGGGCCGACTCCGCACCCTCTTCGGCCCTTCGCGCGCCGCGAAGTGCCAGCGCCGTCGCCGACACCGAGGCCTCCCGCAGCGGCGCCTTGGCCAGTGCCTTTCGCACCCCGTTGTAGGCCGCGACGCCGACCGCACCCGTCACGACGGTCGACGCCGCCTTCACCAGTAAACCCTGCAGAGCCATCAGCTCACCTTAGCTGGCGAACCGGCTGTCGGGATCGGCACGCCAGATGGTTCCTGCTGGCACAATGGCCGCCGTGGCGGTTGACGCGCAACCTCGGCGGACGCGCCTGGGATCGATGCACGTGCTCGTCGCCGTCGTCGTGGGGCTGGCGCTCGCCGGTTCGTTCCTGCGCAGCTTCGTGTCCGGAACACCCGATATCGCCACGGCCGCAACGGTGTTCTGCGGCATCTTCGTCCAGGCGATTCCGTTCCTAGCGCTCGGCATCCTGGTCAGCGGCGCCGTCGCCGCGTTCGTCACCCCCGATCGGCTGGCCCGTTGGTTACCGCGGCGGCCCGCCACGGCGATCCTCGCCGCCGGGGTCGGCGGCGCGGCGCTGCCAGGCTGCGAGTGCGGTTCGGTGCCCATCGCCCGCCGCCTGTTCGGGGAAGGTGCTGTCGGGGCCGCCGCCCTGACATTCATGCTGGCCGCACCGGCGATCAACCCGGTGGTGCTGGTGTCGACGGCTGTCGCATTTCCCGGAGAGCCCCGCATGGTCGCCGCCCGCTGCACGGCATCGCTGCTGACCGCGCTCATCATGGGTGCGCTCTGGGCACGGTTCGGCCAGCCGCGCTGGATCACCCGCCGCATGCCGCACCTGCACGGCCACGACGGCTCTCGCTGGACCGTGTTCACCGAGGCAGCGCGCCACGACTTCCTGCAAGCCTCGTCCTACCTGGTGATCGGCGCCGCGGCCGCGGCGGCGCTGCACATCGTGGTGCCTGAATGGGTGTATGACCACCTGGCCGGGCAACTCCTTCTCGGCATCGCGGTGATGGCATTGCTGGCGGTGATCCTGGCGCTGTGTTCGGAAGCCGACGCGTTCGTCGCGGCCAGCCTGTCGATGCTTCCGTTGGTGCCGCGGCTGGTGTTCCTGGTCGTCGGCCCCGCGATCGACATCAAGCTCTTCGCCATGCAGGTGGGCATGTTCGGTCGCGCCTTCGCGGTGCGCTTCGCGCCGGTCACGTTCATCGTCGCCGTCGCGGTGGCCACGGGCGTCGGCCTGCTCGTGGTGGGCAACCGATGAGCCGCGAAACCGAGAACGCAATGCTGCTGCTGGTCGGGGTCAGCACGCTGATCATCTCGGTGACCGGCACCTTCACCCGCTACGTGAAACCCTCGCTGCTGCCGTGGCTGATGGCCTCGGCGGTCCTTCTGATCGTTCTGGCGCTGGTGTCGATCGCCCGCGACATCCGCAGCGGCCCGCAGGAGGCCGAACACGGTCACCGGCATCGCTCGGGTGTGCTGTGGTTGTTGATCGTGCCGGTCGCGCTGCTGGGTTTCGTCGTGCCGCCGGCGCTCGGCCCGCAGACCGCGCGGCCCGCCGTGCGAGAGGTCTCGACCGAAGTGCTGCGGCGGCCGTTCCCAGCGCTGCCCGCTGAGCGGGCACCAGAGCTCGCCCTGCCCGAGGTGCTGGTCCGGGTCGCGCAGGATTCGGCGAACACCCTTGATGGGCGACTCATCACCGTCACGGGCTTCACCATGAAGGACGGTGACAAGGTCCAGCTCGGACGCGTGGTGATCCTGTGCTGCGCCGCCGATGCCCAGCTGGCTCGTATCGATCTGGACGGTCCGGCCGCCGCGCGTGCGGCCGCCCTCGCCGACGGGACCTGGGTACGGGTGGAAGGCACGATTCCTGCGGGACAGGGCGACTCATCGATGCGTTCCACCCCGACGATGCAGGTGGTTGCGGTCCAGGAGATCGAGGCACCCGAGAACCCGTACAGCTACTGACACCTCACAGCTCATTTTCGACACCGCACGATTGGCGAGGTATCGTCGCGTCCAATCTAGATGGAAATGGTTTTCGTTAAGCGGTGATGTTGAGGGTGACGATGAAGCGAACACCGGTGATCGTGGTGGCCGGCCAGGAGATGACCGACGACGTCTGCGAGACGCTGGCGCGGACGCCAGGCACGATCGTGGTCCGGCACCGCTTCGACGGCCACGTCGTGGTGCGCAGCGTGCGCATCGGCGACGATCTGCGACCCCACACCTCGGAATGGCCGCTGGAACTGACCAATTGCTGCGTCGACTGCACGATCCGAGAAGACCTGCTGATCCTGTTGCGCCGCCTGCACCGGCGCGACGACGTGAAGCGCATCGTCGTCCACCTGGCGCCCTGGCTGGAGCCCGAACCGGTGTGCTGGGCCATCAACAACGTCATCGTCCGGGTCGGACCGGGATACACCGATGGCCCGGCGGCCCGCGACGTCCGGATCGAAGCGGTGGTGAGCACCGTGCACACCGCCTCGTGGCTGACCCAGGCGCTGGACGACGAAGTGCTCGACGACGACCGGACCGTCGCTCAGGTCGTCGTCGGCCAGGCCGAGTTCGCCGATGTACTCGTGCTGTCCGCGACACACGACCGGACGTCGGCGGTTCTGCTCCGGCTGGCACCGCGATCGCAGCACGTGGCGGGGCCGGCACTCCTGGAACCGGCACTGGCGGCTCTGCAATGGACCGCCCGGCGCGGCCGCGAGCACAACCCCCACGAGGCATTGCTCGCCGGGCAACCGCCACTGGGCGCCGAGGGAGACGTCGAGCTGGTGGAGTTCAACGCTGACCGGCCGTTCCACCCGTTGCGGCTTCATATCGCGATCGACGATCTACTCGACGGCGTGGTGCGGGTGCGCGGGCGGGCCTGGCTGGCCACCCAGCCCGACGCCGTGGTGTGGATCGAATCCGCCGGCGGGGGACTGAAAGTGGGCCATGCCGGTGAATGGCTCGCGAACTCAGCGGAGCATTCCGACGGATACGCCGACCCCGAGCGGGTGGCCCTGGCCGGTCTGCGGTGGGACGAGCGGTTCGGCGACCGCCACATCTCCCTGACCGCGCTCGTCTGCGGCGCGGACCCGGGCGTGATCACCAACGCCCTCTCCGGGGCCCTGCTGACCGACGACGAGATGACGCGAGAACAGGATTGGGCCACCTACGACGACCCGTTCGGCGACTGGCACGAGGACCCATGCGACGACTTCGACGCCGCCGACGACGTCAACCAGCGGCATCAGGACGACGAAGGCCACTGACCGCAGCATCAGGACGAAGGTCACTGACCGAGCCCATCCGCGCGCGCTCACGCGGGGTTGTGGCACCCCAGATGCCATGACGCTCAGGATGTTCCAGTGCGTGGGTCAAGCACTGCGGGCGTACCGCGCAGCGGTGGCAGATTCGCTTGACCTCATCCTCACGTGCGCGCCGCAGACTGCCCTGATACTGCTCGGAGGCGTAGAACAGGTCGGTGGGCAGGCCCCGGCACCGTGCGTGCCGTCGCCAGCCCCACCCGTCGGTCACCGCCCGTGCGCGCCCGAGCGCCGGTTTCCGTAGCGGCGGTTGAACTTCTCGACCTGGCCTGCGGCGTCGACGATCCGACGGCTTCCGGTCCAGAACGGGTGCGAATCAGCCGAGACCTCGACGACGACCAGGGGGTACTCCCGCACCCCCTCCGCGGTCTCCCATTCGATGGTCTTGTCGCTCGTCACGGTCGACCTGGTCAGGAACTTCGTGCCGGTGTTGGCGTCCTGAAACACGACGGGGTGGTAGTCGGGGTGAATTCCCGCCTTCATGAGCTGCCTCCGCGATCGAAACTATTTGAAAATCATTTCCATTAATACCGGCTCCGGCCACCCCAACGCAACCCCGCCTAAGGTGGCGTGATGCGTCTGAAGTTGGGCCGGCCCGACCTGGCGGCTTACCGCGGCTTCTGCGACGTCCCCGCGGCGTCGAAGGCCACCGAGTTGTCCGTGACCTGGGCCGGGGTCACCACGCTGCTGATCGACGACGGTGTCTCAGCGGTACTCACCGACGGGTTCTTCAGCCGGCCCGGTCTTCTCACGGTGGCGACCCGTCCGTTGCGGTCCAGCAGACGGCGCATCGAGTCGGGTCTGGAGCGGCTGGGCGTCCAGCGCCTGGCCGCCGTGACGCCGGTGCACACCCACTACGACCACGCCATGGACTCCGCGGTGGTGGCTGATCTCACCGGCGCCCGCATCATCGGCGGATCCTCAGCCGCACAGATCGCCGCCGGCCACGGTCTGCATCAGGCCGACATCGTCACCCCCGGCGAGCCCGTCACCGCGGGCAACTACAACATCACGTTGATCGAAGGACACCATTGCCCCCCGGATCGATTCCCGGGTGCCATCACCGCTCCCGTGGCCCCCTCCGCGCGGGCGTCGGCCTACCGATGCGGCGAAGCCTGGTCCACCATGGTCGCGCACCGCCCGACCGGCCGACGACTGCTGATCGTCGGCAGCGCCGGCTACCTGCCGGGGGCGCTGTCCGGGTACCGCGCGGACGTGGCCTATCTCGGCGTCGGGCAACTCGGCCTGCAACCGGCCGAATACCTCGTCGAATACTGGTCGCAGACCGTCCGCACGGTCGGCGCCCGCCGGGTGGTGCTGATCCACTGGGATGACTTCTTCCGTCCGCTCGACAAGCCCTTGCGCGCACTGCCTTTCGCCGCAGACGATCTCGACGCCACGATGGCGGTGCTGACCGGACTCGCCGAACGCGACGGGGTGGCACTGCACCTGCCGACGCTGTGGCACCGCGCCGACCCATGGCGCTGATCCTCTCCGTGGCCGCCCTCGCGGCCGTGCTCGGCTTCGCGTTGCGGCGCCCCCGCGGCTGGCCCGAGATCGTGGTGGCACTACCCGCGGCTGGGCTGCTGCTCGCGGTCGGGGCGACCACGTGGCAGAGCGCGCGCACCGAGGTGACCGACCTGCTCCCTGTGGTCGGCTTCCTCGCGGCGGTGCTCGTGCTGGCTCGTCTGTGCGACGACGACGGACTGTTTCGCGCGGCAGGATCAGCGATGGCACGCAGCACCCGAGGGGACCAGAATCGATTGCTGGCTTCGGTGTTCGCCATCGCCGCGGCGGTCACGGCGATCCTGAGCCTGGACGCCACGGTGGTGCTGCTGACCCCCGTCGTGCTGGCCACCGCCCGCACCCTCGGTGTGCCCGCCCGGCCCCACACCTACGCCACCGCTCATCTGGCCAACAGCGCGTCGCTGCTGCTTCCGGTGTCGAACCTGACCAATCTGCTCGCATTCAGTGCCGCCGGGCTGTCGTTCCTGCACTTCACCGCCGTCATGGCACTTCCCTGGCTGGCGGTGGTCGCGATTGAATTCCTCATACTGCGAAAGTTTTTCGCCAAAGATCTGGCCGTGGCGCCGCGCCCGCGGGCCGAGGCAACTCCGGCTCCCTGGCCGCGCTTCACGCTCGTCGTGCTGGCTCTGACACTGGCCGGCTTCGCGCTGACCTCGCTGGCCGGGTTGTCCCCGGCGTGGGCTGCGCTGGCCGGGGCACTGGTTCTCGGCATCCGCGGCCTTGCCACCGGGCGGACAACGGTCACCAGGATCACCGTCGCCGCCGACGGGCCCTTTCTCGTGTTCGTGCTGTGCCTGGGCGTGGTCGTCGACGCCGTGATGCGCAACGGCCTGGAATCGGCGATGCAGCAGATCCTGCCCGACGGGACGGGGCTGCCCGCGCTGCTCTGGATCGCCGCGGTGGCCGCGATCCTGTCCAACGTCGTGAACAATCTGCCGGCCGTGTTGGTCTTGCTGCCGCTGGTGGCGGCGATGGGGCCGCCCGCCGTACTGGCCATGCTGATCGGCGTCAACGTCGGCCCCAACCTCACCTACGTCGGGTCACTGGCGAACCTGCTGTGGCGCAACGTGGTGCGCACATCAGACGTCCCCACCGGCGCCGCCGCATTCAGCCTCGTCGGACTGTGCACGGTCCCGCTGACGCTGGTCGCCGGCGTCGCAGCGCTGTGGGCCGGTCTACAACTGTTCAACATCTGACCCTCAACGTTTCACCTGCCAGAGCAGCGGTGCGGCGGGCGCGATCACGCCTCAGCCGGGACAATGAAGAGCGTGGTGCCCTACCGCAGATACGTCGCGCTGGGTGATTCCTTCACCGAAGGCATCGGCGATCCTCACCCCGGTAGCCCGAACGGCGTGTGCGGCTGGGCCGACCGGTTGGCCGCGCGGCTGGCAAGAGCCGATCCCGAGTTCCGCTACGCCAACCTCGCTGTGCGCGGCCGGACCATGAACGACATCCTGACCGGCCAGGTCCAGGCCGCCATGCTCGCCGAACCGGACCTGGTGACCATCTACGCCGGGATGAACGACCTGATGGCCCTGCGTGTCGACATGGACGCCATGATGGCCCGCTACGCCGACGGCCTGAAGTCCCTGCAGCAGACCGGCGCCACCGTCCTCGCCTTCACCGCGCCGGATCTGGGGGCCAAACCCATGTTCCGCGGGTTGCGCGGGCGGGCGGCGATCTACAACGAACTGCTGCGCCGCATCGCCGACGACCTCGGCGTCGCGCTCATCGACTTCTGGCGCTTCGACGAATTCCGCGATCCCCGGCTCTGGGACCACGACCGGGTGCACCTGTCGGCGCTCGGCCACGAGTTCATGGCCGAGCGGGTCTTCGACTGCCTACCGGACGCCGACCCGCTGGCCTGCCCTGCGACGTCGTTCCTGGCCGCTCCGTCCGGCAGCGCGACAGTCGTCGGCAACGTGCGCTGGGCGGTGTCGTTCGCGGCGCCGTGGGCCATCCGGCGGCTGCGCCGGATCACACCCGGCATCGGGATCGAGCCGAAGTCCACCACACTGGCCCGGGTGGGCTGAGCCTGCGCTGTCAGCCCCGACGCTTTCGGGCGATGTCGGCGAGCACCACCCCCGCCGCGACCGCGGCGTTGAGCGACTCGGTGGGTCCCGCCATCGGGATCGACACCACCGCGTCACAGTTCTCCCGCACCAGCCGGGACAGTCCCTTGCCTTCCGACCCAACCACCAGCACCGTCGGCCCGTCGGCGTCGAGATCGTCGATCGTGGTGTCCCCACCGGCATCGAGACCGACGATCTGCAAACCGGCGTCCGCCCAGTTCTTGAGGGCGCGGGTCAGGTTCGGCGCCCGCGCCACCGGCACCCGCGCAGCCGCACCCGCGCTGGTGCGCCATGCCACCGCCGTCACCGACGCCGAGCGTCGCTGCGGAATCAGCACCCCGTGGCCGCCGAACGCGGCCACCGAGCGCACGATCGCACCGAGATTCCGGGGGTCGGAGATGTTGTCGAGCGCCACCAGCAGCGGCGCCATCGCGTCGGCCTTCGCCGCGGCCAGCAGATCGTCGGGGTGGGCGTAGTCGTAGGGCGGGATCTGCAACGCGATGCCCTGATGCATGCCGTTGGCAGCGATGCGGTCCAGGTCGTGGCGCGGCACCTCGAGGATCGCGATGCCCGTTTCGGCGGCGGTCTGCACGGACTCGGTCAGACGTTCATCCGAATCCGTGCCCAGCGCCACGTACAGCGCCGTGGCCGGCACCCCGGCGCGCAGGCATTCGACCACGGGGTTGCGCCCGAGCACGATCTCCACATCGTCCGTTTTCTTGTGCCTGCCCTGCTGCTGGCGGGCGGTCTTGGCGGCACGTTTGGCTGCCGGATGGTTGGGCCGCTGGTGGGCGGGCGGGGTGGCGCCCTTACCCTCCAGCCCACGCCGCCGGACCCCACCGGAGCCGACCGTCGGGCCCTTCTTGGTGCCGGGCTTGCGTACCGCGCCCCGCCGCTGCGAGTTGCCGGCCATTACTTGTCCGTTCCGTCGATGAGTGACCACTGAGGTCCGTCAGCGGTGTCGGTGACCTCGATCCCGGCCTGCTTGAGGCGGTCGCGGATCGCGTCGGCCTCGGCCCAGTCGCGCCGCGCCCGGGCGTCCTCGCGGCGCTTCACCTCAGCGTGCACGAGTACGTCGACGGCCGCCAGCGCAGCGGAGGTCTCATCCCGCGACTCCCACCGCTCGTCGAGCGGGTCGGCGCCGAGGATGCCCATCATGGCGCGGATCGACATCGCCCGGTTCAGCGCGGTGTCGTGGTCGCCGCTCTCCAGCGCCCGGTTCCCCTCGGCCCGCACCGCGTGCACCTCGGCCAGCGCCGCGGGAACCGCCAGGTCATCGTCGAGGGCCGCGGCGAACTTCGCCGTCCACTCACCGGGCACCACGGCTCCCACCCGGGTGCGGACCCGGTGCAGGAAATCCTCGATGCCGGTGTAGGCCCGGGCCGCATCGGTGAGTGCGGTCTCGGAGAACTCCAGCATCGAGCGGTAATGCGCGCTACCCAGGTAGTACCGCAGCTCGGCGGGGCGCACCCGCTGCAGCACCGCGGGTATGGCCAGCACGTTGCCCAGCGACTTGCTCATCTTCTCGCCGCCCATGGTCACCCAGCCGTTGTGCAGCCAGAAGCGGGCGAAGCCGTCGCCGGCCGCCTCGGCCTGGGCGATCTCGTTCTCGTGATGCGGGAACACCAGATCCATGCCGCCGGCGTGGATGTCGAACTGTTCACCCAGATACGCCTCGCACATCGCGACGCACTCGGTGTGCCACCCGGGCCTGCCCCGGCCCCACGGCGTCGGCCACGACGGCTCACCGGGCTTGGCGCCCTTCCACAGCGTGAAATCGCGCTGATCACGCTTGCCGGTGGCCACGCCCTCGCCCTGATGGACGTCCTCGACCTTGTGGCCGGAGAGCTTGCCGTAATCGGGCAGCGACGCCACGTCGAAGTACACGTCACCGTCACCGGCATAGGCGTGCCCACGCTCGATGAGCCGTTCGATCAACTCCACCATCTGCGTGATGTGGCCGGTGGCGCGCGGCTCGGCCGACGGCGGCAGCACACCCAGCGCGTCATATGCCGCCGAGAACGCCCGCTCGTAGGTGGCGGCCCACTCCCACCACGGTCGGCCGGCGTCGGCGGCCTTGGTGAGGATCTTGTCGTCGATGTCGGTGACGTTGCGGATGAACGCCACGTCGAAGCCCTTGGCGGTCAGCCAGCGGCGCAGGACGTCGAAAGCGACGCCGCTGCGCACGTGCCCGATGTGGGGCAGGCCCTGAACCGTGGCGCCGCACAGATAGATCGAGACGTGGCCGGGCCGCAGTGGCGCGAAATCGCGCACACCGCCAGACAAGGTGTCATACAGCCGCATCACGACTGCGGGGCGTTCGGTCACGACGGGCCAGCTTACCGGCCGGTTCCGCTCCGACCCTCATCGCCGGTAACCAGGGCCGTAGCGATCGCCGCGAGACCCTCGCCCCGGCCCGTCAGTCCCAGGCCGTCGGTGGTGGTGGCCGACACCGACACCGGCGCCCCGAGCAGCTCGGAGAGCACGTGCTGAGCTTCGGCCCGACGCGGACCGACCTTCGGCCGGTTCCCGATGACCTGAACAGCCGCGTTACCGATGCTCAAACCTGCCTCGATCAGCAGCGCATGCACGTGTCGTAGCATTTCGGCGCCGCTGACCCCCTGCCACTGGGGCTGGCCGGTGCCGAACACCTCGCCGATGTCGCCCATGCCGGCCGCCGACAGCAATGCGTCACACAAAGCATGTGCGGCCACGTCGCCGTCGGAGTGACCGGAACAGCCGTCAGCGTCGTCGAAAAGCAGACACAACAGCCAGCATGGACGCCCGGGTTCGATGGGATGGACGTCGGTACCGAGCCCGACGCGTAACGTCATCGAGGCTCCAGCGGAGAGCGACTAGGACGCGGCAGCCAGAACCTCATCGAGAATGGTCGACGCCTTCGCGTCGTCGGTGTTCTCGGCAAGAGCCAATTCACCGACCAGGATCTGGCGGGCCTTGGCCAACATGCGCTTCTCCCCCGCCGACAGACCACGTTCCTGGTCCCGCCGCCACAGATCACGCACGACCTCGGCGACCTTGTTCACGTCACCGGATGCGAGCTTCTCCAGATTGGCCTTGTACCGACGTGACCAGTTCGTGGGCTCCTCGGTGTGCGGAGCGCGCAGAACCTGGAAGACCTTGTCCAAGCCCTCCTGCCCGACGACATCGCGAACACCGACGTACTCCGCGTTATCTGCGGGTACCCGAACAGTCAGGTCTCCCTGCGCGACCTTCAGGACGAGATATTCTTTCTGCTCGCCTTTGATGGTCCGGGTTTCGATCGCCTCGATCAACGCAGCACCGTGGTGTGGATAGACAACGGTGTCTCCGACCTTGAAAATCATCAGATTCGAGCCCCTTTCACCCCTCGATGTTAACACGTGACGGAATCGGGCGCGGATCAACAATGCAGGTCAGGGGCACAGTGGGCCAACACTGGGGGTTGACAGCACGGCCGATCCGTGCAAGGCGCAGGTGATCACCGGGCGGCCCGCGAAGTGCATTCCCGTCTCGCGCTGCACGCTCAGGAGTGCCCTGCCGACACCCCTGGGCAACTCCGTGGGCGGGCCGCTGGACACCTGGGATCAGCACGGCGTCAGACGCTTCGGACCTCGGCTACCGCACAGATGGGCGACCTACTACTCTGCATAGTCGAATCCACAGTGACCGCCGACGCAGCGGCCGGTCACGCCGCCTCGTCGGCCGAGCAGGAGGCCCCCGTGAAACCCTTGAACCGGCGCACCCCAGTCATGACCGCAGCGCTGGCATCCTGTGGATTGGCCGCGTCCGTGGTGCTCGGCGGATGCAGTGCCGGCCAGGTGGCCCAGACCGCGACGCAGGAACCGGCGGTGAACGGCACCAGCGCCGGCGCCGGCACGATCGACCTGCGCAACATCCACCTGCGCGCCCCGCAGACCGCCGACTACGTCGAGCCCGGCACCGAGGTCGAGTTGATCTTCGTCGCCGCGAACGGCTCCCCGGACGTCGCCGACGAACTGGAGTCGATCACCTCTGACGTCGGTGAGGTGACGTTGACCGGGGACACGGCCATTCCCGTGAACGGGGCGCTGATAGTGGGGACGCCGGACATCGGCGAGCTGGCCGCCTTGGAGAGTGTCGAACCCGCCGTGGACGCCGAAGCGATGGTGGAGCTGAGCCAGCCCATCTCCAACGGCTTGACCTACGACTTCACCTTCAACTTCAAAGAAGGTGGCCAGACCACCGTGGCCGTGCCGATCTCCGCCGGCGAGGAGCCACGGCGCGACGACGCCGGGGCCGGCGGCGAGTCCTCGGGGCATTCGGGCGGTCACTGACCGACTCCACGGCGCGGCCCCACGGGTCACCCGGGCGCGCGACACGGCGTCGATGGGGCAGGTTCTGTCGGTCGCGGCCGCTACCGTCACGGCGTGGCCAGGGCAACATCGAAGACACGCGCGCAACATCGCTGCTCGGAGTGTCACCACGTCACTCCGAAGTGGGTCGGCCGCTGCCCCGAGTGCGGTACCTGGGGCACCGTCGAGGAGGTCACCCTCGCCGCGGTCGGGGCGTCCGGATCGCGACTGGCGGTAGCGCCCGCCTCGCCCGCGGTGCCGATCAGCTCCATCGACCCGGGCACCACCCGGCACTTCCACACCGGCGTCAGCGAGTTGGACCGGGTTCTCGGAGGCGGGCTCGTCCCGGGATCGGTGACGCTGCTGGCCGGTGATCCCGGGGTCGGAAAATCCACGCTGCTGCTCGAGGTGGCCCACCGCTGGGCGGAGTCCGGGCGGCGGGCGCTGTACCTGTCCGGGGAGGAATCAGCCGGTCAGATCCGGCTACGTGCCGAACGCACCGGCTGCACGCACGACGAGGTCTACCTCGCAGCGGAATCCGATCTGGCGACCGCGCTGGGACACATCGACGCCGTGCGGCCCGGCCTGGTCGTGGTGGATTCGGTGCAGACCTTGTCGAGCACCGAAGCCGACGGCGTCACCGGTGGGGTCACCCAGGTCCGCGCCGTGACGACGGCCCTGACCATGACGGCGAAAACCACCGGGGTCGCGATGCTGCTGGTCGGCCACGTCACCAAGGACGGCGCCATCGCGGGACCGCGCTCGCTGGAGCACCTCGTCGACGTGGTCCTGCACTTCGAGGGTGACCGGGCGTCGGCGCTGCGGATGGTGCGCGGCATCAAGAACCGGTTCGGCGCCGCCGACGAAGTCGGCTGTTTCCTCATGCACGACAACGGGATCGAGTGTGTCGCCGACCCGTCCGGGCTGTTCCTGGACCAGCGCCCCAAGGCGGTTCCCGGTACCGCCGTCACCGTGACCCTCGACGGCAAGCGCCCGATGATCGGCGAGGTACAAGCACTGATCGGCGCCCCTGCCAGCGGCAGTCCGCGCCGCGCCGTCAGCGGCATCGACTCCGCCCGCGCTGCGATGATCACCGCCGTCCTCGAGAAACGTGCCCGGCTGCCTGTGGGCGCCAACGACATCTACCTGTCGACGGTGGGCGGCATGCGGTTGACGGACTCGTCGTCGGACCTGGCGGTGGCGCTGGCGATCGCCTCGGCGGCGGTGGACCTGCCGATGCCCGCCACCGCGGTGGCCATCGGAGAGGTGGGACTGGCCGGGGATCTGCGGCGGGTCACCGGCATGGACCGGCGGCTGGCCGAGGCCGCGCGATTGGGCTTCACGTGCGCGGTCGTGCCGGCCGGGACGGCCTCGGCACCGGCCGGATTGCGCACCCTGCCCGCCGACGACATCGTCTCGGCGTTGCAGGTCTTGACACGGATCAGCCAGAATGGCCCCACCTAGCGCTTTGACCCGTGGAGATGAAATGGCCGTGAAGCCCGCGACTTCCGGGTCGGGACGGACGGGCCGCACGGTTGTGCCGCTGGCCAGACCGACGCTGCGGGAGACCATCGCACGGCTGGCGCCCGGTACGCCGCTGCGCGACGGCCTGGAACGCATTCTGCGGGGGCAGACCGGGGCGCTGATCGTGATCGGCTACGACGACAGCGTCGAAGCCATCTGCGACGGCGGATTCCAGCTGGACGTGCGCTACGCCCCCACCCGGTTGCGGGAGCTGTCGAAGATGGACGGCGCTGTCGTGCTGTCCAGCGACGGCAGCCGGATCCTGCGGGCCAACGTCCAACTCGTGCCTGATCCCTCCATCCCGACCGAGGAATCCGGCACCCGGCACCGCTCCGCGGAGCGCACCGCGATCCAGACCGGGTATCCGGTGATCTCGGTGAGCCACTCGATGAGCATCGTCACCGTCTACGTCGCCGGCGGCCGGCATGTGGTGCCCGAGTCGGCCACCATCCTGTCCCGGGCCAACCAGACCATCGCCACCCTCGAGCGGTACAAGACCCGGCTCGACGAAGTCAGCAGGCAACTCTCGACCGCCGAGATCGAGGATTTCGTGACGCTGCGCGACGTGATGACCGTGGTGCAGCGACTGGAGATGGTGCGCCGGATCAGCCTCGAGATCGACGCCCACGTCGTCGAACTCGGCACCGATGGGCGCCAGCTCAAACTGCAGCTCGACGAGCTGGTCGGCGACAACGAGACCGACCGCGAGCTGATCGTGCGCGACTACCACGCCAACCCCGAGCCCCCCTCGGCCGCGCAGGTCAGCGCCACCCTGGAAGAGCTCGACTCGCTGTCGGACAACGAGCTGCTCGACTTCACCACACTGGCAAGGGTTTTCGGTTATCCGTCGACGGCCGAAGCGCAGGATTCGGCGATGAGTTCACGCGGCTACCGCGCCATGTCGGGGATCTCGCGTCTGCAGTTTGCCCACGTCGATCTGCTGGTCCGCTCGTTCGGCTCGCTGCAGGGCCTGCTGGCCGCCACGGCCAGCGACCTTCAGTCGGTCGAGGGCATCGGGTCGATGTGGGCCCGCCACATCCGCGAAGGACTGTCGCAGCTGGCCGAATCGACCATCGCGGACCGGCTGGCTTAGCGGACCGTCAGCCGACCGGGCCGGGCTGCGGCAGGTGCGGTGCACCGTTCGCGTCGGCAGGCGGCGGCGCGGCAGCCGGATCGGCGAGGATGAACGGCACGGGCGCCGAGCGCAGGTTGCCCAACTGCACCACCAGGTTGTACATCCCCGGGCCGATCGGCTGACGGGGCAACGGGCAGTTGGGCGCCGAACCCATCCCGGTCCAGGTCACCTCCGTGGTCACCTGCTCGCCCGGCTGGAACGTCTTGATCAGCGTCTCGTTCGACGGCGCGCAGTCGAGGTTGGACCACAACCGCTGGTTCTCCAGGGTGTACACGTAGGCGGCCAGCACCGCGGCGCCGACGTCACGCTGGCAGGCGACCAGGCCGATGTTGGTGACGACCATCGTGAACTTGGGTTGGTCACCGACGACGTACTGCGGTTCGTTGGTGATGCCCTTCACCGCGAGCGTGGAGTCGGGGCAGTCGTCGCCTTCCTGCAGGATCGGCGGCGGGACGACCGCGGCCGTCGGCGTGGCGGTCGGCGGCGGCGCCTGCTGCGCGGGCGGCTGGATAGGCGTCTTGACCTCAGGGTTCTCGCCGGGCAGCGGCGTCGGCGGGGCGGCCTGGGCATTCTGGTCCGCCGTTTCGTTGGCGGCGGGTTGCTCGGAGCTGGTGCTGTTCATCACGACGACCATGACGATCACGGCGATGATGCCGATGACCACCACCGCGACACCGAGCGCCAGCATGCGGCGTCGCCAATAGATCTGCTGCGGCAGCGGGCCATGCGGTTCTAGATCCAGCACGACATAACGGTAAGGGCACGTCACGCGCCTCTGTTTGACGTTGCCCGGCGTGTCGCCCCTTAGCTCTCGCCGATATCGCCTATATGGTCGCGCAGCACGACCTTGCCGTCGGCCAGTTGATAGGTCAGGCCCGCGATGGCCAACCGTCCTTCCCGCACCGCCTCGGCGATCGCGGTCGAGCGGCTCAGCAGTTGCTTGCCGGTCTCGGTGACGTGGCGGGCTTCGAACTCGTCGACACGCTCCAGACCGTCGCGACGGCCGAGCAGGATGGACGGGGTCACGCGCTCGACGACGTCACGGACATATCCGGGCGGCACCGCCCCTTCGTCCAGCGCGGCCAGCGTGGCCCCCACTGCGCCGCAGCTGTCGTGGCCGAGTACCACGATCAGCGGCACGTTCAGGACCAGGACGGCGTACTCGATCGAGCCCAGGACGGCACTGTCGATCACGTGACCGGCGGTGCGAACCACGAACATGTCGCCCAGGCCCTGGTCGAAGATGATCTCGGCGGCCACCCGGCTGTCGGCGCAGCCGAACACCACCGCGGTCGGCTTCTGGGCTGCGGCCAGGCTGGCCCGGTGCTCGATGCTCTG
>Ga0310345_10003074_pt1 | contig 16184 bp, 16 predicted proteins | sample HC15DNA20500_MG_FD_204667 | JGI IMG/M metagenome (GOLD analysis project Ga0310345, IMG submission 204667) | Marine microbial communities from station ALOHA, North Pacific Subtropical Gyre - HC15-DNA-20-500_MG | ecosystem: Environmental > Aquatic > Marine > Oceanic | place: Pacific Ocean: North... | reverse complement strand
CAATGGTGTAGTTCGAGACCGGTTTTCGTGGTCGTTCCTTCGATGTACTTCTTCATGAGCTCCAAAGATCGGAGCGGGTGGCCGGCCCACTCCAGGCTGATGAAGCTGAACAGCCGATGCTCGACCGGATTCCACTTGGAGGCACCGGGAGGGTAGTGGCAGACCCGGACGGTGAGGCCGTGGCCTCGGGCAATGGTTTGGTAAAGGCCGTATTTCCAAAAGCGGGGCCGGTAGCCATTGCTGCCTCCGCTGTCACACAATAGCAGGATTTCCTTCATGCGAGGGTAGGCCGCCCAACCCCGTTGGCGGATCCAGGTGTCCAGGCAGTCGACCGGAAACTCCGGCGTGTCCGCCGAGAGGCCGATGATGATCGTGCCGAGATTGGGCACCGGCTCGTACAGCCCATAGGGGACAGCGAGGGCCGAGGCCTCAGAGCGGAAATCGTGCTGACTGACCTCTTCCGGCTCTCGACTCCAGGCCTGTCCCTGGTTTCGGAAGTTGCCAATGAGTTCCTTCTTTTTCGTGTCCAAGCTTAAGATGGGAGCGTCGGAACCCTCGAATTGTTTGCGGAAGTCCTCGATCAGTTCGAATTGCCGGTTGCACTCCGGATGCTGCGTTTGGGCGATGCTCTTGCGGCTAACTCGCAGCGCGTAGTTCTGGTCATTGGTCGGATCGTCGGCTGTGTCCGCTTGCATCACTTCTTCCAGCAGGGCGATCACCTCGGTTTTTTAGGGGCGGACGGCCCGCCCCCACGGCTCGGAGCCGCTCCGTCGTGATCTGCCAGTTCTGTAACTGTCGCCGTCCCGAGGCGATGGTCTTCACATTGACGCCACTCATCCGGGAGATCTGCCGATCGCCCCCACGTCCAAGTCGCAGCGACTCCAGTCCCAGGTACAGACGACGCTGCTGCTCGTCCAGGACCGTCAGCAACCAACGCATGCTCTCGCCCAGCTCGTCTGGCTCCTCCCGCTCCGCTGATCCCGACGCCTGGGCCCGTCGCATCCGCTCGTAACGCTCTTGCAGTTGCTCGGCACCGGTCCTCGGGGACAAATACAAATACTGATCGGCCAGCTGCTCTCGACTCAAGCGACCGGCCCCATGCAGCTGGGCCAGGGCGTTGTGCACCCGCACCTGCAACCGCCTCTGCAGCTCGGAGGCGAAGCAACCCGCCTTTGAACGTTCGACGACCAAGACGAGTGTCTCGCCCAAGGTGCCGTGTTGGGAGAACTGCACGCCGCGGAAGCTCCACAGGCCGTCCTCGCCATAGTCGGCGATCCGGCCTAGGGTGTGATAGCGCCCTCCATGGGAGTAGCTGGCCCGGCTTCCCAATTGCGCCAGCTTGCGGAAGAGGGTGATTCGAGCGGGCCTTCCCAAGGCTTCGGCCACTCGATCCAGCGTCAGAATCCGCTCCTTCTCCAGCCATTGACCCAGTTTCGAGGTGGGGTACTGTTCGGGACGCATGAGGGAACCTACTTATGATACCTTTGGGTATTATAAATGGATCATATGCTCAATAGTGTCACAAGTTACCCGAACGGGTCAACTTCAGATCAAGTCAATCTCTATGGGATTATCGCGCACTGTTAACGGAAATCTGAGCCAGAATAATAATACTTTACTTTATGTAAAGTGCCGATTTATTTTTGCGCAGCCGCTTAGTACAGAGATGCCTACCTGGAGAGAACTACCGCTTTCAATATCGAGTCAGCTCAGTACCAATGGGTCTTTTCGACCAGATCTTGACCGTGATCTCATTGGGTCCAACGTTTCCGCGACCAAGGCGGCGTAATTCTGAACGCCAACTCGGCGAAGTTATACTTAGGGTCTGCGGAAAAATAACTTGGCATTGTGGCATCTCATCTTCACACCATCTTCGGCCGCTCCTCAATCGCTAAATTCTCAATGTAGACCAGGCTATGCCTGCGGTTTCGCTCAATCGTTCGCGGCCGAATCTGGTGCAAATCTGAGCGCAAATTCTACCAAGTTATTCTTGCGCAGACCCTTAGAAGGGGCCCTGGATCCAGCGTAAGTTTCAAGCCTTTCTACACTTCAGCAAGCCTCACCTTTTCGTCTAATTCCTGATTGAACTTCCGAGGAATCAGGTGCCATACTTATCCAGATTGAAAGACCAGCGGAGCTGCAATGTGTGGAAGGTTTTCCCTCACCGATCCTGAAGCTTTGATGGACCGGTTCGAGATCAGCAAAACTCGAATCAGGCCCCGCTACAACATCGCTCCCACTCAGGATGTTGCCGTGGTTCGCAAGGACCCGCAGCTTCAGAAGAATCGGCTTGATCTCATGCACTGGGGTCTGGTTCCCAGCTGGACCAAGAATCCTTCTTCAGGCTCGAGAATGATCAATGCCAGATCGGAAACCGTGGAGCAAAAGCCCTCTTTTCGTAATGCCTTCAGGTCCCAGAGGTGTCTGATTCCCGCCGATGGTTTCTTTGAATGGAAGAAGCTTCCCGGCGGCAAACATCCCTTCTACTTTCGACTCCAGGGCGGAGAGGTCTTCGCCTTCGCCGGGCTGTGGGAACGATGGCAGGCGACGGCATCCCTGAGCCTCACTTCCTGCTGCATCCTCACCACTACACCCAATGACATGGTGGCGAAGATTCACGACCGCATGCCCGTGATTCTACCTTCCCGCGCCTATTCGACCTGGCTTGACCCATCGACCTCGACCCTGAGTCTCAGGTCACTTCTCCTCCCCTATCCCTCCAGTCAGATGGTTTCCTTTCCCGTTAGCGGATTGGTCAACAGTGTAGGCAACGATCAACCGGATTGTCTGGAGCCTTCCGGACCAGCGGAGAGCCGGTTATTGTTCTGATTCTTCCTGTATTCTTGCTGCCCAGACGCCCCCGAATCGAGCCGAAATGCGAACTGTGACCGGTCTTACCGAGAGCGGCTGGGTGCGAGTGCTAGACTGAGCTCCGTTTTGGGACGGTCTTGCCAGGATCAGGTCCGAAACAGAGGGATAGAGACAGGGTCCGATCATCTCCGTTGGAGTTTTCGCCAAGGCCCCGTCCCAACATCGCCCGAAGTAGCCGGGAAAAGACGTTTTCCTCTGTTTGAGAACTAATTCTGGAGGAGCGTCCGTGACATCTAAACCCTCGGGTCATTTCTTCTCTTCTGCTGCCACGCGCCAGCAGTTCTCCTCTCCAGAACCGGAAACTTCGACGAGCCTGCAGAGCAGGCGATAAGGGAGAAACAGAGTGTCAAGAGCAAAGCGAAGTGGAGTGATGGTATGGGTGGCGACGTTACTGGGGACGGTGGCGTATGCGGATCAACCGCGGCCGATCGTCCAGGTAGTGACGCCGGATGGGGTATTGCAGGTAGTCCCAGGGAATACGGGAGAGCGATGGGGAATCCCGGCGGGGAAGTCCGGCAGCGACGACAAGGTCACGGTCGAAGGCAACGAACCCCCGGTGCTAGAACCGCTGTCGGATCAGGAGGTGGACTCGGGCGAGACGGTGAAGCTGCAGGCAACCGCCTACGATCCGGACGGCGATGAGTTGACCTATGCCTGGCAACAGGACTCGGGTCCGAGGGTGCCCCTGAATCCCAGCGATCAGTCTGAGCTGAGCTTCAAGGCGCCGACGGTCCAGGACAAGACAGAATTGGTTTTGATGCTCAGCGTCAGTGACACCCACAGCACGGTCAGCCGCCGCGCGGTGAATCCAGGTCAAGCCGATGCTGCGCAACAGCATCGTGCTGCCCAGCGGAGCCGACACCCAGCACAGCCAGTTCGACGGGATCTACGTCGGAGTGGCCATCGTCAACCTCAGTCCGGGAGACAACCAGGTCTCAGGTCGGGATTCGGACGGCAACGAGCAGTTCAATCAACAGCTGCAGCGGCCGCTGGCCGGGCAGGGACAGGATGCCTTTCTGACCGACGAGCTAACGGGGGCCAATGGGGAGCTGAGCTCCTTGGTGGCGCAAGGCGATCAGGGACCGATTCAAGAGTTCTCCATGTTGGGCGACTACGAGGGTAGGCATTTGGACGGTGTCGGCGGGGCCTTGGTGGCCGCCACGACGCTGTATTTCCCGCTGGCCCGACATTGGGGCGAGGAGGAGACGACGCTGTTTTTTTATTCAACGACGCCAACGAGCTGGATCCGTCTGTGCTGCTGCGCTTGTGCGCGACCGACGGCACGCTGCTGCAAGAGGCTTCCGTCGCGATTGCGGCCCAGGGTGTCGGCACGTTGTCGGATCTGTTTGGATCCTCAGTGGAGATTGACGAAGGCTATGTCCAGGTCCAGAGTACACTGCCCCTGCGAGGCTTTGATTTCTTGGCCGGATCGGACGATTTTTCCTCGATGACGGCCCAGGTCGGAGTCCAGACCCGTCAGTTGGTGGTGCCCCGCTTATTCGTGGACAACCACGGAGGGGATACGGAGATCCGGTTGCTCAACGTGGGAGACACCGAGCCCTGGTCCAGATCCAGGCCCGGGACGATCGCTCCTAGCAATTGGGCACCGCACAGGTGACGATTGCGCCCAAGGAGTTGTTCGTAGGCTCCGCCCGGCAGCTGTTGGGATTGGATCCGACTGGATTGATCGATCAGCAGGCCATCACGGCGGGCAAGCTGGGACCGTTTCAACGCGCGGCGACCCTGGTCGGGGTCACCTCCTTTATCGGCAACAACGGAAGCTTTCGCTCGACCCTACCGATGATTCAAGCTGGCCAGAAGGAAACCCTGCTGCTGCAAGTAGCCCAGTCTGCGGCGCTGCGGATGTTCACCGGCATTGCCATTCTCAACTGTCAGGAGCGGGCCGCCGAAGTGCGGGTCCAGGCTTTCTCGGAGGCCGGAGAGCTGACGGCCGAGCGCACCGTGCTCCTGGAGCCCGGACATCGGTTGGTCGATGTCCGGGACGGCCCCTCCCTCTTTGGACTCGGCTTTGAGCAGGTCAAGGGCCATCTCAGGATCGTCAGTGAGGAGCCGATCCTGGTTTTTTCCCTGTTCGGGGACTTCGACTACCAATTCCTGTCCGCCATAGAAGGTCAGGCCCCCATTCAGTAGCTTCCACCTGCTTCAAACAGGGGACGGCTGCGGGATTCCTGCTCCATACCCAGCAGCCCCCGCTCCGTCCCCTTCAACCTGCGCCCTGAAAACCTGGCTACCGTTGGGCTGATCGACTCCATCAAGCAGGCACGCGGCCTGACAGTTTTGCTTCTGCCGATTCGATCAGTTCCAACAAGCCCGTCCGACGGGTGGCACTCACCGTGATACCGCCGATGCGGCGTCTTTGGGCAGCGACCTCCCCCGCTGCCAGCAAGTCAGTCTTGTTCAGCACTTTGAGCACCGGAACATGCCGCACGCCAAGCTCCTCGAGGACCTTCTGAACCGCCTCGATTTTTGCGTCTAGGTCTGCGTCGGCAGAATCGATCACGTGCAGCAGCAGATCCACATCGACTAACTCCTCCAGCGTGGCACGAAAGGCGGTCACCAACTCCCGGGGAAGATCCGCGATGAATCCCACTGTGTCGGTGATGATGACCTCGCCTTCGCGAGGAAAACGGAGACGGCGGCTGGTAGGGTCGAGGGTCATGAATAGCTTGTCGTCCGCATCCACTCTGCTTTCGGTGAGCGCATTCAGAAGCGTGCTCTTGCCGGCGTTGGTATAGCCCACGATCGAAAGTACGGGGATCCCATCCCGACGCCGTCTTCGACGTCGAACGTCGCGCTGTCTGGACAGCTTTTCGACGCGCTTCTCCAGCAACCGGATGCGATCGCGAATCCGCCTGCGGCCTACCTCCATTACCGTCTCTCCAGGTCCTCGTCCGCCGATGCCGCCCGTGAGCCGGGAGAGCCCTTCGTCCTTCTCTGTCAACCGCGGCAGGGAGTAGCGGAGCTGAGCCAGCTCTACCTGGAGTTTGCCATCTGCACTACGCGCCCTCTGGGCGAAGATGTCGAGGATTAGCTGAGTTCGATCAATCGCCTTCAGGCCGGTGGCATCCTCGAAGGCGCGGGCCTGCGCTGGTTTCAAATTGATGTCAAAGATCGCGACGCTGGCGTTTCGGCGCATCGCTTCCAGTACCAGTTCCTCCAGCTTGCCCTTTCCCACAACTGTCTTGGGATGGACTCTGAAGCGGGGCTGGCGGATGGTTGCTGCAATGAGGACTCCGGCAGATCGTACGAGCTCGACCGTCTCCTCAAAATGACTGTCCTCAGGCCGAATTCCGACCACCAGTGCCCGCTCGACCCCTTCGGGTCCGGACGCCCGTTCCGCCACCCGTGCAAACTCTTCCTCTAGCGCCTGGATGGTTGCGTTGAAGTTGAGATCGAGATCGTGGACCGTGCGCGCGGCAACCTTCAGTAGCGGCTCTTCGGATGACTGTCCCTCCGCGGAGGCAGCTAGCGCAGCCGGGTCTAGGTAGGCCGCCTCGCAGCGTCCCGGCCCTCCGTCGTCCCCCACCTCCACCATGGCTACCAGGTCAAGGCGAAGTAGGATGAGGTCATTGAGATCGTCGTGGCTAAGAGGCTCACCCTTCAGGTGGGTATGAACCAGCCGCAGGCCGCGGAATCTTCCGGTGCCCCCTCGCAGGCGACCGATCTCGGGAAGCAGCAAGCCTGAGGCATCCCCGACTATGACGTTTCGTACGGTGCCATCTCGCCCGATCAACACGCCCACCTGGCGCCGGAGTTCGGCCGAGATGCTGGTCAGATGCCCGGCTAGCTCAGGGGAAATTACCTGGTGGGGAGGAACGCGTCGTCGGTAGGTCCGTTCCAGAGCTCGGCGTTGAGAAGCTTGGATCCCCTGGAGGTTGCCACTGATCGGGTGTCTGGAGATGGGTTTCCTTCCGTGATCGGTCTATTTTGCAGGGAGGGAGAGGGCATAACGGGCGCCGCGATCAACCCAACCCCGAAGACTCTGGTCCGACTCTAAACCCTCGGAAGCGACATAGACAAGCTCCTTCAGCAGCCGACCTATGAAATTCATCTCCCTGGCGCAGGGCTGTCCAAGCGCCTCTTGGTAGGCATCTGGCCCCACTCTCACCATCAGCTCGCGGACCACGCCACAGCACATGTGACCGTTGAGAAGGAAGGTCAGCCCCCCGAACATGCGGCGCTCGGTGACACCGGAGTAGCTCTTGAACGTTTCCCGCAAACGCTCCGCAACAGTTTCGTTGTAGGTCATTGCTCCCTGCCTCTGATTTTTGGTCAGCTCCTCTGGGGTACGAGGATTATAGTCCAACGATTGGCCTCCTTGAGGGTCATGGATCGTCCGGATCCTGCCGATCCTCATGGCCGGAGACCGCTATATAAGAGAGCCGTCATTGGTATCTTCACCCTTCCTTCAATCAAATAACTTGCCGCTACCTTGAGAACCGATGTCTGGATTGCGTTGAAGGCATCTGTTGTCTGGGCCCACAGGGTCGGTCCGGTTTGGGCCGTTCCCTCACAGAATGCACGGAAAAAGTCCTCAGGTGAGGGCAGATCCCAGGTCAGTGGGAGCGATCTCGTTCTGGAAGTCACGAATCCCGACTCGATTAAAACCCGGGCAGCCTCTTCTGAGTCACTAAACCGAAAAAAGGGAGGGCCTGGAGGGAGATGAACGTCGAGTGTCCCGTAGGATTCGATGGCACCGTAGACGACTCCGAAACCCAACGACTGCCGGGGTGTCCCCCATACGGTGAAGCCCAGTCTACCCCCTGGTCTGAGGACTCGATGGGCTTCGCGGAGGACCGGCTCGGGATCCTCGAAATGCACCATGCCGAAATTTATGGCGACGGCATCGAAATCGTGATCAGGGAAGGGTAGATCAGAGGCATCGGCCTGTGCGAATTCCACCCGAGGATGAAGCGTTCTGGCCTGCTCGAGCATGACTCGTGAGAAGTCGACCCCAATCACCTCAAGACCGCGGCTGAACGCAGAACCTGCAACAGTCCCGGTGGCCGGTGGGCAGGTCGAGTAAACGCTTTCCCGGAAACGCCCTCAGATCTCCCAGTACTGGTGGTAAGCGCCCACCGCACTTTCCCAGCGGCCATGCTCGAAATCACGAAACGATTCTTCCGATTCCTTGTTGCCAGCTGGCATGGTTCGCCGGGCGGAACGGCCGCACTGGTAGCGACAAAGTGCCCCGCCAGACGAAACGTCCCTCCGCCTACACCCAGCACTCCGGAGACACGCTGAAAATCGCAGATAGGAAAGGAGCCGCTAAGTACACTTAGGACGAGTTGGCCGCCCAGGCCGCGAACCCACCACTCAGGCTTCGGGTATTCTCAAAGCCCTGTTGGCGTAGAAACTGTACCGCCTGCATGCTACGGCTGCCGTGCTCGCAATAGACAACGATCTCTCGCTCACGCGGCCAGGACTTTACGATCTCCTGACCTAAGGCATTGTTTGCCAACTGAGACCCTTCGATTTTTCCCTTCTCCGCTTCCCAAGCCTCCCGCACGTCCAACAACGCTAAATCGGGGTTGCCAGAGATCTTTTCTCGTACTTCTTCAACTGAGACTTCCAGGTCGGCAAGCGGATCGTAGATGTCCGCCGATTCCACGATGGCTTCGCCACAAAACCGATCGTAGACACTGCTGAAGATCTTTGCCAGAGCCCCCGCTGTTTGGCCTTCGATCTGGTGGCGCTCGACCATATGGACCAGTTTGCCATCCCGGAAAAGTCCTGCGCAGGGAGAGGACGGGGGATAGGGGAGGAAGAGCTCCCGTGCACGATTTACAGCCTCTACATCGTTACCGGCGAAGGCTGTTACCAGATGGGCAGGACGGAGTTCGTTCTTCAGGGACTCGATCACGGCAGGCCGCGCAATGCCGGCGGCGCAGCCACAAACAGAATTCACAAAGATCAGAGTGCTTTGATCCTTGTTGGCTAGAGCACTGTTTACATCGTCAGCCGTCCGAACTTCCTCGAACCCGGCCTGGGTCAGCTCATCGCGCATAGGCTGAATGAATGCAGGATCGTACATAACTATTTCCTCCTTGCTTCTCGTTCTCATCAATCCTCAACGACGGACCAGTTTGACCGCGCCGGACATGAAAATCATCTTCCGAAATTGTAGCTGGATCGCTCTTCAAGTGCCACTCGGCCTTCGATCTGCGCAGACCCTTAGGGTCCGCCCGGACAGAATGTCTTTATTCGGCCCTGCCCTCCTTCTGAAAAGCATCAGTCCAGGCGTGCTACATTGGGATGCAACTCCGATGCCCACTCGTGACAAAGATCGGCAACGAACTGCTCGAGTTGGCTCTCCGTGACCGATGCTGGGACGAAAATGTCGGTTGCTAGCCGCCTCTCTCCTTCGTTGCCTACATAGAACACGGCCTACTTCAGCTATTCGTCCGAGCGCACGACCAGAACCCTTCGCCCAAATACGTCTAGTGTGATTGACTTCATCCCACGACGAGCGAGGTTTCCGATCAGTCGGAAGGTCGAGATCCGACCAGGAGCGTGACTGTCCTTCTCAGCCCGCCTGAATGGTGCGCTTCACCGGATCGAAGGCCATTCGCTTACCGCTCCAGTATGCGTCGGTGGCCATGATGCAAGCGATTGAGTGACCGTAACCGGCCTCGACCGGACAGAACAGCCGTTTGGAATCACGGTTGCGGAGCGCCTCCAGCCAGTTGGCCATGTGGCTGCTGGCATTCTCGGGAACGGCGGGAAGGGTCATCGGATCCTCCAGTTTGCCCTCGGACTTCACGCCCTCTCCGGAGAAGCCCCAATTCGCGTCTGGATTGGCAAAAGATTCACCCTCGAAGCTTCCCAGGGTTCCGTGGACGCGGGTAGCTGAGCCATGGCCATTGATCCAATTGGTGGAATAGACCGTCAGGAACTTCCGGTCTCCCTTTTCATATTCCAATGCGACCTCAAGAGTGTCGGGATTCTCCCGATAGTCTTTCCACTGGTAGATCCCGCCGTGAGCGACGACGCTTACAGGATAGGACACACCTGTCAGCATATGTGCCAGGTCTATGCCATGGCTCATCCACTGGTCAATGGTGCCACTAGAGAAGTCCTTGAAGAGCCTGAAAGAGCGAAAAATCCGGGGATCGAAAGGACGGTGTGGTTTCCCCATCAGCCAGGTGTTCCAGTCGATATCACTCTCCTTAATCCTGGCCAGGTCCTTTGCCTTCTTGGCCCAGCGATAGGGACTATAGACACTCCAATGCAGGTCGACCTTGGCGATATCACCGATTACCCCGTCCGCAATCATCTTGCTGGCTTGCTGGTACCTGGGAAAGGATCGTCTCTGAGTGCCGATCTGGACGATGGCGCCGGCCTTCTTCACAGCATCCAGGGCTGCGTTAGCTTCGGAAAGCACATTGCCCATAGGCTTCTCACAGTAGGCATCCTTACCTGCCTCGACAGCCAATTTCAGGATCTGTGCGTGGGCGTGATCGGGGGTCGCAATGATCAAGGCATCCACGTCCCTATCAGCCAGAATCTCTTCATGGTGACGGTAGACCTTGGGTGCGTCTCCCTGCTTCTCCCTTGTTAACTCTACAGCCTTGTCGCGGCGGTAGCTCCAGAGATCGCAAACGGCTGTGAGATGAGCGTTGAAACCATCCTTGGTCTCAAAGAATCGCTTCAGCAGGCCAGTCCCTCGGCCGCCTGGACCCACGATCCCCACATTGATTCGGTCGTTGACATCTCGACCGCTGACCAGACCGGGAAATCCAGCCAGAGCGAGACCTGCTCCAGCACCGGCCGAGCGGGACAAAAAAGAACGTCGATGGATAGAAGCTCTGCTCATGATTTGTTCTCCTGTTTGGATGGACCCATTGGTTGGCAAGATCGGGGGACAGCGCAAAGGGCTTTTACCTATGATCAAACCTGGGAAGCATGTTATCGGAAGCTGATGACGATGATCAAGAGTGGAAAAGGGGCGGGTCTGTGGTCTACCCACAGCTCCGGCGTCTCTTTGCTACGGCAGGTCGCTATCGATGCGGCCACCGGATAATTTATGAGTCTTCGTGACTAATGCGGGCCAGGTAGGAACTGTCAGGCCTAGGACTCCTGTTGAAATTCCGATCGTTTTCGACTCACGAGGGGCATACTGAGAGGAGCCTTTAGGGTCTGCGCAAGAAGGTGAAGCGGGATCGCTTTAGAGTGCCGATGAATCCAACATCCGAGGATCTGGAGCCTTCCTTGTCCTTTCATCCATGTCCAGGAAAACGAGTAGCTCGAAGACCAATTCAGAGCAAACCAGACGATCGTTGGAGAAGAAGTCGAACTCGAAGACATAGGGTTTTTCGTGGTGAGAGAAGGCGCGGACAATGGCTTCCCGGCGTTCGCCGTCGGTGAGCTGGGGACGCAGCACAGCGACCGCATCCGACTGGGAAAAAGCTTGTGGTTGGCTCCGAAGTAGATGGGTTGGGACAAAAGATCGACGAGCACTGCCGGATCGACCAAGGAGTTCGGGTGATTGGCAATCAGCAGTACTGGACCTTGCTCTGGAAACAGTTCCCGCCCCTGTACCTGAATCGACCGATAGTAGACACGAAGGGCGATTCGGGGGAACCCCTTGATGATCAGACGGATCCCGTTAGGGAACTTGGACATGTTCGTGTCAGGATTCTAGTACAAATAGGGAGGGCCGAAAAATTCCGGGCCACTCGACCTAGAAGCGCCTGGGGAATGTGGTCCTTGTCGGACCCGCTCCCTGACAGTCACGGCTCTGTCATCCGGCGAAGACTGCTTCGCTTCCTCGTGTTTGAAGTTTCAGCTTAGTGGCCCCCCAGCAGCGCTGCTGCATTCAAGAAGGAAACTTGGAGTCCCGGCCGTGGCGGCGGTCTCCAGGCCGCCGTGTATCGAGCCAAAGGCTCGAAAAGATGAATACTTCGGCTTGGAGACCGAACCCACGTCGATCCGCCAGAGCCAATTGGAGTTTCAGGTTAGCCTCTCTGGAACTGATCGAGCTCTTGCTTCTCCCATGCAGGCAGCTGATCTGCATACTCGTGGGCTTGGGCTACAAAGTCCACCCCCGCCAGGTGCTTCCATCCCTCAATGAGCTTTCGAAAGATGGGGCCGGGTTGCCCATCGCCCACCAGCTGTCCTTCGAAGCTGCGGGCGTGCACCACACAATAGGTGGTGGACGTGCACATCAACTCATCGGCTTGTAGAGCCTCGTAGCGGCCCAGGTTCACCTCGCGCGCGGGGATTCCGATTTCCTGAGCGACATCCAGCGTGGCTCCGCGGGAGACCCCTCGAAGAATGTTGCGTCCTTCGGGTGTGAGAAGTTCTCCGTCCTTGACCAGGAACAGGTTCCAGCCGGGACCTTCCGCCAGAAAGCCGTCCGGGTCCAGTAGAATCGGCCATTTGTTCTCGCCCATGCGGGCTCCCTGCAGCTGAGCCAACTGATAGTGCAGACGACTACGAGTCTTGGCCTTCGGATCGACCAGATGGGCCGGCACCGCCTGCTGGGGGACGATCACCAGATCGACTCCGCGATCGTAGTTGGGGGCAAAGTGACCCATGTGCGTGATGAGCGGCCAGCAGTTGATGGAGACTGTAGGCCTCAGGCCTTCAGGGAAGGCGCTTTGGTACAGGGGTAGCGGCCCTCTGGAGACATCGTGCATGATTTGCCAGTCCATACTCGATGACTCCGTGGATAGATTCCGTCCCAGAGTCTGAGCGGTCAGCTCCTCCAGCTCCTCCAGCTTAAGACCCGAGTCGATCTCCAGCAGCCGCAAAGACCCGTAGAGTCGCTCTAGGTGGTGGCGAAGGCGGAAAGCTTTTCCCTGAAAGGTACGGGTCACCTCAAAAGCCATATCACCGAACATCAACGCCGAATCGAAGATCGAGACACGTGCCTCGGATTCGGGCACGAAATCCCCATTGAAGTAAACCGTTCTTCCAGGCATAGGACAACCCCTCCAATAATCCGGATTGTAGCTGGCTCGTATCAAAGGGGGAAGACTCTAGAGATTCAGTAGGTAAGAGAACTTGACGAAGAACTGCCTGGAGTCATTCAGGAAGCCTCTGGAGCCGCGCCCCATAAGACCCATTTCTTGCTCGAGCAGCTCCAGATTCCGGCGGTTGTCGTTATAGCCCACGTAGAGGGCCGTCCAAGGATTGACCAGATAGGTCAGAAGAAAGTCGCCGTTGAGATTCTTGGAGCTTTTGAGTGAGGTCAGATCCTCGTTGGATAGCACCGTTTCGTACTGGAGGATGAAGCGCAGGGAGAGCCTTCGATTGAACTGCCAGTCCCAGCGGGAGCGAAGGATGTGGTTGTTGAAAACGCTGGCGCCAGAAAATCGATCCAGGAGCCGCTCCAGTAGGTACGCATTTTCGTTCCGTACCGACGTAGAAGGACGAAGAGTGACTGCTAGGTTCGCCCGAGTCAGGTCCACCAGATCAGGCTCCTCTCCGGCCCGAGGAAGTAGATTGATTCCCGTCCCTTGTGAGTATTCAGCTGTCAGCGATACCGAGGAGAGATAGTTGGTTGACACAAACATTCCCGATCTATGATGGGAAAAGTCCTGTGTCCCGACCTGGGCTGGGATATCGCCCGGCCGCAGAAACTCCCGATCACCGATATGAAACAGTTCCAGGTGAGTCTCTCCAGTCAGTTCCCAGCCAATTCCGAGATCATAGAACCGGTGCAGGCGGTTGTGTTGGTGGTCCCAGATGCTGTTGGCCAGCAGGGTTGGACCCCAGGAGATCAGGTACTTGCCTTCTCGCCGAAAGCGGTAGTCCGCGTGCTGCCTAATACTCCGCACGTCCGGCCGTAGGGAGGGAGGCTGGATGCGGCGTCCCGAGAAGAGGAGACGTCTCACCCGTCGGCCGGGGAGAAACCCGGTCTCGCTCAGGAATCCTGGACTCCGATCGCTATAATCCAGTGTGTAAAGCAGGCGTCTTCCCCGGCGCAACAGGCGAGCATCGTAGGCTGGACCGGCCTGCTCGGCTCCATCGTTAGTGCGCGTACGGCTGGCTACCCCTTGTCCGCTGAAGACCCAGTTCTTATTCAGCTTCAATCTAGTGTCCACGCCACCCACGCGGTTGAGGCCCAGCTCGAGGGCACGCTCTGTGTAGATCATGCCTAGAGTAGATTCGCTCAGAATATCCCGATTCACCCGAAATACGCCAAAACGAGCCCGAGAACCGGACAAGGGATCTGATTCAGGGACGCTCTTGCCCGGCGACTCATCATCGGCCAGCAGCGCTCCGACGGCCCAGGGCCCTTTCTTACCTGTCAACCGTGCGCCGAGACGTGGATCTTGAATTCGTCGGCTGAAGAAGAGATTGATGGGAGTCTGAAAAAAACTGGCGTTTTCCTGAAAGAAAGGCCTTCTTTCGGGAAAGAAAACCTCGAACCGCCGGTTGACCGTCACCTGTGGTAGGTCCGACTCCAACTGGCTAAAGTCAGGATTCACAGCTATGTCGAGAGCAAGGCTATCCTGGAAGACCAGCTTGGCATCCAGTCCTCCATCGATTTCTCCCCGATCCGAAACGAATTGTCGTTGAGCCGGCCGACTCGGATCCAGGTTTCGGAAAGATCGGAAGAAACCGTACGGAATGAGCTGGAGGTTGCGTCCAGGAGAGACGCTTTCCAGCCCTTCAAGGGCCGCATATTGATTCAGGTCTCCCTCCACGCTGGAGGAGACCAGCGGCCAAGTGCTCATCTCGTTGGTTCTGGGGATGTAACGCCAGAACCCGATCCCCCAGACCTGCTTTTCGGTGGAGGGAAAGCGGAGGCTCCTGAACGGAACTGACATCCAGACCACGTAGCCTTTCTCGGTACGCTGCCCGCGGGATTCCCAGAGCGTGTCGAAAGCGGTGTCGTAGCCAACACCCTCTACATAGCGTCCGTCTTGCTGAATGCCAAAAGGGTTGGCAGACAACTCGTAGGATCGGAGTTTGTCCCAGAACGTGTCCAGTGAGACCCCGACCCAGTCATCCCCATCGAACTTCTCGCGTCTGGTCATCCGAGCCCGGACTTTGTCAGCCTCCGAGTCGAAGCACACGAAGATCACGTAAAGACGTTCATCGTCGTAGCCAGAATAAACTTCAGTTCGTTGAGTGGCGGGGACTCCGTCGCGGGGACGGCGCTGGAGGAAGCCTTCGACTCGAGCCAGCCGCCCTTCCATCTCCGGACTCGGCCTCATTTCCAGGAAATCTTCCAGACTAGGAGGCTCGGTGATTCGCGGGATAACCAGGGGCTCTGGGGAGGAACTGCTTCCCCTTGCCAACCCAACAAAAAGGAACAGCAAGGAGGGCAGCGAAAAATGCAAAAGGCGGCCAGTGAACCAGTGTAGCATTCGCCTCAAGTCAATCCCTGTCCTGGGTGCGGCCCCCATGCCAGGCTCGGAATCTTCGAGGAGCTCGTTCCCAAAACTCTGGCATGTAAGTGTGCCTATTTTTTGCCGAAGTCCCGAGCGCGGACGGACCATCCGGTGATGTAGTTGTAAGCGTCCACAATCAGCTGGAAGGTCGAGTCTAGCTTTTCCATCGATTGCGGTGTCTAGAGAAGGACGAATCCTTCCCAACCCTCCTGGTTTGACATGAGATGTGGGAATGCCCAACGTGCCCTTACCGCTTCTCGAGCTCGCCCGGTGGGCAAGGCGATGTGCAAGCTTCCGTCTACATGGATGGGAGCAAACTCGCGTCCGCGACGGATTATTTCGGGGTGAATCAGGCTGATCCTGTCGTTCAACCAAAGGCCTCTTACGTCGGGCACAGCAAGGATCGTGGCTCGGTTTTCCACACCCGGTAGGGCAAAGGCCCGACGGAAAAGCTCTTCATTCACCTCCGGAACGGGCTTTACGTCGATCTGTCTGTTGGGGATGTCCAGGGTTACCTTGGGAGGGATACCCTTGCGCATGGGGAGAATCGGGTAGGCCGGGCCGGTTTCCGAACTCGGTCCCGGCGCCTGCGATCCTGACCCACTCGACGCACTGGAAGTGACAGGAGCGGCTGTGACAATCACTAGGATGAGGCCGGCAACGAGAGATCCATGAATTCCGAAGAGATTCGAGGCCATGCCTTATCTTTATGAGGACGCAATAGAAGATCTACTGTGGACGTCTCTGACCCTGGGGAGTATAGCATGCGAGCGGATGAAGCAGGCTGAAGGCCACAGGTGGGACCTGTGACCGACAGCCAGAGAAGGGGACGGAGCGGGGGCTGCTGGGTATGGAGCAGGAATCCCGCAGCCGTCCCCTGTTTGAAGCAGGTGGAAGCTACTGAATGGGGGCCTGACCTTCTATGGCGGACAGGAATTGGTAGTC
>Ga0310345_10003073_pt1 | contig 16186 bp, 13 predicted proteins | sample HC15DNA20500_MG_FD_204667 | JGI IMG/M metagenome (GOLD analysis project Ga0310345, IMG submission 204667) | Marine microbial communities from station ALOHA, North Pacific Subtropical Gyre - HC15-DNA-20-500_MG | ecosystem: Environmental > Aquatic > Marine > Oceanic | place: Pacific Ocean: North... | reverse complement strand
TACGGGAATTCCAAACATCCCATGAAATGGAGCCCGGTTTTTTTCATAATCCCAGAAGACAGTAAATGGACCAAGCCAAGGTGTTTGGTCTTCTGGTCTCCCACGATTTACCTTAGTTATTTGACCGACACTTGCCCGAAAAGTATAGGCTCCAGCTTCAATCATAGTGCAGATATTAAGTTCAAATAGAGATAGTTTTCCTTCTTTTAGATCCGGTAATTCTACATCAAGACTGTAGGAGCCAAATGAACTTATCACTTGATTGTACCTATTCTTAATAATAAAACTGATTTGAACAGGAGTAGCACTGTGATGCTGGACTAAAATCCAAACTTTTAACTCTTTTCCCATAGTTACCTTAGTAGTAGGTTGTAAACCTGTATCTAGGAGAGCAACTCCTAAAATCCTTGCTACTCCATGCAGTTTTTTCTGCTGAGGATCAGCCATCCAATAGGCTATCTCGCTAAATTTATTTTTCTTCTTCTCATCCATCTCGGGATCACTATCTTTCAGTATTTCTTTTTCTACACTAGCAGTTTTAAACCCTTCATTTAGATAAGCTCTAATTGCCTGATGGCAGGGACCATGATACATGAGCTCACCATTTCTCAGATAAACAGCTTGATCACATAAATCTCGTACAATACCCATATCATGAGAAACAAATAGAAGTGTGGTACCTTTGGATCTAAGTTCACGCAAGCGTTGGGTACATTTCTGTTGAAAGAAAAAATCCCCAACACTGAGCGCTTCATCAATAATTAAAATTTCTGGCTCAACAGCCATTTGAACGGCAAAGGCCAATCTAACCATCATGCCAGTTGAATAAGTCTTGACTGGTTGATCAATGAAGGATCCGATGTCTGCAAAGGTAACAATTTCTTTGTATAAAGCGTTGATTTCCTTTTTCGTTAAACCCATTAATGAAGCAGTTAAATAAACGTTTTCATGACCTGTAAACTCTGGATTAAAGCCAGTACCAAGTTCTAACAAAGCTGCAATGCGACCCGAAGAATTAATTTCTCCGTTTGTTGGAGTCAGGGTGCCAACAATAAGCTGTAGGAGTGTGGACTTTCCAGAGCCATTTCTTCCTATGATGCCCAGGGATTCACCCGAAGCTACTTGAAAAGAAATTTCCTTTAACGCATAAAATTGTTTACCTCGACGTTTAGCTAAGCCTCTCAACCTATTACCAATAAACTTGGGTAATACCGAAAGTTCAGCTAATTGCAAATAGAATTCTCTTAGTAGGGGATCATGAGGCCTTTCATAAATTGAATAAGCCTTACTGACCTTCTCAACAGAAATGACCGACGGAACGATTAACTCCAAGTTTGGTTGAACTAGTTTAGAGGACATTAGAAAATCCGTTCCTTGTTTTTTGAAACCAGTAAAAACCTATCCATGCAATGAACCACCCAAAGACACCATAAATAAGAATACCTTCCCAATTAGGAAGGTTGCCATAAATCGCTATAGATCTCATCTCTGACACGATCAGGGTTAGAGGGTTAAGTTTAATGTAGTAGCGAAAGCCTTCAGGGATTGCATCTACTGGGTAAAAAATTGGAGTCATAAACATTAGAATTTGTGTAGACACTACTACTACATGACCAATATCTCTAATAAAGGTGCCAAGTGAGGCTAGCATCCATGACAAACCGAGGCAAAAGGGAATAAGTACCAATAGAATAACTGGGAAAAACACAAGGGTCCAAGGTAACGATTTATAAATAAAAAGGTTAGCTATTAACAAAATAACCATATTAATCAAGATTTGAAAAAGCGCTGTTCCAGTCACTATATAGGTTAATATTTCGAGTGGAAAAACCAATTTTTTGACAAAATTAACATTTGAAAGAATTAAACTTGGTGACCGGGTTACGATTTCAGAGAAAAAGATAAATACGGTAATACCAGCAAAAACTACAAGTGCAAATTCTGCTTTAGTTTCAGAATTTTCATTGAATCGTGTCTTCAAAACTATGTTAAATACAAATAAATAAACAAGAAGCATTGCCAGTGGATTAAAAAATGACCAGAATAATCCAAAAACTGATCCGCGATAACGACTAATAATCTCTCGCTTAATCATTGTCCAAATCAATTCATGGTGATTGAAAATAGATTGAATAATAAATTTTGGACTAGTAGAGCATTTCTGGTTTGATTTTCTCATAAGGGTAAGGACTTCGGATGAGGAATCGTACTATTTTCTCAGTCGTAGACTTTTGATTGGCGGTACCAACGAATTGTCTCTCTTAAACCTTGCTCCAAACTCATTTCTGCTTTAAAACCAAACTCCTGACTAGCACGGCTAGCATCAAGACATCGTCTAGGCTGGCCATCTGGCTGCTCAGAATTCCAACAAAATTGGCCTTTGAACCCCGTCATTTTAGCAATGAGAACTGCCAGGTCTTTAATGTAAATTTCTTCCCCTGATCCCAGATTAACTGGTTCACTTTTATCATAATGTTCCGTAGCCAGCAAAATCCCATTTGCTGCATCAGAAACGTATAAAAATTCTCGACTAACCTCCCCAGTACCCCATACCTCAACTTCAGATCTTTTTTCCTTTACAGCTTGGTCACATTTTCTAATAAGAGCAGGAATAACATGTGAAGAAATCAAATCAAAATTATCGCCAGGACCGTAGAGGTTTACTGGCAAGAGATAAATGGAATTAAACTGATACTCCTGCCGATAAGCCTGCGACTGAACTAACATCATTTTTTTAGCCAAGCCGTAGGGTGCATTTGTTTCCTCGGGATAACCCAACCAGAGATCCTTTTCTTGAAAGGGAACTGGAGTGAATTTAGGGTAGGCACAAATAGTACCTATACCTATAAACTTTTTTACCTCGTGCAACCTAGCCTGTTCCATCAATTGAGTACCCATGATTAGGTTTTTATAAAAAAATTCACCCGGATGATGACGATTAGCACCTATACCTCCAACCACAGCTGCTAAGTGGATGATGACATCCGGATCAGTAGTTTCCAATAGATGACGTATCTGACCTTCTTGAGTTAGATCAAATTCACTGCTCCGTGGAATAATTATCCTAGGGCAACCCTTTGCATGAAGTTGTCTCACTAGCTCGGAGCCCAAAAATCCAGCTCCTCCAGTAACTATTACTGTTTTCTCCTCAAAAAAGGCCATGCTCGGTCACTTAAACTAATGTGATTTTACTTTTTTCAACGAAGTAATATCCGAGTATATCATACCTATTATTTTGGTATTAGGAAGGAGAATGAGGATCTTCGGCACGATCAAAACGAAGCTGAGATATCTGTTCTGAAATTAAACCAAGTAAAAAGAAAAGGAAGCCCCCAATAAACATAAATAGGGACATACTTGTGAATTCCTGATTAACATAGTAGGTGTAACTATAGTTGATCAAACCTAGAAAAAAAAATATCCAGCTGAAAGGAAGAAAAACCTTTAAGGGTGAAAAAAGAGTGGAAATCTTAAAAATGATTAATAGAAAACGTATTCCATCAGGTAACAAATGAATTTTGCTTTTACTTCCACGTTGTAAGGCTTTGATAGGCTGATATTTCAGACTATGACCAGATCGGATCAGAGCCAGTGTTAGGGTGGTTGGATATGAAAAAGTGTTAGGCAATAAATAAAGGTAACGCCTCAAAATTTCTGCTTTAATGGCTCTGAATCCAGAGGTAAGATCTAGTATTTTGAAGTCACTAACATAGGAAGCAATAAAATTATAAAACTTATTAGCGATAGCTCTATGTGCGCCCTGAGAAAAACTGTTACTTCGTGAACCAACCACCATATCAAATGGACCAATTGGTGAAAGCAACAGTGGAATATCTTTTGGATCATGTTGCGAATCCCCATCCATAGTTACTATAATTTCACCAACTGAATACCTAATACCTGTTTTGATTGCTCCTCCATTTCCAATGTTATAGGGATGGGAAATCGTACGAACACGTCTACCTTTTAAAACCTCTAGGGTAGCATCAGTTGATCCGTCGTTAACAACAAGAATTTCCCAAGGTCTCTTCAACCCATCAAGAATACTTGTTAACTCGTCCAAAAGATTTGGTAAAGAGTTAGCCTCGTTGTAAACAGGGATTATTATACTGACACTAGAATTACTATAATCACCTTGAATTGAGGAATTGGTATCTAGTTGAGTAGCCTGTTTGGGATTTAAAGAAGCGTTTTCATTTTCTAACTTGTCAGTTGAAGTCATCGGTTTTTTTCTAGTCTATAGCTGTAGAATAAGATTACTATCATCTATTAGCCTCGATGGCGCCCAAATCGATTATGAGTTTAATGTTTTCCAACCAACGTGGTCAATGGCAACCCAACTCTATACTTTAAAATCTGTCTTCTAAAGATCCAACATCCAATGTAAACTATACCTTGTTCATCTCTGGCTGTGATTTTTTTCCTACATCAAAAGGTTATTATGAGACTAAAAAGTATTGCTTTAATTTATCGAAGGAAGTCTCGTCTTTTACTAATGAGTGGATGCCTGATTCTTATGAGTGTAGTAATTCAAAATTGGGGTGTTCTAGCAAAGACCCAACCAGCACCTTCCTTTATCTTACCAAGAGTGAATGGCCAAGTCCTCCGTTCTAGTCAACTAAAAGGGAAAGTAGTATTAATGGTATTTTTTCAGACTTGGTGCCCTGACTGTCAAAGAATTAGTCCCCAGCTAGAAACTCTTTATAAAAAATATAAAACTCAGGATTTTATTGTTCTAGGAATTTCGCATGACCCCCACAAACAAAAACATTTAAAATCCTATATAAAAAAACATGGTTTATCTTTTCCAATTCTTCTAGGAGACCATTCAATTGCTGTAAACTATTTGAAAGTTAGTCCACAAAAACCACGCTTTAGTATTCCTTACCTCATTTTGATAGATCGTAACGGAAACATTGTTGGAAGATTTATTGAAGGTCAGCAAAAAGAGACTCAGAACATAAAATTACTAGAGAAACGAATTACCCCACTTCTAGGGCTCCCAGTGTCCTTCCCATAACAACTAGTAATTTCTAATCCTAGTGAAAATTTTCAAGGTTTAGGAGATGAAGTATTAAAAAAAACCTCATCAATCACAATGCTGGTCTGCTCTTTCATTTTCTGAAAATTAATTTCTAGCTTTTCGCTACGAAGTCGATCTTCAATTTCTTTCCTTGCCTCCTCCAAGCTGACCTTCCTCTTCTCTTCTAGTTTAAGAATTACAAAACCAAAAGGGCCCTCGAGGACTTGACTGATGGATCCCACGTTCATTGTAAATAAAATGTCTAACTCTGGAGGAGTAACTACGTGCTTATTTGCCGTTCCTCTCCTCACAATCCCTAAATCACCCCCCATTCCTGAAGTTGTTGGGTCATCAGAGTGTTTGGCTGCTATCTCTTCAAAATCAAATCCCTCAAGAATTTTCTTACGAAGAGTCTGAGCCCACTTTCGGGCTTCTTCATCGGAACGAATTTGATCACGAGGTTTATTATCATTATAAAAGTGGTTGGCTGAACTCGAGCGGATAGTGATTCGGCGCACCTTAGCCACAGTGTAGGAATCTAAATGATCTTCAAAATGTTGTTTTATCTTTTCTTCTTTAATTTCAATTTCCTTGATAATTTCACTCTCAGCTGTCTTTGCAAGCATACCATCCAAAAAAATCTGGAACGCTACTTTCTCATCTTCTTCACTATGAACATTAACCTGCTTTCTAAATTCCTCCATCTCAAGTAGTTTCTTAAACTTTTCAATATTTTTTTTAATCTCTTCCTGATTTTGTAACTTCCTTTTTTCTCCTTCTTGTTTGAACAATTCTGTCCGAATAATCCAGTGGGAAAACTGACTACGGCCAAATGGAGTTTTAGTGAAAAAGGAACGCTGTTGAGGAGGCATCACATGTAGCATGCGATTAACTTGATTCGCCGTAAGCTTTTTTTCTCCAATCGAAATCACAATTTTATTAGGATCTGTTTGACCCCAAATACTAATCAGAAAATTGGTTTGCAGGATGAGAAAAACAAAAATGATAACTAAAAAATATTTCTTTAACCGCAAAAGAAACTCCTGTTTCTATAAAGTCTAATTAACATGAGCTGACTAATATAATCCTTTGTATGTGGAATTAACACTTTGATTTTAAAGAACCACAAAAAGAGTAAATCAGACTAATGTTGTATTCCTCTCTTGATTAGGCAACCAACCACTACATGATTAATCAATCTTGTGCGTTTAAACATAGTAAAGATTGTTTTAATTTTCCTAACCTACTTATATCAAGATTACTTCACTACTTTGAACCCATATTCTCTAGATCTAACAACATGTCCTGAGCTTAAAGTCCCAAGACCTTGAGGATTGCTTCTTTGTCAGCGCGTACTTTAATGGGTCCATTGGCAAATGTTGAACGAATTTTATCTTTCTTCCCTAGTAATTCATTACGGTAAGTAGCTTCTTGATAAAGAGAGTTTTGGTGATAGTTAACTGTATAGTCTGGATCTTTCAACAAATTACCAGTTAAAACTGCTACAACATCTTCATCAGGATCTATTTCCTTAGTTTGAATAAGTTTCTTTATTCCAGCCACAGTTGTTGCGGAAGCCGGTTCACACCCAATTCCGTCTCTACCTATTATAGCCTTTGCATCCGCTATTTCCTGTTCACTTACAAAATCACACCAACCTCGAGTCCATTCCATGGCCCTAACTGCTTTTTTCCAAGAAACAGGATTGCCAATTTTGATAGCCGTGGCTAAAGTTTGAGCTTCAACCTTAACGAGTTGAGGAGAATGATCAATCAAAGTTTGGTAGAGAGGGTTAGCTTGTTGTGCCTGAATGATTGTAACCATAGGCATTTTCTCGATAAATCCCAGATCATATAGCTCTTTGATCGCTTTTCCAAAAGAACTACTATTGCCTAAATTTCCACCAGGTACTACAATTCGGTCGGGAACCTTCCAATCCTGTTGGCAAAGCAATTCAATAATGATAGTTTTCTGTCCTTCAAGTCTGAAAGGATTGATTGAATTCAACAGATAAACGTCCCTTTCTAATGTTATTTCTTTGACAAGTCTCATCGATTCATCAAAATCACCCTCTAGCTGTATGGTAGTAGCTCCATAGTCTAGGCTTTGTGCAAGCTTCCCAAAACCAATCTGTTGATCAGGTATAAAGATCACTGCCCGCATTCCCCCCCTAGCAGCATAAGCAGCCATAGAAGCTGCTGTATTACCAGTGCTAGCACAAACCACAATTTTAGAACCGACAAGGTTTGCCTGCGTAACTCCAGTAGTCATACCATTATCCTTAAAGGATCCTGTAGGGTTTAATCCCTGATGTTTTAAAAAAAGTTTCTTTAATCCAACATATTCCGCACAGCGAGGGGCCTCATAGATAGGGGTATTACCTTCTTGAATAGAAACTACTTTGGAAAAATCTGTGCAAAAAGGAAGAAGTTCCCGATAACGCCAAACTCCACTTAAATCCAAAAGGTTATTTGAACTCCGCCTTTGATGAAAAATTTGTTTAGTCTTTTCTGGATCAGATATTTCAAAGTGGTATGCCACATCTAAAAGACCCTCACAGCTTGGACACAGGTATCTCTTTGACATGCTGGAAATACTTTTGTTACAGTTTTTTTCTATACATTTCAGATAAGCAGACATATCCCGAATCTAATGAAAAAATTATGAAATTTCAACAGCAATTATTCAAGTTCAAACGGACATTAGCATTTAAAGACAAATCAGAAAAATTGTTTCTCAAAAATTTAGGGTAAGCAGCAGCAGCAATCATTGCTGCATTATCGGTAGAAAGAATCGGTGTGGGAAAATAAACTGGCAGTTTCTTCTTTAGAAAACTTTTCGTTATTTCACTGCAAAGAGCTCTATTACAAGCAACACCCCCTGAAAGCATTATAGAACGGGGTTGATAGATTTCACTGGCTACTAAGAGCTTTTCATTCAGAATTCTAATTACAGTGCTCTGAAAGCTAGCTACCAAGTTACAAATTGATTGAGGGATTTTCTCATCTGCCAAATTATTTACATTCTGAAAATACTTAACTGATAGCTCATTCTGAAGAAAAGCTTGCGTGTAACGCAGTACGGCAGTTTTTATTCCAGAAAAACTAAAATCGAATTGGGAACCACTGATACGGGGTATTGGTAAACCTACCGAATTGGGATCTCCTTGTTTGGCAAGGCGTTCAATGAGAGCTCCTCCAGGATAACCAAAACCAAGAAGCTTAGCGACCTTGTCAAAAGCCTCCCCTGCAGCATCGTCTCGTGTTCGACCAAGCAACTCATAACATTCTTTTCCTTGGCTATTGGTCCCCCAACTTTTAATCCAAAATAAACTGGTATGTCCCCCAGAAACTACTAAGGAAAGACAAGGTAATAGGGTATTCCAGTCAGTAATTGCTTTCTTTTTTTGGGATTCTTCTCCCCAGAGTGTTAACGGAGCTGAAAAAATATGTCCTTCGATGTGATTAACGGCTATTAAAGGAATACCTAATCCAAAGGATAGAGCTTTTGCATAGTTAATACCGACAAGTAGGGAGCCTACTAGTCCAGGACCCTGAGTGACTGCAATTCCCTCCAGCTGATAAGGGGAAACTCTAGCCTCTGCAAAGGCACCTCTTACAACTGGCACAATGTTTTCCAAGTGATGTCTTGAAGCGAGCTCAGGGACAACACCACCATACTTTTTATGAACATCTACTTGAGAGGCAACTACATTTGACAAAATCTTTTTACCATCTTCAAGAATAGCTGCTGCTGTTTCATCACAAGATGATTCAATTCCTAGTATTAGTGTCAAAAAAGCTCCAGACTGTTATCCAGTTTTAATTGAAACCAAAAGAAAACCTATAATAACCAAAGAAGTTTCATTCTGCGTTTGGATTTTGATTAGATCGTTTTATCTTAATTTATGTCCGTTTGACGAACGAAGAATCTTTTGCTAACCTTTCAAGCCTTTAAGTTTACTAGCAGGAGGAGCAACAATGGCTGCTCGATGTCAAATATGTGGAAAAGCTCCGATGTTCGGAAATAATGTTAGCCACGCTAATAACATCACAAAAAGACGATGGAATCCAAATTTACATCGTGTCCGTATTTTGGTTAACGGTGCACACAAAAGGGAAAGAGTGTGTACAAGTTGTATTCGATCTGGACGTATCACTAAATAATGCTAATTCTGGCAATTAATTACCTCAGCCTATCTATTCAACAGCTGCTATAGCCTCTATCTCTATTAAAGCCCCTTTTGGTAAAGAGTTCACTCCAACTGTTGCTCTTGCAGGTGGTTCTTCACTAAAAAACTTCTGATAAACATCGTTTACCCTTGGGACCCCCCCCATATCGGTAACATATATTGTAGTCTTGACAACATTTTCCCAAGAAAGTCCTGCTGCAGTTAGTACCCCTTCTAAGTTTTTGAGTACTTGTTTAGTTTGTAACTCAATGTCGCCATTTATAATCTCGCCGGTCTTAGGGTCTAAGGGAATTTGTCCAGATAGAAAAACAAAATCTCTTGCTTTTACCCTCACCCCCTGAGAGTAAGGTCCAATCGCTTTAGGTGCATTAACAGTTTGAATAATATTTTTCATCATTACCCTATAAACAGTTAAATTTTTAAAGGAGTACTATAAAATCACTGCCACACAATTTCATTAACGTTCCTAATCATCTCGATTGATTTAATAGTTTTCTCCAAATGCTTAATATCATTAACTTCAATAGTAACATTAATCAAGCCACGATTATCTTCAAAACTCTGTGCCTCAATATCTTTAATGTTTGTCTTGATTTCTGAAATTTGAGAAGTAATTTCGGCTAACATTCCCTGTCGGTCATCTACTGAAATGGAAAGTTTAACCCCATACAGCCCTTTATTTATTCCAGTCCAAAGAACATCAACCTTTCGATCAGCATTGTATAAAAGATTTCCCACATTGGTACAACGGGTAGCATGAACTGCAACTCCTTTACCTCGAGTAAGATACCCCACAATTTCCTCACCCTTAATAGGATTACAACATTTAGCCCGAGACACTAATATGTCATCAATATTCTTGACTTTTAACGTATCTTGGAGGGGCCGTCTTAAGACTTTTCTCACCGTTGAAGTTAGAAAACTTGTCTTTTCGGAAAACCGCTCCTTCAACTCTTCGGGTGAAAAAAATTTACTTAATAAAGTTCGGCCAAACACTCTTCCAAAACCCAAAGCAACATACAAATCTTCCATCTTTGCACAATGATATTCCTGGGCAATTTTTAACAGAGAACCATCTTCTATATGTTTTTTTATATTAATTTTATATCGCCGAGCCTCTTTTTCCAGAATTCTGCGACCTAACTCAATAGCTTTTTTCTTCTGATTAACGTTGAGGTAATGTTTAATTCTATTTCGTGCTCTGTAAGTTTTTACAAAAGATAGCCAATCCCTATTAGGAAAATGTCCTCTTTGAGTCTGAATTTCAACAATGTCTCCATTTTTTAATTGAGATTTCAAAGAAACAATTCGTCCGTTTACTTTTGACCCGACACAACTATCACCTACTTCACTATGAATTGCGTAGGCAAAATCTACTGGTGTGGCCTGCCGTGGTAGAGCAACAACTTTCCCTTTAGGAGAAAAGGTATAAACTTCTTCAGGATAAAGATCTACCTTGAGGGCTCTGAGAAAATCACTAGGATCATTTACCTCTTGGTGCCACTCAACCAGATGACGTAACCAAAGAAATCGCTGATCATCATTTTTGTCTGTTTTTTGTCCTAACTTATACTTCCAATGGGCTGCAATCCCTTCTTCAGCAACATGATGCATTTCATTGGTTCTAATCTGAACCTCAAAAGGTTGCCCTCTTTTTTCAATAACAGAGGTGTGTATTGATTGATACATATTAGGCCTGGGCAGAGCAATATAATCCTTGATCCTCCCTGGAACAGGTTGCCACAAATTATGAATGATACCTAGTACTACATAACAATCATTAACCGAACCAGTAATGATTCTAATAGCTAAGAGATCATATACCTGATCCACCGGAATTTTCTGCTTTTTAACCTTCTGATAAATGCTATAAGTTCTTTTAATTCTAGATTCCACCGTACAAGAAATTTTGTGTTCTTTACACTTCTTAATTAATTTCTCTTTTGTATCATTTAATAATTTTTTTCTGATTTTCCGTTTTTCTTTGACTTTTTTTTCAATCTGAAAATAAGATTTAGGATTCAATGTTATAAAGGCAAGATCCTCGAGTTCGCCTCGTATTTTACCCATCCCCAATCTATGAGCTATTGGAGCATAAATATCTAACGTCTCTTGAGCAATCCTCTTTCGCCTTTCAGGAGGAAGGAACTTTAAGGTTCTCATGTTATGAAGTCTATCTGCTAGCTTAACAAGGACTACTCTAATATCATCAACCATTGCCAAAAACATCCTGCGAAAGTTTTCAGCCTGTTCCGCTTCTTTGGAGTCAATTTTTAATTTTCTAATCTTAGTTAAACCGTTGATAACATAAGCAATATCTTTTCCAAAATGTTGTTCGATTTCTTTTAAAGGAATAACAGTATCTTCTACAACATCGTGTAATAGACCGACACTAACACAGCTAGAATCTAGTCTCATATCTGCCAAAATATTAGCAACCGCAACTGGATGGTTAAGAAAAGGTTCACCAGACTCCCGATGCTGTCCCTTATGCTGGTCAGCTGAAAAACGGTAGGCTTTTTTTAGAACCTCTAGATCATCATTAGGATGAAACTGTTTAACTTTAGCTAAAACTTCTTCAAATTTGACCATGCCGTCTATATTAAGGGAAAAGAACAGTCAGTGGCAACAATACCTCCTTATAACAATATTTATCCTGTTATTAGGAGTATGCTTTGCCTGTTATTTTCTAATCTCACTAACTAAACATTCTTTTGTACAAAATGACTTGCTACATTTCAACTAATTAGTAGTATCTACGAACTCTGGAGGGTACTTGAGACCAAAGGTTTTTAAAAAAGGAGAGGCCTTATGGAAGGTTTCTACGTACTCATCCTCTATTTTAGAATCAGCAACAATAGCACCCCCTGCTGAATAGGTTGCCCAACCACCTTTAAGGATCAAAGTACGAATTGCAATGTTAAGATCGATACTTCTATCAAAAGCTAGGTAACCAATACTTCCACTATAAACACCACGTAAATTGGGTTCAAGTTGATCGATAATCTGCATGGCACGAACCTTGGGTGCACCAGTAATAGAACCTCCAGGAAAGGTAGCTGACAAAAGTCCTGTAAGAGTTTGATTAGCTTTTAATTTTCCTACTATAGTTGATGTAAGGTGGTGAACGGTTGGAAAAGATTCTAAACAACGTAAGTTACTGACACATACTGTTCCATAATCAGCTATTCGGCCAATGTCATTTCTCTCTAAATCGACAATCATGATATGTTCAGCTGCATCTTTAGAACTATGAAAAAGCTCTTGTTGTAATTTTCTTTCTTCTTCTTTAGTAACTCCCCTTGGCCGAGTACCTTTGATAGGACGAGTTTCGATTGTTCTATCTTTAGGCCAGTAGCGAAGAAATCGTTCTGGTGAAAGACTTAAGACTGCCCAATCCTCCCCTTCAATATATGCTGCAAAGGGAGATGGGCCACTGGAACGAAATCTCTGATAAACCTCATATGCGGGTCTCCGACAACTAGTCCCCAAACATTGTGATAGATTAACTTGATAAATCTCCCCAGCACTGATTTTAGCCTGAGCCTGCTTAACTGCATCAGAATAATTGTCAAAATTGAAGGTGCTTTCCCATGATATATTACTCAGGTCGGAAGGGACCTGTGGCTGTATAGGAGGAAAAACTATTTGATTGTTTTTCTGAACTTTATCTAAAGTAACCTGTAGCCTTTTCTTAGAATCACGTTCATTTTTGAAAATGGCCCAAGTTTGACCACTGTTGTGATCATGAGCCAATAGAGCATCAAAAAAGCAAAAATAAAGATCTGGCATTCCTAGATCTTCTTTGGACCGGCGGGGAAAAAACTCAATGAATCGATTTAATTCATAAGAAAGGAATCCCATTGCAGCACCAGTCTGAAAAGGCAGGTTACAAGCTGGGTTGATTACGGGTTGCTGATTTTTTATATATTCTTCCTCCAGCAATTTGGTTAGAGCCTTAATCGGATTTCCTTCAAAAACCTGATGTTGATCTCCACGAACAATGTCTAGACTTGTTCCACGTGCGCTACAGATCAAAAATGGTTCACAACCAAAAAAGGAAAATTTACTAAGTAATCCATAGCCAGCTCCACTATCGAGTAAAACACCTTGGGAACCAGATATCTGAGCTAAAGCTAATGGATTCCACGAAATAGAAACGGGTTCTACCTGGTAACTTGATGAAGGAATTGTCACCACATTAGAAAACGGGGACACAGGCTATCTCCACCTTACTTTAAAAACTTTGTTGTTTGCAGAAAAGGGAAGGTGACTAAACTTATCTTGCTTCAATCTCGTCGTAATGGGTTCTATTTTTTGTAATTCCTTTTCTCCGAAGCACTTTTTCAACTTCTCGAATCATAATTGGAGGACCTGCTAAATAAGCATGGGCACCGCTAGGACCTTTAAGATGTTTATCAAGAGCTAACTGGATATAACCCGTTTCCCCTTTCCAGTTATCTTCTGGTTGGGGTCGAGATAAACCAGGAATGTAATGAAATTTAGGCTTACTTTGATCCCAGGCTACGAATTGATCATGAAGAAAAAGATCTCGCTTACTACGAACTCCAAAGAAGAAATAGATTTCGTTATTCTTGTGAAAGTCTTTCTCAAAAAAGTACTGCAACAAAGAAACAAATGGTGCTGCTCCTGACCCTCCAGCCACTATGATTATAGGCTCCCCTGTATCAGGTTTTAAGTAGAGGTCACCAGTAGGGGCACTTAATTCAAGTCGATCTCCAACTTTTAAATGAGAGTGTATGAAAGTTGATGCAATTCCTGGAGGAACATCCTTCCCCCTAGGGGCACGAGCCAATTTAATGATCAAATCAAACAAAGGAAGATGGCTAGAACTAGAAGCAAAGGAATAAGGTCTAAAAACCTCATCGTGTGATGTTTTGTATTGTTGGTTCCATTTCTTGACAAAGGATTTTGGGATCCGAACAAAGGTATACTGACCAGGAGTAAAAGTAAATCCTTTTGAGTTCTTAAGTCGGAGGCCAACCCGACGAACATTATGTGTCAAATCTTCTATTTTTATCACCTCAGCTTTAAATTCAAAGAGACCAGACGCCAGAGAATTTTTTGGCCCCAGCAAAATTAAAGTAAACAGGGCAACCAGACAGAAAATTCTATTTACATTATTATGTTTCATAATCTGAAAACCTTATGGACAATAATCACATGTCACTGTTAATTAACCCCAAAATAAGAGTTCCTTTTAACGCAGGTGTACGACAGCTGAGCATACCTCATTGTATTCGATATGTCAGCATGAAGTAGTAATTCTTTAGGATTTAACAAGCAGTTGCCAAGAGTTTTTTCCTCACTCTGTTTAACAATTCCATTTCTCACTCTTACCATTTTAGCTTCAACTAGCTTGATATCCCACTATGCTCTAATTATATGGTTATAATTAAGACCCCAGATTATGTTTCATTCAATAAAGATGCCCTCTATTTTTTTCAATTAAACAAAATTATTGAAGAAGCTGTGGCTGGGCCGTTAAACTATTAACTTTTCTTCAACTGAATCTAAATTATCAACAGGAACAAGTCATGTCAGAATTTATGAAAGCAATTGTTTACAATGCTCCTTGGGACATGAGGTTAGAAAAACTCGTTAAACCCAAGCCCCAACCCAATGAAGTTCTTATCAAGATCCAAGCAGTTGGAATCTGTGGAAGCGATGTCCATGGTTTTACTGGTGAAAGTGGACGCCGAACACCCGGTATGGTAATGGGACACGAAGTGGCAGGAAAAGTTGTTGCTCACGGCGCTTTAGTTCAATCACCTCAAATTGGAACCTCTGTTGCCATCTTCAACATTATTGCCGATGTTCCTCCCACTCCTGAAGAAGGAGATCCTTCTTTTCTTAACAAAAAAATGATTGGAGTCAATTTAGCAAAAAAGGGAGCAATGGCAGAATTTATTACTGTTCCTGCTGAAAATGCTCTACCTATCCCAGAAGGAGTACCTCCAGAAATTGGTTTATTGGCTGAACCAGTAGCTGTGGTCAGTCATGCCTGGCGACGTCTAGAAGAACATAACATCAACCCCCAACGCGTAGCTATTATAGGAGCAGGAACTATTGGCCTAGCAGCTGTCTTAACAGCTGGTATTAGAAAAATTCCCAAGTTAGCTGTCCTAGATACGATCTTTAAAAAAACAAACCGAGCAACATCCCTGGGAGGAAAGGGTTTGCATGTTGATCTCCAAAAACCCTTCTCAATTATTTCCCAGAAGCTTCGTCGGTTGCTTGGAGGAGAAACCGACACTGTAGTTGATGCTGCAGGTACCGAAGACTCTTTTGCTCTATGTTTGAACCTTGTTAAGCCAGGGGGATGTATCTTGTTAATTGGCAATTTAGCAAAAACAGTTCCTCTTCCACTACAAGATACCGTTAGCAAAGAAATTTCTCTTATTGGGACCTACGCTTTTGATCGAAGAGACTTTTCATTGGCTTTGTCAGTTCTGCCAAAAATTCAAAGTCAACTCTCAACCTTTATTGAAGGTCGTTGTCGATTGGAGGATACTCCTAGGACCATCACAGCTCTAGCTAAAGGCCAAAATCAAGCATTAAAAACTATCATTGATGTAGATTGAAAACTCTAATCAACATATAGAAACTCACTAAGATTAAACATCGCTAGACAAAATTGACTCAATCCTTGTAACTGTTTACCTTGCGGTTTAGCCAGTTTTTGGGACACAGATTTGTCCAGCTGTTGATTTTCTTTTAACGTCAGTCGATGTAATAATGATAAAGCTTCCTGCTTTTCTCTTGCTGAAGGTTTTCTGGCCAGAGTAAGACGCCAAGCTAACTCCACCTGATCAGCTTCATCCTGACCTGCCTCCCTGAGTAAACGATTGGCTAATACCTGAGCTTGGTCAAAAGAGATATTGTTATTTAATGTCCAAAGAACCTGGGGAGCAACTGTGGTAACTTCCCTTCCAGAACAACTCACCGAA
>Ga0310345_10003070_pt1 | contig 16191 bp, 14 predicted proteins | sample HC15DNA20500_MG_FD_204667 | JGI IMG/M metagenome (GOLD analysis project Ga0310345, IMG submission 204667) | Marine microbial communities from station ALOHA, North Pacific Subtropical Gyre - HC15-DNA-20-500_MG | ecosystem: Environmental > Aquatic > Marine > Oceanic | place: Pacific Ocean: North... | reverse complement strand
GTCGACGGTCACGGCGCCGGACTCGTCGGAAATCACGCGGCGGGCTTTGGTGAAGATGTTCATCTCAGGCTTCCTTCTGCAACACGGGATCCGGCTTCTGGCCTGACGGGATCCCTAATCGCCCACTCGGGCGAACACTTACTCAACCCCGGACCGGGGCACTCGATGCGCCCCGATGGGGGGCGGTCTGGTTCGCGGCTTCGGGATGACCTCTGCTGCGGTGCTCATATACATGAACGCCCCTGACGCGGAAATCAACCCGATTCGGAGCCCCCTGCGTCAAGAAATGCGTCCAGCTTTAGGTTGACCAATGGTGAACGCCGGACCTTTTTCCGCATCCGCCGCCCGCTTCGCGCAGAAACCCGTCCCGTCCTGCGGCATCGACGAGGCGAGGGAGGTCTCCTGCCGCCCCTGGGGACGGCGGCGGGCTCAGTTCCAGGCGCCGTCCACGGCCACCGCCCCGTCGTTGACGAGCTGGGTCACGGCGTCGAGCAGGGACTGCATGCCGTCGCTGAACGCCGTGCCGAAGCTGATGGTGAGCATCACCACGCTGGCCGTCAGGATCACGAAATCCGACGTCACTGCGCCATCCTCGCGTGTCACGAGGCGGATGATATGCTTGAACACGAGCAACTCTACGCACCGCTTCATTGGACCGGCAGGATGTTACACCATCAGTCGGCTTTCAGCCACATGAACCTCGGCCCGGTTCCGGGCCCGGGAGGGGAGCGGCCTGTGGTCGCGACCCGCCCGGCGACGGGCCTTCGGCGGGGGGGCGGAGGCCTGCTGCTGGCCGCCGCGCTCTGCGCCGCGCTGGGGGCGCCGGCGGCGGCGCAGCTCGGCTTCGCGCAACCTGCGGGAGAGGGATTCTCCTTCCGCCGCGTGACCCCGCCGCCCCCCGGCGCCCGCAAGCGGATTATCCTGCAAGGCCAGAAACTTGAGATGTCGTCCCACAGCATGGAGCCGGGCTTCTGGAGCCGGCCCGAGGCGCGCCCCGCGGTGACCCGCGCGCGCCCCCTCCTGCCGGCCCTGGCGGCGGCCGCGGACTGGGGGCGGGCGGGCGGACGGCGGGCCGAGAGCGACCGCGAGACGGCCCGCGCGATCATGCGCGCGCACGGGCCGGCGATGCTGGAGGCGGCGCGCGGATCGGGCCTCTCGCTCAGCCTGCTGCTCGCCGTGGCCATCGCGGAATCGGGCGGTGATTCGCGTGCGGTCAGCCCCAAGGGGGCCCGCGGGCTGATGCAGCTGATGCCCGCCACGGCGGCGGAGCTGGGGGTGCGCGACGCCTTCTCCCCCGCCCAGGCGGCCCCCGGCGCGGCGCGGCATCTCTCGGCCCTGCTGCGCCGCTTCGACGAGGATCCGCTGGCCGCCCTCGCCGCCTACAACGCCGGCGCCGGGGCGGTGGAGCGGGGCCGCGCCGTGCCCGCCTGGCCCGAGACCCGCAGCTACGTCCCCCGGGTGCTGGCGGCCGCGGCGGCGCTGCAGGAGCTGTGCCTGACCCCGCCCGCGAGCTTCCGCGAGCCCTGCGCCCCCACCCCCGCCCTGCACCGCCCGGACGCCGCAGCCCTGGCGCGCAGCGGCTGGAGCGCGGCCCCGATGCGGACGCGCTGAGCCGCGGCCCCCATGCGGACGCGCCGAGCCCACGGCCCGAGGCGGGCGCGCTGAAACGCGAAGGGGCCCCCGCGCCGGCGGAGGCCCCTTCGGTCGGCGCCGCGGCGGCTCAGGCGACCAGCGTCGCCTCGGTCTTGGCGCGGATCTCCTCCATGTCGACGCCCTGCGCGATCTCGACCACCTTCAGCCCGCCCTCGACCACGTCGAAGACGCCCAGGTTGGTGATGATCCGGTCGACCACGCCCGCGCCGGTCAGCGGCAGGGTGCATTCCTTCAGCAGCTTCGATTCGCCCGCCTTGTTGGCGTGATCCATGATCACCACCACCCGCTTCACGCCGGCCACCAGGTCCATGGCCCCGCCCATGCCCTTCACCAGCTTGCCCGGGATCATCCAGTTGGCGAGGTCGCCGTTCTCGGCCACCTCCATCGCGCCCAGGATCGCCATGGCGATCTTGCCGCCGCGGATCATCGCGAAGCTGGTGGAGCTGTCGAAATAAGCGGTGTGGGGCAGCGCCGTCACCGTCTGCTTGCCGGCGTTGATCAGGTCGGGGTCGACCTCGTCCTCGGTCGGGAACGGGCCGATGCCGAGCATCCCGTTCTCGGACTGCAGCGTCACGTCCACCCCTTCGGGGATGAAGTTCGCCACCAGCGTCGGGATCCCGATCCCGAGGTTCACGTACATCCCGTCCTCGAGCTCCTGCGCGGCTCGGGCGGCCATCTGGTCACGATCCCAGGGCATCGTCTGCGCTCTCCTCCTGTCGGGCGGCCGCACGGCGGGCGCGCCCCGGTTGATCGGGTCGGGCGGCGCGGGGACGCGCCGGCCCGGGGTGTGTCATCGCCGCCCGGTCATCCCTGACCGGTCATCGCCGACCGGTCATCGCGACCCGCTGGCCGCGACGGTAGACGCCGGTGTTGGGGGCGGGGGGCGGCAGGGGCGTGCGCTCGACCGACCAGCCGAACTCCTGCAGCCACATCTCCAGCGCCTCGGCCGAGGGGATCGCCGAGAGGGCCCGGCCGCGGCCGCGGGGATCGGCGATGGCGCCGTCGTTGGCGGTGCCCTCCCAGCGCATCTCGACCAGGGCGCCGCGCCGCTCCGGCTTCGCCTTGCCGCCGCCGCCCTTCCTGCGCCCCTTGCCGGGGCGGATCACCTGGCTGTCCACGATCACGTTGCGCACCCCCAGCCGGTCCAGCTGGGCGAAGAGCTCGTACTGCCGCGCGGTGTGATAGAGGAAGCCGAGCACCATGGCCGTGTCGAAGCCGCCGGGCGCCATGCCCTCCAGCGCCTCGAACACGTCGCCCTGCTGGAAGGCGTAGCGGGAGGGCTCGACGCCGTATTCCGCGAAGGCGCGCCGCCCCCGCTCGATCGCCTCGCCCCGCGCCTCGACGCCGGTCACATGCGCCGCCCCCGCGCCGAGCAGCGCCGCGAGGCCGAAGCGCCCGTCGTTGCAGGCGATGTCGAGCACCCGCGCGCCCTTCAGGAGCGGCGCGTTCGCCTCGACGATCAGCTCGTGGCGGAAGTTCAGCCGCGAGGGGGTGGCCGCGACCGTCCCCTCCTCGGCGAACAGGGGATAGGCGTCGAAGAAGCCGGGGCGGGAGGGCGGGGGCGTACGCTCGCCCTTGCCCTTGCCGCCTCCCTGGCCCCCGCCGCCCTGGCCCTTGCCGCCAGCCTTGCGCCGGCCGAGGCCGCCGAGCGCGCGCTTGAGGGGTTGTTCCTGCGTCATGCGGCGCGCGTGGTGCGCTTCTCGATGCGCTTCTCGAACTCGCCCTGCACCAGGCGGTGGACGAAGACGCCGGGCAGGTGGATGGCGTCGCCGTCGAGCTCGCCGGGTTCGACGATCTCCTCGACCTCGCAGATGCAGACCTTGCCGCACATGGCGGCGTCGGGGTTGAAGTTGCGCGCGGTCTTGCGGAACACGAGGTTGCCGGTGGCGTCCGCCTTCCAGGCCTTCACGATCGACAGGTCGGCGACGATGGCGCGTTCCAGGATGTAGGTGACTCCGTCGAAGTCCTTGTGCTCCTTGCCCTCGGCGATGCGGGTGCCGACGCCGGTCTTGGTGTAGAAGCCGGGAATGCCGCAGCCGCCGGCGCGCATCCGCTCGGCGAGCGTGCCCTGGGGGTTGAACTCCAGCTCCAGCTCGCCCGAGAGATACTGGCGCATGAACTCGGCGTTCTCGCCCACGTAGGACGAGATCATCTTCTTGACCTGCTTGGTCTGCAGCAGCACGCCGAGGCCGAAGTCGTCCACCCCGCAGTTGTTGGAGGCGATGGTCAGGTCCTTCGTGCCTGCGTCGCGGATCGCGGCGATCAGGTTCTCGGGGATGCCGGACAGGCCGAAGCCTCCGGCCGCGATGGTCATTCCGTCGAACAGGAGGCCGTCGAGCGCCTCCGCGGCGGAACCATAGACCTTCTTCATGCAACTCCTCCGGATCGCGGCGATCAGGTTCTCCGGGATGCCGGGGGATGAAAGGGGCGCGAGGGCCCTCCCCGGCCCGGTCGTCCCCTTAGTTGCGCCCCGCCGACCGCCCTGTCAACGCAGGTGCAGCAAGGGACCGCGCCGGGCGGCAGGGCGGGCGGCCGGGCGGGCGTCGCGCTCGACCGCGGCGCGGGCATCCGTTACCCTGCCCTTGCGTTAACGCCCGGCGCCCGCCGTGCGGGCGCGCGATTTGCACGACGAGCGATTGAGGAGACGGCGATGATCATCCAGCCCGCATTTCATCAGACCCGGGGCCGCGCGCGCCGGGGCGCGAGGGCGGCGGCAGGCTGCGGGGCGCTGGCGCTCGCGCTGCTCGCCGCGCCGGGCTGGGAGGGGGGGCTGCCGCGGCTCGGCCCCGCCACGGCCGCGGCCCAGCCCGCCGACGGCGTCGGCCTGACGCCGCTGGTGCAGACCGTGAAGCGGGCCATCGTGCTGCTGCGCACCCGCACCGCCGAGGACGGCGTGGTGGTGATCGACCGCCGCAAGCTGGCTTTCAGCAAGGCGGTGCTGGAGCTGAGCCTGGTCGCCTCCCTCAAGGCCGAGGGCGGCTTCGCCTTCAGCGTGGTCGAGGCGGGCGCCGACGTGACGCGGGAGAACACGCAGACCCTCTCGGTCACCCTGACCCCGCCGCGGACCGGCGGCGTCACCCCCGAGAGCGTCGAGGACGACGCCCGCGCGCTCGCCGACATGATCCAGGCCGCCGCGCAGGAGCTGGGGGAGGCGCTGAAGGGCGACCCGCCGCTGGGCGTCTCCGAGCTGTCGGCGACGCTCAGGTTCCAGGTGGTCTCCGCGCTGGGCGGCAAGGTGGGGTTCAAGATCCTGGGCCACGGCGTCTCGGTCGGCGCCCGCGGCCAGGAGGCCGACGTCCAGAAGCTGACCGTCACGCTTTCCGAGAGCTGAGAGGACCGCGGCGAGGGAGGGGGCGCCATGCGCATGACGACGATCCGGGCGGGCTTCCGCGGGCGGGGGCTGGCGGCGGCCTGCGCGTGGCTGCTCGCCGCGGCGCCGGCCGCCGCGCAGGGCGTGCCCGGCTGCATGAAGACCGAGGTCACCTACCGCGACCCCGCCCCGATCCCGCGCGAGGCGGTGGTGCAGGTCCGCTCGCCCCGCACCGCGGGCACCGGCTTCCTGATCGGCAACGACCTGCTGCTGACCAGCCGCCACCTGGTGGCCGCGGACGGCGCCGCCGCGCCCCCGCGCATCGACGTGCACATCCCCGAGAAGCCGTTCGGGCGGCTCGACTACGCGGCCGACCATGTCGCCGACGACGACGCGCTCGACGTGGCGCTCTACCGGGTCGACGACGCGGCCGACCCGCTGGAGATGCGCCCGCTCGACTTCGACTACATCGAGCTCGACAAGAGCAGCCAGGAGATCCTGCTCTACGGCTATTCCGGCATGGCCTTCGGCGAGGCGGCGACCCCCACGCCCGCGGAGGGCGCGCTGGAGATCGCGGCGGGCGGGAACTATGCCGCCTACGACAGCAAGGACGGGGACAGCGGCTCCCCCGTCATCCGCACCCGCACCGGCCTGGTGATCGGCCTGCACCGGGGCCGCCACGACGTCACCCGCGCGCGGGAGATCGTGCTGGCGGGCGAGCTGCTGGTCTGGCTGGAGGAGACCCTCGCCGCCGCCGACGCCCAGGCCCTGACCGAGGACCTGTTCGACCTGTCGATGCGGGAGATGAGCCAGCGCCTGAACCCGCGGACCTGCGGGATGCGCTGCTGGAACAACCTCACGCTCGCCGCCATGGTCGCCCACCTGCAGTCCCGCCAGGACCTGTCGGAGGCGCAGCTCGCCCGCGTGCGCTGCCCGCTGCTGCACGCGGTGACCCTGCGCCGGATGATGCGCAGCTACGGCGACCTGCGGGTGAAGCTCGCCGCGGCGGCCCCCTCCAGCCGCCAGGCCACCGTCGACTTCGCCCGGGGGCTGATGAACGACGCCCAGGCGGGGGCGAGCCAGGGCCTCTACGACGCCGCCACCGCGCAGACCGCCTATGGCGAGGCCTCGACGCTGCTGTTCGAATCCGCCCTGGTGCGGATGCGCGGCGACGACGGGCGCTTCCGCCTCGGCCCGATCTGCGAGGACGAGGGCGGCGACCCGGCGGCGGCGCTGGCGCGGCTGCGCGGCCTCGCCTCGGCGGTGTTCGAGGCCCGGCCGATCCCCGCCCCGCCCTCCGGCGTGGTGGCGGAGCTGATGGCCGAGGACGCCGCGGCGGTCTGCTCCGGCGGGGCGGAGGGGCCGGCGGCCCTGCTCTTCGACGCCGGCGTGGCCCAGCGGCGGGTCGCCGAGATCGCGCTCGAGGCCGGCGGCGACGTCGCGGCGAACGGGCGGGCCCAGGCGCTGATGGCCGCCACGGTGCTGTGGACCAGCGAGCCGCGACGGCGGGCCGAGGCGCTGATGGCGATCGCCGCCGGCTCGCGCTTCGACAACCCCGCCCAGGGCGCGCTGGCGAGCGCCGAGGCCTGGCGGCTGGGGCTCGAGCGCGCGGAGGGGGAGTTCGACTTCCTCCGCGGCCTCGCGGAGACGCAGCCCGACGCGCCGCCGATCCCCGGCTCCCCCCGCTCGGCCGGGGCGTTGCAGGCCAACGACTTCCAGCGGATCCTGGAGCTGCCCGAGGCGGGCATGCCGAACCGCTATCAGGAGATGTGACGCAGGCCCGCGCGGGAAGCCCCCCGCGCGGGCCGCGCCTCAGCACTCGGCCAGCGCGCGGTCCATCAGGCCGATGGCCTCGTCGATCTCGGCCTCGCTCACGGTCAGGGGCGGGGCGATGCGGAAGATCGAGGTCATCCCCTCCAGCGCCGCGATGTTCACCGACAGGCCCAGCTCCATGCAGCGCTTCATCACCGCCTTGCCGTAGGCGTTGGCCGGCGCCTTCGAGGCGCGGTCCTCCACCACCTCCAGCCCGCACAAGAGGCCGCGGCCGCGCACGTCGCCGATGCGGGCGTGCTTCTGGCCGAGGTCTCGCAGCCGGCCGCGCAGCGCCTCGCCCATCGCCCCGGCGCGGGCGGCGAGCCCGTCGCGGGCCACGATCTCCATCACCTTCAGCCCCACCGCCGCGGGCAGCGGGTCGGAGACATGGGTGGTGTAGAACAGGAACCCCCGCCCCGCGCAGACCTCCTCGATCTCGGCCGAGGTCACCGTGGCGGCGAGCGGCAGGCCCGCGCCCAGCGTCTTCGACAGCGTCAGGATGTCGGGCGTCACCCCGTCCCGCTCGAAAGCGTACATCAGCCCGGTGCGGCCGAGGCCGGTCTGCGCCTCGTCCAGAATGAGGAGCATGCCGCGGGCCGCGCATTCCTCCTTCAGCGCGCTCAGGTAGCCCTCCGGCAGGTCGAGGATGCCGCCCGTCGACAGGATCGGCTCGGCGATGAAGGCGGCGAGGCCGCCGTTCGACTGGGCGTCGATCAGGCGGAAGTCGGCGGCCAGCAGCTCCCGCCAGCCCGGCCCGTCCTCCCCGAAGCGGGGGCGGTAGGCGGAGGGCGCGGGGATCGCGAAGGCCCCCGGCATGCCCGGCCCGTAGCCCTTGCGCCCGGCCGAGAAGGTCGCCGCCGCCGCCGCCCCGGTCATCCCGTGCCAGGACTGGGCGAAGGAGACCACCTCCCACCCCCCGGTGAAGCACTTGGCCATGCGGATCGCGGCCTCGTTGCTCTCGCCCCCGGTCGACAGCAGCAGCACCCGGTCGAGCCCCTCGGGCAGCGAGTCGACCAGCGCCTCGGCCAGCGCCACCACCGGCTCGCTCAGCATCCCGGAATAGAGGTGGGTCAGCCGTCCGGCGTAGTCGCGGATCGTCTCGGTGATCTCGGGGTGGGAATGGCCCAGCACCGCCGACATCTGGCCCGAGGTGAAGTCCAGGATCGGCGTCCCGTCCGCCTTGAACACCCGCGTCCCCTGCGCCGAGGCGATCTCGCCCTCGAAGAACTCGGGCCCGTAGCGGACTAGGCGGCGGCGGGCGCGGGTCATGAAATCGGCGGTCATCGGGGCCTCTCCTGGCGGGTTCCGGTCCTGCGAAGGATGCGGGAGGGCGGCGGCGCGATGGCGTCGAATATCGCGCGATGCCGGGAAATTCTCTCGCCGCAGGCGGGTCCGTGCGAGAATGTCGACGGATCGGGAAAGAACGGGAGAGAACCATGCTCGACGGAATCGACCGTCGCCTGCTGCTGGCCCTGCAGGCGGACGCGCGCCGCACCAACGCCGAGCTCGCCGAGGAGGTGGGCCTGTCGATGTCGGCCTGCGCCAAGCGCACCGCCCGCCTGTGGTCGGAGGGGCTGATCGCCGGCGCCGTCGCGATCCTCGACCGCCGGCGCTTCCGCCGGCCGGTCACGGCGATGGTCACGGTGAAGCTCACCTCCCCCACCGCGCGCAACACCGAGGCCTTCGTGCAGGCGATCCTGAAGCACGACCAGATCCAGCAGTGCCACGTGCTGACCGGCGACTCGGACTTCCTGCTGATGATCCAGGCGCGCTCGATCGAGGCTTACCACGACTTCGCCATGGAGGTCCTGGGCGCCCTGCCCTTCGTGCAGGCCTACAAGACCACCTTCGTCCTGCGCACCTGGCGCAACCGCGACGCCCTGCCCGGCTGGTGCCTCGAGCCGCCGGAGACCGCCTGAACGCAGCAGCGCCCTGCCGGACGCCGGACCCCAGCCCCTCCGGACGCCCTGACGCTTCTCCGGGGCTGGTGGGGGGCTGGCGAGCGCCGCCCCGGGCGCCATGTTAAGGGTCGCTCAAGGTTTCGGGACCACACAGCGCGCAGCGCGGCCGTCCGGGCCGACGTTGCCGCCGCCGGGTCCCTTGGATTAGGGTCGGCCCCGACCCAAGCGAGGATGCCCCAATGAACGTCGCGATGACTTTCCCCGTGAAGCTGAAGGACCCGTCGTTGCTGACCGGTCGCGCCTACATCGGCGGGCGCTGGCGGGACGGCGACGGCGGCGCGACCTTCCCTGTCGTCAACCCCTCGACCCTGAAGCCGATCCAGGAGGTCGCCGACTGCTCGGTCGCGATGACCACCGAGGCGATCGACGCCGCCTACGACGCCCAGAAAAAATGGGCCAAGATGCTCGCCTCCGAGCGCTGCGCCCTGGTCGAGAAGCTGCATGACCTGATGGTCGCCAACGCCGACGACCTCGCCGCCATCCTCACCGCCGAGCAGGGCAAGCCGGTGACCGAGGCGAAGGGCGAGATCCTCTACGGCGCCTCCTTCCTCAAGTGGTTCGCCGAAGAGGGCAAGCGCATCTACGGCGACACCATCCCCGCCGCCGCGCCCGGCAAGCGGATCGTGGTGCTCAAGCAGCCGGTGGGGGTGGTGGCGTCCATCACGCCCTGGAATTTTCCGAATGCGATGATCACCCGCAAGATCGGGCCGGCGCTGGCCTCCGGCTGCACCGTCGTCGCGCGCCCCGCCAAGCAGACCCCGCTGTCGTGCACCGCCATCGCCGTGCTGGCCGAGCGGGCGGGCTTCCCCGCGGGCGTCTTCAACGTGATCACCTCGTCCTCGGCCTCGCCCATCGGCAAGGAGCTCTGCACCAACCCCAAGGTGCGCAAGCTGACCTTCACCGGCTCGACCGAAGTGGGCCGCATCCTGATGGAGCAGTGCGCCGGCGACATCAAGAAGCTGAGCCTCGAGCTCGGCGGCAACGCGCCCTTCATCGTCTTCGACGACGCCGACCTGGACGCGGCGGTCGAGGGGGCCATGGGCTCCAAGTTCCGCAACGCCGGCCAGACCTGCATCTGCGCCAACCGCATCTACGTGCAGAAGGGCGTCTACGAAAAGTTCGCCGAGAAGCTGGCGATGAAGGTCCATGACCTGAAAGTCGGCGACGGCTTCGCCGAGGGCGTGGCCGTCGGCCCGATGATCGACGCCGCCGGCATGAAGAAGGTCGAGGAGCACGTCCAGGACGCCGTCTCCAAGGGCGCCGAGATCGAGTTCGGCGGCTTCCCCCACGCGCTCGGCGGCTCCTTCTACACGCCCACCGTGCTGACCGGCGTCACCCAGGAGATGAAGGTCGCCAAGGAAGAGACCTTCGGCCCCGTCGCCCCCCTCTTCGCCTTCGAGACCGAGGAGGAGGCCATCGCCATGGCCAACGACACCGAGTTCGGCCTCGCCTCCTACTTCTATTCCCGCGACATCGGCCGCTGCTTCCGCGTGGCCGAGGCGCTGGAATACGGCATCGTCGGCGTCAACGACGGCCTGCCCTCGACCGCGGTCGCGCCCTTCGGCGGCGTCAAGCAGTCGGGCCTGGGCCGCGAGGGCTCCAAGTACGGCATCGAGGACTTCCTCGAGATCAAGTACCTCAGCCTCGGCGGCATCTGACCCCGCAGGCGCCCCGCCGCACGCGCCCCCGCCGGGGCGCGTGCGGCCTGCGTCCGCGCGCGGTCGCCGATCGGCCCGAGGGCCCTGCCGGGCGGCTTGGGGGCGCCGAGGCAACACGCCGCCTGCCGCCTGCGCTCCGGCCGCCGCGAAGGCGCGCCGGCCCGCGCCACGAGCGCCCCGGGCTTGACCGGGGGCCCCCGCCCTCGCCCCCGGTCGCGCCCTGCGCAGCCCCGGCGCCCCCTCGCCGCGCGGATCGCTGCGCCCCGGCGCCCGGTTCCGTACCGCATTCGGCCCCCTCGCCCCGGATCGTGACCGCCCGCGGGGTCGTCATCCGCCTCCCGCGCGCCTACCTCTCGGGTCGAGGCTGCGCCTCGCCCGCCCTCTCCCTGCCCCCAACCGCCGCTTCGCCGATGACCGTCGCCTTCGACCTGCCGCTCGACACGCCGCGCCTGCGCCTCCGCGCGCCGGGGCCCGCGGACGCGCCGGCGCTGGACGCGATCTTCTCCGACCCGACGGCCATGGCCCGCGCCGGCGGGCCGCGCCCCACCGGCTTCGGCGAGGCCTGGGCGCTGGAGCAGCGCGCCCGCCTCGCCGCCGCCGAGCCGGCCGCCCTCGTCGTCGAGCGCCGCGGACGCCCCGGCATCGCGGGCCTCGCCGGCCTCGCCCCCGGCGCCGCGCCCGAGGCGCCGCGCCTGGCGCTGCTGATCGCCCCCGCCCACCGCGGCGAGGGGCTGGGCGCCGAAGCCGCCGCCGCGGTGCTGGTCGCGGCCTTCGCCCGGCCCGCCGTCTCGCGCAGCCCGGTCACCCGCCGCCCGCTCTCGCGCCCCCCCGACCCCGAGGAGGGCCCCGCCCGGATCGAGGCGCTGGCCGCCCCCGGCGACGCCGCCCTGATCCGCACGCTGGAGCGGGTCGGCCTGCGCTACGCCTGGCTGGACCTGCCCGCGGGCGGCCAGGTCTACGCCCTGCTGCGCCCCTGAGCCGCCCGCTCGCGCTGGCGTGAGGGGCACGGGCGCGCTGCGGCGTTGCCCGCGCGCGGCGCGGGCGCCTATCGTGGCCCATGAGAGTCAGTCCCGCGCGCCTCGCCCCCGCCCTGCTCGCCGCCGCCCTCGCGGCGCTCGCCCCCCGCGCGGCGCCGGCGCAGGACCTGGAGGTCGACGTCGAGCTGGTGCTGGCGGTCGACATCTCCCGCTCCATGGACCTCGAGGAGCTGCGCATCCAGCGCGACGGCTATGTCGCCGCCCTGCGCGACCCGGAGGTGATCCGCGCCATCGAGGGCGGCCTGCTGGGCCGCATCGCGGTGCGCTATTTCGAATGGGCCGGCCCCGGGCGGCGCGGCATCGACAGCGGCTGGACCCTGCTCGACGGCGCGGCCTCGGCCCGGAGCTTCGCCGACGGGCTGGCGGAGGGGCGGATCTCGGCCGCCGTGGGCACCTCGATCTCCGGGGCGATCGACTTTGCGGTCGCGGCCTTCGAGGGCAACGGCTTCGAGGGGATGCGCCAGGTCGTCGACATCTCCGGCGACGGGCCCAACAACGCCGGGCGCCCGGTGACCGCGGCGCGCGACGCCGCGGTGGCCGCGGGCGTGGTGATCAACGGCCTGCCCCTGATGATGAAGGCCTACGACGGCCCGTTCAGCCTGCGCGAGCTCGACATCTATTACGAGGACTGCGTGATCGGCGGCCCCCTCAGCTTCGTGCTGCCGCTGTGGGAGCAGGCGAAGTTCCCCGAGACCATCCGGCGCAAGCTGATCCTGGAGATCGCGGCGCCCCGCCCCGTCCCCTCGATCCGGGCGCCCGAACGACCCTCCGCGCTCCCCGCGCAGCTCGGCCTCGGCCCCGCCGCCCGTGCCCCGCGGATCGACTGCCTGATCGGCGAGAAGCGCCGCCAGCGCTGGATGGAGGGCGGCGGCTGGGAGTGGTGAGCGCCCCTCACCCGCGCGCCCGCCGTTGCGCCCAGGCCTGCGCCAGCCGCCGCGCCATCGGCGAGGGCCCGGCCCCCGCCCGCAGGGGACCGGAGCGGCGGATGCCCGCCGCGCCCTCCACCGCCGGGCCGGCGCCGTGGCCGGTCTTGTCCCAGTAGGACGGGGCCGCCACCGCCTCGACCAGGGCCTTGAAGGCGGCGAAGGTCGCCAGCGGCCAGTAGGCGGGCAGCGCCAGCGTCTTCCACAGCCCGATCCGCCATCCCGCCCGGCGCAGCCCCACCACCACCGAGGCGAGCAGGATCCCCTGCCCCGCGTGCATGAAACCTAAGAGCGCCAGCACCGCCCATCCCGGCTGCGCCAGCCAGGACGAGCCCCCCGCCAGCAGCGGCCAGGCGGCCAGCGCGGTCCAGAACAGCGGCTGCGACAGGAAGGCCGCGCCGGCGCCCACGAAATGCACCTGCATGCCCAGGAAGCCGCGCCAGCCCAGGTCCCGCCGCAGCCGCCAGGGGTCGCGCATATGCGCCATCCAGGTCTGCAGATAGCCCTTCTGCCAGCGCGAGCGCTGGCGCAGCCAGGCGCCGGCGCGGGTCACCGCCTCCTCGCCTGTGTCGGAGTCGAACATCCGCGTCAGGTAGCCCGCCCGGGCGAGGCGCACGCCCAGGTCCGCGTCCTCGGTCACGTTCCAGGCGTCCCAGCCGCCCAGCCGCTCCAGCACCCGGCGGCGGATGAAGAGCGAGGTGCCCGCCAGCGGAATCGGCGCCCCCATCCGCGCCAGCGCCGGCAGCACCAGGTGGAACCAAGCCGCGTATTCCATGGCGAAGCAGCGGGAGATCCAGCCCTCCCCCCCGTTGGAGATGCTCAGCCGCGCCTGCAGGCAGGCCACCCGCGGGGGCGAGCGGGCGAAGACCTCGACCGCCTTGCGCAGCTGCGCGGGATCGGGGCGGTCCTCGGCGTCGTAGACGCCCACGATGGTCCCGCGGGCGAAGTCCAGCGCGTGGTTCAGCGCCCGCGGCTTGGTGCGCGGCCCGCCGGGCGGGGCCGGGATCACCCGCAGCCAGGGCGGCGGGTCGGCGGCGGCGATGGCGGCCGCCGTCTCCGCGTCGTCCCCCTCCAGCGCCAGGATCACGTCCAGCCGCTCCGCCGGATAGTCGAGCCGCCGCAGCGCCGCGATCAGCCCCGGCGCCGCCTTCGGCTCCTTGTAGAGGGCGATCAGCAGGGTCACGCAGGGCATCAGCCCGGGCGCGTCGGCGGGCGTCGGCGGCGGGTGCGGCGGCTCCGGCGGCATGGCGAGGGCCGCGACGCGCACCAGCATGTTGGCGGCGTTGAAGACCAGCGCCGCCAGGAACAGCGCCGCCAGCGTCGCCGCGGGCGCCAGGACGGCCGCCGCCGGCACGGCGAGCAGCGCCAGGCACAGGCCCAGCCGCGGCGCCGGCGCCGCCAGCCCGCGCGCCGAGAGCGGCCGCGGCACCCGCGCCGCCGCCCGCGCGCCCCGCCGCTCCCCCGGCAGCGACAGCAGCGCGGCGTCGAGCCCCCCCGCGGTGCAGATCGCCACCCGCAGCCGGGCGTCGCGCGGCAGGTCGAAGGCCCGGCGCGTCGCCTCCGGATCGCGCAGCAGCCGGGCGGGATCGGGCCCGACCAGCGTCACCCGCCGGATATCGAGCGGATCGCGCCGCCAGGGCACCGCCCGCCAGACCGCCATCGCCTGCATCGGCGCCTCGGCCAGCAGGGCCGGGTCGGGCGGGTCCCGCGCCAGGTCCACCGCCTCGATCCCCATCTGCCCGGCCAGGGTCCGGGCCAGCGCCATCGGCTCGACCAGCCCGTGGGCGAGCAGGATCTCCTCCAGCGCCGCGCCCGAGCGCCGCTGCCGGCGCAGCGCGGCCGCGACGCTCACCGCCGAGGCGGCGCCGTCGCGCACCAGCAGCTCGCCCAGCCGCTCCGTCCCCGGAGGGCGCGCGGGATCGGGCGGCAGGGCGGGCGCGGCCGCAGGCAGGCCGTCCTCCCGCGCCAGAGGGCCGGATGGCGCAGACATGCCCGGACGCGACCTCCGCGCTGGCAAGGGAATCGATCCCCGCAGCCTCGCCCCCCCAGGGTTAATCGCGGGTAAACCGCCTCAGGCGGTCAGCGCGGCCCCGTCCCGGCGGGGGTCGGCCGCGGCCTCGACCGCGCCGTTCGCGGCGCGACGCACGGCATGGACGCCGCCGAAGAACAGGCTCTCCTGCGCCCAGGGGCGGGCCGCGGGGAAGGCGCGCAGCAGCGCCTCGCGCTCGGCCCCGGGAAAGCGGTCCTCGAAGTCGATCGAGGGGCCGGCGGGGGCGTCGGGATCGCCCGCGGGCGGCTCATGCTCCACATGCAGGCGCGGCGCCTCGATGGCGCGGTCCAGCGCCTCGCCCCGGTCGGCGAGCCGAGCCAGCGTCTGGGCCATCGCCGAGCGGATCCGGTTCGACCCGCCCGAGCCCAGCGCCGCCACGCCGCCGTCGGGCCAGGCCATCACCGTCGGCGCCATCATCGAGGCGAGCCGCACGTCCGGCGTCCAGCCGTCCAGCCCCTGCGGCAGCAGATCGGCCTCGCCCAGCATGTTGTTGGCCATGGTCCCGGTCCCCGGAACCACGATCCCGCAGCCCTCGCCGTTCGACAGCGTCAGCGCCGCCGCCATGCCCGAGGCGTCCACCGCCGAGACATGGGTGGTTCCGCGCACCGACGGTGGCCGGGCGGCGAGGTCGCGCAGCCGCGCGACCTCCGCCTCCTCCAGCAGGGCGAGCACCTCGCCCCCCGCCGCCTGCGTCTCCGCCCGTGCCTTCGCGACCAGCGCCAGGGCGCGGGCCCAGTCGAGGGCCGAGGCCCCGGCCGGCGCCAGCCTCAGCGCCAGGGCGATCAGGGCGCCGCCCAGCGCCGGCCCCGGGTTCAGCGACAGGCGCGCCGCCCCGCGCGCGGCCTGCAGCGGCGCGCGCCATTCGGGCCGGTAGGCGGCGAGGTCGGCGGCGCCGAGATGCCCGCCCTCCGCCGCGATCCCGGCCAGCGCCCGGGCGATCTCGCCCTCCTGGAACAGGCGCGGCCCCTCCTGGGCGAAGGCGTCGAGCGCGTCGGCGAGCGCGGGGTTGGCCAGGGTCTCCCCGGCTGCGGCGAGCGTCTCGCCGTCGGGGCAGAACAGGGCGCGGGCGGCGGGGGTGGCGCGGCAGATCGGGGCGATCACCTGCAGCACCTGCGCCTGGAAGGCGGAGAAGGGCAGCCCGCGCGCGGCCGCCTCGATCGCCGGCTGCGCCAGTTCCCGCAGGGGGATGCGCCCGAAGCGGGCATGCGCCTCGGCGAGGCCCGGGACCACGCCGGGCACCCCGATGGCGCCGGCGCCGATGTGGAAGCGCTGCCGGGCGTCGCCGAAGTCGGCCTCGATCTCGCGCAGGTCGCGCTCGCCCGCCGGCAGCCGCCGCCGCGGGGTCTGCACGAAGAAGTCCAGGACCCGGGCGCGCCCCGAGGCCTCGCGCACGGTGAGGAACCCGCCGCCGAAGAGGCCCGCCAGCAGCGGCTCCGCCGCGCAGGCCGCGAGCGCCGCGGCGACGACGGCGTCCACGGCCGAGCCGCCTGCGCGCAGCGCCGCGGCCCCGGCCTCTGCGGTGGCGGCGTGCCCCGCGGCGATGGCGAAACGCGACATGCGGCTGTCTCTCCCCCGGTTTCTGCGCCGCCCTCCGTTACGACCGCGCCCCCCGCCCCGTCCAGCCCCGGCGCGCGCGACGCCGCCCCAGGCGCCCGCCCGCAGCCCACGCAAAGCGCCTGTTCTCCGGAGCCGTCCATCGCGCTGCCGATCAGAGCGACTCGCCCCCGGGGGTCAAGGATCGCGCAGCGACCCCCCGCAGGGGGGCTTGTCCTTGACCCCCGGGGGCG
>Ga0310345_10003069_pt1 | contig 16195 bp, 14 predicted proteins | sample HC15DNA20500_MG_FD_204667 | JGI IMG/M metagenome (GOLD analysis project Ga0310345, IMG submission 204667) | Marine microbial communities from station ALOHA, North Pacific Subtropical Gyre - HC15-DNA-20-500_MG | ecosystem: Environmental > Aquatic > Marine > Oceanic | place: Pacific Ocean: North... | reverse complement strand
GACTACTTCGACATGGCCGAATTCCAGCGGGAGTTTGCCTGATGACGATTGCTCGCGGCAAGGATCTGACCGGGCGGCGAGCGGTGGTTACCGGCGCGGCTTCGGGGATGGGTGCGGCGGCGGCGGCGCGTCTCCTGGCCGAAGGTGCGCTGGTGCTGGGCGTGGACCGGGTAGGCGAGGGGATCGTGGGCACGCACACCTTGGTCGCCGATGTCAGCGATGCCGATGCCATCGCCGCGATTGCCGGGGCGGCGCAGAGCCTGCTCGGCGGCTGCGATATCCTGATCAACAACGCGGGCGTCTGCCCCAACGGTCCCTTTGCTGAAATGACCGAGGACGCCTGGAATTCCGCGCTTGGCATCAACGTGACGGCGGTGATGAAACTCACCCGCGCGCTGGTGCCGCAGCTGGGCGCTTCGGGCAGGGGGCGCGTGGTCAACGTCGGCTCGATCATGTCGCGCTATGGCGATGCGGGGCTGGTGGCGTACACCACGTCCAAGCATGCGGTGCTGGGCCTGACGCGCGCGCTGGCGATGGAACTCGGGCCGCAGGGCATCACGGTGAACTGCGTGCAGCCGGGGGCCATCGCGACGGGCATGACCAAGAGCCTGTTCGAGGACACACCCGGCGCCAAGGACTACTACGCGGGCCGCTCGGCACTGGGCCGGGTCGGCCAGCCGGAGGACGTGGCGGACGTGATGGTCTTCCTCGCCACCGACGATGCGCGCTTCATCACGGGTCAAGGCATCATGGTCGATGGCGGGGTTATGGTCCACTCGTGAACACCTGCCCTGCAGGGCAAGCCTACCTAGCATTTTCGCGCGTGGCAGTGGGTATTTGACGGTGCCAAATCCAGTAACAACAGTACGGGGCCAAAGGGATAGGGCCAAGGGGAACGGATCGCCATGAATGAGATGACCAAGAGCCTGCTTGATCCCGAGGTGATGCAGAACCCGTTCCCGCTCTACCAGTGGGCCCACGCCAATGCGCCGGTGATCGAGATGCCCGAGACGGGCATGAAGATCGTGATGAGCTACGACATGTGCTCGGAAGCGGCTGGGCGACCGGAGGACTTCTCGAACGACTTCAGCGGGGTCCTTTCGGGCGCGCTGGCGGAAGATCCGGAAGTCAGCGCCATCCTCGCCGAAGGCTGGCCGCAGATGAACACGCTGCTCACCGCCGATCCGCCGGTCCACACGCGCTTCCGCAAGCTGGTCAACCTCGCCTTCTCGATGCCGCGGGTGAACGCGCTGGAAGAAGGCATCCGCGACAAGGTGACCAAGCTGATCGACGGCTTCATCGACAAGGGCGAATGCGACTTCGTGACGGAGTTCAGCGTCGGTCTGCCGGTGCAGGTGATCTGCGAGCAGCTGGGCTTTTCCGAAGCCGAGCGCGCCGATGTGAAGCGCTGGTCCGATGCCTTTGCCGATCGCCTCGGCCACATGATCCCGCGCGAGCGCGAGATCGAGTGCGCGCACGAGATCGTCGACTTCCAGCGCAAGCTGAAGGTCAAGATCGACGCGCGCCGCGAGACGCCGACCGACGATCTGCTGTCCGATGTCGTCAACGCGCGGCTCGATGGCGAGACGCCGCTCAATGATGCCGAGATCCTCTCGATCGCGCAGCAGCTGATGGTCGCCGGCAACGAGACGACCACGCACGCGCTTGCCGGGGGCATCGTCCACCTTGCGCAGAACCCCGATCAGCAGGCCAAGGTCCGCGCCAACCCGGCGCTGGTGGGCAACATGATCGAGGAAGTGCTGCGGCTCGATACGCCGACCGCCGGCATGTGGCGGCTCGTGACCAAGGATACCGAGCTTGGCGGCCGCTCCTACAAGCAGGGCGAGATGGTCATGCTGCGCTATGCTGCGGCCAACCGCGATCCGGCCAAGTACCCCGATCCCGACAAGTTCGATGTCGAGCGCACCAATGCGCGCACGCACCTCGCCTTCGGCAAGGGCATCCACATGTGCGTGGGCAACATGCTGAGCCGCAAGGAAATGACCGTGGCCTTCACGGAACTGCTGCGCAGGCTTGATGATATCCGCATCAAGGAGGGCGCCGAGCTGCGCGTTTCGCCGAACCTGCTGCTGCGCGGGTTCATCTCCGTTCCCATCACCTTCAAGAAGGCTGCCGCGTGAATTTCGATCTCGATGAGAACCAGGAACTGTTCAAGGCGGCGGTCGAGCGCTTCTGCCAGGGACAGGACGTGGCGGCCCGCAAGGCAGCGCGTGCCCTGCCGGGCGGCATCGACCGCGCGCGGTGGCAGGAACTGGCGGAGCTCGGGCTGATCGGACTCGCCGCCGGTGAGGACGACGGCGGCATGGGCGGCTCGCACGGGGACCTTGCCGTCGTGGCGCAGGCGCTGGGCCATGCGCAGGCGGTGGAGCCGTGGCTGGAGTGCGGGTTCCTTCCCGCGCGGCTGCTGGCGGGATCGGCGCACCTTGAGAGCGTGATTTCGGGCGAGAAGATCGCCGCGTTCGCCTTTGCCGAGCCGGGCCGGCGGTTCGTGCTGGAAGCGAGCGGCGTCAAGGCGAAAGGCGGCAAGCTTTCGGGCACCAAGCAGTTCGTGCTCGGCGGCGGCGCGGCGGACTTGTTCGTGGTGACGGCGGAAGAGGACGGCAAGACAGCGCTCTATGTGGTCGATGCCAAGGCGCCGGAAGTCGAAGTGCGCCCCTATCCGGTGGCGGACGGCGGGGTTGCCGCGATCGTGACTTTCCATGATGCGGCGGCGGAAGGCCCGCTTTCGGCAAATCTTGGCGCGGTGATCGACGAGGCACGGCTGATGGCGGCGGCGGAAATGGTCGGCCTTGCGCAGCGGCTGTTTGCCGACACGCTGGAATACATCAAGACGCGCGAGCAGTTCGGTCAGCCCATCGGCCGGTTCCAGGTGCTGCAGCATCGCATGGTCGATGCCTATGCGCGGGTGGAGAGCGTGCAGTCGGCGGTGCTGCGCGCGCTGCTGCAGCCGGGCGCGCCGATGGCGGCTATCAAGGCCCATGTCGCCGAAAACGCGATCTGGGTCGGCCATCAGGCGGTACAACTGCACGGCGGGATGGGCATGAGCGACGAGCTGGGCGTGGGCCACGGCCTCAAGCGCATCGTGCTGCTCTCGAAGCTGTTCGGCGATCCCGCCAGCGATATTCTGGATTATGCCCGCGCGGCGTGACGCAGGTTTTGGAGTGCACTCGATGACCAAGCGGATTGATGCCCACTTCGTGGCCGCCGGCAAATACCACGATATCGACTTTGCCCGGCTCGAGGTGCTCAAGCTGCTGGCCGAGCATCCCGAGATTCGCACGACGGTGGCGATGGATTTCTCCAACACCGAGCGGCTGGAGCAGTGCCAGTTCCTCGTGACCTACACCTGCACGGTGCTGCCGACGCCCGAAGAGCTGGTGAAGATCAAGGAATTCCTTGACCGCGGCGGGCGCTGGCTGGCGCTCCACGGCACCAATTCGATCCTCAAGTTCGTCGAAGGCGGGGTCGATTGTCCGGAAGAGCGCGACGATGTGATGGAAGTGCTCGGCACCCAGTTCAAGGCGCATCCGCCGATCGGGCCGTTCCGTGTCGAGGTGGTCGACAAGACCCACCCGCTGACGCAGGGCCTCGAAGACTTCGACGTCATCGACGAGCTTTACATCATGAAGCAGAAGGCACCGATCAAGGTGCTGATGCAGACGCGCTTCGACGGCGAGGCAACCGGGTTCATCGAGGCGAACTACGACAACGTCGTCGTGCCGGTGCTGTACTTGCGCGATCACGGCAAGGGCGGGGTACTCTACAACACGCTCGGCCACTGTCGCAGCCACTTCGATGTTATTGAATTGCTGCCCTTCTGGACACATCCCGAACGCTGCGGCTGGAACTATCCGGTTTATTATGAAACGCTGCGCCGCGGCATTCGCTGGGCCATGAGTGAGATTGCCTGATGGACATGGATTTCTCCCCCGAGGACCTCGCCTTCCAGAAGGAAGTGCGCGCGTTCCTCGACGACAAGCTCAACGCCCGCCTGCGCGAAGGCGCCGCGAATACGCCGAGCGTGTTCACCGAACCCGACATCACCCGCGAATGGCAGGCGATCCTCGCCGAAAAGGGCTGGCTGGCGACGTCGTGGCCGGTCGAGGACGGCGGTCCGGGCTGGACGCCGACGCAGAAGTACATCTTCGAGAAGGAATGCGCGATTGCCGGCGCGCCCTCGCTGCCGATCCTCGGTCTGCGCCTTGTCGGCCCGGTGATCTGCCGCTTCGGCACGCCCGAGCAGAAGGCGCGCTTCCTCCCCCGCATCATTTCGGGAGAGGACTACTGGTGCCAGGGTTATTCGGAGCCGGGTGCGGGGTCCGACCTTGCGGCGGTGAAGACCCGCGCCGAGCGCGTTGGCGACAAGTACATCGTCAACGGCTCCAAGATCTGGACCACGCATGCGCACCACGCCAACTGGATCTTCGCGCTCGTGCGCACCGATCCCAGCGTGCAGAAGCAGCGCGGCATCAGCTTCCTGCTGATCCCGATGGAACAGCCGGGCGTGAGCGTTTCGCCCATTGTCACGATGGCGAACGACCATGAAGTCAACGCGACGTTCTTCGACAATGCCGAAACCCCTGCCGACAACCTGATCGGCGAGGAAGGGCAGGGCTGGACTATCGCCAAGTTCCTGCTCGAGAACGAGCGCGGCGGTTCCTGCGCAGCGCCGGCACTGCTTGCCAAGCTCGACCGGATCGAACGCTGGGCGCGCGAGGAAGCCTCCGGCACCAACGGCGCGATGATCCACGATCCGAACATCTCGCAGCGCCTCGCCCGCCTCCGTCTGGAAGCGCAGGCGTTCGAGGTGACCGAGCTGCGCATTCTCGCCGAACTTGCGAAGGGCCGTCCGGCTGGGCCGCAGACCTCGCTGGTCAAACTGACGAGCTCCAACCTGCGCCAGCAGATCGACGAGCTGGCGGTAGACCTGTTCGGCTACGACGGCCTGCAGCTGCCCGTAACGCGCCCGCTCTATGGCAACGAGGCGCCCGAATTCGTTGGCAGCCGTGCCGCGCAGCTTTCGATGCCTGCCTATCTCAACGGCCGCGCCTACACGATCTTCGGCGGGTCGGACGAAGTGCAGAAGACTATCATTGCAAAACAGGTCCTCGGGCTCTGACATTCCCCAAGGGGCAAGGGTGGGGTGCTGGCGGACACTCTGCACAATTGGTTGAAGCCGAAACAAACTGTGACCCGGAAGCCCCATATCCGAACCGTTTCGGATGGGGCTTCCGCTACGGCACGCACTAGGTTAGCATGCGAATCGCAGTGGATGCCGGACGAACCGGTACCGGCGAGAGGATGCAGCATGGACTGGGCGAACTCCACCTTCGAGCAGGTGACGATTCGGGCCGTTGAAGACGTGCGGCCCGCCGCAATCGCGATCCGCGACGTGGCTTTGCAGCTTGATCTGCGCATTGCCGTCTGCCCTGACATTTCGTCGAAGGAGCAGATGCTTGATGCTGATGGCAAGATCATCAACGCGGACATCTTCGGCTGGACTGCCGATGGCGAACGCTGGTGGGAGAACGGCACGCTGGCGCTGTCCTCGCCGTTTCCGCGCGCCACGCGATATGAAAGCGAGCCCTTCTGGTGCAACGCGCACGGCGCCTTCACCGTCAGCCGCAACAATTACCTCGAGGACCTGAACTTCTCGGAGTTCCACAAGTTCAGCAAGGCGCGGGCGATGATCGTGATCCCCTCGCACCTTTCCTTCGGACAGATTGCCGCGACGAGCTTCGTGCCGGTGGACAAGACGCTCGACGACCTGTCGGACGTGTTTGCCGAGCACGGCGATTTCCTCGGCGCGCTGACCCGCCGCTTCGTCGCCAGCTACGTCAGCACGATGCGCACGCAGCAGTGGATCCCGAGCGACTGCCGCCTTTCCAAGCGCGAAGTCGAATGCCTGCGCTGGGCCGCGATCGGCAAGACGGACAAGGAAATCAGCCTGATCCTGGCGCTGAGCCACGCGACCGTGCGCTACCATATCCAGCGTGCAGGCGAGAAACTCAACGCGGTGAACCGCAGCCAGGCGGTCTTCAAGGCGGGGCAATTGGGCTATCTGGGGGCGGCGGCCTGAGGACCGGTCTTTAAAGCTCACCGTTCGTGTCGAGCCCCTCGGCATGCTCGGGATAAACTTCGGGTCGAAGACCCGAAGTCGAGACACCACGCACTTGGTGTCTCGACTTCGCTCGACACGAACGGGAGGGGCTGTGGGGGCCTTAGACCCCCACCATTCCGGCAGTGCTCGCACCGTCGATCCCGTATTCCGAGCCCGAAATGAAGCCCGCTTCGTCCGAGGCGAGGAATGCCACGAGCGCGGCAATTTCCTCCACGCGGCCCATGCGGCCGATCGCGGACATCGCGTTGAACTGCGCGCGGGCGGCGGCGCTGTCTGGGCTGCGGTCGATCACGCCGCGGATCAATTCGGTCTCGACCACGCCGGGATGGATCGAGTTGACGCGGATCCGCGTCTTGAGATTGGCGCAGTGGAGCGCGGACGACTTCATCAGCGCGATCAGCGCGCCCTTGCTGGCCGAATAGGCAACATAGTTGGCGAGCGGGCGATAGGCGCTCATCGACGAGTTGACGATGATCGAACCGGCGGGGCCATCCGGATTGGCCCGCATGGCACGGATCGCGTGCTGGATGGTGAGCATCACGCCGGTGAGGTTGACCCCCATGACGCGCTGCCACGCTTCCATGGTGATGTCCTCGACGCTGCTGTCGCCCGTCTCGATCCCGGCATTGGCGAAGGCAATGTCGAGCCGGCCATGCTTGGCCTTGATATCGGCCATGAGGCTATCCCACGCGGCGGCGTCCTCGACACGGTGGGGCACGAACTCTGCCCCGGTTTCGGCGCAGAGCGCAGCAGCGGCTTCGGCCTTTGAGCCGGTGAACACGACTTTTGCGCCTTCGGAGGCGAGGCGCCGGACGGTGCCTGCACCGATGCCCGAAGTGCCCCCGGTGATCAGCGCCACCTTGCCGTGAAACCGTCCGTTCATTGTGCTCTCCCTGATATCAGGAGCGCGATCCTAGAGCGGGCGGCAGCGGGTACCTACTGGCATTTTGGTTTGGGATCAGCGCTGCCACACCCGTTGTTCACCCACCGTTGCAATCGCCCCAGCGGTCCCGACGGGCTCCACCGCACCGTCCATGAAGAACGCAAGCATCCCCACATCCGCCACATCGATATGGCACAGCGTGCGCTTGCCCTCGGGCGTCCGCGCGATCACCACGCCGGCGGAGGGCACGCCCTCGCGGTTGTGGAAGACGGTATAGCTCTCGACTTGCGCCGGCCCGACGTAGTCCTTCTCCAGCTCAGGGATAGGCCCTCGCGCCGCGTCGGCTTCCGCCTGATAATCGAAGTCCTGCGGGAAATGCGCGGCAGCAATCGGCTGGCGCGAGATGACGATGCAGTGGTTGTCTGTGGCATAGCCGCCGTTGGCGAAGAGGAAGCCGGTCTTGCCATCCCCGCCCCGCAGCCTTTCGACCATCGAGACCACCGCGTGGCTCATGTAATTGGCGATGGGGCCGCCGCCGAAGGTCAGCCCGCCGAATACCGTGGCGGGCTTGTCCACCGGCCAGCCCAGCACGCGCCGCGCCATCTTGGGGACGCAGGGGAAGCAGCTGTAGAGCTCGACATGGTCGAAATCCGCGCCGGTCATCCGGTTGAGCTCCAGCGTGCGGCGGATCGCGGTGTCCATGCTGGAGGAGCGGTCATAGCGGTCGCGGCGCAGGATGCTGGGGTCTTCCTTGGCGGCAGCGCCCATGCCCACGAAGATCATGCGCTCCTCGGGAATGCCTCGGCGGCGCGCTTCGGCAAGGCTGGCGACGATGAAGCCCGCGCCCTGGTTGACCGACGAATTGGCGACGGTGAGCTTGGTGTAGGGGAAAGCGAGCGGGCGGTTCTTGGGACCCGGAGTCAGTATCTCCTCTGCGCTGACGGCCTTCCGGATCCACGCGCCTTCGTTGGCGGCGGCGACGCGGCTCATCCCCGCCCAGATCGCGCCGCTTTCGGCCTGCGCTTCGGCCAGCGTCTGGCTATAGGCGGCGCGGCCGGCGTTCTCATAGATCGGGTAAACATCCACCGGTGCCGTCAGCCCATGCGCCTGGGCATAGGTGGGATCGCGGCGCGTGGAGACGTTGCGGACGGCGTTGTAGCTCTTGTCCTCGCCCTTGGCCGCCAGTGCCGCCAGACCGGCGGCAGTGCGCAGCGCTTCGGCGCCGACGACGGCGGCGAGGCTGGCCTTGCCTTCACCGATGCGGTTGGCAGCTTCGTTGAGCAGGCGGATCGGGGTGTCGCCGTGGGGGGCTTCGGATTGGTAGTTGATCGGCGGATGAGCGCCGATCTTGCGCGCCACGCTGTCGCACAGGTTGCCGAGGTGGCGGAAGCTGATCTGGTCGACGATGGCGAGACTGTCGAGATCGGCCAGCATATTGCCGCCGGCATCCGCCTCGGCAAGCCGCAGTGCGGCCGCCATCAGCGCCGGAGGATCAAGGCCGAGCTGGGGGTCTTCGGGCCGGTCGTTGAGTTGGCCGACGCCGATGATGACGGGGATGCGTTCCGGGTCGGTCATGGCGGGATCGGTCATTGGGCTGTCTCCAGATAGGATTTGGTGGCGACCATATCGCGGATCTTTGCCGGGGTCGTTTCGAGCACGCCGGCAGCTTCAAGAGAAGCGCATTCGGCTTCGCTCAGGCCCAGCCAGTCCTGCATCACGGCGTAGGTATCCTGGCACTGCAGCGGGGCGGGGCGGCTGTCGGGATCGGGCATCCAGTCCCAGATCGCGGGGCGCCGCTCGGCAGTCATCGGCTCGGGAAGCAAGTCGTGCGGCTCCTCGCGGAACAGGCCCCGCGCGGTGTAGGTGGGGTGATCGGCAAGATCGGCGGCGCGGAGCATGGGGGCGGCGGGGATTCCGGCGTCCTGCAGCGCTTCGGCGGCCTCGCGCGCGTTCTTGTCGGCCAGCCAATTGGCGAGGGGCTGGGTGCCGATCAGGGCGGCGAGGCGCTGGCGGTCGGCCTCGTCGCGCAAGGATACGACGCACCATTCGTCTTCGCCGGCGCACGCGAAGACTTGCGAAGGGCCAGCCGAAGGGGCGAGGCCGAGGGCGGTGGCGGCGGCGTCCGTCGCGAGGTGGGCGAGCATGACATCGGCTTGGCTGACATCGACATGGCCGCCGCATCCGGTGCGCCGACGGCGGGCGAGGAGCGCCATGACCGCGCTGGCGCCGATCCGCGCGCAGACATGGTCGGGGTAGATCGTGACGGAATCGGAGAAGCTTTCCGGATCGTCCGGGTAGCGCCACATCGCGGTGAGGCCTGCGGCGGCGCGCACGAGCGGGCCATAGCCCATGCGCTTCGACCAAGGGCCGGTGCGGCCGAAGGCGCTCGATTCGACCGCGATCAGGCGCGGGTTGAGCTTGCTGAGTTCCTCGTAGCCAAGGCCCAGCGATTCCAGCGTGCCGGGCTTGAAGTTCGACAGCATGACGTCAGCATCGGCGGCCATGCGGCGGAGCAGGGCCTTGCCTTCCTCTGACTTCAGGTTGAGGCCAAGGCTGCGCTTGTTGCGGTGCCCGGCGCCGAAGCTGCTGGAGAGGCCGATCTTGAGCCAAGTCTGCCGCGAGCCATCGGGGAAGGCGGCGGACTCGATCTTCACCACGTCGGCGCCGAGATCGGCGAGCAGGCGACCCGTCTCCGCGCCGACGACGATCACACCGAGATCGAGCACCTTCAGGCCTTCAAGGGGGCGTCCCGGCTGGGCGTTGGCGGGTACGGGCCGGGAGGCAGGGCTGCCGGCGTGGGCCGGCCCCATGCGCTCGCCGTCGAGCACGACCATGCCGTTGGGCACCGGAACAGGGCCAAGGCCGGGGAGGTCGACTTCGGTAAAGGTGCCGCGCGCGCGGATATGATCGGCTGCGAGACAATCGGGGAGCGTGTTGAGGCCCGCGAGGGGGACGCCGTGCTGCTGGCCGAGCTCCGCGATCTCGGCGCGGGTCTTGTCCGCCAGAAAGGCCTGCATCGCGGCGAGCAGTTCCCTGCTCTTGAAGCGGACCATGATGTCGTTGAATTCAGGGCCTGCAAACTCGGCGGGCGAACCCATCATGCGGTGCATGCCCTGCCACTGGCGCGGGGCGAGAACGCAAAGGCGGACGTAGCCGTCTGCGACCGGGATGATCGGATACTGCACGCCCCTGGGCGGCCGCCCGGGCGGCAGCGCAGCGGCGGGGCGGCCATTGGTGGCGCTGCCGGAGATGCCGAAGGCGGGATCGAGCGCCTGCATCGCGCCGTCGAGCGCAGCGTAATCGACGTGTCCGCCGGTGCCGGTGGCCAGCGCCTGCGTCAGCGCCGCCATCGCGACATAGGCCCCTTGCGCGACGGCGCATTGCACCGCGATTTCGCCCGGCGGCAGCAGCGGCGCGCGGCCCTTGATGCCGGAGCGGGAGAGTTCGGTGGTCAGCGCATGGAGGACGCCATCGGTCCACTGCCAGTGCGACCAGGCATTGCCGCGGCCGAAGCCGGTGGCGGTCATGTGGACGAGCGCAGGATGGGCGGCGCGCAGGGCGGCCCAGTCGATGGCGCCTTCGGGCAGGTCTTCGATGATGAGGTCGGCGCCGGCGAGGTGACGCATAAGGTCGGCGGCTGCCACAGACTCGATTCGCTTGCCGAGATTGGCGGTCCAGTACTCCAGCTGCGCGCGGTGATCGCCGCATGGGCAGGCGCCGCGCCCGTCCACTTCGAGGCGGATCATATCCGCGCCCAGTTCGCGCAGGATGCGGGCGATTCCGGCCAGCGGGCTGGCGACGAGATCGATCACGACGAGGCCGGAAAGCGGGCGGTCGATGGCCTCTTGCTGCACTGCCGGAGCCTCCCTCACGATATTATTGGACGGATGGTGTCCATAAAAGATAGAACGGGGCCATGCAACGCGCATCCGATGATTCCGCGCTTTCGATAGGTGCAAAGCCGAGGGGGCGTCCGCGCAATCCGGACTTCGAAGCGCGCATTCTGGCGGCCGCCGCGCAGGTCTATGGCGCGGGCGGCTGGGCGGGCTTCAGCCTCGATGCGGTGGCGCGCGCGGCGGGCATCGGGAAGTCGACGCTCTATGCGCGCTGGACGAGCGGGGAGGACCTGCTCTGTGCGATGATCGAGCAGCGCTGGCAGGGGGTGGCGAAGATCGACACCGGGAGCCTGCGCGGCGATCTGACGGCGTTCGGTTCGCTGGTGCTCACCCGCTATCTGGAGACGGGTGGCGGCATCGCGCGGCACGTTCGGCGAGATCTTGCCGGACATCCTGAGCTGGCGGCGCGGATCGGCCCGGTGCTGGGGGCGCTGACCGAGCAGGCCATCGCGATCCTGCGCCGCGGCCGCGCTCGGGGTGAACTGCGTGAAGGAGTCAGCCCCGCGCTCGCTTCCGACATGCTGCTTGCGGCGATGGAAACGCACGCCGGGCGGATCGGTCCTGGCGAGACGATGAGCGAGGCCGCCATCGCGACATATGCCGCGCGGGTGGCGGACCTGCTGATTGGAGGCATCGGGACATGAGCGGCCCATGATTTGCGCTGTCAATATGGGCAGGTTTGCGGCGGCGTCTCTCGTGGAAGAAATGCGCGTCAGAGGGGAGAGCGGGGCATGACCTGGCAAACGATCACGGTGGAGAAGCGCGGCGCGGCGGACTGGCTGACGCTGAACCGGCCGGACATGCTCAATGCGATTTCGCTAGAGATGGTCGACGAACTCAGCGCCTATTTCGGCGCGCTCTATAACGACCGCGAGACGCGTGTGGTGGTGATGCGCGGGGCGGGCCGGGCGTTCTGCGCGGGGCTTGATATCAAGGACCGGCAGGTGGCGAATGGCCCCGATCCGTTCGGCGGGGGCTTCGGCTTTCAGGGCCATCTGGCGGACGTCTATGTGAAGATGCGTCGCTGCCCGCAGCCGATCGTTGCGCTGGTGCAGGGCGCGGCCTGCGGCGGCGGTTTCGCCTTCGCGCTGGCCGCGGACATCCGTGTCGCAGGGGAGAGCGCCAGGATGAACGCGGCTTTCATCAAGCTCGGCCTCTCATCCTGCGACATGGGGGTGAGCTATTTCCTGCCGCGGCTGGTGGGCACGTCGGTGGCTTCGGAACTGATGCTGACCGGGCGCTTCATCCATGCCCAGCGGGCGCTGGCGACGGGGCTGGTGAGTGAGGTGGTGCCCGATGACCAGCTTGAAGCCGTTGGTGAAGGCTATGTCGCCGAGCTGCTCGCCGCCTCGCCCAAGGGGCTGCGGATGACCAAGGAAGGCCTCAACCTCGCGGTCGATGCGCCGAGCCTCGAGGCGGCGATGGCGATCGAGAACCGCAACCAGCTGATGACCGCTGCCAGCCCCAATTTCGCCGAAGGCATGCGCGCCTTTCTCGAGAAGCGCGCGCCCAACTACATTCCAGACTGAACGGATCATCTGTCATGACGCACCCCAAGTATCCGCTGATGTTCTCGCCGCTGACGATCCGCGGGAACCGGCTCAAGAACCGCATCATCATGGGCTCGATGCATTCGGGCCTTGAGGACCTTCCCGATGCGGCGGAGCGGCTTTCGGCCTACTTCGTCGAGCGCGTGAAGGGCGGCGTCGGCATGATCATCACCGGCGGCATCACCCCGCACGAGAGCGGCGGGCGCGGCGCGAAGCTGAGCGAGCCTTCGGAAGTGCCGATGCACCGCGCGGTGACCGATGCGGTGCACGCCGCCGATCCGGACGTGAAGATCTGCATGCAGATCCTGCATTCGGGCTCGATCGCCAATGTGCGCGAGCCGGTGGGGCCCTCGCCGGTCCGCTCGAGGCTAGCGCGCGTCGCGCCGGTGGAGCTCGATGAAGCAGGGATCGAGGAACAGATCGCCGCCTTTGCCAATTGCGCGGCGCTGGCAGTGCAGGCGGGCTACGACGGGGTCGAGATCATCGGGTCGGCGGGTTATCTCATTTCCACCTTCCTCGTCGAGAAGACCAACCAGCGCACCGACCGCTGGGGCGGCTCGTGGGAAAACCGCATGCGCTTTCCAGTCGAGGTGGTGAAGCGCGCGCGCGTGGCGCTGGGCGACGACAAGATGCTGATCTTCCGCATTTCCGCGATGGACATGCTGGAAGGCGGTTTGGCGTGGGAGGAAGTGGCGAGCCTTGCCAAGGCGCTGGAAGAGGCGGGGGCGGACGTGATCAGCACGCACTTCTGCTGGCACGAAAGCCAGGTGCCGACGATTGCCACCATGGTACCGCGCGCTGCCTTCGCGCAAGTGACGGGCAAGCTGCGCGATGTCGTCTCGATCCCGCTGATCACCAGCAACCGCATCAACATGCCGCATGTCGCGGAGGAAGTGCTGGCGCGCGGGGATGCCGACCTCATCTCGATGGCGCGGCCGATGCTGGCCGATGCGGAGATCGTGAAGAAGGCGTGGGAAGGCCGCGAGGACGAGATCAACACCTGCATCGCCTGCAACCAGGCCTGTCTCGATCACACTTTCACCGGCCAGCTGACCAGCTGCCTCGTCAACGCGCGGGCTTGCCGCGAGACGGAGATCACGGTGGAGCCGGCCAAGGCTGCGCGGCGCATTGCGGTGGTCGGCGCAGGGCCGGCGGGGCTGGCTTATGCCACCATCGCGTCCGGGCGCGGGCACAAGGTCACGCTGTTTGATGCGGCGGACGAGATCGGCGGCCAGTTCAACCTCGCGCGCAAGATCCCCGGCAAGGAGGAGTTCGATGAGACGATCCGCTATTTCGGGCGGATGATCGAAGTGAACGGGATCGAGCTGAAGCTCGCGACGCGGGTCAACGCGGACATGCTGGCCGCAGGCGGCTTCGACGAGATCGTGATCGCGACGGGCATCACGCCGCGCAAGCCCGATATCGAAGGCATCGATCACCCCAAGGCGGTGCGCTACATCGACGTGATCAAAGGCGCGGCAAAAGTGGGCCAAAAGGTGGCCATAATGGGGGCAGGCGGGATCGGTTTCGACGTGGCCGAACTGATCACCCACGCCGGGACGCCGGGTTCGCTCGATGTCGAGGTTTTCGCCAAGGAATGGGGCATCGACTTCAAGAACCACCCGCGTGGCGGCGTGACCGGCGTCGTGCCCGAAGTCGCCTCGAGCGGGCGCGAGGTATGGCTGCTCCAGCGCAAGACGAGCGCGGTGGGCAAGGGCCTCGGCCGCACGACCGGGTGGACGCACCGCATCACCCTGCAGCGGCGCGGCGTGCAGATGCTGGGCGGGGTCGAGTATGACCGGATCGATGATGCCGGGCTGCACATCCGCGTCGAAGGCGAGCCGCGCCTGCTCGATGTCGATACCGTGATCGTCTGCGCAGGACAGGAACCCGCGCGCGGGCTCTACGACGAACTGGTGGCGCGCGGGCTTTCGCCGCAGCTTGTCGGCGGCGCCTACGAGGCAATGGAGCTGGACGCCAAGCGCGCCATCAAGCAGGCGACCGAACTCGCGGTGGCTGTCTAGTCGCCAATTGCCGGGCCGTCACGACGTCACCCCGGAGCAGAGTCCGGGGTGACGCGGGGTGGGGCGCCCAGAGACCGTGCGGGGTACAGGGGATACCCTTTGCTTGGTCCCTCACCCTGTTTAGCAGCCAATCCATAACTAAAGATATATTTCAACACTGGCGCGGGTAGTCAGATTCCGCTAGTCGGATCGGCCTGGACCGTCGAGAACCCTTTGTATGGTATGGCATACGGAGCCCGACTGCGCCACTGTGGTGCGGGATCGGGACTTGAACTATGGTTTGCTTGCAAAGGCTGATCCGGCGCGCCTGACTGCCGATCTGGTCAGGCCCTATGCAGGGATCTTTGCATACAACCTTGTGGCGAGCGGCAACCAGGCTGTGCTGATCGAAGGGCTGTTGCGGCTGGAGACGTGCAATGCGGGTCTGTATGCCGCGATCCCCGCCTTGTGGCTGGACATGACGCGCAACGGCCTGAGCTTTGCCGAGGATGCCGACAAGCAGCGCCTGGACCGCCTTTATGGGCTGGACGGCAAGACCGGGCTATGTGGCGCGCTTCGACGGTATCGTCTGACCACTGCAAACGAGCTGCCGGGGATGTCGGACAGGGAGCAAGGTGCATTGCTCGATAGGCTGTTCGCCCTTGCCGATGCGCTGCTGCCGGATGGTGATGACACAGGCCAATGGTCTGCATGTGCAGCAACCTATGCGCTGCCGCTCTATCTGCAGGCTCTGGCGCTGATCGTGCTCGTGCAAGGCTGGAGCGGCGGACGTCCAGCTGCCGGCGGTGGAACGGCCAGCGCGCGCCACGTGGCGTTTCTCACCGGCGCGGCGCGCTCATCCGCCGCTGACGTGGCCGATGTGCTCGACGCTGCGGGGCAGGCGCTCTCAGCGAGCTACTGACTGCGCCCGCGTTCCTGCACGGCGAGGCGCCGGGCTTCGACTTCCTCCGGACGGACGGCGGAATTGGCCGCTGACGAGCGCTGTGCTTCGAGCGCCATGCCGTCCCCGAACGGCAGTGCATAGCCATCGTCGATGAGCGCCTTGTAGTTGCGCACAAAGGTGGGATCGATCGATGCCATGTCGCGCGCCAGCTGCTGCGCGGCGGGGAGCAGTTCCTCGATGGAGACCACGCGGTTGACCAGCCCCCAGCGCTCGGCGGTGGCGGCATCGAGGAAGTTGCCGGTGAAGGAAAGTTCCTTGGCGCGGCTGATGCCGATCATGCGCGAAAGCTTCTGCGACAGGCCCCAGCCCGGATAGACGCCGACGCGCGCATGCGTATCGGCAAAGCGCGCATTGGTGGACGCGATCAGGACATCGCAGGCCAGCGCGACCTCGAAGCCGCCGGTGATGGCGACACCGTTGATCGCGCCGATGACGGGCTTGCGGCAGATCTCGATCGCCTTGACCGGATTTTCCGACGCGCCCTCCGCATTGGCAGCGCTCAAAGCCCCTTCGGTCGAGCCCAGTTCCTTGAGGTCGAGCCCGGCAGTGAAGGCGCGGGTGCCGGCGCCGGTCAGCACGACGGCGCGCACCGCATCGTCCGCATCGAGCGCTGTCATGACTTCGGCGAGGCGGGCGCGCAGGGCCTTCGAGAGGGCGTTCATCGCCTCCGGGCGGTTGAGCGTGACGGTGGCGACGCCGTCGGCGATATCGACGAGGATGAGATCGGTCATGGGCCAAGTCCTTATGCAAGCAGCGG
>Ga0310345_10003067_pt1 | contig 16198 bp, 17 predicted proteins | sample HC15DNA20500_MG_FD_204667 | JGI IMG/M metagenome (GOLD analysis project Ga0310345, IMG submission 204667) | Marine microbial communities from station ALOHA, North Pacific Subtropical Gyre - HC15-DNA-20-500_MG | ecosystem: Environmental > Aquatic > Marine > Oceanic | place: Pacific Ocean: North... | reverse complement strand
ACAACGGCTACGTCGAGCTCAAGGAGCGCCTGGCCAAGCACGTCAACTTCGCCCCGGAGCACATCTCGGTGGGCTGCGGGTCGGTCAGCCTGTGCCAGCAGTTGATCCAGATCACCGCGACTGTCGGCGACGAGGTGCTCTTCGGGTGGCGCAGCTTCGAGATCTACCCGCTGCAGGTCCGCACCGCCGGCGCCACCCCGGTGCAGGTACCGCTGACCGACCACACCTTCGACCTGGACGCGATGCTCGCCGCGATCACCGACCGGACCCGGCTGATCTTCGTATGCAACCCGAACAACCCGACCAGCACCGTCGTCGACCCCGACGCGCTGGCCCGCTTCGTCGCAGCGGTGCCGCCGCACATCCTGGTGGTGCTGGACGAGGCCTACATCGAGTACGTGCGCGGCGACCTGGTGCCCGACAGCTTCGGCCTGGTGCGCGCGCACAGCAACGTGGTGGTGCTGCGCACGTTCTCCAAGGCCTACGGCCTGGCCGGCCTGCGGATCGGTTATGCGGTCGCCGACCCGGACATCGTCACCGCGCTGTCCAAGGTGTACGTGCCGTTCACCGCCACCAGCGTGTCGCAGGCCGCCGCGATCGCCTGCCTGGACGCGGCCGACGAACTGCTGGCCCGCACCGATGCGGTCGTCGCCGAACGCGCCCGGGTCAGCACGGCGCTGCACGACGCCGGCTACGACCTGCCCGCCTCGCAGGCCAACTTCGTGTGGCTGCCGCTGGTGGGCCGCGCCCAGCAGTTCGCCGCCGACGCCGCCAACAGCCGCATCATCGTGCGCCCCTACGGTGAGGACGGCGTGCGGGTCACCGTCGCCTCCCCCGACGAGAACGACACCTTCCTCGAGTTCGCCCGAGCATGGACAGGACCCCGATGACCGCCACCCAGACCGCCCGCGAGACGTTCGACGCCCTCACCGCGCGCACCGACACCCTCACCGACGCCGAGCTCGACGAGTTCTGGGCCACGCTGGCCCCGGCCACGATCGATTTCATGATCGGCGAGTGGAAGGGCGGCGAGTTCCACACCGGGCACAAGGCCAACGGCTTCATGACGCGGCTGAACTGGTTCGGCAAGACGTTCCACTCGGCCACCGACGCCAAGCCGCTGGTCTGTCTCGACGCGGACGGGACCAGGTTCTCCAACACCGAAGCCATGAACGGCGAGGCCAGCCTGTGGATGGAGGAGTTCCGCGGCGAGCTGGTCGCCTCGATGGTGTACGACGGCAAGCCGGTCCACGACCATTTCAAGGTCATCGACGACAACGCCGTACTCGGGATCATGAACGGCAAGGGCGCGCTGGACACCAGCTCCGGCACGCCTCGCCACCTGTACTTCTATCTCGAGCGGGTGTAGCCGCCTATCGTGGCCAGCGTGAAGACGCACCTGCGGGTGGCGGCGACAGCTCTGATCGGGCTGGCGATCGTCCTCGGCCTGACCACGGCCTGCCAGCGCACCACCGAGGGCACGGTCGCGCAGACCACCGAGCCGGGCCCGCCGCTGCCGTCGGCGCCGACAACCACCAGCGGGCGGCCGGGCATCCCGGGACTGCCCGAGATCCCGGGGATTCCGATCCCCAACATCCCGCTGCCGACGCGCAACACCAATGTCCCGGAAGTGCCGGCCCCGCCCAACGCCACGTCGATGACGTGTGGCGAGTACAACGACCTCGACGAGGCCACCCGGGTGGCCGTGGTGCGCGAGATCCTGGCCCAGGAGAACAATCCGCTGGGACCCGACGGCGAGTTCGTCGGCCAGATCCTGGCCGACGCGGCCTGCCAGTTCCTGCCCGGCGCCCGGGTCAGCGAGATCCTGATGGGCGGCTGACCGGGCCCACTGGCTAGCCTCTTGTCCATGAGCAGCACCTATGAAGCACTGACCGTCGACGTCGCCGATCACATCGCCCAGGTGACGCTGATCGGACCGGGCAAGGGCAACGCGATGGGCCCGGCGTTCTGGGCGGAGCTTCCGGTGGTCTTCGCCGACCTCGACGCCGACCCCGACGTCCGCGCGATCGTGCTGACCGGGTCGGGCAGGAACTTCACCTACGGGTTGGACCTGGCCGCGATGGGCGGCACGCTTGCCGGGGTCATGGGCGGCGACGGTGCCACCGCCAAGCCGCGCGCCGATTTCCACAAACACCTCAAGTCGATGCAGCAGTCGATCACCGCCGTGGCGGACTGCCGCACCCCCACCATCGCCGCGGTGCACGGCTGGTGCATCGGCGGCGGAGTGGACCTGATCTCGGCGGTCGACATCCGCTACGCCAGCGCCGACGCGAAGTTCTCGGTGCGCGAGGTCAAGCTCGCGATCGTCGCCGACGTCGGGACGCTGGCACGCCTGCCGATGATCCTCAACGACGGCCACATGCGGGAACTGGCGTTGACGGGCAAGGACATCGACGCCGCACGCGCCGAGAAGATCGGGCTGGTCAACGACGTCTACGCCGATGCCGAGGCAACCCTGGCGGCAGCGCGCGCCACCGCCGCCGAGATCGCCGCGAACCCGCCGCTGACCGTGCAGGGCATCAAGGACGTGCTCGACGAACAGCGCACCGACGCGGTGGCCGCGAGCCTGCGGTACGTCGCGGCGTGGAACTCGGCGTTCCTGCCGTCGAAGGATCTCACCGAGGGCATCACCGCGATGTTCGAGAAGCGCCCGCCCGAGTTCACCGGCGAGTAGCCCGACGCCCGGCCGTCTCGGGCAGCGCGGCCACACAGGCGAAACTGAGCAGCGCCAGCGCACCCATCATCGCGGCGACGGCGGTGCTGCCTGCGGCATTCAGCAGTGCCGGGGACAGCACCGGCGGCAACGCACCACCCACGATGGCGCCGATGGTGTGCGACAACGCGGCGGCGGTGTAGCGGTAGCGGGCGGCGAAGAGCTCCGGCAGGAAGGCGGCCATCGGGCCCATGCAGGCCCCGATGAGCGCGTAGGTGGCCACCATCGCCACCCCGAACACCGCGGGGTCGCGGGTCTCGATCAGCGGGAACACCGCGACCGACCAGGGCACCGCGAGCGCGACGGCCCACGCGGTGACGCGCTTGCGGCCCCACATGTCGCTCGAGATCGCCGAGGCGGCCGCGAACGCGATCGCGAAGAAACCGCCGAGCACACTGACCGTGAGCACCAGATTCGTCGAGTACCCCAGATGGTCGGCGGCGTAGTGGGTGAAGAACGTCCCGGCCTGGAACACCAACATGGGTGCGCAGATCGCAGCTCCGCCGGCCAGCAGCACCCGCGCGCCCTGCCGCCGCATCAGCACGCCGATCGGGGTGCCGGGCAGCGCCTCGCGATCGTCGGCGCCGACCGCCGTCGGCTCGCTGACCGTCAACCGGATGTACAGCGCGATCGCGATCAGTACGGCGCTGAGCAGGAACGGAATCCGCCAACCCCACTGCAGGAACGCTTGGCTGCTGTCTGCGAACGCGGTGTGCACCACCAGGAAGACGAGGTTGGACAACACCAGCGCGGTGCCGAGGCCCAGCTGCGTGAACATGCCGTAGAAGCCGCGGCGCCCCTCGGGGGCGTGCTCGGCGCTCAGCAGCACCGCACCGGCCCACTCCCCGCCCACCGCGAATCCCTGGATCAGCCGCAGACCGATCAGCGCCAGCGGGGCGGCGATGCCGATGCTGGCGGTGCTGGGCAGCAGGCCGACACCCACGGTGGCGACGCCCATCAACAGCAACGTGACCACCAGCGTCTGCGTGCGGCCGATGCGGTCACCGAAATGGCCGAAGACCGCCGCCCCGACCGGGCGAGCCAGGAACGCCGAGGCGAACGCGCCCAGTGAGGCGGTCACCGCCATCACGTGCCCGAGCTCGGGGAAGAACACCGTCGGAAACACCAGAGCCGCGGCGGTGCCGTAGATGAAGAAGTCGTAGAACTCGATGGCCGAACCGACATAGCTGGCGGTGGCCACTCTGCGCATCTGCGACCGGGCACCGGAGGCCGCGACGATGGGTGTCATGGGCTCGATCCTCGTCGCAGCCCGGCGATTTCGGCACCGTTCGATCGGTGGACCGTGCGGTGGACGCCGCTGTCCTCCGATTGGAGGACACCGCTCACGATCGCCCTCAGCAACAATCTGCTTGTTCGCTCGGACAGCGCCGATGCGGACATGCCGAGCCGATCCGGCGGCGGGCACACGTTGTGGGGGGGACATCGCCATGGGGCGGCACAGCCAGTCGTATCGTCAACGCCAGCAGGATCTTCACGATCGAAACAGGCAGTCGTTCGCCTCGGTCGTGCACGTGGGCCGGAACGGACTGCTCGCGGTCGCGCTCGGGATCGGGATCGCCGCCTACAGCGGTACCGCCGTCGCCGAAGCTGAGGTCACATCCAGCAAAGCAGGCGGTGACGCTGCCGCCGAGGCGTCACCCCAGCCGGACAGCCACGCCGCCGCGGCGACGGAGCAGGACACCGAGGGCAGGGAAACGGACTCCGAGGGCGAGGCGGACAGCGACTTCTCGGGAGACGACGGCGATCTCGATGATGCGACGAATGACGACCTCGAGGACCCTGACGGCGACCTCGACCTCGACGAGGGCGGCGCCGCACAATCGGTCGACCCGGAATCGATCGACACGAGCCAGGCCGACACGGATCAGGTCGACGTCGGGACCGTCCCCGCGGTGCCGGACCCGTCGGCGGGCTCCGGTGACCATTCGTCCGCGTCGCTGACGCGGGCACCGCTGACGTCCGGGCGTGCCGCGACCGTCGACGCGGATGCGGCGGTTGCGCTGCCCGACCCCGACGACCAGGCCGCCACGGAGTACGGCGAAATCGGCAAGTGGATGTTGGAACGTAACGGCGACATCGCCGACTACGGCGGCCTGCCCTACGACGGCAAGACCGTGTTGGAGCCGGTCAACGTCATCTTCGTCGACCAGACGTCGCGGTCGGCTCTCGAAGCCACGTGGCGGCTCAGCGCGGCGATGCGCCGCGCCGGCTTCCCGCCACGGTTCTTCCACAGCACCGGTTTTCGCGGTCTCATCGACGATGTGCGGTATCGGCAGCGGCCGGGCGGACTGCTCCTGGGTTACTCCGACGACTTCTTCCTGCTGCCCAACAATCACGGTCGGATCTTCGGCCCCGACCCCGTCGAGACCAGTGCCGGCTACGTGTGGAGCGGCGCGTTCAGCACCGAGGAGTTCACCTTCTACCAGGGCCTGCCGCGCCATGGATACGTGTCGTCCAACGAGGCCAGGGACGCCCTGGCTGCCGACTTCGTCGCCAGCGGCCGCGGCAGCCTGGGCGGGATGGTGTCGCTGGACAACAGCTACGACACCGACGTTTTCACCACCGGGGACCACGACGGGTACGCCGTGGTGATCGTGCTCGCCTCCCCCGGCGCGGCCACGACGGTGGCCGTGCTCGCCGACCGCGGGTCCAGCGACGCCGGAAGGTGCGAGGCGGCGCCGCTGACTGCGACCGCAGGGTGCCCGGCGGCCACCGTGGCGACCGCACCGGGATTCTGAATCCGACCCGGCGACGTCGTTGCGTCGACGGAATTGCCAGAGCGGTGGCGGAGGGATTTGAACCCCCGGACGGTGTTAGCCGTCTCTCGCTTTCAAGGCGAGTGCATTAGGCCGCTCTGCCACGCCACCGCGCGTCAGTCTAGACGCGCCCGATCTTGGCGGCCGCCGGCCCGGTCTTCAGACCGGCGCTGATGCGGCGGCAGTTCTCGCCCATCGCGGTGACCTGAGGCCGGGACAACCGGTCCAGGAAATGGGCGCGCACCGCCGCACCGTAGGTCTGCAGCGCCTCGTCGAGCGCCTGCCGCCCGTCGGGGGTGATGGTGGCCAGCACGCCGCGCCCGTCCTCGGGGCTGGCCCCGCGCACGACCAGGCCCTGCCGTTCCAACCGGTGGATCTGCCGGGTCACGCGACTCGGCAGCGACATCAACGCCTCGGCGACGTCGCCCATCCGGGCGGCCCCGGTCGGCGACTTCGCCAACAGATCCAGCAGCCTGACGTCGTTGAGCGTCAGCCCGTGGTCGTCGACCAGCGACCGGTTCATCGTCGCGTACAACCTCAGTGCGGCGTCCAGAAAGTTCTGCCACGCCTTTTGCTCAGCAATGTCCAATCCAGGCGTATCGCTCGCAGTACGCCCCCCAATGATCCCCTCCATCGTCTAATAGTAGGACTGCGCGGCCGCAGCAGGAGGCCGAACCAGCGGCGCGTTCGCGCAGCGTAGTAGCGTTTTGAGAATGCTCGCGATCGTGGCCGAGTCTGCCGAACGACTCACCTGGCAATCCGTTCCCGACGTGGCACCCGCTGCGGGTGAGGTCCTCATTCGCGTCACCGCGGCCGGGGTCAACCGCGCCGACCTCCTCCAGGCCGCGGGCAAGTATCCGCCGCCGCCCGGGGCCAGCGACATCATCGGGCTGGAGGTGTCCGGGACGATCGAAGCGCTGGGTGACGGCGTCACACAGTGGAGCACAGGGCAACCCTGCTGCGCTTTGCTGGCAGGCGGCGGTTACGCGGAGTTCGTCGCCGTGCCGGCGGCCCAGGTCCTGCCGATTCCGGCCGGAGTGGACCCAGCGCACGCCGCGGGTTTGCCGGAGGTCGCCTGCACGGTGTGGTCGAACCTGGTGATGACCGCCGGCCTGCGGGCCGGTCAGCTGCTGCTCGTCCATGGCGGCGCCAGCGGCATCGGCACCCATGCCATCCAGGTCGCCCGCGCGTTGAACTGCCGGGTCGCCGTCACCGCGGGGTCGCCCAACAAACTCGACCTGTGCGCCGAACTGGGCGCCGAGATCACCATCGACTACCACAACGACGATTTCGTCGAGATCATCCGCGACGCGGGCGGCGCCGACGTCATCCTCGACATCATGGGCGCGCCCTACCTCGACCGCAACGTCGACGCGCTCGGCAACGACGGCCGCCTCGTCATCATCGGTATGCAGGGCGGGGTGAAAGCCGAGTTGAACATCGGCAAGCTGCTGACCAAGCGGGCGGGTGTGATCGCGACCGCGCTGCGTTCCCGCCCGGTCGACGGGCCGTCGGGCAAAGCCGCGATCGTCACCCGCGTCCACGACGACGTCTGGCCGATGCTCGCCGACGGACTGGTGCGCCCGTGCATCGGCGCCGAGTTCCCCATCGCGCAGGCCCAGGCCGCCCACGAGCTGCTCGCGTCCGGCGACGTCGCAGGCAAAATCATTCTGCGCGTGGGCGATTGACTCCTGCTCAGCCCAGCGAGGCCAACGCCCGCACCAGCTGGTCCACCTCGGCGGTGGTGCTGTAATGCGCCAGCCCGACGGTGACCGCGCCGCCGATGTCGTTGACCCCGATGAGGTCGAGAACCCGCGAACTCATGTTGGGGATGGCCAGGATGCCGTTGTCGGCGAGCCGTTGCACGACCCGCTCGGCCGGCACGTCGCTGATCGCGAAACTCAGCACCGGAATCCGCTCCTCCGGGCTGCCGATCACCATGACCGTCGGCAACGAGCGCAGCGACGCCAGCAGGTAGTCGAACAGTCCGCTCAGGTAGTTACCGGCGGACTGCATCGAGACCGCCAGCCGCTCCCGGCGGGTGCCCTGGGCCGAATCTTCCAGCCCAGCAAGGTATTCCACGCTGGCGACGAGCCCGGCGAGCAGGCCGAACTGGTGTGAGCCCAGCTCGAGGCGGGCCGGGCCAGTGGCGTAGGGGTTCAGCGACACCGAGCCGAACGTGTCGATCGCGGCGGGGTCGCGGAACACCAGCGCGCCGATCGGCGGACCACCCCAGGCCAGCGCGTTGACGGCCACCACGTCGGCGTCGATCTCGTTGATGTCGATCAGCCGGTAGGGCGCTGCGGCCGAATGGTCGACGACCACCATGCCTCCGACCTCGTGCACCAGCTTGGTGACTTCACGCAGCTCGGTCACCGTGCCCAAAGTCGCAGAGGCAGAAGTGATTGCCACCAGCCGCGTCGGGCGCGTGACCAGCGCCTCCCACTGCCACGTCGGCAGTTCCCCGGTCTCGATGTCGACCTCGGCCCACTTGACCTTCGCACCGAACCGGTTGGCCGCGCGCAGCCACGGCGCGATGTTCGCTTCGTCGTCCAAGCGGGTCACCACGAGCTCGTAGCCCAACCCGACGCGGGCAGACGCGGCGTCGGCCAGGGACGTCAGCAGCACCGCCCGATCGGCCCCCAACACCACCCCGGCCGGGTCGGCGTTGAGCAGATCGGCCACTGCCTGACGCGCGGCGGTCAGCACAGCGGCGCTGCGACGAGCGGCGGGGTGCGGGCCGACCGGCGCGGGCCGGGAACCACGAAATGCCGTCGACACGGCACGGCTGACGGTGTCCGGCAGCAGCATGCCGTTCTGCGGGTCCATGTGCACCCACCCATCGCCCAGCGACGGGTGCAATCCACGCACCCGGGCGACGTCATATGCCATGCCTGCCCACCTTAACGAGTCGAGGAACTCCCCCGAACCGCCCGGAACCGGACAGGCTGGCGGATGCTCGACCATTCCTCGCTGCCCGCTCCGCACCCGGATCGGGTCATCTGCGCAGCCATACTAGTGCAGGGACCTGCCGGGGCCGAGGGCTACTGACCCCGACGTTGCTGGCAGCGCAGGAGGCTATCGACTACGGTGTCAGACCCGGTAGCTGGGGCTGTCGTGAGAAGATCGATGCCGACGCGGCGGACCCAGCCCGCGGTAGAACGGCGATGGTGGGGCACCCTAGGAGCATGACGAGCAACTCCGACGACGACGACATCGAGATCATCGGCGGTGATCCGGCCGGGACGGCCGACGAGCGCGGCGCCGACGGCAAGGCGCTGACCGACCTGGTCGAGCAGCCCGCCAAGGTGATGCGGATCGGCACCATGATCAAGCAGCTCCTCGAAGAGGTGCGGGCGGCACCGTTGGACGAAGCCAGCCGAGGTCGGCTGCGCGACATCCACCGCACCAGCATCTCCGAACTCGAGGACGGGCTGGCTCCCGAACTGCGCGACGAGCTGGAGCGGCTGACGCTGCCGTTCACCGAGGACAACGTCCCCTCCGACGCCGAACTGCGCATCGCCCAGGCCCAGCTGGTCGGCTGGCTCGAGGGTCTCTTCCATGGAATCCAGACCGCGCTGTTCGCCCAGCAGATGGCGGCCCGCCAACAGTTGGAGCAGATGCGGCAGGGCGCGCTGCCCCCCGGCGTGAGCGTGCCGGGGCAGCGGGGCGGGCCGGGACACCCCGGCACCGGTCAGTACCTGTGACATGACCGATCCCGGTGAACCCTGCATCGAGACCCGCAACGCGTGGGTCGAGTTCCCCATCTTCGACGCCAAGACCCGGTCGCTGAAGAAGGCCGTCCTCGGCAGGGCAGGCGGTGCGATCGGCCGCAACGACTCCAACGTCGTGGTGATCGAGGCGCTGCGCGACATCACGATGTCGCTGAAGATGGGTGACCGCGTCGGCCTGGTCGGCCACAACGGGGCCGGCAAGTCGACGTTGCTGCGCTTGCTGTCGGGCATCTACGAACCGACCAGAGGCGTGGCCGCCGTACGGGGCCGGGTTGCTCCGGTGTTCGACCTCGGCGTCGGGATGGACCCGGAGATCTCCGGCTTCGAGAACATCATCATCCGCGGCTTGTTCCTCGGGCAGACCCGCAAACAGATGCTGGCCAAGGTCGACGAGATCGCCGAGTTCACCGAACTCGGCGACTACCTGTCCATGCCGTTGCGCACGTATTCGACCGGTATGCGGGTGCGGCTGGCCATGGGTGTGGTGACCAGCATCGATCCCGAGATCCTGCTGCTCGACGAAGGCATCGGCGCCGTCGACGCCGAGTTCCTGAAGAAGGCGCAGACCAGGCTGGCCCAGCTGGTGGAACGCTCGGGCATCCTGGTGTTCGCCAGCCACTCCAACGAGTTCCTGGCGCGGTTGTGCAACACCGCGATGTGGATCGACCACGGCACCGTGAAGATGGAGGGCGGCATCGAGGACGTGGTGCGCGCCTACGAGGGTGACGACGCCGCCCGCCACGTCCGCGAGGTGCTCGAGGAGACCGGCCGGGAGAGCCGGCCGGCATGACCAGCCCGATGATCTGTGCGGTCGTCGTCACCCACCGCCGCCCGGACGACCTGACCAAGTCCCTCGATGCGCTCTGCTCGCAGAGCCGGCGCCCCGACCATCTGATCGTCGTCGACAACGATCACGACGAGCGGGTCCGCGATCTGGTTGCCGGACAACCGATCCCGACCACCTACCTGGGATCACGACGCAACCTCGGCGGCGCCGGCGGGTTCGCGCTGGGCATGCTGCACGCGCTGAGCCTCGGCGCGGACTGGGTGTGGCTGGCCGACGACGACGGCCGCCCCCAGGACACCGAGGTGCTGGCCACGCTGCTGGCCAGTGCCGAGCGCCACGGCCTGGCGGAGGTGTCGCCGATGATCTGCGACCTGGGCCGCCCCGAGCTGCTGGCCTTCCCGCTGCGTCGCGGCGTGGTGTGGCGCCGCCGGGTCAGCGAGCTGCGCGCCGAAGCGCCGAACGAAGACCTGCTGCCGGGCATCGCGCACCTGTTCAACGGTGCGCTGTTTCGCGCCGAGACGCTGGAGGCCACCGGCGTGCCCGACCTGCGGATGTTCATCCGCGGCGACGAGACCGAGATCCACCGCCGGTTGCTGCGCACCGGCCTGCCGTTCGGCACCTGCCTGGACGCGGTCTACCTGCATCCGCAGGGCGGCGACGAGTTCAAGCCGATCCTGGGCGGCCGGATGCACACCCAGTACCCCGACAACGCCGCGAAGCGTTTCTACACCTACCGCAACCGCGGATACCTGCAGTCACAACCAGGGATGCGCAAGCTGATCCCCCAGGAGTGGGTGCGCTTCGGCTGGTACTTCCTGGTGTCGCGGCGCGACCCGGCCGGACTGGTCGAGTGGATCCGGTTGCGGCGCCTCGGTCGACGCGAAAGGTTCACCAGACCATGACGTTCCTGGACGCCGCTGCCCAGTCCAAGACGTTCCGGCGGGCGTGGGGCGACCTCGTCGACGGCTTCGGCAAGCGCGAGTTGTGGTTGCACCTGGGCTGGCAGGACATCAAACAGCGCTACCGCCGCTCGGTGCTCGGCCCGTTCTGGATCACGATTGCCACCGGCACCACCGCGGTCGCGATGGGTGGGCTGTACTCGGTGTTGTTCAAACTCGAGCTGTCCGAACATCTTCCGTATGTGACCCTCGGTCTGATCATCTGGAACCTGATCAACGCGTCGATCCTCGAGGGCGCCGAGGTGTTCATCGCCAACGAGGGCCTGATCAAACAGCTGCCCACGCCGCTGTCGGTGCATGTCTACCGGCTGGTGTGGCGGCAGATGATCCTGTTCGCCCACAACATCATCATCTTCGTCATCATCGCGATCATCTTCCCCAAACCCTGGCAATGGACCGATCTCTCGTTCATCCCCGCGCTCGCACTGATCGCACTGAACTGCGTGTGGGTGGCGCTGTGCTTCGGCATCCTCGCCACGCGCTACCGCGATATCGGCCCGCTGCTGGCCTCGCTGGTGCAGCTGCTGTTCTTCATGACGCCGATCATCTGGAACGAGGCGACGCTGCAGAGCCAGGGCGCCGGCGACTGGGCCCGGATCGTCGAACTCAACCCGCTGCTGCATTACCTCGACATCGTGCGCGCCCCACTGCTGGGGGCCGAGCAGCAACTGCACCACTGGGTGATCGTCATCGCGCTGACCGTGATCGGCTGGCTGTTCGCGGCACTGGCCATGCGGCAGTACCGCGCCCGGGTGCCCTACTGGGTCTGAGAGCCGGTCAGCCGGGGACGGAGCCGTCGGGCTCGGGCCCGAAGACGAACCGCCGCCCGGTCAGCGATTCGGGCGTCACCCGGACGAACCGCAGCTTCTGGGTGGCGACCCACGGGTAGAGGCCGGCCCGCTCAGCCTTGTCGATCTCCTCCGAGGTCGACAGCAGGTGTGCGGTGCCGCGCAGCACGACGCTCCAGCCCTCGGCGACATTGTGATCGTCGGCTTCGAACACCACGTGCTCGTTGAGCACCGACGTCAGCAGCTTGGTGCCTTCGGCGGTGCGGAACAGCAGCGTCCTGTCCTGGACGACGAAGTTGACCGGGAAGATCTCGGTCCACCCGGCCACCGTGGTGACGAGGCGGCCCAGCGAGACGCTGGAGAGCAGGTCCCAGCTGTCCTTCTCGGTGAGCTCGGTGATCGGCGCCTGGGGCGCGTCGGTGGTGTTCATGAGTTCATCGTCGGCGCTCGCCGGCCGCACCCCTAGGGGCGGGGGTCGCCGCAGGTCAGGGTCCAATGGCACTTCCCGGCGGCACCGGCGACGGTGATCTGCGCACTCAGCGCCGCGGCGGGGGCATGCGGACGGCGGCGTTGATGCGGTTCCACGCGTTGATGGTGACAGCCATGGCGATCACCTGCCCCAGTTCCCGGTCGGTGAACGCCGCAGTCGCCCGCTCGTAGACCTCGTCGCTCACCCCGTCCTCGCCGAGCCGGGTGATGGCCTCGGTGAGCGCAAGTGCCGCGCGCTCGCGGTCGGTGAACACCTCGCCGGCCTCCGCCCATGCGGCGAGCAGGTCGAGCTTCTGGTCGGCGACGCCGTGTTTGCGGGCATCACGCAGGTGCATGTCGAGGCAGAACGCGCAGTGGTTGAGCTGCGAGGCGCGGATCTTGATCAGCTCGGCGAGGTCCGGTTCGACGTCCCGGGCGGACGCGGTGGACAGCGTCATCATCGCGTCGTACAGCTCGGGGGAGGCTTTGTAGATCTTCACGCGTGCCGGCGGGGTCAGTGTCTGTGTCATGAATTCGACGCTACTGCGCATTGGCCCTTCCCCCTGGTTCAATATCGGAGTGGTTTCTTGGGCCAATTCTGGTCGTCGCGATCTCCATCTGGATCTGCGCTCGGCGCTCACTCCCGGCGCGCGGGGCGCCAAGGACGCGCTGATCGGCGCTCTGCGCGACGCGGTCCGATCGGACCGGCTGCGCCCGGGCACGGCGCTGCCGCCGTCACGCACGCTGGCCACCGATCTGGGGCTGGCCCGCAACACCGTCGCCGACGCGTATGCCGAACTGGTCGCCGAGGGCTGGCTGGACTCCCGGCAGGGTGTGGGTACCTGGGTCGTCGACGTGGTGCGCCCGGCCCAGCCCTCCCGTCGACCCCGGCGCATCGGCACCGAACCGGTCCACAACCTGATGCCCGGGTGCCCGGATGTGGCCGAGTTCCCGCGCACCACCTGGTCGGCGTGCGCGCGCCGGGCATTGACCCGGGCGCCGAACTCGGCGTTGCGGATGGGTGATCCCCGGGGCCGTCCCGAGTTGCGCAGCGCCCTGGCGGAATACCTCGCGCGGGCCCGCGGCGTGCGTACCTCCGACGAGTCGATCGTCATCTGTGCCGGGGTCCGCCACGCGGTCGAACTGCTGGGACGCACTCTCGGTGGGCCGGTCGCGGTGGAGGCCTACGGCCTTTTCCTGTTTCGCGATGCGCTGGCCGCCACCGGTTCCGGGACGGTGCCGATCGGCGTCGACGACGACGGCGCGCGGGTCGACGAGCTCGACGGTCTACGGGCTCCGGCCGTGCTGTTGACCCCCGCGCACCACAACCCGTTCGGGGTGCCACTGCATCCGCGCCGGCGCACCGCGGTCGTCGAATGGGCGCAACGCACCGGCGGATTCGTGCTCGACGACGACTACGACGGCGAGTTCCGTTACGACCGCCAACCGGTCGGTGCGCTGCAGGCGCTGGACCCGCAGCGGGTGGTGCATCTGGGGTCGACCAGCAAGAGCCTGTCCCAGGTGCTTCGGATCGGCTGGCTGGCGCTCCCCGAGGAACTGGTCGACCCGGTCGTGGAAGCAGCTGGCGGACAACAGTTCTCCGTGTCGGCCCTCGCGCAGCTCACGTTGGCCGAGTTCATCACCGGCGGGCACTACGACCATCACATCCGACGCATGCGGGCGCGCTACCGCCGCCGCCGAGATCACCTGGTTGCCGCGCTGTCACCGTTTCCTGTCGACGTCCGCGGGGTCTCCGCCGGCGTCAGCGCACTGGTGCGCCTGCCCGACGGGGCCGAGCCCGAAGTGCTGCGCCGAGCCGGCGAGGCAGGCATCACGCTCACCGGGTTGTCCATGATGCGCCACCCCGACGCCGACCCCGCCCTGCCCGCGCCGGACGGATTGATCGTCGGATTCGCCGCACCGGCCGAGCACGCGTTCGCCGCGGCCGTGTCCGCCCTTGGTGGCGTGTTGCGCGCCAGCGCCATATAGCCTCCGAGCATGGCCGGTGCACCGCAGCGACTGATCCAACGGATCTCCCGAACCTCGCTGGGCTACAGGTTCGTTTCGAGTGTTCCTCCCAAGCTGGACCCGGCGCTGCTGCGGTTGACCGGCGGGCGGTTCAGCTTCGGGTATCCGCTACCGGTGATGCTGCTGACCACCACAGGCGTCAAGTCGGGGCTGCAACGCTCGTCGCCGCTGGTGTACATCACCGACGGTGATGCCCTGTTCCTGATCGCCTCCAACTTCGGCAGGACCGGACACCCGGCGTGGTACCGCAACCTGAAGGCCCATCCCACCGTGGACGTGCTGGCCGGCAAGCGCAGCGGCAGATACACCGCCACCGAGGTCACCGACCCGGACGAGCGGGACCGGGCATGGGCCGAAGCCGTGCGGGTGTATCCCGGCTACGAGGACTACGTGGCCCGCGCGCAGGGCCGCGTCATCCCCGTCATCCGACTCACCCGCGCCTGAGAGACGGCGCGATCACCGTTGATGGCGCGATCACCGTTGATACTGCGGCCACAGCGGGGTTTTCTCGGTTTTTTCCGCCGTGGTCGCAGTCTCAACGTCGGGGGGGTGACCCCGTAAGCTGCCCGGGTGGCCGAGCCCCCGTTGTCCCCGCAGCTGAGCCTCAGAACTCAGATCGTGCGATTCATCGTCACGGGCGGGCTGGCAGCAGTCGTGGACTTCGGCCTCTACGTGGCGTTGCTCGCCGCCGGACTGCACGTCAACGTCGCCAAGACGCTGAGTTTCATCGCCGGGACGACCACCGCGTACCTGATCAACCGGCGCTGGACCTTCCAGGCCCCGCCCAGCACGGCGCGCTTCATCGCCGTCGCGGTGCTCTACGCCGTGACCTACGCGGTGCAGGTCGGCATCAACTACGTGCTCTACCTGCAGTTCGAGGACAAGTCCTGGGGGGTGCCGGTCGCGTTCGTGATCGCCCAGGGCACCGCCACGGTCATCAACTTCATCGTCCAGCGCGCAGTGATCTTCCGGCTGCGCTAGGGGGAATCATCGCGCTGCGCTGAGTCTGCCCGCCCGGCCCAGGCGGTACCCTCTGTGACGATGTTGCGCACCGAGTTCCCGACCACCGCCAAGCGGCTCACCGGGTGGGGCCGCACCGCGCCCTCCGTGGCGCAGGTGCTGACGCCGCCCGACCCGGACGTGGTCGTCAAGGCGGTGACCCGGGCCGCCGAAGACGGTGGCCGCGGGGTCGTCGCGCGCGGACTGGGTCGCTCCTACGGCGACAACGCCCAGAACGGCGGCGGGCTGGTCATCGACATGAGCGCGTTGAACCGTATCCACTCGATCGACGCCGACGACGCGCTGGTCGACCTCGACGCCGGGGTGAACCTCGACCAGCTGATGCGCGCCGCGCTACCCCTCGGGCTGTGGGTCCCGGTACTGCCCGGCACCCGCCAGGTCACCGTCGGCGGCGCGATCGCCTGCGACATCCACGGAAAGAACCATCACAGCGCCGGCAGCTTCGGTAACCACGTACGAGCGATGGACCTGCTGACCGCAGACGGCGAGGTGCGCACGCTGACCCCGACGGGACCGGACGCCGAGTTGTTCTGGGCCACCGTCGGCGGAAACGGTCTGACCGGCATCATCCTGCGCGCCACCATCGCGATGACCCCGACCGAGACGGCGTACTTCATCGCCGACGGAGACGTCACCGCCGGACTTGACGAGACGATCGCCTTCCACAGCGACGGCACCGAGGACAACTACACCTACTCCAGTGCCTGGTTCGACGCGATGAGCGCGCCGCCCAAGCTGGGCCGGGCGGTCATCTCCCGGGGCTCCTTGGCGACGCTGGATCAGCTACCGGTCAAGCTGCAGAAGGACCCGCTGAAGTTCGACGCCCCGCAGTACTTCACCGCGCCGGACATCTTCCCCAGCGGTCTGGGCAACAAGCCGATCTTCGGCGCGATGACCGAACTG
>Ga0310345_10003066_pt1 | contig 16208 bp, 19 predicted proteins | sample HC15DNA20500_MG_FD_204667 | JGI IMG/M metagenome (GOLD analysis project Ga0310345, IMG submission 204667) | Marine microbial communities from station ALOHA, North Pacific Subtropical Gyre - HC15-DNA-20-500_MG | ecosystem: Environmental > Aquatic > Marine > Oceanic | place: Pacific Ocean: North... | reverse complement strand
TGTATAAGATCCATCTCCAAAACTTGAATCTGTTGGAAGTCCTAAAGGTAAAGCACTTCCTCCAGAAGATGTTACAGTTCCAATAGAATCATCTACATATTTCTTATGTGCTAATATTCCGTCACCGGATGGATCAACAGCTGGATTTACTTTAAAAGAACCTGCTTCAACATTTCCTAATGTTACTCCAGTTAAATCTGTTCTTGATGAACCATCTGATGTTGTTGTTCCAAATCTGAAAAGATCAAGTGTTTCATCCCAATAAAAAACAGCAGGATTTTGTGCACCTCCTCTGTTTATCATTATTCCAGAATCAGTTTCTGCTGAAGTATTAGTATTAATTTGTAAAATATTATCTTCAACTGATAAATTTTGTGAGTCAATTGTTGTGGTTGTACCTTGTACGGTTAGGTCGCCTGTGACAGTTAAATTTGCAGGAGTTCCTGCACTTCCTATTCTAGTATTACCTTGAACATCTAATTTAAATGCAGGGTCAGATGTACCTATACCAATCCTACCGTTATCTACATCTACCACTAATACATTTGTATTAAATGCTAGATCCGTAGTTCGGATAAGGTTAGATTCTAATAATTCTCCTGCTATCTTTGTTATTGCCATAATACTACTTTGATATTTACCAGAAAGTCGTACGGTAGATAACTCGCACTAAATAATCATTATATGACACTATTACCTATTAGCAAATTACCCAATAAAGCAGAACCAATACAAAAAAATGCATTATCTGGAGATGTAATAGATGGAGGAACAATTACAAATTTTACATCAACTGGAATCAAAGACGAGTCAAATAATACACAAATTATACTAAAAGATGATTACGTTGAAGTAGCAACAAATTTACATATTAAAGGTACAGTTAAAGTTGAAAATTTAGAATACATTCAAGCACAGGTTCCAAAATTAAATGTTCAAGAAGCAGTTATGGTTGACTATAATGAAGTGCTTTGGAAAGATAAACTAGGAAAATCTGTTAAAAAAAGTTACTTACAAGAGGTAGGAGTTCTAAAAAATTTACAAGTTAGAAATACTTTTTATGTAGGAGATGGCAGGGTTGGAGTAAACACAACTGCACCGTCGGCAGACTTTTCAGTAAACTCAGGTGGTTATGAAATTCTTACAACTATGCAAGAAGCGAATGCATTTGTTGGAACACATACTCACGTTGCATTTGCTATTGGAACAGATGCAACACCAAGAGTAACTTGTCGTGCAAATGGTGATGTAGTTGTTGGGTCAGAGACAGGTAAACCTGTTAAATTATCTGTATATGGTCAACTTGGTGTTGGTGTAAAATATCCAGGAGAAGCATTAGAAGTTGATGGCAATATTAAATTTGCTGAAAGAACTTTTGCCGCAGGAGAAAAAGAACCAACAGATGGTAGATGGGACACAGGTTCAATTGTGTGGAATGAAAAACCTTCTATTAATAAACCAGTTGGTTGGGTATGTGTTCGTGGTGGTAAGCCAGGTAACTGGCGTCCTTTCGGGTTAATAACCTAATTCAAAACAACAACTAAATCTTTGTTGAAAAAAATAGTGATAAATTATTATTCCTATTATAATTCCTTCTAGCCAGGCAAGCCATGCACTGATGATTGGATACTTTCTAATAAAAGAAAGTTTGTAGTTCCAAAGTTTTTTGAAAATGTTACTCGCCCAGTTTTTGCAAGTTGTGAATAATTGTAATAATGTGTCCATTAGTTTCGCCATCATTACCAGGAATTAATGAACCAAAAGTGATTTCACCACCTGAGTATGTATAGTTTGTAACTGGTGCTTGATAGATACCACCAACAAAAATTATCATGTCTGTTGCTGAATTTGGTATAACACTTAAAGTAGCCGCAGTTGAACCATCAAGTGTGTTTCCTTTTCCTGCACCAAAAACGGTTGTTGAACCGTCACCTTGAAATCTATCTACTGTTATTGATTTTTCTCTTGATGATTCTGATACATTGTACCAGCCTGAACCCTTATAAACTTGATATGTTGCTGTTGTTGTGTTGTAAACTAATTGTCCGTTAGTACCAGAAGGTCTTTGAGCAGTGGTTACATTTGGAATTGTAATTCCAGAAGCATTGTCGCCTATTATTGGATTTTTAGCAAATCTACCCATAGTATTATAATCCTATAGTAGAGATTGTTGCATTAAATAGATCCGCTGAGTTTCCCACAATATAAATTTTATCACCGGCATCTAAAATCATTTTTTCTGTATCAAGTATGTAAGTATCTCTAGCTTTAATAGTCAATTCTGTATAAATTTTAAAAGGTTCACCAACTGATCCTGCTTGTGGTACAGCATATATGTCAATAGTTCCGTCACCATCAGTTTTATTAGTAATATAAATTACAGTAACCGCAGTTCCTGATCCAGCCGGAGCAGTGAAAGCCGGGTTGTCATAGTTTGTTAATACTTGATAATTTGTTATTGCCATATTTTTATCCTAATGCTATCGCTAAAGCCGTAGCCTTACTCTTACTTATCAGTTCATCTACAGCACCGGAACCTATATTTGAATTTCTGAAAAATATTCCAGTACCACCTCCACCTGCTGTTTTGTTGTAAATTTTAGTTACTGTATCTGCCGCTGGGTCTGAAGCCGCCGCAGAAAACGTTAATGTATCATTTATTACCACATCTCCCGTACCATTTGTTACTAAAGTTAAATCACCATTTGCTCCAGTCGCCGTTATTGACGTTATATCTGTCAAAACTTGATTTAAATCAAATGTAATTGAGTCTGCACCAACAACAGCCGTATTAGAAATGTTTCTTCCACCAAGTAATTGTAGAGTATCAGTTGAACCACCTAAACTTATTATAGATGAGTCATCACTAGCAATCAAAATATTTGAAGCCGCTGTAATATCTACATAATTTTTAGATGTAGCATGATTGGCATCAGTTGGCTCTGTAGCAACTTTAATATTTGCTGGAGTATAATTGGTAATAGTTGTTGCAGTTGTTGGATCTTGATTAGTTGTACCTAGTTCAAAATTATTCTCATTTGCGTTCCAATATAATATTGCATGGTTTTCAGAACCTCTATTAAAAAATAATCCAGAATCTTCTGTATCAGCTGTTGAATTATTTTTATTGACAACTAAAAATTTGTCTTCAATTGTCATTACTGATGTGTTTAACTCTGTTCTATCTCCATCAACTACTAAATCTCCCATGACTCTTGTTGTTTTTGAGTCAAAAAATACCGTATTTGAACCAGCCGCACCCGTGCCCGTTTTTATTGTATAATCATCCGATGTACGTAAAGTCTTTGCCATTTGCTATTATTTATATAAAGAAAGGCTGAGCGTTAAACTCCCCCTTTCATAAGCACGTGTTGTTTTTTGATTAGATTACGTCTATTGATCCTATATTCGAATCAGTTGCGTTTCTTTGTTCGTCAGTACCTTCAGCACCTAATGTATAAGTGCAAGTACCGGAGTTTCCCGCCTCTGTTACATAGTGTATAGTTCTGTTATGAAACTTATCTACATAAGCAACAGTTGAATCGTCCAAGATAATTTGAACACAAAACTGATTTGAAGTATTTGCTAGTGAAGCCGGCGCTACTGCTTTTAATTCATAAACTGCTTCAGATGAATCTTCTAAATGGATATTGAATAATTTAGATCCTCTTTGAGATACAATGTATGCAGTTGTTGAACTAACTAAAGCTCCGCCACTTGCTCGATATCCAGTTACCGCAATTGTGCCACTTCTTAAACTAGCACCAGGATAATTAGTAGTCATTTTAGTCTGTTTAATTGGTCTTCCCATACTGCTTATATTTATAAAAAAATAAAAAGAGAGTGGTGTGAAATTAAAAGTAGTCACACCACTCTCTGAGGTTAACGTATTTCTAGATTATTATATTATTTTCTATTGTAGATATGATATAAAATCCAAACTGCTACTAATCCGATCAAACCTTGATCTGAAAAGCCAGCAAGTACGCCCTGAATATTTCCTATTACAGAAATATGTGGCCAGAACGGAACACCTTGACCATTGAAAAGGATTTCTAAAACGATTCCTAATGCTATTAGGCTTACACCTACATCAGCTAATCCTTTTGCCCATCCTTTTACTTTTACCATGATATCCATATTGGACCTCCCTTGATAATAAGATTCGAATCGAATCTTAAATTTATTTAGAAGACGAAATGTCTAAGTTATATTACACTATTTGGTCTGTGGTTGATATGAATAAGAAAAAAATTTTTATGTGTGTATAAAAAGAAAATTTTAGTCACAAAAAAAGAAAGGCGACCGAAGCCGCCTTTCTCTATGATTCAAAAAAATCTATATATAGATTATTTAAATTTTAAGTTACCTTGTGTGATTGCTACCAAACCTACGTAGTCAGCCGCATTACCAAGTGAACTTGCAGTGTTTGTTAACTCTACATATCCATATCTTGTTAAGAAGCCAACAACTGGTTCGAAAGTAGCTGGATCAAGTACAACGCCTGAAGACATTAAAGGAATGTAAGGACAATAGAACGCTGGTGCGTCTGCCTCACTTGCTCCTTTATAGCCAACCAATACTGATGTGGCATCAGTTGCGTATGCATCAACGTATACTCTCATTGAAGCGTTTAACGTACCAACAAATTTTGTGTTAGTAGGTGCTTCGAAAGTACCTTCAGTTGATCTTGCAAAAGCTGATGTTGTTGCAGATTGTAAAACAGTTAAGGCAGTTGGAGAAACTACTGCGTAGTTTCCAGCTCCTCTACGTGTTCTTGTTGCGATTGTGTTTGCCACTCTGTTGATTAACACAGCCAAAGCCGCGTGTTCGTCACCAACGAAAGTTGCAGTACCAGAAACAGCCGCTTGGTCATAAGTTTCAGTCGCCGAGCCGGCTAATGATCTTAGTGACAAGATGATTTCTTGGTCAATTTCAGCTGTAATTTCTTGAGCTAAAGCCGCCATGATTTCTGCTTCTACATCGATACCTTGTTGTGCTTGAGCATCTTGAGCCGCTTCAAACGTCCATCTAGCTGATAATTTTCTAGATTTAGCTTCAACCGGTTGTTTCAAGATTTGTATGGATAATCTTTTACCACCAGTACCTTCTAAAGATGCTGTTGAAGCCCCCTTAGGTGTACCATCTGTTTGATTACCAGCATATGCTCTTGCTATTTTGAATGGAGATAACGCTTCTTCACCAGCTGTCGCATTCGACGCCACTGTGTCCGCATATCTTATTCTTAGTGTGTGGATCTGTCCAACAGGACCGGTCATCGGCTGTACACCAACGATTTCGTTAGCTATAACAGTCGGCATAACCCGTCTAATTACTGGAAGGATCACACGGTTTAGTGTAGCAACGTTACCGGCAGATGTAGCACCTGCAGTAGCTTGTTCTGACAAGTATCTTTTAGTATTTTCTAAAATAACACCCATCACTTTTTTCTTATTGCCTTCTAAACCTTCAGTTAGGGCTGATTTTGTTTCGCCCCATTTAGATTCAAATATTTCTGACATTTGTCTCTTTCCCCTTTTAGTTTATATTATACACCCGCTAATTTACGAATGTAAGTTAAGTCCGCATCTTCCCTTTTCGCTCTGTCTCCACTTGCTTCTGTTATAACTTTTGTTTCTTTAACAGATGCTATTGGTTTTTCGTCCATTACGTGAGGTAGATACTTGTCGAATGACGTTTGTAACTTCGCTGTTTGAACTGATTCTAACAGTTGAGCCATAACATCACTCTTTTCTTTGCCCAATGGTTTGAGCATCTCAGCCATCTTTTCCTTGCGTTCCATCAAGTCTGCCTGTTTTTTAGACTCGGCATATGCTGACTCAATCACCGCTTCTTTCTCTTTGACGGCTTTCTCGGCGTTGTCTAACTTAAGAGTAGTTTCATCAACTACTTTCAATAGCTTCGCAGTTTCAGATTTCTCATTTAAATATGAGTTCTGATACTCAGAAGCAAACGCCTCGAATACTTTTTTGCCAAAATTAGTTTCTCTAGATGCTGTAATATCATCTTTCAACGTGCTTAATTCTTCAGCAAGTTTTTTGTTTACAGCAGATTCTACAACTTTAGCAGATTTTGAAATGAAAGCTTCTTTTAGTTTAGCCATTTGTGCTTTGGCTTCTGCAACTAATTTAACTTTCGTTTCCACAACGCCCTTCTTGTCTTCATGGAATTCTTTAATTTCTTTAGCAAGTGCTCCTACTACGAACTCTTCTAATTTTTTAAAGTTTTCATGAACACCTTTACGGTCGCCATGTAGTTCTTTTAACTCTTCAGCCAATTTCTTCATTATAAATTCTTGAAGTTTGGCAGAATGAGCGCCTACGTTTTCTTTGTAAGCAATTTTTTCTTGTGCGAGTGCTTTTCTATCTTCTATAAATTTAGAGATTTCTTCGCTTAATTTTTCAGTCATCATTTTATCGATGGCTTCGATCATGTTCGCCTTGTCATGTTCGTATCTTTTAGCAAATTCTTCTCTTAATTCAGCACCGACTACTTCTTTATTTTCTTTGATTTTTGAATCCCAAGCTTCTTGGATGCTTTTTTGCACATCTTCTGATATTGCTCCTGATTCTACTAGTTTTGATATATCAAACATTATTTTAGTCCCTTTATTATACTTGTTAGTGCCTCTTTGAGGTATTTTTGGGCTTTTGCATTATTTCTAACTTCAGCCGCCAGTCCCTTTGCCTTTAATCCACCTTTTGTGTTTAAAAGATGTTCATAAATTGGCGTAGGATAAGCCCCTGGTGCCGAAGGTTGGGCCACAACATCAACTGTTATGATTTCGAAGTCTGAAACTTCGCCGCTACCGTACTCTGATATGTTACCAGAGCCACGAGAGCTAACGCCTAGTTTCACTCCTGATTCCAACATTGTTTTGACAAGTTGGCCCATCGGTGTCGGTAAAATTTTCATTTTACCATATCCATTTGGTCCGTCCATCCACATTTCTGTAATCATGTGAGACACACGGTCCAAATTAATTTTTAAATCGTCTGGATGGTCTACTTCACCTAATACACTATAACCTGATCCTATTTGATCATTAAGAGTTTTTACTGCTTTTCCTATTTCATTAACAGGATAAACTCTTTCATTGGCATTTTTAATGCCTCCCTGAATACAGATCCCTTTCATGTACAAATCTTTGCCTTCTGAGCCTTCGTGTAAGATTTGCATTCGGGCCTGATCGTAGGTTAAGTGTTCTCTAAGATAAAGTGACATCAGTAATAATTCTCCTTAATCTAACAGTTACGCTCTAGCGTTTACTGGAGATTTCGCAGACTTATCAGAACTGTCCGTGTTGTTAGCCTTTACTTCTTTTTTATAAGAAGCTGACTTATCTTTTGCAGGACTGTTCTCAAAACCACTTTCTGCTTTAGCAGTAGGTGCCGATCTTCCTTTTTCTTCAGAGCCTGAACCAGTTTTAATTGGTGCCGCCGCTGTTTTAATTTTCGATCCGCTTGATACTGGTGATTTTGCAGATTTATCTGAATTGTCTTTGTTATCAGCAGACTTTTGGAGTTTGTATTCTTTTACAGTTTCCTTTTTGTCTTCTTTTGCTTTTGCTTCAAATCTAGACACATCTGGTTGAGTTTCTTGTGGCGCCATAATTGGTTTAGGTGCCAAAGCCGCTTCTTCTGGTGCTTCTTCACCGTTTTGTGTCGCCAACATAGCTTCAAATTCTGCTTTTAATTCATCTAAAGCATCTTCTAAATCAACAACTCTGTCTTCTACTGAACCGTCTTCACCATTTTCACCGTTTTCAGCGTCTGCGTCCATATCTTGACCTAATTCGTCGGCCGCTTTGTCGCCTTCGCCTTCTTCGTCTGAAGAAATATCTTTAATTAATTCGTCAGTAGCGTCGCCACCGATTTCTTCAATTGATTCTTCATCTGATTTTTGAACTGATGTTGGTGCTGGTTGTCGAGTAAAGACTCCCTCATCTTTAATTTTTTCTTCTGCGGGTTTATCTTCTTTAGTTTCGTCAACTGCTTCTTCTTTTTCGTCTTTCTTTTCGTCAGACTTTTCAGTTTCCTTAACTTCTTCTTTTTTGTCGTCTTCTTTAGCTTCGTCTTTAGTTTCTTCTTTAGCTTCTGCTTTTACTTCTCCATCTGCTAAACCTTCGTAGATATCTCTTGATTTTTCTACTACAATTTCGTGGAAAAGAGCTTCTGCTTTTTCGTTTTCTTCGTTTATTAGTAATTCTAATAAAGATTCAAATTTACTTGTCATTACACGTGCTCCTTTATGCGATTCATACTTATAAGTGTTATTATTTACTATAAAAAGACAAAAAGGTGCCTATAATTGATATAAAAGGTACCTTTTGACTATATTTTAATTTGTAGGTTAAACTTTGATAATAGTTCTTCGGTTACCATATGATGCATATTGTCATTCCACTCTAAATCTTTAGGTTGGAACCATCCTTTGGGTATTATTCTATAAAATTTAATATCTTTAAAATCTTGTAAGCAACGTTTGGTTTGATTCATCCAGTTACCATAAAACGTTGCTTCATCTGTGCTTTTTTTATAGTTACGAGTGTCTTTGAAGAGGTTATTAAACCGGTGCCTGTTAGTTTTTTTAGTATCCCGATATCCAATATAGTCAAATCCAAGCATATAAATCTCTTTAAATTTACGATCACAAGCTAATCTTAATGCTGTAGGTCCAGAACTCCACCCTAAACTTGGTCTAAACCATTTACAATTATCTAATATTTTTGGATGTTTGTTATATTGTGCATTAAAGTTTGACCATACTTCATGTTTAATCAGATAATCTGATTCTGCAATTTCTATAACCATTTTAGGATCTACTGCAATTAAAAAATCAGGGTTATCAGTTCTATAAACTCCGTTACAGGCAAAAACAGTACCGTGTTTTTTTAAATCTTCTATTTGGATTCCTTTTCGAGATTCTCCATTACCCAATACAAATGCTACATCAGTCATAATTTATATTAATTATTCTGTTTTACTAAAGGATATGTTAAATTAGATTGCTAAATCGTCTGCTTGTGGTTGAGCATACATTTTTTGAACAAATTCTGCTTCTACTTTTTGTTGTTCGTTGTGATCTTCTGATGTTAGTCTCATTGAATTAATATCGTTAAGTGTAAGACGTGTTTTTCTAGTATCGTCTTTATCTAAGATAGAAATATCGTTTTCAGGCTCGTATGTATTATCTTCTTCTCCGCCTTCAAGTCCGTATGTAAAGAATTCATTTAGCTTCATTTTCAGTATTTAACCTTATGCAGGTGTTCCTCCACCACCACCACCTGGTGTTATTCCACCACCACCTGGTGTTGTTCCTGGTGCTCCTGGGCCTGGTTGTCCTGGTTCTGGTGTTTCTGGCTCTGCTGTTGGCTCTTCAAATTGATCTAAATCAGATGTAATACCTGCTTTTGATACACCCCCGGATCTAAGTTGAGCATTTTTACTTTGTTTTTTCTGTGGAATGTTGTTTTCTTCCGCCCAAAGGTCAGCATTTCTTGCCATTTCTTCTTCACTTAATCCTAAATATCTGCTTAATGCAAATCTTTTAGACATATAAGGTAGTTCTGCTACCTGTGTAAATGTTTGTACACGTGATTGATCCATTTCAGTTTGTCTGTATGCCGCAAAATTTTGTGGTGGATTTAATTTAAGTTCAAACATACCATAGTCTATGTTGTAACCTTTACTTTTAATCCATATTTTAAATTCTTCATCGATTGTTGGATTCAACATACTTTGTAATCTCATACAATATTTGTTAAATCTTAATTCTTGGATGTATGCAGTACCAACTCTGCCGTCATTGTATTGTTGTTGTCCATCATCTGGACCAGTTGGCAAATAAGAACTTGGAATTCTTAATCCTCTAAACAATTTATTTGTAAAGAATTTAAGATCATCTATTTCACCTAAATTAGTACCACCTGGCAGTGTATCAACTTTAGATCCTCTTCCTTCTGCTGTTTGCGGAAAGAAATAATCCTCATTAATGCTCATAGGATTATATGTTGCATCAACATAGTTGACACCGCCTGATGTGCTTGGAATTCTTCTTTGATTAATTTCGTTTTTAACTCTTTCAACGAATTGCATAGCCAAGTGTGTTGGCATATTACCTACGTCAATATAAAATACTCTTCTTTCAGGTGCTCTTTGAACCCTGTAAATGATAATTGCATCTTCTAATAATTCTTTTTGTTTGTAAACTTTGAAAATCTGTTCTAATACTGATTGTCCGAAAGGAAATAAGTTGTCTAACCCGTCTGACATTGACATATGAACAACGTGTTCTGCATTTATGTTGTATGCATTCATTGTTCTGTAGAAACGTCCGCCTTGTCCACCAGCAAATCCACTCATGTTAGTGCCTTGTCCTGCACCTGCATAACTTTGACCGTATGCCGCATTACCACCACCAGTGGTTCCTCCTCCACCGTATGTTTGATTTGGTGTTATTTGTGTTGCAGATAGTCTTTCTAAATTTGGATTTATGTCTCTAATAACATATTGTTCAGGTTTTTTACCTTCAGATTCGTTAACAACTATTCTGTCGACCTTTGCATTGTCAATATACAACCATTTGTAAGTTTCTGGATCTCTTACAAAGAAACAGTCTCCATATTTTAACGCATTTCTAAATATTCTAAAAATTCTTTTAGTAAGTTTGTTTGCTTTTGTCCATTGTTGAAGTGCTTTCTTTAAAAGTTTAATTTCGTGTTCAGTTGTTTCGTCTTTAAACACAATATCAAATGGTGTTTCGTTTTCTTTATTTTGTTGTGTTGAAAATTCTGCTAAAATATCTAATGCCGCATTAATTTCTGAATCAGAATCCATTTGGTCATATTGAAAATATCTTTGAATTCTATTTGGATGTCCTGTATATACATCAGGTAGATATGATGAGTAGTTTCTTTTTGCAAAGTTAGGTACTTTTTCTCCAGAAATTGGAGATAAGTTCGCATCTTTAAAATATTTTTTCCAAGCCATATTATATGTTACACTCTTTCATTTAAATTAACAACCATTAACTAACTGGTAATCCAACTGAACTAGTATTTTTTCTAGCCGACGTTTCTGTGGCTATTCTAGTCTTATTGTTAATCATATTACTTGTATTTAACGTTTCATGTACGCCAGTAAGGATCTTAGCTACTGGAGATATAGCTGTAACCATTGATATAAGATGTTTTTCTAATTTGTCAGTATTAAATAGACTTTTCAAATCTTCATTTGATGTAACTGTACTAGCTGTTTTAGTTGTTACTATTTCAGGTCCTCGTTCACCTACAAGATGTGGATTTCCGCCAGCCATTGGACCACCAAATGCTTTGCCACCAATCATATTGCCAATTGCACCTCCGGCCATACCGCCAAGCATCATTCCAAGCGGACCACCAAATGCTCCAAGACCAGTACCAATTAAAGTTCCCCATGCTCCTGCATTATTGCTTTTGTCTTTGTCTAATAAATCGCCAACTGCCATTGCTCCACCAAGACCAGCACCTACTAGTCCACCACCTCTTAATACTTTTGCTCCTAGACCTAAACCTTTTGTGCCAAATCCACCCATGGTTCCAGCAAAACTGCCTTTTACTTTTCCGCCCAGACCTTTTGTTTGGCCCATTAAGCCACCAGCTGATAAATGTGCCGTACCTGCTCTTACAGCCGTAGTATGGATTAAAATTTGTTCACCTCTACTGAATAGATATTTGCCTGCTATACCTCCTAACAATAATGATGCAGATAGCATTGGTACTTTTGCTACTTTTTCTGCAATACCACCTAATATTTGCATACCACCAGTGGTCCAGTCTGCTAGTTTACCTAGCATTGGACCAAATCCTGATAGTAATCCTGTTTCTATTTTTTGGAATTGGCCTGATAATCTTTTAGTCGCATCTTGGAATTCAGTTAATCCTTTTGTAAGTCCTGGAGATATTGCGGCCTGTTCAGCTAATACTGAATTTAAATCCATTGCAGTTGTTCCTAATTTGATAACCCCGCCTTGTAATCTTAAGAATTCAACTGTACCTGTTACAGTAGCTTGTCTGAATCTGTTTTGCGATTTAATTGCCGCATTTCTTACAGAAATTAATGCTTGTTCAGATGACGTTGTTCCAGAAATTAAATTTTGTATCGCGGCTTGAGCCTCTGGCATATTTTGCACTAATGCCAATGCCGCTTCGGTTACTGGTCTTCCAGCATTTGCAATTAAATCTTGAAAGCCTTCTGTTAGTTCTGGTGAAATACTACTAATAGTAGCCGCAAAGTTTTCTAAACGTTGTCTTGTTTCGTCAGTTGTTCCAGCTAACATAGCCTGGAATCTTTCATTAGACATTTGTTGTTCGATTTGTTTTTGTAATTCTTCTCTTTGTGTACCTGTAAGTTTTGCTAGTCTGTCTAATTGTTTTGCAAAATTAATTGCAGATTTAATATTTTGTGTTCGTGCAGTTGCATCAAAATTAAAAGTTCTTCTCTGTCTTTCTAAGTTTAATAATAATGTGTTATTAATTTCATCAACTGTAAATCCTAGTGGTGCCAATGATTCTACACTAGCAGTTCTCATACCTTCAGATAAACTAGCAATTGCTCTTGCACCTTCTGTTGTTGATCCAAACAAAGCGGCTAAATTTTGTGCATTTTCACCTACCAATTGAGCAAAATCATCTAATGGCAAAAGAGCCTGCCCTGCGGCCACCCTCATACTTACTATGCTTTGTCCAAAGTTTGCACCTGTTTGTGAAAGTTGTCTGAATGTTTCTATATTAGTATCTAAACGAGTACCTAATGCCGAGAATGCATCACCTAGTACACCACGGCCTGCAAATACACCAGTGAAAGAGCTGATTGTTCCTTCACCTTTTTCTGCCGCAGAATATAATCCACCTAATGCAGATGATACATTTGTAATTAATTTTCTTTGTTTTTCTCTTTGTGTTAACTCTTTCTCAAATTGCTTTTCTTCTTTTTCAAGTAATGCTAATAGTTCTTTACGTATTAAACCTGATTTGTGTTCGTCTCTTATAGCTTGTCTTCGGTCTCTAAATTCTTCTCTTACAAGTTTGATACGTTCTTCAAAGGTTTTTTTTCCGACCTTGAGTTCTTCTCTTCGCCATTTCGTCAATTCTATAATTGATTTTTTGTGGTCTTCTAATATTTTTGGATCGATTTCGTCTGCCATATGGTAATATTTCGCCCTATTATATGCGTACATAAATATTGACTATATACGCAAGTTAATGTATATTTATAGAACAAAAAAATGGTAGAAAATAGCAATCCTTTAAACAAGTACTTTAGACAACCTGCAATATATGTCAGTTTACCTACGGGTGGAAATTATCCTCCTCACGTAGTAACACCGTCAAAAACAGGAGAATTTGGTATAATGCCAATGACTGCTAAAGACGAAATACGTTTTAAAACTCCAGATGCACTAATGAATGGTGAAGGAGTAGTAGATGTTATCCACAGTTGTGTTCCTGATGTTAAAGATGCATGGCAAATTAAAAGTTATGATTTAGATACTATATTAATTGCTATTAGGATTGCCACTTATGGTGAAACTATGGATGTTAATTTTAATGTGCCTGGAGCTAATGAACAAGCAAGTCATACTTTAAACTTGCCTGCAATATTAGAATCAATAAGAAGTGTACAAATTAAGAACGAGTGCGTGTTAAAAGACGGACTTAAGGTTCAGGTGAGACCATTAACATATAAAGATATGACTAATACTTCCTTAACAACGTTCCAACAGCAAAAATTATATTCGTCAGTACAAGATAGTAAAATGTCCGATGAAGAAAAAACTAAAAAATTTGATGAAGCATTTAAATCATTAACTGAATTAAGTATGGGTTTGTTATTAAAAAATATTCAAAAAATTACAACGCCAGATGGAATAGAGGTAACTGATCCTATACAGATTAAAGAGTTTGTTGATAATGCTAATGCAACTCTTATTACAGAATTACAAGATCAACTAAACGTTTTAAGATTACAAGGCAGTACCAAACCAGTGAAACTAAAGGCAACCGAAGAGCAGATCAAGAAAGGCGCTCCTGCTACTTACGAAGTGCCAGTAACATTTGATACTGCAAATTTTTTCGCATAACTTTGCTTTCACAATCGGATTCTGATATCATAAAAACTTTAAAAGATATGGAATCACAATCTAGAATACTTAGACATGAACTATTTAAAATATGTTGGTATATGCGTGGGGGTGTAACATATAATGAAGCTTGTAGTATGTCACCAACAGAACGTGAAATAGTAGGTCAATTGGTAAAAGAAAACTTGGAAACAACCAAAAAAACTGGTCAACCTTTCTTCTAAAATATTATATTATACTTTAATGGCACCAAAAACTCAGGATAATTATACGATATATGTCTGAACGAGATCTTATTCAAGAACTCAAGTCTACAATTAAGGACCTCTCTGATGAGAAAGAGGACCTCCTTAAGACTATCAAGCAAAAAGAGTCGCGAATTAAAACTGTTATGATTAAATTAGAACACGCAACGCAAGATGTTAGCAGTGTAGGACACAAGATTGCCGACAAAGATAAAGAAATTACAAAATTAAAAGAAAAACTTAAAGATAAAAATAAAATTGTTAAGAAAGAAATTGACGAAGAAATAGAAAAGTATATAACGACAAACGGTATAGTAGAAGATGACTCAAAAGAAAAAACAGAAGACGAAGACGAAAACGAAGAGTAATCCAACAGACGAAGTATTAAAATGGGTAAAGGAATTTGTAGAAGTTCCCCATCCAGTCTTTGCGGATATGCCTCCGTGCCCATATGCCAGACAAGCAAGGTTAGATGGTAAAGTAGAATTTAAAGAAGTTACTGATATGGAACCCGACTCAAACCTTTGGGTCTATATAGATCGTTTTGATTTTAAGAATAAAGATGTATTAGTTTTAATAATGGATTCAAAAAGATGGAAACCTCAGTACACAAAAAAACTTGCTGGAGAATTAAACGAGGCATTTAAGCATAAAAATATTTTGGTAATGGAAGACCATCCACAACTAGTTGAAAAAGTTAAAAATGTTGTGTTAAACCAAGGAAAACATATTTTATTTCTTTGTCAAGAAAGAGTTAAAATACAAACGTTTGAAAAACGATTAAGAAAAACTGATTATTATAAAAATTGGTCTACGAAGTATGAAGAAGAAGTGACGGGATCTTGGAGACATCCTGTAAAGATTGAATCTTAGAATCACTTCTGCATAGTTTTTGATATAATTTTTTAGATGTAGACCATTTAGTTCCAGTCCACCATTCAAATCCGTTCCATTTACTTTTATATTGTGATGATATTTCATAACCAGCACCCATATAAAAATATGCGGCCCTATGTTCTTTTGCCCATTGTAGTTCTATATCTAAGGTAATTTGAGATATAGGATCTTTATTGCAATGGATAACGGATTCGTAACCTGCCCACCATGTAGCAGTATCTTCATTAGGATCTCCTATTTGTCGTGTGTATCCGCCAAATTTGTTCATAGCGTCTTCTTGGTAATGATATTTTTTTAATTTTGTAAATGCAACAATTTTATCTACTGCTTCTGTATAAAATATTAGAAAAGAATCTCTACCGTGCAAGTGTTTAAACGGATTATAATCTTTTGTAAATTTTTTACGTTTCATATAGTCGCGATAGATTTTAGGAAGACCGACAAGATTAACCATTTCATTTGCTTCTATTTCTTTTACTTTAAGATTTTTGTCGTTTAGTTTGTGTGACGAAAAGCGTGGTTTAAATTTTTCAAGGTTAACACGGGTAGAACGAGATTGATAATATACTTCTTTACCTTTTAAAGGATAATCTAATGCTAACCACCCTTCTTCGAGCGCCTCATTTTCTTCTTCTTCCATTACTTCAGCTAAAGGATTGCATATTACTATATCTTGGTGTTCTTGTTTACCAAGAATATGGTCAAAGATTAGTTTCATGTCAGTATTTACAAGATGGCTAGAGCCATCTAAACTTTCGCTACGCTCAGTTTATTTCTAAATTACGCTTTTTAAACTTAACGCAATTTGCGTCTTATGTGCTAGTTGTTAGTCATAGTTCTGCTATCTCTAGCAGAACGACTTACTCATGTGCTGAGTCGAAGTCACCATATATTAGCTGTCGTAACCGGGCGGTTGTGCTGTAC
>Ga0310345_10003064_pt1 | contig 16214 bp, 20 predicted proteins | sample HC15DNA20500_MG_FD_204667 | JGI IMG/M metagenome (GOLD analysis project Ga0310345, IMG submission 204667) | Marine microbial communities from station ALOHA, North Pacific Subtropical Gyre - HC15-DNA-20-500_MG | ecosystem: Environmental > Aquatic > Marine > Oceanic | place: Pacific Ocean: North... | reverse complement strand
AACTTCTTTGGGATGTGGCCGCTATCAATATCCATCTTGGGGAAATCGATAAAATCTGGGCCAGCCGGCTTGGCGTTTCCGAACCCCAATGGCTCATTCTTAAAGCAATTGAAGATTTGGACAGAGGAGACGGGGTTTCCGGAATCGAGGTTTCCGCGAAACTCCATATCTATCCAGCGTTTGTGACCAATCAAACCAAGAGTCTGGAGAAGTCCGGATTTCTCAGGCGAACCGTGTCGGCTACCGATGGTCGCGTCGTCTTGATGTTTGTAACGGCAAAAACCCGCAGAGAAATGGACAAACTTGCCGTCAACCGTCGCGAGGCTGATAGAGCCATCTTTGCGAGTTTGAACGATGAGACGCTAAAGGACATCACTGACAAGCTAAATCGAATTCGGAAGGACGCGGAACGAATTGCGGGGATCTTGTTAGTCGAAAGCAAGACCGAATGAGATCAGTACGCATAACTGAATGAAATGCGTCTACTCGCCAGTAGTGCGCCCTTTGCACACCTGATAATGTTCTTCGCTCACATGCGATCCCTTCTACCAAATGAGGAGCATCGCGATGACCCAGCCCGGTCAGAAAAATTCCAATCATTGACTCGGCGTCTATCGAGACCGCTCGTAGATGGTGACGGCAGCCAAGACCTCCCCCATTCCAATCAACCCTCCGCCATTCTGTTGTAGTCCAATAACCGCATTCTGGACCTGACGTTTTCCAGCCTCTCCCCTCAACTGAGTCACCAGTTCATAACACATGGAGAGACCGGTCGCGCCCGTTGGGTCTCCTTTAGAAACGAGACCTCCAGAAGTGTTAACGGGTAGCGTGCCGCCGATCTTGGTTGCACCACTTCCAACGAACTGTCCTCCTTCACCGATCCTGCAAAAACGCATCATCTCGCATTGATAGATCTCACTAAAGGAAGTTGCATCGTGGATTTCTGCCACGTCCACGTCACTCGGACAAAGGCCCGCTACAGCGTATGCTCTGTCCGCGGCGGCGCGCGTCAAGCTTAACTCACCGGGCAGTCGATACTCGCCACCCGTTATGGCCAGCGCCCGAATCTTGATTGCACGATCTTTTACTGACGCCGAAACCGTTCTTAAGTACCGCTCTGAGCATACAATCGCAGCAGCAGCGCCATCTCCAATTGGAGCGCACATTGCTCTCGTTAGCGGCGCGCTCACGATCCGATCGGCGAGAACTGATTCCGGCGACATTCCCAAGCGATACTGTGCCTTTGGATTCAGGGCACCGTTGCTGTAATTCTTGGCTGCGCCAATTGCAATTTGTTCGGCAGTCGTCTTGAACTTCTTCATATGATAGTTTGCTTGGATTGCGTACGTATCAATCGCCATCAGTCGACCGATGCTTAACCCAAATGGCATCCCGACGCTTTCACCCAGTCGCTGGTGGTTTTCGATCAGATCCAACGGGTCCGTGCAATCAAATCCCCCCGCAATTTCCGCCGGAAGGCTTGGGGGTTGCTCCCGGTCGTAGAGCTTCTCCACGCCGATAGCTAAGGTGAGATCCGCATCGCCTGCGCGAATTTCCTTAATGGCACCAGCCAACGCAATACTTCCCGTCGCGCAGGCGCCTTCAACGTTAAAGATGGGCGCACGGTCGGGGAAAAGCCCTTCATGCACAAGCGGAATGAAACTAACACTCCCGCGAGTCATGGCCTGCCCCCAGTAACTCATCAGGCAATTTCCAAACCAGGCCGCAGACAAATCTAGTCCGTTATCCATACCCGCGTCGCGCAAAGCTCCGATGTAAGCTTCACGAACCAGATCCTCAAATCTGCTATCTGGCCACGGTTGAAACGCGGTGCTGTAGGCACCCAGCACGTAGACATTACTCGCCATTCCCGTAACTCTCCCCGCCAAGCTGCATGATTTTCATACGGCCCGCTGTTGTCCGCGCTCCCGATGTGAGAACGAATCCCGGACTGATACAGCTCATCGATCAAATTCGCACAGCACGCTGGGGTAAGTGGACGAACGCCGAAAGAACGGCGGCCCGACTCGCACTAAACTGCGCAAGCATGATGTTCCCAAACTGTCGATGAACCACAAGCACACGCGCCTTCAATAGGCACGGCACCACGTCATTCCGTCAGTTCAGGAAATTGGGGGGCGATAAAGTCGGGAGGGAGTGTTATCGACGACACCCCGATCGTTCTCGGACGCACAGGCGGACGTCAGCGCGATGGGATTGACGATCATCATGACCGTCGCAGGCAGCGCAATCACGCACATCATGCCACAGCACTGCGCGCCCAAGACATCATGCTGACCGTTCGCGGGGACCGGCGTTTCGGCACCCACAGTTTCTATGTCACTACAGCTGTCGGATTGGCCGAAATGCGCGTGGATGCCGGAATGATCGTGCGTATGACCGCCCCCGGTAAACGCGAAGGAAACACCCGGCGCCAGCACGCAAAGCACATAGGCCAAGGCGAGCAGCCACCCGGCCCTCCATCGCTTGGTTCTTGTCAAACGCACGAACATCCAGTCGTTTATCTCGCAATCACAAAGCTTATGGCAAATGGAAGCCTACTCGGCAATACTTTCTCTGCCAAGCATGAATATATCTGACCTACAAAGGATTCTATCGCTCATCCCTCACGATCCTGTGCATTACCGGACAAGCTCGCGCACGCGGGAAAGCCAGCAGTGCGGCTGTTAGTCCCAAAACGTTTCTGCGAGTCAAAACGGTCGAATACTTGCCTGAGTTATCCGTGTCGCGGGATCGGTACTCCGTTGCTGATCGAGACTGCTCCAAACATTTCTTTCTCCGAACAAACTTCTAAGTGACCCCAGTTCAAGAAGGAAAATGACCGACGAAGGAGAGAAACACTCCGACGAAAGCCCCCCCCCAACGACGCGGACCGCAGATGATCAGCAAGCGACGCCAACACGACGTCAACCCGGGGCAACCGAAGGGGAGAAACCGAACGACCAGCACGGCCGAGGCGACGAAATGCAGAATCCGATATGGTGCGAGGGTCTTGTCATTAGGATTGATTGCGCCAAAAAGTCCTCAGCCGAATGTCGCGGCCCATTATCAACGAGCTCATGATCGGCGCCATGCCTCCCATCATGGCGATCATACTTATGAACTCCGGCATGAATCTCCTACGCACCTGCACTCTTGCCGGCGCGGTTTGGTGTGGCCGAACAATCACTTCGGATCAGTCAGCCAAAATCAGGCTAGCGAAGCCCTCACCCGCTAGAGAATGCGAATATCTTCGCAAACGATTTGAAAATACCCGTCGGCCAACGCGTTAATGTTGCGCTACCCGTACGCGGGGGCGGGCAATGATGCATTGCGACACCACATATCCTTCAAGCCACATCTGTTTCTTATGGCATCGTCGTTACCCTTGTCGGCTTCGTCGGCGCGTTACCTTCATTGCCATCGCTGGCTGATCCCACCGAACACCAGCGCTGGGGTTTCTCAGACAAGACGAGAGGTCAACGATCAAGATGCCTTGTCGTAAATAAGCTGACCTCTCACTGCCCCCCATGAAACCCAGCATGCCTTTCCGAAGGAACTAAGAACGGGAAAGACCGCGGCGTCACCACGGCTCAATGCTCGGGCTCATTACTTCAGACCAAGGAGTTCTACTCATGCCACGCTACGATATTCTCATCCTGGGTGCGTCTTAAGGATCGTTGCTTGCGTCCAAGATGATGTTCGGCGGCACAATGTGAAACTCGTGTGTCTGCCCGCGGAAGCCGATTTGATCAACGCCGATGGCTTTCGCGTCAGAATGCAGATTCGTGGCCGCGCGGATCAGATCGAAATCGACTCACGCAATCTATCACGCACGGTGTCTGCCGCAGGCCTCGCCGAAGTGAACCCGGCCGATTACCATCTGATTGGGCTTGCGATGCAGGAGCCGCAATACGGCTCGCCCGGGGTGCGGGAGCTAATGGATGCGGTGGCGAAGTCACGGGTACCTTGCATGTCCATCATGAACATGCCGCCGCTGCCCTACATGAAGCGCATTCCAGGTCTGAACACGGACAAGCTGAAGGCTGCTTATACCGCGCCAGCGGTCTGGGACAATTTCGATCCGCGCACGCTGACACTGTGCAGCCCCGATCCGCAGGCCGTGCGACCTCCGGGCGAGAAGGTCAATGTGCTGCAGGTGACGCTGCCGACCACTTCAAGGTCGCGCGCTTTGACAATGACGCGAGCAACGAGATCCTGCGCAACATCGAGAAGGATATCGATGCGGTACGTTTTGACGCGCCGGAGGGCAGGATCGAGTTACCAGTGAAGTTGCGCGTTCACGAATCGGTCTTCGTCCTCTTGCGAAGTGGGCAATGCTAATGGCCGGCATCTATCGCTGCATCACGGAAGATGGCATGCGAACCGCACAGGAAGCGGTGCATTCCAATCTACGAGAATCACGCACCATCTATGACTTCGTGATCGCTCTTTGTATCCAGCTAGGCGCCACGAGCAGCGAACTGGTACCATTCGACAAATACGCGGCGGCGGAAAGCCTGTCTCGCCCTGCGTCCGCAGCACGCGCGATCAACAGCGGTGCACTTAATATCGAACGCGCCGATAAGCTTGTGCAGCTCGTCGCCGAGCAACAGGACATGAGTCATCCTGATCTTGATGCCATCGTTGCACTTATCGATCTCCGGCTTGACGCCAATCGAAAGAAAGCGACCGCATGATTGCGGTTCTGAACACTCGAACCCATACCGCTATCTCCGATCAATCCAGAACTGTTGCTGTCGCCGATCGCTACCTCGGCGGCCATGCGCTGTCGTCGGTGAGCGACGTCGAAAACGCGCAGCGCTTGCAATGGCCAGGCTTTAGAGGTTGCCCTACGTCCAGCTGATGTCGAGCTTTCCGCGCGGTCATGTGGGTGTCATCCGCAGATGCACAGGTGTGAAGTCTTCAATCTTCTGCTCTCTTCTGCATTTCTATTCAATAGTGATGCATTATTTTGCATAGATTTGCAGAAGTCGAAGTGAGTCCCTATGTGAAGGATACTGCTACAGGGGTTGCCTGGGTGCTGACAAACAAGCAAATCGAAGCTGGTGCCAAGGCGATTGCCGAGGACATGATGCTACCCGGCGGCGGTCGAAAGAAGCTGTCGCGGGTTGTTAGCGGCCATCTTGACTGGTTCGATGCCGTTGAGGCCCGCGGCCTGACGTGGAACGATATGACCCGGCTGCTGTTTGTCGCCGGAGCGAAAGGCCGCAGTGGCCGACCGATTTCAATCGGGACGCTGTCATCGGTCGTATGGCGAAAACGCAAAGCGCCCCTTGCGGCGAGAAACGGGCCACGGACTCCGACCAAAGGCCGGGTCGCGGAGGAGCGGAGCAGCGCGGGAGGACAGATAGACGACCGCAATGCTGTACCTGGCGCTGTTTCGAAGAACCGATCTGCCGCCGATCATAGCTCTCAGACACGAGGGAAACGTCGAACCGTTGCGGAACCAGTGTTACCCACGATGCGGAATGTAGCAAAGCCGAAGGCCCGAGCGGTGCCGAGGTCCGAGGCGGCACCCTTGGCATCGAAAGCTCAAACCTTGGCATTTATGAAACGAGCGGCGACCATCCGACGTGGTTCAACCGAATAGTTCGGCAGTGTTCTCGTCAAATCAGGACATTATCCCGCCTTCGGCACGAACACGTAACCCCCGCACAGCTCGCTTGAAAAGACAAATCAATCGCCAACTCGAACGCTAGAATATCCAAGTGAGCGAAGCCTATTGAAGGTCGCGATCTCAGTAGCACCGATCAGCGCTCGCTGAACCTGCACCGGTATCGGCGCCGATCTTCTCTTGGGACTCTTTTCGGCTATGCACCGCATCGACGGTTACTTCGATCCGACCGGAAAACCGTATTGCGATCAGCGATAACTGGGAAGCGAAATACTATTGGGGAAAATTGTATCGAAATGCGTAACAGGATTTCAGGTTACGCTAAATAGCCTTCACAAATCCTAAGAGGCGAAGCCCTTTAGGCCTTCGTTCCTTTACCTATCCAGACAAGGTGGACCGAAGTGAAAAAGGGTCCCACTACTGCCAGTAGCGGAGAAATATCGCCACGAGCTCGTGCTGCGCAATATGTGCGCATGTCGACCGAGCATCAAAACTATTCAATCGACAATCAGCGAGATGCGATCCGCGACTTTGCGGATGGTCTCGGCTATGAGATCGTAGCTACGTATGAGGATTCTGGCCGGAGCGGACTAAATCTTGAAGGCCGCGCGGGCCTGCAACGCCTCCTTACAGATATCGAAGGTGGGAACGCCGACTTCGAGGTTGTTCTCGATACGACGTCAGCCGTTGGGGACGATTTCAAAACATTGATGAAAGCGCTTCCTACGAATTCCGATGCCACGTCGCCGGAGTTCGTATCGAATACTGCGCAGAGCAATTTGCCAACGACGGCAGCATCGGCTCAGATGTGCTCAAGGCGATAAAGCGAAGCATGGCCGCGGAGCACAGCCGAGTGCTGTCAGTTAAAGTTTTCGTCGGCCAAAGCCGGCTCATAGGCTTGGGCTACCGGCAGGGCGGTCCCGCCGGCTTGGGACTACGTAGATTATTGATTGATATGAATGGAAGTCCCAAGGGCGAGCTCGCGCGCAACGAGCAGAAAAGCATTCAAACAGACAGGGTGATCCTCGTTCCGGGGCCGAAAGCCGAAATTGAAATCGTCCAGTCTATCTATAGAGAGTTCGTCGATGGCGGACGAAACGAAGCAGAAATAGCCTGTTCTCTAAATCAGCGGAACGTCGTCACAGATCTCGGAAGAGCTTGGACCCGCGGCACAGTCCATCAAATTCTGATCAATGAAAAGTATATCGGAAACAACGTTTGGAATCGCGGCTCCTTCAAGCTGAAGCGCTGTCGCGTTCGAAACGATCCATCGATTTGGATCCGCGCAAACGGCGCCTTCAAGGCGGTTGTGGAGAAAGCGGCCTTCGATAAGGCTCAGGCGATCATTCAAGCGCGCTCCGACCGCCTATCTGACGACGAGATGCTTAGTCGACTTGCCGAGTTAGCCCGGCTTCACGGATCTCTCTCAGGCCTTGTTATTGACGAGGCAGACGGATGTCCGTCAAGCAGCGCGTACCAACACAGGTTTGGCAACCTACTGCGCGCATATATGCTTATTGGATACACGCCCGCGCGCGACTACCGATATGTCGAAACTAACAAATTCCTTCGATCTCTTTATCCCGGCCTGGTTTCCGACACTGTATCGAAAATTGAGCAAACTGGCGGTCTCGTCATTTACGATCCGGCAACAGACTTGCTGACAATTAACAACGAGTTCACCGCTTCGTTAATTATCGCGAGATGCTCGAAGACTGGATGTGGCGCGCTTCGCTGGAAAGTGCGTTTCGATACGAGTTTACGCCCAGACATCACCATTGCGATGCGCATGGAGCCGAACAATCAGCAAATTTTAGACTATTACCTTCTGCCTCGGCTCGATTTCTCCGTCGATCGTGTCCGTATAGCCGAGGAAAATGGCCTCCATCTTGACGCCTATCGCACTGACTCCCTCGATCAATTCCTGGAACTCACCGCGAGGACAAACATCAGGAGCGCAGCATGAAACAATCATCCCCTCAGATACGTAGCATTCCCATCGAAAAAATCGCGGTGCTCAATCCACGCGCGCGGAGCAAAAAGATCTTTCGAGAATTGGTCACGAGTATCGCACATCTAGGGCTCAAGAAGCCGATTACGGTAAGCGCCAGAGAGGACGGCTCGGGGTACGATCTCGTATGTGGCCAAGGACGGATGGAGGCTTTCGTTGCCCTCGGCCAGACGGAGATTCCCGCGATTGTCGACCAGTTATCCGTCGAAGATTGCTTCGTTAAGAGCTTGGTTGAAAACCTCGCCCGTCGGCAGCATTCCTCTCTCGAGTTCGTTAAAGAAATAGCTGCTCTGCGCGATCGAGGCCATTCGATAACTGAAATCGCGGCGAAGACCGACTTCAGCGACGAGTACATTTATGCGATCTGTTATCTCCTCGATCACGGCGAAGAGCGCCTCATGGCAGGCGTCGAAAAAGGCGTCATTCCACCCAGCATTGCGACGGAGATAGCTCGCGCCAAGGACATAGACGTTCAGAGAGCGTTGGCAGACGCGTACGAACAGAAAACGATCCCAGGCAACCAGATTATCGCCATACGTCACATCGTCGAGCAACGCAATCTAACCGGCAAAGCTATCCACGGTATCGGGCGTTCAAAAAGGACGACCGTGAAAAAACCGACTGCGACTGCGCTTGTGCGGGCTTACCAAAAAGAAACTCAGCGGCAAAAATTTCTCGTCAAGAAAGCAACACTCGCACAGAGCAGATTGCTGTTCGTGGTCAATGCGCTCAAGCGACTCCTTACGGACGAGAATTTTGTGACGTTGTTGCGCGCAGAAGCGATCTATAGCATGCCGCGCCCGCTTGCGGATCGTCTGGAAAACGGAGGTTGATATGGTTGAACATGTTCGCATCGCCTTTGAGCAACAGATCGTGACGATTCCTGTTGCCTTGCTTCTTCCCCAAAGACAGACACAGGAGCATCAAAAGAAGAGTACGAAATACAAAAGGATTGTCAGCTCAATCTCCAAGATCGGAATCATCGAACCGCTGGTCGTCTCGCGACTCGGAAAGAAGGAAACTCGATATTTGCTGCTCGATGGCCATCTTCGGCTCGCCGCGATTCACGACCTCGGTGAAACTGAAGTTCGCTGCCTCATTGCAACCGACGACGAGGCCTTCACTTACAACAAACGCGTCAATCATCTGGCCACAGTCCAGGAGCACTTCATGATTTTGCGCGCGTTGAAAAGCGGCGTTTCTGAAGAAAAGCTCGCTGCCGCTCTGCATATGGACATAAAACTGATCAAACGTCGTCGAACTCTTCTCGATGGAATATGTCCCGAAGTTGTCGAGATGCTGAAAGACAAATCCGTCAACCCGGTCACATTCGACGTCCTTCGTAAAATGAAGCCGCTACGTCAAGTCGAAGCCGCCGAATTAATGGCTACCGCAGCAAACTGGACATCGAGCTATGCCAAGGCTCTGTTAGCAACTACCCGTCAGGAAGACTTGGCCAAGCCAGATCAACCCAAGAAAATCGCAGGCCTGACCGCAGAGCAAATGGCGCGAATGGAACGGGAAATGACATCGCTTCATCAAGATTTCAAGCTGATCGAAAATTCATACGGCGATGATATTCTTCACCTCGTGATTGCTTCTGGCTACCTCTCGAAACTAGTTTCTAACAAGGCGATACAGCGGTACTTATCACAACACCATGCAGAACTACTGGAGGAATTCCGCTCGATCATATCTGCTTCTTCACTCGATCAGACACAAGTCGCGGCCTAAAGGACAACGCGCTTCGCGTGATCCCCCTTAAGTCAACGAGCTACCGCGCCTGTCAGCGATCTTCTCCGGTCGAAGCACTGGCTTTTTGTGAAACGCGCGGCAGCCATTCGACGTGCGCGGAAAGATTAGCGCGTCTGGCATGTCTCCATTTCGACGCTTGATCTCAAGAGAGCCAGCAGCGGACTCGCAGATAATGCTGGCGCGTCCAGATCAAAACCTTTGCCAATATTGACCCGGTATCAACGAACGGCCCGGTCGAACAAAGCGGCCATGTCTATCTTCAAAGCCGAGGCCAATCGATCGAGTGATTCAAGGGTGGGATTGGCGGTCGCAACCTCGATCGCGCTGACCAGCGCCTGGCGGATTCCCGCCTCGGCGGCGAGGTCATCCTGAGACAATCCACGTTCAAGCCTGAGCCGCCGCAGATTACGGGCCAGGATCCGTTTGGTCGATGGAATCTCCCGCTTCGCCATCCAATAGGATGGAACATCCGCGGGAGAATCTCGCCACACGCTTTAACGTGTATTAACGCTTGGACGTGTAGATCACAAAGCGGTTCGCGCTAGAGTGGTGTCGATTCGGCCCCCCAATACGACGGCTGACGACGGCCATAACCATCGCGCAGCACGAAGCAATCATGCTTCATCAGGGCGCAAGCCCAGGAAGGGTAAAATGGGAATTAGAGGTCATATTTACGACAGCCCGCTTGGCAACTGCTCGAATGACGGTGTGAGCGCAAAACATACACAGGTCTGCGTGGTGAATGTCGATGGCCCGTTCAAGCCAAGCCAGGATACGCCAGCGGTTCGGTTGATTAAACGCAGCACCGGCAACGTCGTGTGCGTGCCCGTTGGTCTGGAAGATAAATGGACAATGTTTGGAGGAGCGTTCGTTTACTCGTCAGATAGTCGGTTCACCGGAGCGGTAGCAAGATTGTCTGGTTACGATCACTCTTTTCCAGTCGCCTTGCACGATCGCGTTGAATGATCATTTCCATCTTGACCATCGTGTTATCCTTGGCGCGACATTGCTGCGTTTCGCAGCTTTGATTTTCAATTTTCGCAAGCGAACGCTCGCGACATTGATGCGCAAAGGCGAGCGGTTTATACTCGCCTTCTTTGACCTTTCGCTTAAGCTTGAGCGGCGATGCCGCTCGCAAGTGCGTCAGTCTCCCGACGTCCGATCCCCAGAAACCCTGACGACTTCCTCAACTGGCACCTGAATAAATTTACCGTGTCACCCCCGTAGTGTGATCGCGGTCGAGCATACGGCAACCGGCGCCCCCCGTCAGGTGGTCCACCGATACACCGCGGAAGTCGTGGGCGGAATTGGAGGTACTCGTCGAGTTTCCGCAGGCCAAGGTGAAGTGACAAATTGCGATCCATAAAGAGATGCCGGATGGGTTCGGCACCGCTATCAAGCTCACTTGAGTGGACAGGAACAGGGCGGCCGCATCATTGACGCGGCCGTTATTCGTGCCGACTCAGGTATGATCGGCTTTGTCGATGAGCCAATCGACCGCCTTTTGCGCCAGAGCTGCGGCGGTAAAGATCGCGCGCTTGTCGACCTTGAGCAGGGTGAGCCAACCGGCGAGATAGGCAGCGTGGTCGGGGCGAGGTTCCAGCGCAATGGAAATGTCCGCGCAGAGAAATGCCGCTCCGATCTCGGCAACGAGTTCCTCCCGGGCATAAGCGTGGTCGCCAAAGCGCTTGCCGAGATCGCGATCGCAGCGATGTGGTGGCGAGGTCCAGTGAACCAGTTCGTGCAACACTGTCGCATAGTAGCCTTCGGCGGCGCTCGCCGTCGGTGTGTCGATGAATTGCGCATAGGGCGGCATTTCGATGCGATCGGCGGATGGAATATAGCAGGCGCGATTGCCCTTGTGCATGATGGTCGCCCCGGTCGCGGCGATGAACGCGTCGGCGCGCTCGATCCGGGTGGACACGGACTCTGTGATCGCAGACGGCGGAGCCGAGGTCGGCGTTGGCAGGCCATCGATCTGATCGGTGTTGAAGACCGTGTAGGCCCGCAGCACGGGAATGCGCGTCACCGTCTCATCGCTGGTCACGGCATCATCTTCGGCCCGTTCGATGATCTTGGCGTAGACTACGGTTGCGCCGTGCTCGCCCTTGCGGACCTGTGCGCCGAGAGCTTGGGCCTGGCGGGAGGTCATCCATGTCGAGGACGTGTAGCCATGCTCGATCGCCTCGGACCAGAGAATGAGAACATTGATGCCGCGATAGGGTGTGCCGTCGTGGCGAAGCGGCCGGATTGAATCCGAGTCTTTGGACATTGTGGTCCAGGGCTTGGTCCACGAGCGGGTGCCCTGCTCCAGATCGCGGATGATGATATCGGTGACGCGCTGATAAATGTCGGCACGCGGGTTCGCACTGAGATGCTTGCTCATCGGTGATGTCTTTCGATGTGAGGTGATGAGGACCGGCGCGGCCGGGAGCGACCGCGCCGGTTGCGGCTCAGTCGGCGCTGCGGCGCGACCAGATCAGCGAGTGCATGCCGTCTTCACCCTCGACCAGATTGGCGTAGATCGGGCTGGCGAAGCTCGGATCGTCCAGCTTCACGCTGAAGAAGATCTTGCCACCGTTTTGAGCAGACTGCTTTTTCCAGGCGGCGCCGAACTCGACGGCACCGGCGAGGATGCGATAGTCGGGAGCCTTGTCGCTTTCCTTCTCGGTCGGGATGAACTTCGCCTTGACGTTGAGGCTGAGCGTCTTGACCGCACCCGCAAAGCCGTTGTCGCTCTTGGTGAATGTTCCGATGGTCGCCATGATCGTCTCTCCGTTTGCTCTCGGGCTCGCGTGATTGCGGCCTCGATGACGGTCCTTGCGCCGGGCGGCGATCGACCTGCACCGGAGGCCGGAGCGCAGCGGAGGACGGCGAACAGGACGGCTTTTTTGTCTTGCGCGAGGAGACACGCGTAGCGTGGCGGGGAAAAAAGCCGGACGCGCCGTTGCAGGGAAACGATCGGGGCCTACAGGCCCTTTACCGGTCGGCGATACCGTCCATCGTCAGAGGCCCAACACCTGCGTGGCCGCATCAAACAAACGGACGACCGATCTCGGCTATCGGTTTCACGACAACGGATTCTTGCAGGCCGGAATATCGAAAGCGAGGATCGCCAAGCAAGCTGACCGAGCCGCAAGGGATCAAGGTCATGATGAATTTGCCTCGCTGGTAATGGCGACGCGCCGCCCTGATAGACCCATGCAAAATGGATGGCCGGAATTCAGCGCCTGGACGAGCTTGGCCGCAACGATGCGACCGCATCCTGGTGACAGCGCACATCGTCTGAGCTGGCGATCCGCGGCATCTTGGCTGTCGCCGCGGCCCGCGGTCGTTCCGCCGTGTGGCACCGTTATTCACTTCGACATGCACCGATCCGCGGCAATCATGCGCATGTGAATCAGCCGGAGACTCTGGCACCTCGACTATCGCCAGATCAGGCAGTTCTCCGACAGCATCGATCACATCGACAAGACAGGCTTCAGATGCTGCGACAAGCTGACGACTATCGCCATGGATCAATCGGCATCGCCATCGCCTAATAAAGTAGACGTCACTCCAGCCGCAGTGTGATCCCGCTCAGTAGCCTGCGGAGCGCGGATCATACGTCATTGGCACGGCCATCCCCGGCGCTTTGAGTGATCCATCGGATTCTGCGAACGGCATTGTTGCAGATCGGCCAATGTTGCCTAACCGGCGGCCGCTTGGGTCATGCTGTCACCCCCCGGCGTGAAGGACGAGGGCAGATGCGTGACGCTACGGCTCCGCAAGACATGGCGAGGTGGCCGCACCGTCCGACATTCTTTGCGCGATCTCGTTCGCTTGCGGCTGCCGCGCATTCACCGAGGCCACGCGGCAGGCTCCAGTCGGCGACACCTTCAGAACCATCAGCTCCTCAGTCTCGCGCTCGCGTCCATCCGCTGCTGCATCGATCCGCCAGACGCGCAAGATCACAGCATATGGTGTTCCCGCCATCATCCGCCATTCGAGCCTATCGCCAAACACGCGGCCCGAACCGCGCCAGCTCACGCTTAGCGGGGATCGCCGTTGCCGTGCCGGATGCCAAAGGGAGATGCCGGCGATGTTGCCCTCATCGGCATACTCGGCCACATAACCGGCAGGACCCGGACAGCGCCATCGGCTAAACCCCTCGCGCGAACGATCGGCGCAAGACGCCCCGTGTGTGGGAGTATAGACATACGATCCCTGTGCGGCATGAACGGTCGGCGCGGCCATACTCAACAACCCGACAATCAATCCGGAGCATGCAGGCCTCATATGCGCACGGCCTGCTGCTGTTGTAACCGCCGGACCTCGGCAGGGTTCGACCCGTAAAACATACGGCGTCGGTTTACCTTGCCCGAAATGACCGTCATCAGACTCGCAAGACCGGGCAGCAGCCAGAATGCGCCCAGACCGCCGATCGGCAGCAGCAGTGTTCCCAGCACGATGTGATGAACTATCACCATGTTACGCAGGTTATGACGGTCAAAGACCGCCCTGTCCTCAGCTTTGATGCCCCATAGCTGGTAGTGATATCGCCGCCCGTAAACAAACATCTTGTCGAAGAGGAACTCGCTGGCGCTTCCCAACTGAAGCAGCGCGGCAGTATCGTTGCAGACTGCGACCTTATCGATCTGGATTCGGCGTCCCGAGGGTTCAGTGATCTCAAGATAGGCATAGATCGTCAGATAGTTGTCGAACTGGCTCTGGCCGTGCGCCGTCACCGTCCCCGTGATGTTGAGCAAACCCATTGTCTCACCCTGCAAATCTTCACAGAAGCATATTAAACGCCAAAGCGTGCAATACACGTTAAAGCGTTTGATTGCATTTTCGGCAACGCTTGAGGTATTCGACCGCCAACGCGCCGAGTACGGGACCGAAGGCCGCGCGATGGCCTCCGGTCCCGGCATTCCGCCGGTTCATTCCGCCGCGATCATGCCCTCGGCGTTGTCCACGGCCCGATCTTCGTCATCGCTCGTCCCGTCAGCAGACGTGTGAACGATGGCGGGACCCGCGATGATCCGGGGTAGCCACCCGGCTCCGGCGGCAAGCTGTTCAGCGGCTTCCGCCATCGCGGCCTTCTTCATGGCCGCGATGCGACCAGCGGCTTCCGTCCCAACCGCCTCACTGACGGCAGCGATGATATGGTCCTTGGCGACACGGCTAAAGTAGGATCGCGCTGTCGGCGTCCAGTATTGGCTCATGTCGAGAGCAAGCGCTGTCGCAAGCGTATCCGCCGTCGCCAACGCACGCGGCCTCCTATCCCACGGCACTCTGATCGCGAACACGGTCAGTGCCGCGCAGTGCGCGAACAGGGCCATGCGACTGTCGTGATCGAGTTCAACAACAAAGCTCCAGAGAGCGGACGGTGATTCTGGCAGTTGTACGGCCCATCGGTCATGACGATCCGCTAACGCTTTTGCGGGGGCAGTATCCTCGATGCCTTCGGCATGGGCCGCGAGTGCAGCGCTGGTGGGCCGGATGTCGAGGCAAGACGTGGCTTGGTGATAAAACGTCTGCGCCACCATGGCATGGATCACCGCAATCAGCGCCACGTCCGGTTGCTCGCCCAGCGCGAGACGCAAGCCCAGCGTGCGGTGCGCGGTCAGTCACGAACCAGCAAATCCGACAAAGGCTTGCCGGATACCGCCTCGTCGTCATGACCCACCGACAGCCCGCCTTCAAAGTCGTCCATGCCTGAGCGGCCATCAGCTTCGTCCGTGTCCGCGTCCGTCGCCGGATTGTCCGGGTGCAAATGCTCGTCCTCACGACGCACAAAACCGCGCTCGATCCGCAATGTCCCGTCATGATTCAGTATCACGAACGCACCACAGCGGTTGACGACATCAGGATCATAGGCTTCGCGTTTGGCGTCGATGCGCTCGATCTCGGCCTCAAGCTCGCCAAACCGCTCATCAATGTCGTCGGGCAACTCCTCAACGCCATCGAATCGCGCGGTAAGGGCGTCGTAGACCGCCTGCGCCGCAGCATAGGCCGCAGCATCCTCCGGCGAGAGTTCGACCGGTGACGGATAGAGCCGCCGCAGGCCATGCGAATGCGGATAATCAAGATGAGCTTCTGCCCATTTCCAGCCCTCGTATTCGCAAAGCTCCGCAGCCGCGCTCTCCAGCCTCTCCTTGGTCAGGCGGTCCAGCAGTGCGGCGTCCTCCAGGTAGCCACCCTGATCCTCCGAGAACAGGTCGCGCAGGATGGCCCCGCCCGCCGCCTCATAAGCTTCCAGCCCGACGAAGCGCGCCCGGCGATCCCGCGCCGGAACATTGGTCTCGGTCAGCAAACGCCGGATTGCATAAGGCTCGCGGTTGTGGAGCAGACGCTCAAAGCCGTCTTCCTGCCGCGCATGATCCTCGGTGATGGCAAAGGCCATCAATTGATCCAGCGTCAGGTCGCCGTCGCGATAGACCTGCATCAGCCTTGGCGACACTGACCCAAGCCGCAAGCGCTGGCGCACGACATGCGCGGTCACGCCGAAACGGGCCGCGACTTCTTCCGCGCTAAAGCCTTTTTCTTCGGCGAGATACTTGAACACCTCGAATTGGTCCGCCGGATGCAGCGGTTAGGTTATGCGTCAAGTGTCCTGTTAGCTGGATTGCGTTGATTTGACGATCGTTTCCGCGACGCGGCTTGTTTCGCATGTATCTTTGATGCGGCAGCGGTTCAACGTCAGGGTTTCGGCCCGCGTGCGAGTGGTACTGGCTTCACGGCACGATCGTGTTCAGCGATCAGGCGGGCATTGTGACGCCGCTGGCGCTCGACTTCGGTTTCAGCTTCGAGGATACGCTTGAGCAG
>Ga0310345_10003060_pt1 | contig 16218 bp, 17 predicted proteins | sample HC15DNA20500_MG_FD_204667 | JGI IMG/M metagenome (GOLD analysis project Ga0310345, IMG submission 204667) | Marine microbial communities from station ALOHA, North Pacific Subtropical Gyre - HC15-DNA-20-500_MG | ecosystem: Environmental > Aquatic > Marine > Oceanic | place: Pacific Ocean: North... | reverse complement strand
TTTCAAAATCATCTATCCAAACAGAAGACAATTTTTCGTTAATTCCTTTTTTCATTGATTTAAAATCTTCTAGTGATTCAGAAATGTCGATATTTTTTACTGCATATTTAGATATTATTCCTTCTAATGCAAATTTTGTACCGATATTTCTTTTATTTGAAGAATTTCTAAAATTTTCTGCTATTACTAGTTTTGCTTTTGAAAAATCTTTTTTTATTATATTTTCTATACATTCGTTGATTGATTCTTTTGACATTTATTTTACACCTTCTATTCCATTTTTTGTTATATTAAAAATACATTGTTTTTCTTTATTATTTCTTGCTAACCAGAATTCATCTATTCTTTTCAAACTTACTCTTAGATGAATTAGTCTATTAATTACTGTTTCGTATGTTTCTTTTTCATTTATTTGTGAATCATCAATCTTTGCACGAACTGAATTTGTGACAATTATTGAAATATTGTTATTCCAAGCTATGTATGCTAGTTCTCGAATATATTCCGATAATATATCTTCTATTTCATTTCTAGATTCAAACAGATATTCTGTAAAATTTCTTGTTAAATCGTCAATTATTACATATGTTACATTGTTATTTTTTATAAATTCTTTAATTTTTGGAATTGTTTCTAATTGTTGATCTAATGAATTACATCTAATTGTGAATATGTTATTTAAAATTTCTTTTATATTGTATTTTTTTATTTGACTTAATTGAATAATTCTTTCAGGACGAAAGTCTCCTGACGAATCAATAAATAAAATTTTCTTATCTTTTCTTGAAATATTTACTACTGATTGAAATAAAATTTGTGATTTTCCAGACGAAGTTGGTCCATATAAATCAACTATTGTACCTTCTGGAAATCTGTAGATCACTGTGTCTAATTTTTTAAATATTATTTCATTTTTGTTTTCTATTTTTACTTTATTATTGCCTATTATTTCAAATCCATTTAATTTACTATTTTTTTGTGATTTGCATTCTTTTGACATGAATGAGTCAAAATTGTTATATTCATGATTTTCTGGATACTTTTCCTCTATTTTTTTAAAATTACTCTTCATTTACATACTCCTTAAATATATTATTCTTATCAATTCCAAGCTTTTTATTAATGTTTACTTTCTTTTTTCAATTAGTATATGAGCCCTATTATTACTGATAACGAAGAACATGCAATCAAAAAGCCATTGAATACTTTACAAAAATCTATTCACAGAAATGTCACTGTGAGGTTGAAGAATGATGTTGAGTATAAAGGTAAAATGACAAATGTTGATGCATATATGAATGTAATATTGAGTGACGCTGAGGAATTTGTTAATGGTTCTCTATCAGAAAATTTTGGGAAAGTTGTCATACGAGGAAATAACGTTTTATTTATTTATATTCGACCTGAAATCCAGATGTGATTATTTTGTTTTCAAATAGGAATACAAATATTAAATCTATATTTCTATTATTTCTAAATTGGTAATTAATGTTAGGATAATTATATAATGAAAAATAATTTTATTTTTACATCCGAATCTGTATCACAAGGACATCCAGATAAAGTTGCTGATCAAATTAGTGATGCATTAGTCGATGCTGCGTTATCTGCTGGTGATGAAACTACCCGTTGTGGAATTGAAACCGCTACAACTACAAATTATGTTCTGGTTTTTGGAGAAACTAAAAATTTTTTACCAAATAGTCAAGAGGTTGAATCAATTGTTCGTCAAACTGTTCGTGATATTGGTTACGAACAAGAGGGATTTCATTGGGAAAAATTATCATTTGAAAATCTTCTTCATAACCAATCTTCTGATATCGCATTAGGAACTGATGATTTTGGTGCAGGTGATCAAGGATTGATGTTTGGCTATGCTTGTCGTGAAACACCTTCTATGATGCCTGCGCCAATATATTATTCTCATCAAATTTTACGTTCTCTTCGTAAAATCCGAGATAAAAATCCCAATATACTTGGACCTGATTCTAAAAGTCAAGTTAGTATAATGTACGAAGATGGAAAACCTCTTTACATTGATAAAATTGTAGTTTCTACACAACATGTTGAAGGAGAAAATAATCAAGCACGTGCATATGCAGAGATGGCTATGGATGATGCATGTAGTGATTTGATTGATAAAAATCGTACTGAGTTTCTTGTTAATCCAACTGGTAATTTTGTTATTGGAGGTCCTGCAGGTGATGCAGGAATGACTGGTCGTAAAATAATTGTTGATACGTATGGAGGATATGCTCCACATGGCGGTGGTGCATTTTCTGGTAAAGATCCTACAAAAGTTGATCGTTCTGCTGCTTATATGGCTCGGTGGCTTGCTAAGAATGTAGTAGCCAATGAACTAGCTGATTGGTGTACTATTCAAATTAGTTACGCTATTGGAGTTAAGGAACCTACGTCATTATATGTTGATTCCAATGGAGATAATTCGTTAATTGAAAACAAGATTAGAAATACCTGTGATCTGACACCACTTGGTATTATTCGCAAGTTTGATCTTTTTAATTTTACAGAGTATTCTAAAAATTGTGTATATGGACATTTTGGAGATAAAAACGTGCCATGGGAAACAATTGAAAAATGGTAAATCCATATAACTAGAATTACTTTGTTTATATTGACACAATGATTACTTTGTTATCTCTTGTTATTTACAAACAAAACTTTTTACTTATCTAAGACTCATATTATTTGAATTAACTATGATTTCATTGGTTGGATCAAAAGATTTAGTACTTTCATCTACTCTGGTTGATAATAAAAGTTCCATTCATGGAACTGTATTATTAAAACGGGGTTTTGCGCATATGCTCAAACATGGCGTTATTATGGATGTTACTAATGTAAATCAAGCTCAAATTGCTGAAGAAGCTGGTGCTGTTGCAGTTATGGTTCTTGATAAATTACCTATTGAAGTAAGGCAATCAGGTGGAGTAGCTCGTACAGCAGGTATGAAAATAATCAAAGATGTTGTTAATAACGTATCTATTCCTGTTATGGCAAAATGTAGAATCGGTCATATTTCAGAAGCGGCAGTCTTAGAAAATTCTGGTGTTGACATGATTGATGAATCTGAAGTTTTAACTCCAGCTGATGAGTCTTCTCATATCTGGAAATGGGATTTTACCACTCCTTTTGTTGACGGCGCTAAAAATCTTGGTCAAGCTCTACGTCGAATCGAAGAAGGAGCGTCAATGATGCGTACTAAAGGAGAACCGGGTACTGGAAATGTAGTTGAAGCTGTTAGGCATATGCGTGCTATGAATCAAGATATTGCTAAGATAACTTATTTCTATAATCAACAAGATAAACAGGAGCTCTTTCGTATTTCTAAAGAATTGAATACTTCTTATGAGTTGGTTGTTGAAACAGGACGTTTGGGTCGTTTACCTGTTGTAAATTTTGCTGCAGGAGGAATAACAACTCCTGCTGACGCAGCACTTATGATGAAACTTGGATGTGATGGAGTTTTTGTTGGTTCAGGTATATACAAATCTTCTGATCCTTTAGAAAGAGCATCAGCTATTGTTCTTGCAACTACTTTTCATGACAGCGTCGAAGTGTTGTCTGAAGCACAAGAAATGATTGATGAAAAAAAATCTATGGTTGGTCTTGGTGACAATCTGGATTTTAAAATGCAGGATCGTGGTATATAATGAAAAAAGTTAATATTGGTATTCTTGGCGTGCAGGGAGATGTTGAAGAACATATTGCTTCTGTTGAATCTGCCTTTCGTGAAATTACTGTAGATGGAATTGTAAGTGTAATTAAATACCCCGACGAAATTAACTCTATAAATGGTTTAATAATTCCTGGAGGTGAAAGTACTTCTATTGGTAAATTATCCAATAATGATGATTTTCATTCTTCTATAAAAAAGAAGATTACTCAAGGTATGCCTGTTTTAGGTACGTGTGCGGGATTGATCTTTCTATCTAATCATATTGTTCAAAATTCATCAAATACTTCCCAAAAACTTCTTGGCTCACTTGATATAGAAATTGAACGTAACGCATTTGGAAGACAACGAGAATCTTTCCAATCTGAATTTCCAATTCCTAAATTTGGACTAGATAACTTTCTTGGCGTCTTTATTCGAGCACCTATAATCCGTAATATTGGCTCAAATGTCGAAGTTATTGCTAAATTAGAAGAAGATATTATAGCTGTCAAACAAGGGAATATTCTTGCTACGTGTTTTCATCCAGAATTATCAAATAATGCAATATTTCACAAGTATTTAATTGAATTAGTTAGAGAAACATTATGAGAATATCAGAACTCACCGCAGGTCAAAAAAATATTAGTATTGGAGGTATTGTTTCCTATATTGGACAACCTCGTGAGGTTACACTAAAATCAGGGGAAACTGAAACTGTTACTAGTATCACTCTTCAAGATGATTCTGGTTCAATTTCTGTTAATATTTGGGGTTCGTTAGTTGACAATATAAAACTAAATTCCGAAATAAGAATAGAAAAAGGTTATGTTAATGAATTTCGTGATAATTTACAATTTAATTTAGGTTATTATGGTAAAATCTTTTTATTATTAGAATCTAATCAATCAAAACAATGATTGTTACTGTTTTCCATTTTTTCTATTGATTATTGATTTTATAAAATTGTAATATATGGGTTCAGGTTCTCCCGGTTTACTTAAGAACTCCGGATGATATTGCGTTGCCATATAAAATGGATGATCCTGAATTTCCAATATTTCGGTTCTTTTGTTATTGTCACTAAAACCAGATAGAATCATCTTATTTTTTTCTAGTAGTTCTTGATATTTTATATTAAATTCAAATCTATGTCTGTGACGTTGTCTAATTTTATTTTTATTATAAATCTTATGGGCTTTTGTATTACTGATTATTTCTATATCGTGCCCACCTAATCTCATACTTCCTCCTTTTTCTGTAACTTTCTTTTGTGATGGTAATATGTTTATTATTGGATTCTTTGTTTTTGGATCCAATTCAATAGAATTTGCATCCTTTAATCCGCATACATATCTTGCAAATGCGATTAACGATAATTGGAAACCAAAGCATAAACCTAAGAATGGTATTGACTTCTTTCTTGCATAGTCTGATGCTAACATTATTCCTTCACTACCTCTCTTTCCAAATCCTCCAGGCACAATAATCCCATTATATTTTTCAAGTTTTTCTAGTTTGGATTGATCTTGCTCAAAATCAGCACTTTCTACCCATTCTAACTTAATTGAATGGTTCTGACTTGCTGCTGAATGAGCTAAAGCTTGATTCACGCTAACATAACTATCTGTTAATGAAACATATTTTCCTATCATTGCAATATTCAATGTTTTTTTATTACTAGTAAATGTCTTGGAAACCGATTTCCAATTTTTCCAATTCATTTCTCTAGTGGGCAATCGTAATCTTTCAATAATTGAATCTATTATTCCATCATTGTATAAGTTCTCGGGCACATCATAAATTGATTTAGTATCTGGATTGGAAATTATACTCTTTAATTCTACACTTGTAAATAATGATATTTTCTTTTTTGATGCTTCAGATAATCTTTTTTCACTTCGTACAACTATTATATCTGGTTGTATTCCTATCCTCCTTAATTCCTGTACACTGTGTTGTGTGGGTTTAGTTTTTTCTTCTCCAACTGGACCCATTATTGGAGCTAACGTAACATGAATGAACATGGAATTTTCTTGACCTAATTCAAGTCTAAGCTGTCTTATTGCTTCAATAAACGGTAAACTTTCAATATCTCCTACTGTTCCTCCACATTCTACTAACACAACACCGTGATTTTGATGTTTTGCAACATTTGATATCTTTTCTTTAATTGAATTTGTTATATTGGGAATAATTTGTACACATTCCCCTAAGAAATCTCCTCTTCGTTCTGCTTCTATAACATCTAAATAAACTTCTCCTGTAGTTATATTGTGAATCTTTGATAATTCTTTCCCAAGAAATCTTTCATATGTACCGATGTCCATATCAGTTTCTCCTCCGTCATCTGTGACAAATACTTCTCCATGCGCAAATGGATTCATTGTTCCTGCATCAACATTTAGATATGGATCAATTTTCACACATGTTGTTGATATTCCATATAAATCTAATAACTTTGCAATGGACGCCGTGACTATTCCTTTACCTATTCCAGATAAGACTCCTCCAGTGACAAATATAAATTTTGGATTACGAACTGAACTTTGTGTCGACGCCTGCATATAAAAAAATAACTATTATATGTTTTAAAATTTTCTACATAAACTACTTTTTGGTTATATTGTATACGACGAATATTAATTAAGATTGAAAAGAATATAAATATAATCTTGATTACTGCCTTTTCTCCCGGTCAAATCACAGGTTTTTTTTCAACTCATTCTGTAAAAGATCCATTATTAACAGGTTCGATAGGAGCTGGTATTTGTATACAAAAGGGCGTTAAAACAACCGTAAACATATCACCATCGCAAAAATTTCAATTGAATATATTTATTAATAAATTTCCATGTCATAATGCAAAAGTTTCAAATTCTGTAGTTCAACAACTAATTGGCCGTTCTGATAAAAAATTTTCTTTGACAATAAATCATTATCTTGATATACCAATAAAATGCGGTTATGGTTCTAGTGGAGCTGCTGCTCTTAGTTTATCATACGCTCTCAACGAAGCTCTCAATTTAGGTCTTAGTAAAACTGAAGCCGCACAGGTTGCACACATTGCAGAAGTTAGATGTAAAACTGGATTGGGTACTGTTCTTGGTGCGTATCATGGTGGTTTGCAAATACGTTTACAACCAGGTGCTCCTGGAATTGGTAAAACTTCTCAAATTCCAATTAATGATAAAAAAATTGTTGCAACATTTACTCTTGGGCAACTATCTACAACTAATTTATTATTGAATTCATCTTTAATAAAATCTATTAATAATACTGGAGACAAATATTTGATTCAATTATTAAACAAACCAAATTATGAATATTTTCTACATTTGTCTAGACAGTTTGCATTGATGATAAATTTTTTTCCACTTGACTTCTTTAACTTTATGAAACTCGCAAATCGGTTCGATATGATTTGTAGTATGAATCTCTTTGGCAATTCATTATTCTCTATTTTAAGCGCCAACGAGTTGACAGAGTTTTATAATTTATTTTTAAAAAGTAAATTATATGGACATATATTTTTTTCCAATATTAATTATTCTGGAGCAAAAATTGTATGACAGATAGTGGTATTTCAAAAAACCATCCTAGATTTAGATCATTAAAAATTCGAAATGATCTGTCTGATTTTTATAATAAGGGAATAATTTCAGATTTTGGTTTGATTGCACATGGTCGTGGTGAAGCATTTGATTATTTAATTGGTGAAAAAACTATTGATTTAGCACTCCAGACAATTCGTGTTGCTACTGCGCAATTAATAGTGTCAAATTCAGTTATTTCAATCAATGGCAATACTGCTGCTTTAGAATCGAAAAATCTTGTTAAACTTTCTAACCTGACTAATTCAAAGCTAGAAATAAATCTCTTTCATAAAACTAAGAAAAGAGCAACACAAATTTCTCGCCTACTAAAAGATCATGGGGCTGAAATTGTTTATGGCACAAACGACGATTATTTGACGACTATTCCGAGCCTTCGTAGTAATAGAAAATTTATTGATAAACGAGGAATATACCAAGCTGATGTTGTTTTTGTACCTTTGGAAGATGGGGATCGAACAGAATTTCTTAAAAAAATGGGGAAAATTGTGATTACTATTGATCTTAATCCTCTTTCACGAACAGCTACTATGTCTGATATTAGTATTATAGATAATTTAGTTCGTGTTATTCCTGAAATGATTAAACAATCGAGAAAAATGTTAAAGTATTCTGATTCTGATCTTAAAAAAATTATTAAAAAATTCGACAATCAGAAACAATTAAACTTAACCCTCCGCTATATGTCTAAAAGATTAATAGATTTAACAAAGAAACAATAAAATGAGATTGTATATATTTTGAATGTAAAAACATTAACCGAAATGAAGGCAAATGGACAGAAAATTTCTGCCATTACTTCTTATGATTATTCATTTGCGAAAATTGCCAATGAAGCTGAAATAGACATTATCCTTGTCGGTGATTCTGGAGCTATGGTTATGTTTGGTTATGAAAATACTTCTCCTGCAACGATGGACGAAATGTTGTTAATGTCTAAGGCTGTTTCTCGTGGTGGCCGTAAATCACTTCTTGTTGGAGATATGCCATTTATGTCGTATCATGTTTCTTCTGACGAAGCAGTTCGTAATGCTGGACGTTTTATTAAAGAAGGTGGAATGCAAGCTGTAAAAATTGAAGGTGGTCTTGATGTTGCTAAAACTGTTCGTGCAGTTACTAAAGCAGGTATCCCTGTTATGGGTCACATTGGATTACAACCCCAAATGGCTCAGTCATGGGATGGTTATCGTGTTCAAGGAACTGATTACACCTCTGCAAAGCAACTTATTGAAGATGCACAAGAGCTTGAACAAGCAGGAGCTTTTTGTATAGTCTTGGAGATGATTACCAAGGAAGTTTCAAAGATTATTACTAATTCGCTTAGTATTCCAACTATTGGAATTGGATCTGGTCCTTATTGTGATGGACAAATACTAGTTTTACACGACCTTCTTAATTTATACGATTCACTTAAACCTAAATTTGTTAAAAAATATGCAGATCTTAAAACTGAAACCCTTAACGCACTGACTAATTATAAAACCGATGTTTCTCTAAATAATTTTCCCTCTAATAATCATTCATGGTCTATGAATAATTTAGAATTAAATAAACTAAAAAAATATTTTGGAGAAATTAAAAAAGCCAAAATATAGATTTCTTTGTGATAAAAATGCGTACTAATGGATTAAGTCAAAACGATGTTTATAAAAAATTAAATAACATTTTAATGTTAGATGAAACTTTTTCTTCAGGTAAAATCATTGGTTCTATGTGTACTAAACCACACATCTTTTCTCAAAAAATTTATTCAAAACATCTTGAAAAAAATATTGGAGATCCTGGTTTATTAAAGGGAACATCTAAACTTGAAAAAGATATTATTGCCATTCTTGGAAATTTACTATCAAAATCTAATGCTATTGGGAATGTAGTTTCTGGCGGTACGGAAGCAAATATTCTTGCAATGTGGTCTGCAAGAAATTATTTTAATAAACTTAATCCTGAAATTATTATCCCAACTCATTCACATAATTCTTTTTATAAAGCTGCCGACCTTCTTGGAATTAAGCTTGTTCAAGTGCCAGATGTTCATGGTATTGTTGATATCACTAAGGTCAAAAAGAGTATTACTAAAAATACCATCATGTTGGTTGGAGTTGCCGGAACTACTCCTTTGGGATTAATTGATCCTATTGATAATCTATCTGATCTTGCATCTGATCATTCATTACTTTTACATGTGGACGCATCTTTTGGTGGTTTTGTTATCCCTTTCTTAAAAGATCTTGGTTATTCTCCGCCTGTTTTTGATTTCAAATTACCTGGAGTTTCTTCTATTACTATTGATTCGCATAAAATGGGTCTTGCTCCTATTCCTTCAAGTTGTATTTTATTTCGTAAACGCAGTTTATTGAAAGGTATAAAAAATGATATTAATTACCTTTCTGGCGGTCATAAATCTCGTTCTACATTATTGGGAACTAGTCCTGGAGCTTCTATTATTTCTTTATGGTCTATTCTCAACCTAAACGGAAGAAATGGCTATGTTAAACTTATTAATCAATGTATGAAAAATACTGATTATTTTTATAATGAGTTAATTAAGATTCCAAATATCTCTGTTGTTTCTAAACCTGTTTTAAATATAATTGGTTTTAAGATAACTAGTTCTTCTCAAACAAAATTCATTAAAAGTATTCGTCAACATGGTTGGGCTATTTCTGTTTTTCCAACACATATTCGTATTGTTATTATGCCACATATTAAACGCAAGCATATTGATAGTTTTATTAAAGATATTAAAAACCTTGTAAAAAACTCTATTTAATTATATTATTATTACTTTTTTGCGCTTGTTTTTTGATGTAAGTGAATAAATTTTTTCTTTCTGCTTTGGTATGTAAATAATATTTCATTCCCTTTATTTATATATTAAAACTTTGTAAAAATCTTAGTTCAGTAAGTTTGTATATGTGATTTGGTTAATGTAAATGGTTTACATAAAAAAAGTGGAAACAAGAGGCTTCAAGTCGTTTGGAACTAGACCTGTTCATGTAAATTTTGATGGTAAATTTATTGGGATTACCGGTCCCAACGGCTCAGGTAAAAGTAATATTATTGACGCAATTTTATTTGCTCTTGGCGAAAACAAACCTAGAATGATGAGAGTTAATAAACTCAGTGGATTGATCTTTGACGGTGCTGGAGGTAATCCTTCAACTAGTGCAAGAGTTACATTAACTCTTGATAATACCAGTCGAGATATTTCAATTGATAATGATCGGGTCACAATTACAAGAGAAATACGTTCTAGTGGAGATAGCACATATTTATTAAATGGTAAAAAAACACAAAAAGGACATTTATCTGAATTATTAAGCCTTGCCTTGATTAGTTCTGATGGGTTAAATTTTGTTCCTCAAGGTATGGTTACTCATCTAGCCGAACTTAATCCGGAAGAAAAACGATTGTTAATTGAAGAAATTGTTGGGGTTGCTCAATTTGACTCAAAGAAAGAAGACGCATTGAAACAACTAGATGCTGCTGATCGACAACTTGAAGTTGCAATGGCAAAAATCGGCGAAGTTAAGAAAAACATTGATGTCTTAGAAGTACAAAGAAATAATCATCTCCGTTTGCAATATCTTGATCAGGAACGTAATTGGCTAAAATCTATGTTGTTTGTCAAAAAACTTCATGATATTACTAATACAATCGAAGAAAATAATAAATTATTGATTACTCTTTCAGAAGAAAAAGAAAGCCTAGATCAAAAACTAATTCAAATGAACAATAAAATTGACGAATTAGATAAAACCAAACAATCTACTCTTTCAAAAGTGATTGGTGGTGCTAGTGATGAATTATTATCTATACAAATCGAATTAAATAAAAAAACCGACGAATTAAATAATCGTAATGATACAAAAACTAATTTTCATAATGAAATTAAAAAAATAAGCGAGTCATTGCCATATCTTAATGATATGCTTTCTGAAACTATTGATGATATATCTAAAACTAAAATAAAGATAGAAACTCTTTCAAAAACACTTGACAGTTCTAAAAATGATCTAATCCAGTTGCACGACAAAATGAAAACTTTTAATTTAAAAAGAAAATCTTTAAACGATTCTATTCAAGAAGAAGAACAATTATTAACTAATATTGACACACAACTTCGACAATCCTATGATAGGAAAACTCAAATTAATCAATCTTTCTCTACTACTGATACAAACCAATCTATTCTTAAAGCAAAAATTTTAACTGGTGATCAGAAGAAAAAACAAACACAAGCTCTTGTTGATATTATTTCTAAATCTATATTGGACTTGGAATCTTTACAATCTCAAGAACAAAACTCTTTAACTTCTGTTACTAGTTCAAATTCTAAATTAGCATTACGACGTGAGAAAATCGAGTTTGAACTCTCTAAAGCTGTTGGTATACTATCGCGAGCGCATGAAGAAGTCTTAAAGCACGAGTCTAAGGTCGAAGCTGCAAAGGAAATAACTTCTAAACAAAACATTCAATTAAAACTTAAGTTGATTGCACAAGAAAATTCTATTCCTGGTTATTTGGGTGGTGTTGACGATATTTTTACTTTTACTGGCAAGTACAAAACTGCATTACAAGCTGCTACCAAACGATGGTCTAATGCAATTATTATTGAAGAAATGAAATCACTCTTTCAAGTTGTCGAGCTGGTTAAAAGATATAAACTTGGCCGTGTTGCTTTGATTCCTCTTTCTGATGTTGTAGATTCTGAACGAGTTAATGCACCTAAAAATAAGTATATTTTAGGCTCGTTAGCAGATTTTCTAGTAGTCGACGATAAATACAAGGATCTCGCTAATTTTATTTTTGGTGATACTTTGCTGGTTTCCTCTGCTAAATCTGGTTATATATGGTCACAAAAAGGGTATCGTACAGTAAGCATTTCTGGGGATATTTTTGAACCTGGTGGTTCTGTTTTCGAAACCGGTAGTGTTTCACCACTTGCTAATTTATTCTTTGATTCTACATCATTCACACAGATTAAATCAAGTGTTAGTAAGTTACGAACGTCAATTCAAAGACGTAAAAATGTAATTACGACTCTAAATTCTCAAGTCAAGGAGATGGAATCGGATCAAAATGAAAGAAAATTATCACTAGAGCGACTGAATTCCGAACTTAATAATATGAAAAATATGAGAAATCGTTATGTTGGTGTGATTTCTAAAGGAAACAAAACAAATGATGATTTACAGATAAAACTTAAACAGATTTCTGAATTAAAAATTAAACAAGAACTAGAACTTAAAGACATAGACGATTTAATTATAACCCAAAAAAGTAAACTTGATTCTAAATCTTCTATTCAATCCTTAAAGACTAATTTATTATCTTTAGAAAATGAAAGGGACGAGATATCCTCTCAAATTGATCTGTTATCTGACCAAATACGAACTAACGAAACAACACTTGCACGTGACAATGCAAATCTTGAACATAATCTAAAAAACAGGAAAAATGAACTTACTGAAAAAATTTCTAACTTTGAAGATGAATTAAAGGATAAAAAACTATTCCTTACCGAGTGCGATTCTCTATTGCCCGAACTAGAGAAACGTGTTACTGAATTAAACTTAACAGAAAAAAAACTTTCCGACGAATCTCGTAAAATGAAACCAATCATTGATAATCTAGATAAACAAAATAAACTATTAAATAAAGAAAAAGAAAGTATCAACAAAAATATTCTACAAACTGCTTCTAAATATCAAACTATCACAAATGATAATGCAAGATTGACTGATTCAAAACAATCATATCGGGACCAATTACAATTACTTGGTTATGACGAATCTCTAGAATATTTCCCTAATATATCTGCTATTCTAGACGAACTTGATAAAGAGTATAATAGCTTAAAATCTCGTGTGAATTTATTAGCAGACGAACAATATCGTGAAATATATACAGGTTACAAAAGTTTTTCACACAGGAAAAATCAATTACAAAAAGAGCGTAATTCAATAATTGAATTTATTAATAGCGTGGATTCCGATAAACGTAAAGCATTTCTAGATGCTTTTGAAAAAATCGATAAAGAATTGAGACATCTTTTCTCAAAACTTACAACAAAAGATAGTGGAATTCATGGAGAAGCTTGGTTAGAATTGGAGAACGAAGATGACATTTTTACTTCTGGAGTGTCTTTGATGGCTCAATTTCCCGATAAAATTGCACGTGAAAGTACAGGCATTAGTGGTGGCGAAAAAACTGTTGCGGCTTTGTGTCTAATCTTAGCAATTCAAGCTGTGAAACCTGCTCCATTTTATGTGTTCGACGAAATTGACGCTCACTTAGATGCTGTTAATTCTACTAAACTGGCCGAAATAATTAGAGAAAGAACTGTTTATTCACAAATAATTATGGTTAGTTTAAAGGATACTATATTGTCGCGTGTTGATAATATGTATGGTGTCTATCATAAACGTGGTATTACTAAGATACTTACATATCAACCTACAGAAAGCGATGTCAAATATGCTAAAGGAATGCAAATCAAATGAATGATTCTAGTCAATTATCAAAAGCCCCTCTGAATCTATTAGTTAATCCAAAAACTGCTAAAAAAGGAAAACCTTGGGAGATTGATATATCTGATTTGTTAGATATTTTTTTAGAAAAGATAGTTGAAAAAGATAACCCTGATCTACGTTTATGTGGTACTGTTGCATTTTCTTCTGCTTTACTTTATCGTTTAAAAGTTGAAACATTATTTTATTTTGAGAAACTCAAAGTCCAAAGACCCCGTATTCCTCGACAAGGGCCTCCTAGTCTTATTGTTCTTCCATTTCGATATGAATTATATTCTACATCTATAGATGATTTAATCACAACATTAGAAAAAATCCTAGAAGATGTTTCACGACAAGATGCTGAGTTGAAAAAGGAATCAACTTTATTACAACCTGAGCCCGAAGTTGAAATAGATAAATTTGTAGTCAAAATAGAAGAATTAGTAGTTGAATTCAAAAAAGATTTGACTAGTAAACTTGCGCAATCTAGTGAACTACTTTTTACTGAATTAATTCGGAATAAAACATTGCTTGAACAAACCCAGTCTTTTTTATTACTATTGTTTGTTGCAGTAGAAGGTCTAGTTACTCTAGAACAGATTGAATCTGATAATAACTCAGAAGATATTATGATTCGACGGGTGATATGATGAATAGTCAACATGAAACCTTAGATGGTGAAAAAGATAAGAAACTGAAGGCTAGGATTGAAGCTGCTTTATATGCTGCAGGTCGTCCATTGTCTAAATTCGAGCTTGCAAAAGCAGCAGGTATTACTTCTACAAAAAAATCTTCTACCATTGCACGAAATCTTATGATGGATGTTAATTCTACTTTTGATGCCATTCAAATGTTTGAATTAGAAAATGATAGATTTGTTATTCAATTAAAATCTGAATTTACTACTCCTGCACGAAAATTTTCTTCACGGCCTTTATTATCTAGTGCGGAACTCAAGACATTATCTCATATAATGTGGTTCCAACCAATTTCAGGCAAGGATCTTGCAGAACGGCGTGGTCAGAATTCGTATCAACATGTTCGTGCTTTAAAAAAATTAGGTTTTATTAAATCTGAACCTTTAGGCAGAACTAAGATATTTACTACTACTAATCGCCTAGCAGAGTATTTTGGTGTTGAAAATGACCTATCAACCGTAAAAGACCAATTAGTCAAGCATGGAGTGAAAATTAAAACCCCTATAATTAAAATTAAACCAAAAGAATAAAATAAAATTATATAATACTAATTCTCTAATATGATGTAATATGGTTAAAACATTAGAAAATTTAAGAAAAAGAAAAACATCTGGTGGGCGAGTTAAATTCTCGAGAAATCGACGTGCAGATGAATCAGATTCATTTTCTGTTGATACTCTTTTAGGAGAACGTTCTATACGTGAAAAGACTTCTAGAGGTGGAAATAGAAAGATCTCTTTAGTCTCTGATAATGTTGTGAATGTTGTTGATAAAAATAATAATACCGTTTCAAAGACTACAATTACTCGCGTATTAAAAAATCCATCTAACCGAGATTATGAAAGACGTGGTGTGATAACTAAAGGTGCTATTATTGACACTGAACTAGGTAAAGTAAAAGTTCTTTCTCGACCTGGACAAAATGGAATACTTAATGGAATGCTTATTAATGAATGATCTTCATTTCAACAGCTTTAAATTTAGTTAATTGGGATTTTATAATATGAAATTTCTCGCACATGTTTTTGTTGGTTCTGATCCTTTCCTTCAGACTCTAGTATCTTGGGGTATTGGTATTGTTGTACTTATTATATCTCTTGGTTTTTGGTTTATGTGGTGGTATTTGGGAAAGAAAAATAAATCTTAATCCAAGTAAATACTTATTCTTATCTCTAAATTAAATGAATTTACTGGTGTCTTATTGATGAAAGACTATGAAAAACAAATAATCTGGTTGGATTATTTTAATTCTTTATATTCTCGTTCTCAAGGTAGGAGGATTTCTAAGAATCGCTCTATTAAGAATCCTGAATTGTCTGATCTTGTTGAAGCTGCAAAAAGACTTGATCTTAATCCAATTGGTAAAGAAGCTCGTCATCCAAAACGAGTTTCTATTACTTCTGGATATATTTCAATTGATAAGAAAACTAAGAAATCTACAATCCTTCAAGATATTGCAAAGATGTTTACAATTGTTAAAGGCGAAACTCATAAATCTTCTTAAATGATTTTTTATGTTTAATCTTCAAAACAATCAATATATGTTAATTACTGAAGGAAAAACGCAGTTTTACGTTCCTAGAAATAGTATTGACACATCTCCCCCTCCTAGAAACCCTGCGTTTTTTAATACTCTTGCCAAATTCAAACGTGACACTCTTATTACAATATTAAATACTTACGCATCACAATTTAATGAAAAAATTACTTTTGCT
>Ga0310345_10003056_pt1 | contig 16230 bp, 15 predicted proteins | sample HC15DNA20500_MG_FD_204667 | JGI IMG/M metagenome (GOLD analysis project Ga0310345, IMG submission 204667) | Marine microbial communities from station ALOHA, North Pacific Subtropical Gyre - HC15-DNA-20-500_MG | ecosystem: Environmental > Aquatic > Marine > Oceanic | place: Pacific Ocean: North... | reverse complement strand
TAAATACTCAACAAAAAATGATGGAAAAGTTTAGAAGAGAATTAGATAAACATCATATTTAAAGTGTGATAAAAATTGATTATTATAATAATGTAAATATTATAATAAAATGGATAGACTAGAATATGATAAAATACAAAATAAATTAGAATTAATTTTAGATAACTATAATTTCTTTGAAAAGAACAAAATTTTAAAAAATGATTTTGATATTGAAACAAATATAATTTTTAAAAATTTTTTAAATTCTTTCAGAAATTTAATAAAAGAAGATAATAAAAAACAATTTAATATTTTACAAAAATTTTTTCTAAATTTTACAGAAAATGATTTTTTAGAATTAAATACAGATATTCATTCATACGCTAACTTTGATAAAGATAGAAAATGGTTACAAACAGGCTATCCTGTATTAGCACGTTGGACAGATTATTACACATTAGGAAAAGATACACGAAATCTTGTATTTAATATTATACAAAGTAAAATGAATATAACTAATAATGATAATAAATATCCTCATATTTCAACAAAACCTTATTTAGTTATAGATTTAGTTCCATCATATAAACAAAAAGAAATATTAGAATGTGGTGGATACGAAAAAATGTATAATTTGAATAAAACTAATATTTTATTACTTAATAAACATAAATTTATGAATATTTTAGATTTAAATAAAAATAGTTTAGGCTTTTCAATATTTACTCAATCATTTCCAATTTGGGGAAAATTAACTACAAATGATAAAGTATTTTCCGAAATAGTTGATTTTATTTCAATGTTGGCTCGGATTGATAAAGATGTTATTCATAAATATAAGCTTATTAAAAAAGATAAAAAAGTTATAAAAAAAATAAATGAACCAATGTTAGAAAATCTTAAAGAATTTTTATCAACATCTAAAAATGAATTTAATTTAAAAGAAAATGAATACGAAATAATTAAAGAAATTAATGTTGGTTCTCATAAATATACATTCATAGAAACAAATGACGATACTTTTAATCAAATTAAAAGAAGTAATTCATCAGATACATATTCTAAATTATTTGAAAAAGTTTGGTTAAAAAATAATTAAGAAAGAAATTTATTAATTGTATGAGATACTCTTCGACCTTCATCTATAGCATTAACAACCAATGATTGCCCAATTCTACAATCACCTGCGACGAAAATTTTATTATTATGAGTAGAATAGTGAAATAATGTCATTATATTATTCTTTTCATTTTGTTCAAGATTAAATGAATTTAATAAAGTTTTTTCTGTTCCGATATAACCAGCGGATATAATAACAATATCACAATCCCAAAATTTTTCACTATTTGGAATTTCTATAAAATTTTTATCAATATTAACAGTCTTAACAAATTTTACATTATTATCATCAGCAATAAATTCTTTAACTAATATTTGATATTCTCTTGGATCTTTACCAAATGAATGTATTACCTCTTCATGTCCATAATCTATTTTGTATATTATTTCTGGTTCAGGCCAGGGATTTTCAATACTTCTATTTTTAGGAGGCTTTTCACTTCTATTAAAACATACTAACGAAGAACAATTATTTCTAACCCCTGATGCTAAACAATCTGTTGCTGTATCTCCACCACCAATAATTATTACTTTTTTATTATTTGTTGAAAGTTTTTCATCATTTGAAATTTTCAACAAATTTTTGGTATCATTTTTTAATATATCCATAGCAAAATGAATATTATTTAAATTTCTACCTTTGATATTTAAATCACGAGGAACTGTACTTCCAACAGCTAACAATATCGCATCATAATTATCTAATATCACTTGAGCACTATAATTATTCCCTATATCAGCATTAACAATAAAATTTATACCTTCTTTTCTAAGTAAATCTATTCTTCTGTCTACTATACTCTTATCTAATTTCATGTTAGGAATTCCATACATTAACAATCCTCCAACTTTATCATCTCTTTCATAAACAGAAACATTATGACCATTCTGATTAAGTAAATCTGCCGCCGATAATCCACAAGGACCACTTCCAATAATTGCGACTTTTTTATTTGTTCTTATTTTTGGAATATTTGGTTTTACCCACCCTTTTTCCCAAGCATTATCAATAATTGCATATTCAATATTTCTAATTTTAACTGGATCGTTTGTAGCCAACGCTAAAGTACAAGATGATTCGCATGGTGCTGGACATACAAGACCTGTCATTTCACTCATATTACTTGTTTTTTTTAAAATATGAAATGCTTTTTCCCAATCATTATTTTTAACTAATTGATTCCATTCTGGAATATAATTATTTAAAGGACAACCATGTGGTTTAACATGACACCAAGGTGTCCCACAATCTAAACATCTCGTTGCTTGATTAATAATATTTTGTTTGGAATAATTTTCTGAAATTGAACCAAAATCTTTTATTCTTTCTGTAACATTTCTGTTCTTTATAGATTTACTTTTATTTAAAAAATCTTTAGGCTTAGATTTACTAAACCATTTTTTAGATATATAAAAAATGTTTTTCATTAGATTTAATATAATAAAATTATATTTATATTATACTTTAATTTTATAATATTAAAATTACTATTAGAAATTCTATTTTATAAAACAACTGGAACAATTTTTTTGAATTTAATTATTTCATCCTCCCAATTATTAATAATAAATTCAGAAAGTTCTGAATCAGTTTTTTTATAATGTTCCTTAATTTGATGTAATATAAAAATTTCATCTTCTTTATCAACAGGTTTTACATCTGCAGAAATTTTATTTATATTATTCTCACATAAATTTTCAGTATCATAAACATATACACTACCCCCTGACATTCCCGCACATAAATTTTTATCAACTTTTCCTAAAATTAATACACTTCCACCCGTCATATATTCACATCCATTTGTCCCGATTCCTTCAACAACTATATTAACACCAGAATTTCTTACAGCAAAACGATTACCAGCAATTCCATTTATATATGCATTTCCTTCAATCCCACCATAAAAACATGTATTTCCAACTATCATATATTTAGATGATGGAATATCACATTTTTCATATTTCTTAACTATAATATTCCCCCCAGACATACCTTTTCCTACATAATCATTACACCCACCAGTAACTTGTATTGTTACACCTTTTTGTAAAAAAGCACCAAGTGATTGTCCAGCAATACCAGTTAAATTTATATCTATTTTTTTATCAGGTAATCCATCTTCCCCATATAATTTAGAAATTTCATGACTTAACATTGTACCTACACTTCTATCTAAATTATTTACATTACTATTAATAACAACATTATCCATATTATCTAAAGCCTTTTTAGAAATATCAATGATATATTTATTTAATTTATTATCCAAATGTCGTTTAGAATTTTGTAAATTTGAAAAAATTTTGTTATAATCTATATCATTATCTACTATAAAATCTAAATCAATATTATCTTCAAGCGATTCCAATTTATCATATCTACCAACCATTTCATCCATTGATTTAAAACCTAATTGAGCCATTATAACTCTAATTTCTTCTGCCAATAAAAAGAAATAATTAATTACATTTTCAGATTTTCCAGCAAATTTTTGTCTTAGAATTGGATCTTGTGTAGCTATTCCAACAGGACATATATTCAAATGACATTGACGCATCATTATACAACCAATTGTTATTAAAGGAATTGTTGCAAAAGCAAATTCTTCAGCACCTAGAAGACATGCTATTACAACATCTCGTGAGGTTTTTATTGATCCATCCACTTGTAATTTAACTTTATTCCTCAAATCATTTTTTACAAGTGTTTTGTGCGTTTCTGTTAATCCTATTTCCCAAGGCGTCCCACAATATTTAATTGAATTCCAGCTAGCAGCACCAGTTCCCCCATCATGTCCCGATACAACTATGTGATCAGCATTACATTTTGCAACACCTGACGCAATTATCCCAATACCATTATTTGATACCAATTTTACACTAATTGAAGCATCACTATTAGCATTTTGTAAATCATATATTAATTGGGACAAATCTTCTATTGAATAAATATCATGATGAGGTGGAGGAGAAATTAAAGTAATACCTTCTTTTGTATTTCTTAAACGAGCCATCTCATCAGTAACTTTAAACCCGGGCAATTCCCCACCTTCTCCAGGTTTAGCACCTTGAGCCATTTTAATTTGTATTTGATCCGCATTAGATAAATAATTCGATGATACACCAAAACGACCAGAGGCAACTTGTTTTATAGCAGAATTTCTTCTTGTATTAAATCTTTTACTGTCTTCACCCCCTTCCCCTGTATTTGATCTACCACCAAAACTATTCATACCTAAAGCTATTGTTTCATGTGCCTCTTTAGAAATAGAACCTATACTCATTGCTCCTGTACAAAATCGTTTTACAATATCCTTTGCCGATTCAACCTCATCTATTGGAATCGATTCTGTATTATTTTCTTTGAATTTTAAAAGACCTCGTATTGTACATTTTTTATTCAAAATATCAGTTGATTTTAAATATTCACTAAATTGTTCTTTATTATTTAATTTTACAGATTTTTGTAATTGATATATAATTTCTGGACTATTATAATGTATTTCTCCACCCTCTCTAAAACTATATTGTCCATCAACAATATTACTATCATTATAAACATTTTCGTGATGTTCTACAAATATTTCTTTTATTTTATCAAAATTTACAACATTTATTGTATTACGCATATCCGGAAAACAAGTTTCCAAAATATCTTTATCAAATCCTATCGTTTCAAATTTACCAGCACCTTTATAACTCTGTAATGATGATATACCCATTTTTGACATAATTTTGTAAATTCCCTTATTAATCGAATTTCGATAATTTTCATATATTTCTTTTCTCCTATATGGAATATTACTATTATCTAAATGATATTTTATTGATTCAAATGACATATATGGACATATAGCATCTACACCAAATCCTAATAGACAACAAATCTGATGTGATTCTCTTACACCACCAGATTCCACAATAATTGTTACTTGATTTCTAATTCTTTGTCTTAATAAATAATTATGTAAAGCACTTGACATTAAAATAGATGGAATTTGAATATTATTTTCACTTACATTTCTATCCGTTAATACAATTGTATTAATATCTTTATCAACAATTTCATTATACGTTTCTTCACATTTTTTTAAAATTATATCCTTTAAATTCCTATTATCACCTTTTGAAAAAGTCATATCCAAAATATCTGTATTTATGTCTTTTATTTTATTTTTTTTTATAAAAGACATTTCTTTGTTCGTTAATACCGGACTTCTTAAAATGATAGATTTTACCCTATTTTCAGAAATTTCTAAAATATTTGTATCTTTCCCAATAGGACATTCTAAAGTCATTACATAATTTTCTCTAATCGAATCAATTGGAGGATTAGTAACTTGGGCAAAAGAATGCTTAAAAAAATCAAATAAATTTCTTTTCTTCTTTGATAAGAATGCTAATGGTGTATCATTTCCCATTGAACCACTTGGCTCACTTGAACCTAAAAACATTGGTGTTAAAATAATGTTTTTTACTTCATCTGATACACCAAATAATTTAAATTTATTCTCAATATCCGATACTTGCTCTATCTTATAATTCTTTTCTTTAGAAATTATATCATCTAAATATTCAATATCTTTAACCCATTTTGTATAATCATATTTAGAAGCATAATGCTCCTTAACATCCAAATTTTTTATCACCCCTTTATTTTCCATATCCACTAATAAAATATCCCCCGGAAGTAAACCACCCATTTCCTTTATTGAATTTTCTTTTATATTATGTAAAACACCAGATTCACTTGATATAATTAATTTATCGTCATCTGTTAAACAATACCTACTAGGTCTTAACCCATTTCTATCTTGAATTACACCAATATGTTCTTTATTCATAAATCCTATTAAAGCAGGTCCATCCCAAGGTTCAAGAGAACATGAATGATATTTGTAAAATGATTGAACTTCTTGTGTCAAATTGTTATTCGTTTTCCACGCCTCTGGCATTGTCGTCATTAAAATTTCAGGTAATGAATATTGACTTGACATCGTCATCCATTGAATAAAACTATCAAAGTTACCAGAATCACTCATATTATTTGTACAAATCGGATAAAAATCTTTTGTCTTTTTTCCATAAACTGGACTAAACATATTACTTTCACGAGTTTTTACCATATTTTTATTTCCATCAATTGTATTTAATTCTCCATTATGACAACTAATACGATATGGCTGTGCTCTATTCCATGATGGTTGCGTATTTGTTGAAAAACGCGAATGAACCATCGCCATATAACATTCAAATGACTTATCACCTAAATCATTATAATATTGAAATAATTGCTCACAATTAAATTGACCCTTATATACAATTGTATCATTTGATAAACTACAAATATAAAAACCATTTAAAATGTTTTTATCTGAATCAATCTCATTTGTTGAAATTTTTTGAAGAGAATATAAATCTTGATTTAATATATCTGTATTATTTACCCTTTTTACAAATATTTGCTCTATACAGGGTTCACTGCTTCCAGAAACTAACCCCAAACAATTACTATTTTTTTTAATATCTCTCCACATTAATATTTCTAATCCCAATTTCTTAGCATTTATATCTAATACCCTTTTACACATTTCTCTTGAATTTGAATCAATCGGTAAAAAAACTATACCTGTTCCATATTTTCCAACTTCCGGTAATAAAATATTATTATCTTTTAATAATTTAGATTTATAAAATTCGTGAGGAATATTTACCATTATTCCAGCACCATCACCATTTAATGGATCATCCATACAACCCCCTCTATGTGTCATATTTAATAGCATTTGATTAGCATCTTCCACTATTGAACGATTTGACATTCTATTCATATCGACAATAATACCAATACCACATGCAGATTTTTCATTCATATTTAAATGTCTATAAAATCTCTTATTATTTAATAAATTACTACCATAAGGAAATATCTTTTGTAAAGGAACAATTCTATTAACTAAATTTAAATTATTTCTAACTAATGCTAACATAATTTAGATTTATATATTAATAATTATCAACTTTTTTTACTTAATATGCTTTTACTAAAAATATAATCCAATTCAACTTGAATTGTCATTGGTATTATTATATTTTTAAAAAAATTAACAATTACATCTGGATTTTTAATTCCATTTTTAATCGACTTTTCACGAACTCTTTCCAATACCTTCAATTCTACATTTACATTCTTTAATTCCGAACTTATTGATATATCATCATCTTTACTTAATAATTCATTGTAAATTTCGGGAGATTTTTGATATTTTGCTTCCATTACTAAAATACCATAGTGAATTCGTTTTGAAATTGCTTGCAAATTAAAGATATCGCATAATACTGAATCACCATAATTAGCATCATCACCATTACTACATAAATCTTTTAAAAAATTTAAATACGATATTTTAATCCATGGACTAAAATTTATCTTTTTTGAAAATTTTAATATATCATCCGGAATTTTACTATTATAATCCCTTTTTACTACACTCTGTGATAAACCCTTATAAAAAGGTCGCTCATCAAAACATTCATAACGCCCAGCAATCGCATGTACATTCTCAATTGGCTTGAACATAAAATCAAAATATGTTCCCTCATAATTATTACTAAATAAAAATTTTTTGGAATTATGTTCATAAATTGCATTATTATGTTTAAATCTTGCTCTTTGACAAAGACCCTGGATTATAATATCCTCCAAATTAATTAATTTTTCTCTCACTTTTTCTAAATCCATCTAATAGTTATATATTATTACTAAAATCATTTATTTAAATAATTATTATTTTCTTTTTCAAATACTTTTGGTTTATCTTTTATATCCATTTTACCACCATATTCCTTGATATCTTCTCCAATTTGATTAATAATTTCATTCATTTTTTTTATACCTTCATCTGTGTTTAAACATCTCATTGTAATAGAATATAAAGGACAATTTATTACACACATTTTTATACCTTCACATTGATTCTTTATTAAAACATTTTTTATACCTTGAATACCATGATGAGTAAAACACGTCATTTCAATTGTAGCACGAATCTCTCTCTCTTTAGCCTTAAATTTCTTTTTCATTGTAGTAATTAATAAATCTTTTATATCTTGTTCTAAATCATAATTATCTATTAATTCTGGATTTTCTACAAATTTATCCAAATAATCATAAATATGACCACCATCTTCTTCACACAACTTCCAACCAAATTTTTCGTACAAATTTAATAAAGTCATTTCAGAATTTACTAAAACAGTTTTAAACAAACTATGAACAAATTTACATTTTATCCATTGAAGTTTTATAAGTTCTATTTCATTGGCTGAAACATCACGTTTTGAAATATCAGTATATTCATTATCCATTTCTGTTAAAACTTGGCAATAAATTACCTGTTTTTTTCTTAAAGGTATTTTACCACGAAAACGCCTACGTTGAATATTTCTAAGACTTAACATCGCTTCAATATTATTATATTCTAATAATTTACAATTAACAAAAGATTCCTCAATTGAAATAACTTCAGCTATTACTATGTCATCTTTATTAGGTTTTTCATTAATATACATTCTACATGTATCATTTTTATTATAAGAACTCATTTTCTATATTATTATGTATATAATTTACTTTTATATCATTATCTCTATCTAATATTGATGCCATAGTTGTCTAACATATGTAACAAATAATTATATCCTTTGCCATTTCGCAAAACATTAATATTATTTTTACCCGAAAAATCGATTATTGTTGAAGAATCTCCATCCAAATCTAATTCTTCTCTATCTAAAATATATGAAAGACTATTCCATATTTCAAAAAAATCATCCGGTCTTATTGAATTGCCGTTATTTGATAAATTCGCAGATGACAATACAATACATTCACTATCTAAATTCGATAAAATTTTACTAATATCATTATTATAAATAAACCGAATGCCTATAGTATCTATATCTGGATTTAAATATTTTGGAACATTTACACTCTTTTTAAATATTAATGTGTAACATCCAGGTAATAAAGTTTCTAAAATATCTTTACTTATATTGACATCCGCATATTTGTATACATCTCTAATACTATTTACACATATACACAAAGGTTTGTCAAATTTCCTTTGTTTCATTTCATAAATACTTGTTATTCCACGAAATGATTTTATATCACATGCTAAACCATATACCGTATCTGTTGGTAAAGCTATTACACCATCTTTTTCCAAACAATCGCATAATTCCTTTGCTAAATCATCATTTATTTCTACACCACTACCTAATTTAATATACTCAACCATTTAAGTTTTTATATCTTATAATTGTTACTTATCATTATATAGATTATAATTATTTTTAGACTTATATTATTTTCCTTCTTACTATTATATAAGTTAAATGAATTTTTTTGGCATTTCTAATAACATATTATCCATAATTTTGTATATTGTAACCATATTAGTATTAGTAGTTTTTGGTATAGTTATATCCAAAATTTTAAAAAAATATATTAATAATATTCCAGAAAAAAAAAGAACATTTTTACAAAAATTTCTTTCTGATACAATTACAAGAAATATTATAATAATTGGCGGAATATTTATTATTTTAAAATTTATCATTGACCCACTATTCAATTACATATTTCCAGTAATTGCCATTGGTGGATCACTAATTGGGGGAAATAATAATGATGATCAAAAAGAAATTGAAGTAAATACAAATAATAATGTAGAAAATTATAATGCAAATGATAACCTCGCAAATAATAATGCATCTCAAGATGTTGATTTTGGTAGAATGAATGAAAATCAAATTCAAAATTGGATTGATTCTATACCAAGTGCTCCCCCATCGTCCTCGTCCTTATTCCCAACACCAGAACCAGAGCACATATCCAGGTCAGAAAATGAACGTCGTCAGGATGAGTTCGAGGCATATCAATCAAGAGGAAATCAAGATGAAAAAACTGCAGAAAATTTTGAAAATGATAACCTCGCAAATATAGGATCACTACCATCATTCCCAGAGCACATATCCAGGTCAGAAAGTCCCACAGAAGCAGTTGAATACGAGGCATATCAATCAAGAGGAAATCGAGATGAAAAAACTGCAGAAAATAATAATGCAAATGATAACCTCGCAAATATAGGACCACTACCATCATTCCCAGAGCACATATCCAGGTCAGAAAATGAACGTCGTCAGGATGAGTTCGAGGCATATCAATCAAGAGGAAATCAAGATGAAAAAACTACAGAGATAGATGATAATAATGAAGAAGAAAAAATGAGTGAATTACCTGTTGTAGAAAATATAGAACCACAACAACAAAATAATACACAAATCGGAGGTAAAAAAAAAATTGGAAGACCTAAAAAAATAAAATCTGCTGCAAAAGTTAAACTTGGAAAAACAAATAAATGGGCAATTGCTGTTAAACGAGCAAGAAAAGCACTAGGATTAACTGGTTTTGTTCCTTTAAATAAAGGCGGAATGTTTTATAAAACAGCAAAATCATTTTATTACGAATTAACACATTAAAAAATAAAATTGAAATAAATTATTTATTTTTAAAAATTAAATATATTCAAATAATTTATTTAAAATATGACAACTTATACCTTGACTGAAATGTTTCCAAATATTGATGAATCTGTTATTAGTTATGTTTATACAGAAACAAATGGAAACTTAGAAAAATCAATTAATTTAATTTTAGAAATGATTAATAAATCTGATATTAGTAACTACGTTATGGAACAATCTCATAATAGTAATACTCCGATTAAACAAAAAACACATGATTTTTTAAATCTAAATATACCTATCGTAAGTAAAGATACTGAATCAAAACATAATGAAGAAGATATCAATGTAAATGACGAAATTTTAGCAAAAACACTAAATGACGAGATTCTTGCTAGAACAATTCAAGATATTCTTATGTTTGATTATATTAACAATAATCAAAATAATCAAGAAGATATATCTACAAAAAAAAAGAAGGAACATTTTACAAATAAAAAAAATTTCTTTAAAAAATTCGGGAAAAAATTTACAGAACTTTTTTCAAAATTTTCATGTGGGTGTGTAGGACGAAATAATAAAAAATATAATCAAATTGATATGGAAGAACCACTTAATAATAGTTATAATACTGACATACTTAACAAACAAAACAATAATATGGACGAAAATTCTGTGTATGAAGTAAAAAGTGAAGATATCAATCTTGAAATAGAAGAACCAGCCTTACAATATATGAATAAATCTCCACGCTCTATTTCATCAAGTAAAATTTTTATTTAAATTTAAATTTCCATTTAAATTTTGGATACTTGTAACAAAATGGAAAACATTTAGATTCTTTATCTTTTTGTTTTTTATTTTTTTTTTCTTCCTCTAATCTTTTACGTTCTTCTTCCTCTAATCTTTTACGTTCTTCTTCTTCCTCCTCTTCTTCTAATCTTTTACGTTCTTCTTCTTCATCATCTTCCTCTAATCTTTTACGTTCTTCATACTCTTCTTCTAATCTTTTACGTTCCTCTTCCTCTAATCTTTTATGTTCCTCTTCTTCTTCTTCTAATCTTTTACGTTCTTCTTCCTCTTCTTCTAATCTTTTACGTTCTTCTTCTTCTAATCTTTTACGTTCTTCTTCCTCTTCTTCTAATCTTTTACGTTCCTCTTCCTCTTCTTCTAATCTTTTACGTTCCTCTTCCTCTTCTTCTAATCTTTTATGTTCTTCTTCCTCTAATCTTTTACGTTCTTCTTCTTCTTCTTCTAATCTTTTACGTTCTTCTTCCTCTAATCTTTTACGTTCCTCTTCTTCTTCCTCTAATCTTTTACGTTCTTCTTCTTCTTCTTCTAATCTTTTACGTTCTTCTTCTTCTTCTTCTAATCTTTTACGTTCTTCTTCTTCTTCTAATCTTTTACGTTCTTCTTCCTCTTCTTCTAATCTTTTACGTTCTTCTTCCTCTAATCTTTTACGTTCCTCTTCTTCTTCTTCTAATTTTTCATCATCAAAAATAATACTACTTGTATCATCAATTGTTGTAAAAATTTCCCAATGTTCTCCCCAATGTTCAAATGGATATCTTGTATATCCATTTCCATTCCATTTTGTTCCCCATGAATTTTTGAGCCAAAATCCACTTGTATCATAAGCAACAACAGCAACAGCATGTCCACCCCACCACAATTCATCTTCAGATTTGGGATGCCAAAATTCCTTTCCATAATTATAAACGGGAAATGATATATAACAAGGTCCATTTTTTTTTAAAGCAACTTTTAAACCTTCAATGGTTTCTACTCTAGCATATCCTTTAATACGATAATTTTGGGCTCGGTTATAAATAGATGTTGGTATTGTTTCTGGTTTTTCAATTTTTCCATATTTGTATTTATTTTCTTCAACACTTCCCTTTTTTTGTAATATTTTCATTAAATCACGACCATACATTCCCTCACTATCTTGATTTTTACGATTATTATATATAAATTGAGGTGACATGTATTCATTTAAATTTATATTTTTTAATTCTTGCCATTCTTTCATTACACAAGCAGCATGTGCTGCACATGATCCTTGTTCTCCTTGGTTTCTTATAGGCAATTGGTCAAAACGATAATCTAAAACTATTGGAAGTTTTATTTCATTTGAATTAGGATGAATTTGTTCAGCAATCCAATCTCTTTCATCTATAGGCGATAAGCTAGTCTTACATAAAAATTTACTATAATCTATATTTTCTTCAGTCATTATATGTATATATTTTAAACATCTAAATAAAAAAACTGAAAGTAATTATTTTTTATTCTTAAAAAATTTGAAAAACAAAAAAAAATATATATATATACTTTATTATATCATATAATGAATGTAAATAAACCATTATATATGAAAGATGATAATAATGATTGGATAAATATATTATTAAAAAATGATTATTTTAAAGAAATAAATAGTAATGATAATATTAATAATTTACAATCAATAAATTCTGAAATAAATCCTGAAACAAAAAAAATAGTTAAAGGTGTTATTGATGATATTATAAATAAAGTTGTAGATAATGTTGTTAAAGAAGAAAGAGAAAAAATAATTAAAGATATGATAACTGATATTATAAACAATGTTTCTCAAGAAAAAATACAAAATCTTTATACAGATATAGAAACTGATTTAAATAATGAAAATGAGGATGAAAATGAAGATAATTTTTATAAAAATATTTTTACTGATACCTTAAAACTTTTATCAGTAGCGTGTGGTGTAAAACTTGTATTTGATTTTTTAGAATTTACATCTTAATTATAAAAGATATATAAAAATGAAATTACATAATATTATTATATTATTTCTAACATGTGTTCTTTACCTTGTCTTCATACAAAATCTGGTAGAATTGAATTAATTATTGGATGTATGTATGCTTCAAAAACAAGCACATTACTTTCATTCTATCACAAATATAAAGCTTTAAATAAAAATTTGTTTGCTATTAATTTTGCCGCTGATACTCGTTATGGTAATGGTATTATTTCAACACATAATCATTCTTCAATAAAAGCTACATGCGTAAAAAAACTATTACCATTATTAGAAACAGAAGATTATATAAATAGCGATGCTATTTTTATAAATGAAGGGCAATTTTTTGATGATTTATATGATTTCTGCGTTAAAGCTGCTGATATTGATAAAAAAACTATATTTGTGTGTGGATTAGATGGTGATTTTCAAAGAAAACCATTTACTAATATAACAAATTTAATTCCAATGGCGGAATCTATTCATAAATTACATAGTTGTTGCATATACTGTCAAGATGGAACACCTGGAAATTTTACAAAAAGATTAACTGATTCAAAAAAACGAATTTGTATTGGTGGAACAGAAAGTTATGTTTCTGTTTGTAGATTTCATTTTTTACAAACTTGATTTTATATTAAATAATATTATATAACAATCCAAAAATTTATATATAATATTATTTCAATTGTTAAAACTAATTACCAGTATAGTTGTAATCTATATTAATTTAAATTTCAATTTCTTCGGTTATTTCATCTTTATTAGAAGTTTGAGTAGATACATCAAGTGAAGTTTTTTTAAAATTATTAGGAACAGATTTTAATAAATGATCTCTATTATAAAAAGAAGAATCAATTAAATCAGTCATTATACAATAATATATTGCCAAATCCCACTTTCCAGTATACGGAACATTTCCAACTTGAAATAATCCTCTACCCCTAATTATAAATATATATTCAGTTACATCTTTTATCATTTTTTTTTCATTATCTGAAAATTGTTTATCTGATTTAGCAAGAAGTGTTATAGCAATAATTACATCTCTATATGATCCAAAACTTTTATTTGTTAAAAGACAATCTAAAGATTCAGCCAAATCGTTTTTAATATAGGATATTGGCTTTTGTTTTATTCGTTCATTTTCTATAAAATATAATTTTTTATTTGTAGTATCCATTTACTAAATATATATAACTTTATCTTAATATTTTAACGAATCTAAAAAGGAGCAGGTCCCGGAATAATATTTTCTTTAAAAATTCTTTTAGGAATATGATAATATGGTAATAAAATTGCAAAAATTAGAGAACTAACAATAAAAACTCTACAATATTCACCTTTAGTCTTTTCATTTTTTGATATCATACGACTATCAACATATGTATATAAAGATACTAGTAAACCTCCGATAAATGCCAATATGATTGGATTTTTTAAAAAATCTAAATTCATTTTATTTATATATATATGAATAATAAAATAAAATGAAAAAAAATACATATATTAATTAAATAAAATTTTTAATGTTTTTTGACACAAGCAAAATCAAAACCACAAGAACTACCAATTATGATATATACAATTAATAATATAACAAGAACAAATAGACAACCTCGTAAAAAATTTTGCCTACATAATCTTCTCCGAAGTGTTCTTGCTTGACTATGAAATCGAAATGAACTTTGGTTTAAAGTGTCTGATTTATCTATCAATAATTCTAAATTTTCTCCTCTTTCAACTACTTTATCTATATTATTCATCATGGTTTGTTTAACTACTTCTATTTCATTACGAATATCTTCAATTTTTTGATCTTCAATATCGCCATCTTCATTGTTCTCGTTATTGTTATTATAATAATTATCGTTATCCATTTTTAATTTAAAATAATATCTTAATATAAAAAATAAAATTCAATTTTATTTTAATATTTTTCGACTAAATTTAAAAATTTTTATATCATTACAATCTATACTAAAAATGTCGTTTTCTAAAAATTCATATGAATATACTAATAAAATTAAAAATTTTAATCAAGAAAATATAATTAAACAAAATACTACAAAAACAACTAGAAGTCAATGTATTGTTGCTGATTCACGGCATAGAAATACAACAGTTTTCCCAAATCCAGGAAAATATAGAATTCATTTTAATGCTTCTGATAATCATGTAGGAGCAAACATTAATTATACTCCACAAAATTTATATACAATTCAATTAACTGAATGTTTATTACCAAAAGGTTTTGAATTAACTCATCCATATTTAGTTCTTAAAATACCAGAATTAGATAATTCTTTAGAAGGTACAAGTACATTATTAGGAACATCTATTGCTATTTTAATTCCAGATAGAATAATTGGTAATACAGTTCATTGTAGAGTAAATGGACAATGCTATTGTTTTAAGAAATTTATTCCTACAATGACATCATTAGGTAAATTTACTATTGAAATTTATACACCAGATGGTGAAATTTACGATTTTAAAGGTAGTGAAGACGCAACTTCACCATCTATTCAAAATATGTTAATATTTGAACTTGTAACAAAACATCTTTCTCGTAAAATGTTTAATGAAACAATTGTATAAATGCCTATATTAGAGAAAAAAACATATAATATAGTATAGAACATATATGATTTTGGATAATTTATTATTTATTGCTAAAATATCCCCAATTTTTTATTTTTCTATTCCAATAATCACTTATTTATATAATTCTAATAAAAACCATACTGTTTTTCTAAAAGGTTTTATCTTTTCAGAAATTTTAAATAAATCATTAAAATATTTTT
>Ga0310345_10003055_pt1 | contig 16232 bp, 11 predicted proteins | sample HC15DNA20500_MG_FD_204667 | JGI IMG/M metagenome (GOLD analysis project Ga0310345, IMG submission 204667) | Marine microbial communities from station ALOHA, North Pacific Subtropical Gyre - HC15-DNA-20-500_MG | ecosystem: Environmental > Aquatic > Marine > Oceanic | place: Pacific Ocean: North... | reverse complement strand
GGATGGGAAAGCGTGGGGATGCAGTGGGTGGATTCGGAGACATGCGAGAAGGATTCTGCTGCAGTAATTCAAGAAATGATTGATATGAGAGAGGAAGAATCACTTCTGTTCACAAGAGAAATGGAAGCTGTTATGGAAATTATTGATCATAGGCAATTACTAATTCTGATTGGGATGAGAGAACAGTTTAAATCTCATGCAGATCGGATTCGCTCTGGAGAGTCAAGGCGAAGACCGGGCGGTGGCAAATCCAAAGAAAAAGGACTTGATGGCTCTAGCTAGCGGACTGCGGTAAATCTAAGCGTTGACGAGTTGGCTGCAATTCATCTAATCTATGGTGTTCTTCACATCGTCCATCTGAACAGGTGTTGATCAATTGGAAGTTCATGTGCTGTTTTTTGCTTCTTACAGAGAAGGTGTCGGATCGGGTCGAATGGATGTAAGATTACCTGTTGGGGCCAAAGTATCCGATCTTATCTCTGAACTTCATAGCAAGGGAGAAAAATTCACTTGTTTGCCTGATTCTGTGGTTGTTGCAGTGAATCATGTCTATAGCGAACCAGTGACAACATTGAATGATGGAGATGAGGTGGCTTTCATACCACCTGTAGCAGGGGGATAGGATGAGCTTAGTGGCGATTGTTCGACAGCCGATAAATCCGAGCGATATTCTACAGCATGTTGGCAGTGAGGAGGACGGTGCCAATATATTATTTGTCGGAGTTGTCAGAAACCATAATGACGGATTCCCAGTAAAAGGTGTACGATACGAGGCATATGAAAAGATGGCCAAGAGTGTTTTGGAAGAGATAGTGATGGAAGCTCGAAGCCAGTTTGGCACTGATAGGATAGCAACAACCCACCGGATAGGGAATTTAGTTATAGGTGATGTTAGTGTAGCGGTAGCTGTATCTAGCCACCACCGGGAGCAGAGCTTTCTAGCTTCCAGATTTATTATGGAAGAGATAAAAAAGAGGCTTCCAGTGTGGAAAAAAGAGTTTTATGTGGATGGACGTGAGGATTGGACTGAAGGGTTAACTCCCCCATCGGTTCTAGTTACTGAACCAAAGTGATGAAATGATCGATCAATTTGGCAGAAAAATTGAGTACCTGCGGATCTCCGTGACTGACAAATGTAATTTGCGTTGTGTTTACTGCATGCCCATGGAAGGACTGGATTGGTTAAAGCGACAGAGCATATTGAGTTTCGAAGAAATCGCAGACATCGTTCGAGTAATGGCTCCAATGGGCTTGCGCAAAGTGCGTTTCACTGGAGGAGAACCTTTGGTGAGAAAGGATCTTTGGAAACTAGTCGAGATGGTAGCACAGGTCCCAGAAATTGAAGATATATCACTTTCCACTAACGCTATTCTACTTGCTGAACAAGGGCAGAGTCTTCGAGATGCCGGCATCGACAGGGTTAACATTTCTTTAGATTCCCTAAAAGCTGACCGAGTGGATGCTATTTCTAGAAGACCAGGTTCCTTTGACCGAATCATGCGTGGGATTGAGGTTGCTCAGGAATTGGATTTCCAGCCCATAAAAATCAACGTGGTGGTGATTGGTGGTCAGAATGACGATGAGATAGAAGATTTTGCTCTCATGACAAAGGACAAGCCATGGAGTGTACGGTTCATAGAATTGATGCCCACCGGTTCTAATCTCGACCTGAGTGCAAAGAGTTTTGTGTCTTGCCAGGACGTCCTTTCTAGGCTTCGGTCAATTTCGGAATTGCATCCAGTGACCGGACCGGTAGGCAATGGACCTGCAACTTATTTCAAATTTCCCGAGGCCAAGGGTACAGTGGGTGTGATCACACCGATGAGTCACAACTTCTGTGACAGATGTAACAGGATGAGATTGACAGCAGACGGGCAACTCCGGCCTTGTCTTTTCGGCGATATTCAAACCAACCTTCGAGATGCTCTGCGCGAAACAAGAGATATTGTTCCACTCATTGAAGAGACATTGAGGATCAAACCAGAAAAGCATCATCTGATTCAAGGTAGTATGGAAGGATCTGGGGGCTTGGTTGCATTGTCTCAGACAGGTGGATGAATCAGTAAAATTTCGGTAGTTTATTCCTGGCAGTTTACCATCTGATTGGCAATTCTAAACACTTTATTTTCAGGGTCTCATGAGTACAAAAAAAATCACAGTAGTTGGTGCTGGCAATGTGGGTTCTACATGTGCCCAAAGGTTAGCTGAGAAAGAATTAGCGCGCGAAATTATCCTTATCGATGTGGTAGAAGGAATCCCACAAGGCAAGGGCCTGGATCAATGGGAGAGTGCACCGGTAGAAGGTTTCGATTCTAGAGTAATTGGCTGTAATGATTACGACCCCGCTGCAGGGTCCGATATTTTTATCGTGACTGCTGGTATTGCTCGAAAGCCGGGGATGAGTAGAGACGATCTCTTGAAAACCAATGCGAACATAGTGAAGTCTGTTTCTAAGGAAATTGCCAGAGTGGCTCCAGATTCAATTGTAATAGTTGTGTCTAATCCTTTGGATGTTATGGCATATGTAGCTTTGCAAGAAACAGGTTTTGAAAGAGAGAGAGTGATAGGCATGGCAGGGGTGTTGGACACTGCTCGTTTCCGATCCTTTATAGCTCTGGAGTTAGGAGTGAGTGTAGAAGATATTCAGGCTTTGGTTCTGGGGGGGCATGGGGATACAATGGTTCCCTTGGTTTCTTACACGACAGTGTCCGGAATTCCTTTGACCCAGTTTATTGGGCCTGAAAAATTGGAGAAACTCATAGAGCGTACAAGGAAGGGAGGAGCTGAAATAGTTGGTCATCTGAAGACGGGTAGTGCTTATTATGCACCCTCAGCTGCTGCAGTCCAGATGACCGAATCTATCGTTAAGGATAAACGGAGAATCCTTCCATGTGCCGCATATCTCCAGGGTGAATTCGGTTACAATGATATTTTTCTCGGAGTGCCTTGTGTATTGGGTGCGAAAGGGATTGACAGAATAATAGAAGTGGAGCTCACTGGACCTGAAACAGAAGCTTTGGCCGACAGTGTAAGTGCTGTCAAAGACACAATGAGCAGCCTGGAATCTCTGTGATTGTATAAAATACAGAATGCTGTTTCTGTCATTTGTCATAAAACAAAATGATGTGAGCCAGCATCTAAGTAGTGGACAATCGCATTCGCCTATCCGTGTCAGTCACCTTTAGGAAAAAATTTGGGAAAAGGAAACCTCAAGGACATATGAAGAAACCTATCAGTAGCTATAGTATTTTTATTTTGTGGACGCTTTTGATTTCAGCCGAATTGATGATGGCTCAGGAACATTCCCTTGGCTTGAAAGAGGCAGTTAGAATAGCCCTCGAAAACAGTGAAGATATAAAGGATGCCCGTTTAGATTTAGAAATAGCTAGCGAGCAGGTATCGGAATCAAGAAGCACTCTCTTCCCCAAAATTGATGCTTCTGCGGCGTATAGTAGGAATTTAGCCATTGCTTCTAGTTTCCTTCCTGCTGTCATTTTTGATCCTTCTGCCGACCCATCGGAGCTAATTCCTGTTCAATTTGGATCTGACAACATTTGGCAAAGCAACATCAACGTTGAACAAAATTTATTTAGTCCAACAATGGTGGGTGCTATGTCGGCTGCTTCTCGATTTTTAGATATTCAACGTGAAAGTGCGCGCGGAAGAGCACAATCAGTAGTGACACGTGTCAGACTGATTTACTATGGTCTATTGTTATCCCAGGAGCAGGTGCGACTAGTCGAAAATTCCATCGCGAGATTGGACAAATCTTTGAAAGAGACAAGTGCACTTAGAGAAGTAGGTTTGGCGACGGATTACGATGTGTTGAGGCTAGAGGTCGAATTGGCAAATTTGAACCCCAGTTTGTTGCAAGCGAAGAGCTCTGTAATGGAATTGAAAAGAGATTTGGGTATAGAACTTGTTATAGAGGAATCTGATGGGCTGATTGTATCGGGATCCCTGGCACAAATTACTATAGATGATGTAGAAAATAATTCTGCCGCGAATCGGGAGATCCTAGAATTTTCTTCCTGGAGTTTGGAAACGGACACTGTAACGGAAAATTTCCTCGATACTGCACAAGAAGCAAGACCAGACTTGCGGACACTAGATCAGTCTGAAGATTTGAGAAGAGCTGAGTTGAGAATAGAGAGAGCACGTTATTTGCCGGAGGTAGTGCTCTTTGGATCTTACGGGGTTACGGCTCAGCAAAATGGTAGTCCAGATTTTTTCGCTGATCCTAAACTTAGAGCGTTTTCACAACAGGCTGGACTTAGGGTAACTTGGCCTTTGTTTGGTGGATTCTCCAAGGATGCTCGGATTGATCAGAAACAGGCTGCCCTCAGTCAAGTTAGAGTTCAGAGACGTCTCGCTAGAGCTAGAGCAGATGCTGAAATCAAGACAATCTGGGGTCAGCTTCAGGAAGCAAGATTGAGAGCTCACGGCCAACGGAAGGCGGTAGAACTGGCTGAACGTGGATTTGAAATAGTAAGTGCAGAGTATAGGGAAGGGGTGATGGGACAACTAGAGTTGACCGATGCCGAGGTAGCCCTTAGACAAAGTGAGTTCAACTATGCGGGAGCGGTATACGATTTTTTAGTGGCACAAGCTAACTTAGATTTGGCCGTGGGAAAGGTTCCCATGGTCGATTCGACTTCTCAGAGTGAATTACTAAAGTGATCGAGCGAACGATAGTTATTAATAGATTCTCAAGGGATTTTTACTTTAAAGTGGCTGCATTGCTCTGGATCACCATTTCCGGTTGTGGCGGTGGTGCAGAAGCAGAGCCTTCCATCAATGTCTTGGACCAGGGTGTTTTGATCCAAGGATCGCCTCGTCTATTCAACGTTGAGATTCTGAGGTTGGAATGGCAATCTTTCGCAGAAATAATCAATCTTACCGGTGTTGCTGTCGCTGATCAGGATGTCACAATCTCAGCTCAGGAATCAGGGGTGATTCGGAACATCAGTTCGGAAAAGGGAAGTTCTGTGCGGATGGGTCAAGAGTTGTTCAAGATAGACGACCAAATCTTGAGGAGTCAGGTGTCGGAAGCCAGAGCTGCAGCTAATTTGGCAGCGGAGACTTGGGTGAGACGCAAAAAGCTTTTTGAGGATGACGAAGTAGGATCAGAGCTAGCCTACTTGCAAGCGAGGTATGCCTCTGAGCAAGCTGATGCACGTTTGGATATCCTTCTGATTCGCCTTGGGAATACTGTAATACGTGCACCTATAGATGGCGTTCTAGAAGATAGAATGGTAGAGGTAGGTACCATGGTGAATGTAGGGAGCGATGTGGGCCGTCTAGTTTCCCTTAATCCGATGAAAGTGGTGGCGGGTGTTCCTGAAAGGTATGCACTGGATGTTTCACTGGGCGCCAAAGCGACGGCTTTTTTTGACGTACTGGGGATGAACTCTGAAGGGACGATAAGCTATGTAGGTGCAACCGTAGAACCAAGTAGCCGAACCTTTAGGGTAGAACTGGAAATGGATAATCCCGATGCTATGATCAAGTCTGAGATGCTTGCCAATGTTAGTGTGGTTCGCAAAAATTTTATGGATGTCATTGTCATTCCTCAAGAAGCTTTGGTCAGGACTGAAAGTGGGTTTGTTGTATATCTAGTGGACGATGTAGGCAGCGATTCTCGTGCCATGTCTCGGGCTGTGGAGGTAGGGCCAAGTCAACAGAACAGAGTATTAATCGAAAGTGGTTTGAGTGCAGGCGATCAGCTCATAGTTATGGGCCAGACCCTGGTTGCAAATGGGGATATAGTCAATATCGTCGGGAATGAATAAGATGCGTCACATATGACCATTATTGACAGTTCTGGGGATGACACTGGCCCCAAACAGTTGGGAGTTTTTCAAGCTGATAAATCTTCTGGAGAATATAAAGAATTCCCTCCCACCAGCTGGGCTATTGATCATGGGACAAGCATAGGCGTCCTACTTTTCTTCATAACTGTTTTAGGTTTTTTTTCCTACAGAGTGATACCGAGGGAATCTTTCCCAGAGGTCGAGATTCCCATTCTAGCTATCAACACGGTTTATCCTGGAGTGTCTCCGGCGGATATTGAGAGTCTGTTGACCCGTCCTCTTGAAGAAGAGTTGTCGACAATTTCGGATATAAAGGATTTGACGTCGACTTCAGTCGAGGGTTTTTCCAGCATAGTTGCTGAGTTCGAGGCTTCTGTGAATTTAGATGAAGCACTCCAAAAAATTCGAGAAAAAGTGGACCTAGCCAAAGCCGAATTGCCTGCCGAAGCAGAAGATCCTTCCATAGTGGAGTTCAGCTTTTCCGAGATTCCGATCATGCAGGTTAATCTTGCGGGGCAATACGATTTAGTTCGTCTCAAGAAAGTTGGTGAGGCCATTCAAGAAAGAATTGAACAGATACCCTCTGTTTTGAGGGTTGGGATTCGTGGTGGATTAGATAGAGAAGTTCAGGTAGATGTACAACGAGATCGGCTACAGTTTTACGGACTCTCTATAAACGATGTAATAGAGGCGATTCGTAACGAAAACGTGAATATACCAGGAGGCTCAATCGATGTAGGATCATTTACCTACTTAGTGAGAGTGGATGGCTCAATCGATGATCCGACCACAATCAATGATCTAGTGGTTGAAGCGGAATCCGGTCGTCCAGTTTATGTTCGCGATGTGGCACGGGTAGAGTTCGGATTTCAAGATAGGACAAGCTTTGCTCGTCTAGATGGTTCTCCAGTCGTCACATTAGATGTGATAAAACGTTCCGGCTATAGCATCATCGAGACATCGGACATGGTGAAGGCTGCGGTTCTCGATATGGAGACGGTTTTGCCTCCGACGACCGTTGTCAAGGTTACATCTGATCAGTCTAAGACTGTTGCCGATATGGTGAGCAATCTGGAGAATAATATTATCTCCGGGCTCATACTTATAATTATCATCCTCTTGTTCTTTTTAGGCGTCGGCAACTCACTTTTTGTGGCGATTTCAATACCCTTATCCATGCTGCTTACTTTCATAGTATTAAATACCTTAGAGATCACTCTCAACATGGTTGTCTTGTTTTCATTGATTTTGGCGTTAGGAATGCTAGTTGATAATGCGATTGTGGTTGTGGAAAATATATACCGTTACGTAGAAGAAGGCTGGGATAAGCGTGAGGCAGCCAAGAAAGCGACTGGAGAAGTAGCAGGGCCGGTGATAGCGGCTACGCTAACTACATTGGCTGTATTTGCACCCCTCATGTTCTGGCCTGGAGAGGTCGGGAAATTCATGGGCTTCATGCCTATCACATTGATAATTGCTCTCTCGAGTTCTCTATTCGTTGCCTTGGTGATAGTTCCCACCCTTTGTGCTACATTTCTTCGTTTGGATCACGAGCCTCCGCCGAGATTGACTCCGTTAGTAAGACGAACTCTTGTTGCCATTTTAGTATCCATTTTCACTGCTATAGCGATGATTAATTTTGTGACAGCGGTGGTCGCATTGACGCTGATTTTACTGGTTTTTGCGGTTTATCGGTTCTTTGTCAGAAGTATTTCCAGGAAATTTCAGGACGCATGGGTACCGAAAGTTATTGCAGTGTATAGTAGGCAACTTGAATCCGCTCTCAACCACAGAAAATCGGTAGTGACTGGGTCCATTTTGGGACTAATATTTACCTTATTCCTATTTAATCGGATCAACTCTGGTGTAGAGTTTTTCCCAGAAGATATGCCTCCAGAAGACATCATGGTGGATATTCAGCTTCCAGTGGGAAGTCGAGCAGAAGCGACGGATGTGGTGGCCAGACTGATGGAAACTGCGATTGCCAGAACCAGAGGCATGGTTGATGTATCTTCTGTAGTCGCTACTGTGGGAGGATCGGGATCTGGTGGTAGTAATCCCATGAGTGGTGGTGCTTCTGGGCCAAATTCTGGTCGGGTAACGATAAGCATGGTTGACTTCGCTTCGCGCCACTTTGATGCCAGAAATTTTCTGGCTGATATGCAGACTTCCTTAGGAACTGATGTGGCTGGAGCTGAAATCACTGTGGAACAAACCGCTCAAGGCCCTGCACAAGGATTGCCGATTAATATTGAGGTGACTGGTGAAGACCCCCAAATATTAAAAGAACTTTCCGACAAAATATTGAGCATTTTGCAAAACAATTCTGTTTACGGAAAATTGGTTGGTTTGGAAAGTGATTTGGATCAAGCTCGCCCAGAGCTTTCCGTCTATGTGGATAGAGAAAAAGCGGCCCTGTATGGTATATCAAGTAGAGAAGTGGGTCTCGCTATTCGAAGCGCTATTCAAGGTGTCGAAGCAGCAAAATATCGGACCGGCAGTGATGAATACGATATTGTCGTCAGACTTGGTCAGGAATACAGAGATGAACTTGAGAGTCTCAGAGAATTGACGATCGTGAGTGAAGGCAAACAAATACCACTCTTATCTGTGGCAAATTGGGAAGTAGACGAGGGGTTGGGTAGTATCCGTCGCAAGAATCAAGTTCGGATGGCTACGATTAGTGCGGACACCAGGGCTGGCCTAAATAGCAATGCTGTTTTGACGGAAGTAATAAGTGTGCTAACTGATTTTTCTGAAGATGTTATCCCCGTGGGCTATCAGCTTCGTTATACTGGACAGGCAGAAGACCAGAAAGAAGCTATGGATTTCCTTGTTGTAGCTTTTCTTTTGGGTTTAGGATTGATAGCCTTAATTCTAGTCACTCAATTTAATTCGGTTATTAAACCGGTGATAATCCTTGCCTCTGTATTGCTGTCCACGGCTGGAGTTTTCTGGGGACTTATAATTTTCCGTATGCCATTTGTCATTATAATGACTGGAGTGGGCCTTATTTCTTTAGCGGGGATAGTGGTAAACAATGCCATTGTGCTGATTGATTATATTGATGTTCTTCGGTCTAGAGACGGTTTAGGGATACGTGAGGCACTTTTACGGGGTGGTCAAGTTCGTTTCCGTCCGGTTATTCTCACTGCTGTAACTACTGCCTTAGGATTAGTGCCCCTGGCAATTGGATTAAATTTTGACTTTCTCGGTCTGTTCACCAAATTAAATCCAGATTTGTATTGGGGTGGTATGCAAGCGGCTTGGTGGGGTCCTATGGCAATTGCTGTAATAGTTGGAATTTTATTTGCAACATTCTTGACCTTGATTCTTGTGCCGGTCCTCTACTATATGCTCGACAACACGGTGAGATTGATTCGGAGGAAATTTACTATTTCCAAACAGGCTCTGTGATTAGGCTGATTAAGGAAGAATGGGCGAGATTAAAGATCAGAAAACAGTGGAATTGAGCGATACTAGCCCCGTTTGGGCTAAAGTGTTGGATCATACAAGGTGTATAGGTTGTCACGCATGTACTACTGTATGTAAGTCTGAAAATAAGGTCCCTCTTTCAGTTACAAGAACCTATGTCAAGTATGTAGACGTCGGTCACTATCCTCAGACGCGAAGGTCTTTTCAGGTTACCAGATGTAACCAATGCTCTAGTGCACCCTGTGTCCCGGCATGTCCGACCTCTGCGATGTACGCTCGCCATGATGGGATCATTGATTTTGACAAATCTTCTTGTATCGGCTGTAAAGCGTGTATAGCAGCATGTCCCTACGATGCAATTTTTATAAATCCAGAAGACAAGTCGGCGGAAAAATGTAATTTTTGTGCCCATCGGATTGATATTGGTCTTGAACCGGCGTGTGTAGTCGTGTGCCCGACCCAAGCAATATTGGTCGGCGATATGACTGATCCCTTGTCAAAGGTCAATCAAATTATATCAAGACAATCTGTCGCGGTTAGAAAGCCAGAGAAGGGGACGCATCCTAAAGTACATTACAAAGGGGCCAGTAGTGCGACTCTTGATCCTTTGGCTGCAAAACGTCCAGAAGGTGGCCTATTTATGTGGAGCGAACAGGGGAGTGATCCTCATAAGGTCACATCAGGGCATCCTGGACCGAATAGCTCCGCTGCGGCTGTTCTATCTTACGATGTACCTCATAACGTTCCTTGGGATTGGAGGGTCGGTCTGTATACTTGGACTAAATCTATTGCGGCGGGTGCATATATAGTGCCAGTAGTATTGATGCTATTAGGGTTCATGTCTGAGAATAGCCCTACATGGAATATAGGGACTCCCCTTTTGGGATCCTCCTTGTTAGCTGTTACTGGCGGTCTTCTTATTTGGGATTTGGAGCACCCAGAAAGGTTCTACATGATTTTCACCAGGCCACAGTGGGGTAGCTGGTTAGTGCGAGGGGGAGTTGTAATAGGAGCTTATGGCATCGTTCTTGGGATCCATGGATTTTTGTCTTGGTCGGGGGACCAGGTTCTAATGCAAAAACTTGCCTGGTTAGGACTTCCTTTGGCAGTAATGACTGCCGTGTATACAGCCTATCTCTTTGCCCAGGCAAAGGCTAGAGATTTATGGCAAAACCCTTTTTTACCAGTCCATCTTTTTGTTCAGTCTGTTCTAGCCGGTGCAGGAGCTTTAGCTCTAGTGGCCGTTTTGCTTGATATCGAGTCACTGGAAATTTTGACTTCGAGTTTTTGGGTTGCTTCGGTAATACATCTTTTCATGACCTTTGGGGAGCTTGCTTTACCCCATGCATCTGCTCACGGACGGTTGGCGGTGGATGAGATGCTCAGAGGACAATTAAAGAATTGGTTCTGGCTGAGCATGTTTATGTCTTTGCTAGGTTTATTGGTTCCGTGGGTTGGTGGATTAGCTTTGATTTTTGGTTTACTAGGTCTGGCAATCTATGAGCATGTTTATGTACAAGCTGGACAAATCGTGCCTTTAGCATAGAAAAATGATTCGAAGGGATACTTTATTGTGAGCGAATTAGGTCGTATAAGCAGTCGTGTTTCAGCTGCCCGCAAGGATGTTGAGGCAAGAGGGGAAACTTTCTATCCTGGACCGAGCAGAGTGCATTTATCTGCATTTCCACCCAAGGAGCGATGGGATGATTGGGTAGAACTCGAATCGACTGAATGGCCTAAAAAAGTAGAGCGACGTTATATGCTGGTGCCCACCACTTGCTTTAATTGCGAATCGGCTTGCGGGCTACTCGCTTATGTAGACCGTGACACTCTGGAGGTAAGGAAATTTGAAGGAAATCCTGAACATCCAGGATCAAGGGGTAGGAATTGTGGCAAAGGACCAGCTACCCTGAACCAGATCCAGGATCCAGAGAGAATTTTGCATCCATTGAAACGAATAGGTAAACGGGGTGAAGGAAAATGGGAGCGGGTTAGTTGGGATGAAGCTCTCGACGAACTTGCTGGACGGCTCCGAAAAGCACTGACAGAGGATCGAAAGAATGAGATAATGTATCATGTGGGCCGCCCAGGCGAGGACGGATTCGCTAATAGAATCTTGGCTGCTTGGGGCGTGGATGGACACAATTCACACACCAATATTTGTTCGTCTAGTGCCAGACTTGGCTTTCAGTTATGGGTAGGGTCCGATAGGCCAAGTCCGGATTTCGGCAATGCAGAAGTGATATTTTTGATCTCGAGCCATCTTGAAACAGGACATTATTTTAACCCACATGCACAGCGAATTATCGAAGCCCGCAAGCGTGGAGCTAGAGTGATAGTTTTTGATACTCGTTTGTCTAACACTGCGACTCACGCAGACCATTATATTTCGCCATACCCTGGTTCAGAAGCGGCGATTAATTTGGCGATTGCGAACCACCTTATTCAGAACGATTTGTACGATAGTGAGTTTGTACGTTCATGGTGGAATTGGGAAGAATATATGCACTCCTGTCACCCTGAAGAGGCATGTACATTTGACGGATTTGAAAGAATCCTTAAAGATCTTTATTCAGAGTTCACTTTCGAGTATGCTGGTTCAGAAGCAGGAGTTCATCCGGAAGAGTTAAAGTCAGTAGCGGAAACGGTTGCAAGGGCCGGGAATAAACTTTCCGCCCATAATTGGAGGAGTGCTGCTTCAGGTAATTTGGGTGGGTGGCAGGTTGCCAGAAGCATGTATTTGCTCTGTGCACTGACGGGGTCCGTAGCTACAAAAGGTGGTACTCATCTGGCGGCCTGGAATAGATTTTCTCCGAAGCCCATATATACTCCAGAAGGTCCAGACCAATGGAACGAGCTGTTATGGCCTAGAGAGTATCCTCTTTCTCACCACGAAATGTCTATATTACTGCCTCATTTCCTTCTGGAAGGAAGGGGTAAGTTGGATACATATTTTACTCGAGTATATAATCCTGTCTGGACTAATCCAGATGGATTTTCGTGGATAGAAGCTCTCACCAATGAAAGCCTTGTGGGAATGCACGTTGCTCTAACTCCCACTTGGAATGAAACTGCTCAATATGCCGATTATGTGCTCCCCATGGGTTTGGGATCGGAACGTCATGACGTTCATTCCTATGAGCAGTATGACGGACAGTGGATTGGTTTTAGACAGCCTGTGTTAAGGGTAGCCCGCACAAGGATGAACGAGGATTTAACTGATACCAGGGAAGCGAATCCTGGGGAAGTTTGGGAAGAAAATGAATTCTGGATGGAATTGTCTTGGAGGATAGATCCGGAAGGAGAACTCGGTATCCGGAGGTACTTTGAGTCCAAAGAAAATCCTGGAACCAAACTTTCTGTAGATGAATATTATGGTTGGATGTTTGATAACTCGGTCCCAGGGCTTCCAGAAGCAGCTGCAGAGGAAGATCTGACACCGTTAGAGTACATGCGAAGATACGGTGCTTTTGAAATTAGAGATAAAGTAGGTGCACTGTATGCAGAGACTGTCTCTTCTGAAGAGCTTACGGATGTAGAAATCGACGACTACGGCAGAGTCTATACCAGTGCACCTAAAATGAATCAACCGCACACCGTTACCGCTCCTAAGGCTCCGCGACGTGAGGGTTTAAGGTGTACGGGTTTGCTAATTGGTGATGAAGTGAAAAGAGGTTTTCCTACTCCCTCAGGAAAACTAGAGTTTTTTTCCAACACTATGGTCAATTGGGGATGGCCAGAGCTAGCTATGCCGGGCTATATCAAAAGTCATATACATAGAGAAAAATTGGCTGACGGGCAGCTTGTGTTACTGCCAACTTTTCGAGTGCCAGTCCAAATCCATACACGGAGCGGGAATTCAAAATGGCTGGATGAAATCGCTCACACAAACCCGTTATGGATAAATTCAGTGGACGCCGACCCATTGGGCATAAGAACTGGAGATCTATTAAGAGTTGAGACAGATTTAGGATATTTTGTACTCAAGGCCTGGGTTACGGAATCCATTAAGCCTGGAGTAGTAGCTTGTAGTCACCATATGGGTCGGTGGAGAGTACAGCCCGAAAGTCAGCGTCAAGTAACGGCCGCCGTCAATCTTGATCGAGAAGGGAATAAATGGAATATGAGGCGGATTTCGGATAGCGTTGCTTATGAGTCTAGTGATCCTGACACACAACGTATTTGGTGGTCTGACTTAGGGGTTAACCAGAATTTGACTTTTCCAGTACATCCCGATCCCATTTCTGGCATGCACTGTTGGCACCAAGCAGTTCGCATTACAAATTCTCATTCTGAGGATCGACCAGGAGATATATTTGTGGATACAGAAAAGTCATCTAGGGTTTTTAGAGAGTGGCTAGCACTCACTCGGCCTGTAGACAAGGTTAGTCCAGATGGTACTAGAAGACCGAGTTGGTTCGATCGACCAGGCAGGCCTTCTGATTCCGCTTACCAGCTGTGACAGGAAAATCCGAAAAAGTGTTGAATATTTTCTGGGAATTACGGTTTCGTGGTTGAACTGATCCGGGCACTGGGAGTATTCTGCGAACCTCCTGTGGATGAACATTCAAGACTTGCCGACATTCTTGGATTTTCTGAATCTCCATGTTGTGATGTCTACCAGGAGATTTTTTGCCGTGATTTACCTCCATACGCTTCTGTTTATCTAAGCAATGAAGGTGTTGTGGGAGGTGAGGCTCTAGAGCGTATTTCTGGATTTTGGAAAGCTCTTCGAAGAGAAGTTCCTCATGAACCAGACCATCTGAGTAGGCTACTTGGGTTAGCAGCCTTCCTCGAAGAAAATCAGAGTTTTGTAGGAGAGCCTGCTCGGGCCCTCTTAATTGAGCGATCTCGGGCAGCTCTGTTTTGGGAGCACCTGTTACCGTGGGTGCCAATGTATCTGGACAGAGTAGAAACCATTGGTAAGGGCACAGTGTATGGTGACTGGGCGAAGCTTTTATCTGAAACATTGGTATGTAAATTTGAGTGCTTGGGTCCCTTAGAAGACCTTCCGAGGCATCTGGTTGCTTCTTCGGGATTGCCTGATCCGCGTCGCAGGGGCGCGGCACAATTTTTTTCCAGTTTGTTTGCTCCTGTTCAATCGGGATTCATATTACTCACCGAAGATCTGAATAACTTGGCCGATGAGATTGGAATTCTTCCAAAGGATCACGACCGTCAGGCAATTCTTAAGGACTTGCTAAGAGTGGCACCTCAAGAAACATTGGGAGGATTGGCTAAAATGGCTTTCGAGAGATCCTGTTGTATATCGGAGAGATGGAGTTCGCTGGGAGAACTTTGTTTTCACTGGGAAAGGCGTGCCAAGGAATCGGGGGAGTTACTCCAACAGTTGTCTTGGGACCTGGAAGAGGAAGCGTAAAGAGTGTTATGAATAGCCTGAAAGATATACTCTCTGGTGTTAGTGTGGCGCTAGTTCTTATTCCCGGCTCAATGGCCTATGCCGATCTGGCTGGCCTACCTCCAGAGTACGGGTGGATATCTGCTATTGTAGCCCCAATAGCAGCTTCATTTTTCACTTCTTCACCAATCCTACAGACTGGACCTACAGCGTTAGCCGCTCTCCTCACTTTTAGCACAATAGCCCCTTTGGCAGAAGAAGGATCTCAGGAGTTTATACTTTTCGCTGCGCTGTTGGCTCTTTCCATTGGTATAGTAAGGATAATAATTGGTTTTTTCGGTGGAGGATGGATTTCTTATCTTCTATCCCGCCCGGTCCTAGACGGATTCACTTCTGCTGCCGGGGTCTTAATTGTTTCCTCGCAGTTACCAGTAGTATTGGGCGTGCAACGTGAAGGGGAAAGCGTCCTACGGGGTGCCATTACAAGCCTTGGATCCCTAGGAACCTGGGATGTGTCTACCATTATGGTTTCGAGTATGACGGTACTGATTGTCTTGGGGTTTCGGCGTGTACATGTACTGATACCGGGGATTTTGATGGCTACTGTTCTCGGGATAATGTATTCCCGAGTGTCGGGTTATACTGGGGCTACAATTGGGAAAATTGATGTTGGTATACCTCTTCCGAGTTTAGCTTTGCCGTGGACACAAATGCATTTATTGATCCTCCCAAGTATTGTGATAGCAGTAGTCAGCTTTGCGGAAGTCGCTGCAATCTCTAGCAAATATGCTAAAATGGAAAGAATGGCTTGGAACCCGGACCGTGAATTCATTAGTCAAGGAGCAGCGAATCTGGCGGCGGGACTGTTTGGTGGTTTTCCAGTAGGAGGGTCTTTTGTAAGAAGTAGTTTGAATTACTCATCTGGTGCTCGAAGTCGTTTGAGTGGTTTTGTAGCGGGATTAGTGGTTCTGCTGTGTGTGCCTTTTGCGGGTGTATTGACCGAGTTACCTAGGGCTGTCCTTGGTGCTATTGTGATCACCGCAGCTGTTCCCCTAATACAGTTTCGTTTCCTAACATATCTTTGGATAGTAGCTCCTTTGCAAGCGGGTGTTTCCTGGACGACTTTCGTTCTCACACTGGTGTTATCTCCCCACGTAGAACAAGCTGTGTTGTTGGGAACTCTTGCAGCTGTAAGTGTGCACATTTGGCGGGAGCTTAGCCCTTCCTGTGAATCTTGGGCGGAAGGGGATTCCATCCATGTCCGTCTAAGTGGAGTACTGTGGTTTGGGTCTGCGGCATTCATACAGGAAGCAATTAATGAAACTTTACCTTTAAATCCCCGTGCAAGAAGATTCATAATTGATCTCACTGGAGTGGGTAGAGTCGATTTCACGGGGGCATTAGCACTGAAAGAATTTAGAGATGAAGCTGCTGAAAGTGGAATACAGGTTGAATTGGTGGGAATTCCTGACCATGCTGGAAAAATCCTAGGACGGGTCAGTTGATGACGAAATGGAGGTGTGGTCAAATGTCTACAATTCGATGGACTATCAAAGGAATGATGGCAGGTGGTGGAGTATTTTTGACGATTGGAATCGTTAAATCCGTCTATTCTGGAGGACCTT
>Ga0310345_10003053_pt1 | contig 16254 bp, 17 predicted proteins | sample HC15DNA20500_MG_FD_204667 | JGI IMG/M metagenome (GOLD analysis project Ga0310345, IMG submission 204667) | Marine microbial communities from station ALOHA, North Pacific Subtropical Gyre - HC15-DNA-20-500_MG | ecosystem: Environmental > Aquatic > Marine > Oceanic | place: Pacific Ocean: North... | reverse complement strand
GGACACCGTGTTTGCCCGTGATGAAGCCCGTCGCGGCCTTACCCGTGATCCCGAACCGCTCGAACACAAGGCCGTGCGGGACAATGCGCCGGGCTATGTCGAGCTATGGCAGTCTCTCACGCCACAAACGGTCGAGGAGCCGGACGACTGGACCCAGGCCGTTGACCACACCTCTGCTCCTGCCGCACGCCTGGCCGAACTCATGGCGGATCGCATCTGCCAGTGGCTGAAGGATGGCGAGGTTCTCGAAGGAAAGAAGCGCCGTCTCAAGCCGGGCGATATCCTCGTTCTCGTGCGCAAGCGTGACCGGTTTGTGCATGCGCTCTCGCGCAGCCTAAAGGAGCGCAATGTCTCCGTTGCCGGTGCCGACCGTTTGCGCCTGACAGCCCATATCGCCGTGCAGGACCTGCTGGCGCTGGGCAAGTTCCTTCTCCAGCCGCATGATGATCTTTCCCTGGCAGCGGTTCTCAAAAGCCCGATCTTCAGTCTGGGCGATGATGATCTTTTTCGCATCGGGTGGAAACGCGGCAAGTCCAATTCGCTGTATCAGGCGCTCCATCGGCGCGCGCAGCAGGAGCCGTGGCTGGCCAGTGTGGTGGAGACGCTTGACCGTTGGCAGAACAAGGCAGGCTTCAGCCCCGTCTTTGAGCTCTATAGCGAAATCCTCACCGGCACGGATCGTCTGCCGGGAATGCGTCAGCGCTTCGTCGCACGACTTGGCCATGAGGCCAATGACATACTCGACGAGTTTCTGTCCTACTGTCTGGCAAGTGAGCGCAGCGGTGTTGTGGGCCTTGAGGCCCTTCTGGCGGTCCTTGGCGGAGCAGCGCCGGAGATCAAGCGTGAGATGGATCAGGCCCGCGACGAAGTGCGCATAATGACCGTTCATGCGGCAAAGGGTCTGGAAGCACCGGTCGTTTTCCTCGTGGACCCCGGCAGCAAGGCTTTCACCCACAGCCACAGACCGGAGCTGATGCCGTTCATGCTCAGGCAGCGCCCCTACGAAGAGCCTCTTCCCGCTTATCTGTGGCGCGGTGATTCAAGCCTGGCAAACAGCCTCTCCCGTTCCATTGATGCGGAACTCGCCGGCAAGGCCGAAGAAGAGTATCGGCGTTTGCTCTATGTCGGCATGACGCGTGCCGAAGACCGCCTCATCGTCTGCGGTTATCGGGGAAAGCAGGCTTCGAGCGAACCGACATGGCACGACATGGTGAGGGATGCCTTCGCGGCATCGCAAGACGTGGAAACGCGTGACGAACCGACCGATTGCGCACCTGTGCTGCGCTACCGCGTCACGCCCACACCGCCCTTTGAGGTGGAGCAGGAAGAGCGGAAGGACGCAGCATCATTTGAATTGCCGGCGCATTTCAGCGATGCATTGGAGCGTCCTGCCGAACTGCCGCGGCCCTTGAGCCCGTCCGGCGCATTCGCGCTGATCGAACCGGATGCGAATTCCGCGCCGCCGCAGGCATCTCCCGTGCTGGGGCCGGAGCAGAAGCCGAACAGGGCCATGGAGCGGGGTACTGCCATGCACCGCCTGTTGCAGCTTTTGCCGGACATGCCTGAAGAACAACGCGCTGCTGCTGCACAGCGTCATATCGCCCGCACCGGCGCATCCTGGAGTGAGGCAGAGCGCAAGGCTGCCGTGGAGTCGGTTCTGGGTATTCTGGAAGACGAGACCTTCAAGCCTCTTTTCTCGGCCGCATCGCGCGCGGAAGTCTCCCTTATGGGCGAGATCAGACTTGCAGGCAGACAGCGCGCAGTCGCCGGCAAGATCGACCGGCTGGTGGTTCAGGACAAGAAGGTTCTGATCGTGGACTACAAGACCAACCGCCCACCCCCGCGCGACATCGGTGAAGTGCCCAAGGCCTATATCGCGCAGATGGCGCTCTATGCCCGTCTCCTGCAGCCGCTCTATCCCGACCACGAGATTTGTGCAGCGCTCCTGTTCACCGAAGCGCCGCGGCTGATCGAAGTCAGTGCGGAAGCGATGGAGGAAGCCCTTGCGGGACTCACGTGAGCGTGAAAAATATGGACTTGAACAGGTGGGGCGGATGCCCCACATGCGCTTCCAGCTTAATTGATGACGACAAGGAGAGGCTCATGGCCACCGTCACCGTTGACAAGAACAACTTCCAGTCCGACGTGCTGCAGGCAAATGAGCCGGTAGTGGTGGATTTCTGGGCCGAGTGGTGCGGTCCGTGCAAGATGATCTCCCCGGCACTCGAAGAGATCTCCAACGAGCTCGACGGCAAGGTGAAGATCGCCAAGCTGAACATCGACGAGAACCCGGAGCTTGCCGCGCAATATGGCGTTCGTTCCATCCCTACCCTTCTGATGTTCAAGAACGGCGAAGTCGCCGACATGAAGGTTGGTGCTGCTCCGAAGACCGCACTCTCAGCATGGGTCAGCGGCGCAGTCGCCTGATCAGCGCGCCAGTTTTTCGAGAGGAGCCCGGCCTTGTCGCCGGGCTTTTTTCATTCCGGTGGCGTTCCGTTCGCTGCCAGAATCTCGCCCATCAGATAGAGAGAGCCGCAGATCAGGATGCGCGGCGCTTCGCCGTCGCCACCTGTTTCGCGTAACAGCTTGAGCGCATTTTCGACAGTTGCCACGGGCTCTGCCGAAAGACCCGCCTCGGAAGCGCGCACTGCCAGCTCATCTGCAGGCACACCTGCATCGCTGTTCTTCACCGGCACCGTATAGACATGGCGAGCAATGCTGGCGAATGATTGGAAATAGCCGGTCTGATCCTTGGTGTTCAGCATTCCGGCGATCAGGAAGAGCGGCATGGAGCGTCGTTCTTCTTCGCCGGCCAGCGCTTCGGCAATGACCGAACCCGCACCCGGATTGTGCCCTCCATCTATCCATATTTCCGCATCTGCCGGTGCCATATCGACAAGCCTTCCGCCATTCAGGCGCTGCAGTCGGCCGGGCCAGCTGACGGTTCCCATCGCTTTTTCCGCCTGTTCGGCGGTCACGTTGAAACCAGCGGCCTTCACGGCGGCAATGGCAGCGGCAGCATTGGCCAGTTGGTGGCGGCCGGGCAGGCGAGGCAGTGGAAGGTCGAACAGACCCTCCTCATCCTGATAGACCATTCGCCCGTTTTCCTCGATAGCGAGGAAATCCTGCGCATAGACGCGCATGGGCGAACGAAGACGCTCGGCAGTAGCTACAAGCACGTCCCGCGCTGCATCCCATTCCTGCTGGCCGATGACAACGGGACGACCCGACTTGATGATGCCAGCCTTTTCTGCCGCAATCAGCTCCACCCGGTCGCCCAGATAGGCCTCGTGATCCAGTGAAACGGGCATGATGAGGCTGACAGCCGGGTGATGGATGACATTTGTCGCGTCAAACCGCCCGCCAAGCCCCACCTCTACGATGGCCGCATCGGCGGGGTGCTCGGAAAAGAGCACGAACATGACCGCCGTCAGGATCTCGAAAACGGTGATGCTTTCACCGTCATTTGCCGCGGCGACACGCTCCACCGCATCAGCCAGCACATCGTCTGCGACCAGTCTGCCTCCGCGATCCGCACCGAGCCGGTAGCGCTCATGCCAGTTTACAAGATGGGGCGAGGTATGGACATGTACGGTTTTGCCGCCAGCTTCAAGAAGCGCCCGCGCGAAGGCGGAGGCAGAGCCCTTGCCATTGGTGCCGGCAATATGGATTACCGGCGGCATGCGGTCCTGCGGATTGCCCAATCGCTCCAGAAGGCGGCTGATGCGCTCCAGTGAAAGGTCGAAACCCTTCGGATGAAGTTTCATCAACTCTTCGATCGCCGCCGCCGCACGGCTCATGGGCAAGCCTCCGATGCCCCAGGGTCAATATCGCGGGTCAAGCGCTGGGACGATTTTCGTTTTTGGTCTTCTCGGCTGGCACCGCTTCGGCTTCCACCTTCACTGCTTCAGAGCTTTCCGAGGCTGGAGGCAGAAGCTCCACCTTCTCTTCGACCTTCAGCAGGATCTTGACGAGGCGGGCAACCGTATCCTTCATCTCAAGGCGAGAAACGACCATGTCGACCATGCCGTGTTCCTTGAGATATTCGGCGCGTTGGAAGCCTTCCGGCAGCTTCTCGCGGATGGTCTGCTCGATCACGCGCGGTCCGGCAAAGCCGATCAGGGCGCCCGGCTCGGCGATGTGGATGTCGCCAAGCATGGCGTAAGAAGCCGTCACGCCGCCCGTCGTGGGATTGGTCAGGACGACAATGTAAGGCAGACCCGCTTCCTTCAGGCGATCAAGCGCGACCGTGGTGCGCGGAAGCTGCATGAGCGAGAGGATGCCTTCCTGCATGCGCGCGCCACCGGATGCTGCAAACAGAACCAGTGGAAGCTTTCGTTCGGCTGCGGTTTCGAACGCCTTTACGATAGCCTCGCCAGCTGCCATGCCGAGCGAGCCGCCCATGAAGGAAAAGTCCTGCACGGTGGCGACGATTTTCTGGCCATGGATGGTGCCGACCGCATTGAGGATTGCATCCTCCATATTCGTCTTGGCTTTCGCGTCGCGCAGACGGTCGGTGTAGCGGCGCTCGTCACGGAATTTCAGCGGATCGACGGTTACCTTGGGATTGTCCAGCGTCTCGTATTTGCCTTCATCGAAAAAGAAGCGCAGACGCTCCTTGGCCGAGATGCGCATATGGTGACCGGAAGCGGGGATGACCCACTGATTTTCCTCAAGGTCCTTGTGAAAGACCATCTCGCCGGTCTCTGGACACTTGATCCAGAGGTTCTCCGGCATGTCGCGCCGGCCCAGCATGGAGTTGATTTTCGGCCGCACATAGCTCGTGATCCAGTTCATGGCCGTCGCCTTCCTTCACAGACACACAGGAAGCACAAGGCTCCCCAGAAAACCGTTCTAACTTTTACTCGGCTGCCGTCAGCCGGGCTTCTCGCACACCATCTGCCAGACCTCGCACCAGGGTTGCAACCGCTTCTGCGGGATCGGCAGTGGTCTTTCCATCCGGTCCGATGACATTTGCAACTGCATTGACGATGGCAGTGCCCACCACGACGCCATCCGCTTCCGCACCAATGGCGCGCGCCTGGGCGGCTGTCTTTACGCCGAAACCGACGCAAACTGGAAGAGGTGTATGCGCCTTGATGCGGCTCACCGCCCCGCCAACCTTCTGCACATTGGTCAGTGCCGAGCCCGTTATGCCGGTCATCGAGACGTAGTAGACGAAGCCGGAGGTGTTCTCGAGCACCTTCGGCAAACGCTTGTCGTCCGTGGTCGGTGTCGCCAGACGGATGAAGTTGAGGCCAGCCTTGAGTGCCGGGATGCACAACTCCTCATCCATCTCCGGCGGAAGATCGACAATGATCAATCCGTCAATGCCAGCCGCCTTCGCATCGGTGAGGAACTTGTCCACGCCATAGATATAGATGGGATTGTAGTAGCCCATCATGACGATCGGCGTCTCGTCATCTTCTTCGCGGAAGGTGCGGGCCATCTCCAGCGTCCGCTTCAGCGTCTGACCGTTCTTCAGCGCGCGCAGGCCTGCCGCCTGGATAGCCGGACCATCGGCCATCGGATCGGAGAACGGCATGCCAAGCTCGATGATGTCGCTGCCAGCCTTCGGCAGTGCCTTCATGACCGACAAGGATGTCTCATAGTCGGGGTCGCCACCCATGAAATAGGTCACAAGGGCAGGGCGGTTTTCCGCCTTCAGCTTCGCCATGCGGCGGTCGATACGCGTCTCGCTCATGCCGGGTCTTTCGTCTCGTCGCGGAGCCAGTCCGCATAGTCGCTGTCGATTTCTGTGATGGGCGTGGCCACGATGGCGGGCACATCATAGGTGTGGTGCTCGCGAACAAGCTTGCGCACCGCATCGAAATGCTCCGCCCGCGTCTTTAGCAGAAGCGGCACTTCTTCCTCGCTCTCGATCGCGCCCTTCCAGTGATAGATGCTGGAAACCGTGCCGAAGATATTCGCACAGGCAACGAGCCGCTCCGAAAGCGTCGCCTTGGCAATCTTGCCGGCCACATCCCGGTCCGGACAGGTTACCCAGATGTCTATGAAGCCAGTCATCAGCTCACATCCATGCCAAGATGTTTGGAGACGGAAAAGATGTCCTTGTCGCCGCGGCCGCAGAGATTCATGACGATGATCTGGTCCTTGCCCATCTTCGGCGCCCGCTTGATGACCTCGGCCAGCGCGTGGCTGGGTTCAAGCGCGGGAATGATGCCTTCAAGGCGGGTCAGAAGCTGGAAGGCTTCCAATGCCTCGTCATCGCGGATCGGCACATATTCGACGCGGCCCGTCTCGCGCAGCCAGGAGTGTTCGGGACCGATACCCGGATAGTCGAGACCGGCAGAGATGGAGTGGCCATCCTTGATCTGACCGTCCTCGTTCTGAAGCAGATAGGTGCGGTTGCCGTGAAGCACGCCGGGCCTGCCAGCCGTCAGCGAAGCGCAATGCTCTTCGCCTTCCAGACCCTTGCCGCCAGCTTCGACGCCGACAATCTGCACATCCTTGTCGTCAAGGAAGGGGTGGAAGAGCCCGATCGCGTTGGAGCCACCGCCCACTGCCGCCACCAGCATATCCGGCAGGCGGCCTTCGATCTCCTGAATCTGTTCCTTTGTCTCCTTGCCGATCACGGCCTGGAATTCGCGTACCAGTTCCGGATAGGGATGGGGGCCTGCAGCCGTGCCGATCAGGTAATAGGTATCCTCGACATTGGTCACCCAGTCGCGCAGCGCCTCGTTCATGGCGTCTTTCAGCGTGCCGTGACCGGAGGAAACCGGCTTCACTTCCGCGCCCAGCAGGCGCATGCGGAAGACATTCGGTGCCTGGCGCTCGACATCCGTGGCGCCCATATAGACAACGCATGGCAGGCCGAAACGGGCAGCAACCGTTGCCGATGCCACGCCATGCTGGCCAGCACCCGTTTCCGCAATGATGCGGGTCTTGCCCATGCGCTTGGCAAGCAGAATCTGGCCCAGGCAATTGTTGATCTTGTGGCTGCCCGTATGGTTCAGCTCGTCGCGCTTGAAGTAGATCTTTGCCCCACCAAGATGCTCCGTCAGGCGTTCGGCGAAATAAACGGGCGAGGGGCGGCCGGTATAGTGCTTGTTCAGATGCTCGAGCTCGGCCTTGAACTCGGGATCCTTCTTGGCCGCATCCCAATGCTCCTGCAGATCGAGGATGAGCGGCATCAGTGTCTCGGCGACAAAGCGTCCGCCAAAAATGCCGAACATGCCCTGCTCGTCGGGACCGGTACGAAATGAATTTGGCTGAGCCGGCTTGTTCATGCCCGCCTCCCTGAATGATTAGACCGCGGCGCGAACGGCGCGGAAGAATTCGCGTATCTTCTGCTGGCTCTTTACGCCGGGCGCGTCTTCCACGCCAGACGATATATCGAGACCAGCCGGTTTCGCCACGCTCAGCGCGTCGGCGATATTGCCCGCATTGAGGCCACCGGAAAGCATGTAGTCCACACTTTCGTCAAGGCGAGCCAGAAGTGTCCAGTCAAAGGCAACGCCATTACCGCCGGGAAGTTCAGACCCCTTCGGCGCCTTGGCATCAAAAAGGAAGCGATCGGCAACACCCTTGTAAGGCTCGATCTTCTCGAGATCATCCGCCTCACGAACGGCGAAGGCCTTCATCACCGGCAGATTGTAGCGATGTTTCACGGCTTTAACGCGCTCAGGCGTTTCCTGACCGTGAAGCTGCAGCATGTCAGGCTTTACGGCCGAGACGATTTCGTCGAGCGCGGCGTCATCGGCATCGACCGTCACCGCCACGACCTTGGCCTTTCCCGAAGCCGCATCGCGCAGCAAGCCGGCTTGCACCGGTTCGAGATGGCGCGGGCTTTTTTCGAAGAAGATGAAGCCGATATGACTGGCACCTTCATCCAGTGCCGTGGCAATGGCCTCGCGGCTCTTCAATCCGCATATCTTGATGTCGAGTGTCATGGGCACTGGAGTTCGCACGAAACGCTTATGGTGTGAATAGTGAATGGTAAAATAGTGGGAAGTGAGGCATCCCGCTTGTGCTGCCATCCGCGCCGCAGACGCGCCTACTCACTACTCACTCCGAAAACCGTATCGCCTGCAATGCCGTCCCGTTACGCTTCAGCCAGTCCTTGCAGCGCTTGGTATCCGGGCAAAGTTCCCCGCACAGCTTCCAGAAGCGTGGGCCGTGGTTCATCTCGCGCAAATGCGCCACTTCATGCGCGACGAGATAATCGATCACGGGACGCGGTGCCATCATGATGCGCCAGGAAAAGGACAAGACCCCGTCAGAGGTGCATGAGCCCCAACGGCTCGACGTGTCCTTGTAACGAACAGCCTTGGCCGGTCGGCCGACCACTTGTGTATGCTTGGCCACCAGCGGTTCGATCTCCTTGCGGGCTTCCCTTTTCAGGAAGTCGGCAATGCGGCGGGGCAGGTGGCGTTCATCGCCAAAGACGATCAAAAGCTTCTGACCCTCTTCTTCGTCCACGGACACGGTGCCCCGTTTCCCCGGCACATGGCGGATCAGATGCGGCACGCCCCTGATGGGTATCTTGACGCCGGAGCGAACCACGGGATGTTCTGGAAGTTTTTTCAGTCGCTCTTCCAGCCACCCGCGATGGCGTTCAACGAAATCATTCACCTGATGGGCGGTAATGCCCGGTGGAATGGTCACGCGCAGCTGTCCCCCGGCAATGATCCTGAGCGTCAGCCGCTTGGCGCGCGCATTTTCGACCACGCGCAGTGGCACGGATCGGCCGAGCACCTCGAGGTGCCGATCTTCTGGCGGGACAGGTTTTCGCGAAGGAGCGCGCTTCAGCATCCGGGGAATCATCTCGTGATGATAATGCAAGTCATTGCTGCGGGAACAGTTTGCTGCTCCGAAAAAAAGAACGGCGCCCCAAGGCGCCGTTCTCGATGTGCTTGAGCTGGTTGTCGCGAAATCAGTTCGCGTCACCGGCCTCGGTAACTGGGTTTCCGCGCCCGGCCTTGCGCTCGTTCATGAAGCGATCGAACTCTTCACGATCACGGGCACGACGAAGTTCGCGAACATATTCATCGAATTCGTCGCGCATGGCGTCGAGCTTGCGGCGTTCTTCCTCAAGGCGCTCCAGCTCGGCTGAGCGCCAGTCGTCGAAGGCGACATTGCCGGTCGACGCATAGGTCTGGGATGCGCGCTTGAAGTTGGAGAACAGGCCGTCGGTGGCGCGGTTTACATCGCTCTTGAATGCGTTCAGGCGGTCGCCCCACAGAATATAGGCAAGCATCGCAAGGCCAAGCGGCCAGAACAGCATGAAGCCGATCACCATCAGGGCAATCGTCGCCGGCGTCCACGCCGGACGGATAAGTGCAGAATTGGTCATTTCACGGTTCCTCAAATCACAATCAGTCGGGCGCGGCCGCATGAATGAGATGGGGGGCGAATAAAGCGTTTTCAAGGTAAACGCGCTCAAATCGCACCTCCTGTTTATCCCGCTCGCTTCTCCACCTGCTCGATCAATCCGTCCGCGACACGCAGGATCATCTCGATGTCCTGAGGGCGTGAAAGCCTGTGATCGCCGTCCCGAATGAGGGAAAGGGTAACGTCATCGGCGGGCAGGTGCTCGACCAGCTTCATCGCATGAGCATAAGGCACATCGGGATCCTTCATGCCCTGCAGGATGTGAACCGGACAATGCGTGTCGATGATGCCGTCCAGCACGCGGTTTTTCGCACCATCTTCGAACAGCGCGCGCGTGTAGATGTTGGGCTCGTCTGAATATTCGGACGGCTCGCGCAGCACGCCTTCCTCCTCCAGCATCTTGCGCTGGGCGTCACTGAGCTGAGGCTCCATCAGCTCGGTCGTGAAATCGGGAGCAGGTGCAAGAAGCAAAAGGCCTCCGATGCGTGCTCCATCATTTGCCTTGTGCAGTTCCTGGATCATGCGCAGCGCAATCCACGCGCCCATGCTCGATCCGACAAGGATCTGGGGGCCGGACGTGAATTCACGGAAGACCGCAAGGCTTTCGTCAAGCCAGCGTGAGATCGTGCCATCCTCGAATGCACCGCCGGATTCACCATGGCCGGAATAGTCGTGGCGCGTCATCGCAAGCTGCTTCGATGCCGCCCATTCATCAAGCGCCACGGCCTTCGTGCCGCACATGTCGGATCGATAGCCGCCAAGCCAGACGAGACCGGGGCTGCCGCCGGTGCGATGGCGCACCGCGATGCGCTTTCCATCTACCTCAATCTGTCGCAACTCGCTTCCCGACACGGCACTCTCCATGACTGTTGAATCGCAATTTGAACCCTTTTGCGCGCAAAATCAGCCACTACATAGCGCTTGCAGCGTGATTCTTGCCTATGCTTATGCTATTGACAGCCATCCCGCAAAACGCACATAGGCGACAACCTGCTGCGCCGGGTAGACAAGATCCGTCAATGATTTGAGGAGACAACGACCATTCGCAGACCATTCAAAGCGCCTCCTACGGTCAAGGAAGGACCGCGCTCCAACCGCGAGATTCGCGTACCGCGCGTCCAGCTGATCGACGACGAAGGCAACAATCGCGGCGTCGTCCCGACTGACGAAGCCCTGCGTATTGCACAGGATGCCGGGCTCGACCTCGTGGAGGTTTCGCCGAATGCCGAACCGCCGGTGTGCAAGATCACCGATCTGGGCAAGCTGAAATACCAGAGCCAGAAGAAGGCAGCCGAAGCGCGCAAGAAGCAGAAGACCGTCGAGATCAAGGAGATCAAGATGCGTCCGAACATCGACACCCATGACTATGAGGTGAAGCTGAAGGCTGCGCGGCGTTTCTTCGAGGCTGGCGACAAGGTCAAGGTGACCCTGCGCTTCCGGGGCCGTGAGATGGCCCATATGGAACTGGGCATGAAGCTGCTCAATCGCGTACGCGAAGAGGTGGAAGAGATTGCCAAGGTCGAGGCCGAGCCGAAGCTCGAAGGCCGTCAGATGATGATGGTCCTGGCGCCGCGCTGATTAGCGCCGCCCGATCTTCAAGACATGAAAGAGCGGATCGCCTTGGGTGGTGGTTCGCTCTTTCTTGAGTTCAGCGACACTGAATCCGGTTGCGTACCGCTTTCCCTGTCGCTATAACGCCGCGTCCCGAACCGGCCGGCAGGGCATGCCGTGTCGGTTCCAAATGCTGAAAATGCTCGATTTCCGGTTCAATGTCCCCGCAAGTCGGTGGCCGAACACGAACGGGTTCGAGCGCATAAAACGGAGAAGCAAAATGCCCAAGATGAAGACGAAGTCTTCGGTCAAGAAGCGGTTCAAGGTTACCGCCACCGGCAAGGTCAAGGTCGGTGCTGCTGGCAAGCGCCACGGCATGATCAAGCGTTCCAACAAGTTCATCCGCGATGCGCGGGGCACGATGGTCCTGTCCGAACCGGACACCAAGATCATCAAGAAATACATGCCCTACAGCTTCTGATTAAAGCGGACGAGATTTAAGGAGATCATGCAATGGCACGCGTAAAGAGGGGCGTAACCGCCCACGCCAAGCACAAGAAGGTTCTGAAGTCCGCCAAGGGCTTTTATGGCCGTCGCAAGAACACCATTCGTGTCGCCAAGCAGGCGGTCGAAAAGTCGATGCAGTATGCTTACCGCGACCGCAAGGCGCGCAAGCGTAATTTCCGCGCTCTGTGGATCCAGCGTATCAACGCTGCTGCACGTGAGCATGGCCTGACCTATGGCCGCCTCATCGACGGTCTGAACAAGGCTGGTATCGAGATCGACCGCAAGGTCCTGTCCGACATGGCAATCCACGAGCCGCAGGCATTTGGCGCGCTGGTGAAGCAGGCCAAGACGGCGCTCGAATACCTGAAAGACACGACGCCGAACCAGTTTGAAAGCGCTGTAGCCTAAGCCAGCGCTTCCCCAAGCTGATGATTTAAGGGAAACCCGCGCTGGTTCTGCCGGCGCGGGTTTTTCTTTGACTGGTGCGAAATTGCGTACGCCGCGCATCCCTTGAGGACTTGCCTTGAGCGCGCGGGGTTGAAATACGGGCCGCTGCGGGGCAGTCAGTGGCAGGCAAATTCACCGGCGCACCGAAGCGCCGAAGACGGGCGGTTCAAGGAAAGACGATGACTGATCTCGAGCAACTGGAAAAATCGATCCTCGACGAGATTGCAAATGCCGCGGATGAGCAGGCCCTGGAAGCGGTACGTGTGGCGGCCGTCGGCAAAAAGGGCTCCGTCTCCGAAAAGCTGAAGACGCTTGGTTCCATGTCGCCCGAAGAGCGCAAGGAAATGGGCCCGGCGATCAACGGTTTGAAAAACCGCGTGATGGAGGAGATTGCCGCCCGCCGCTCAGTGCTGCGTGAGGCCGCCATTGCCGAACGTCTGGAGCGCGAGCGCGTGGACATCACGCTCCCCGTGCCGCAGGCCCCGGCCGAGCGCGGACGTATCCATCCGATCAGTCAGGTCATCGACGAGATTGCCGCAATATTCGGCGACCTCGGCTTCTCCATTGCCGAAGGCCCGGATATCGAGACCGATTACTATAATTTCACCGCGCTCAACTTCCCGGAAGGCCATCCGGCCCGCGAGATGCACGACACCTTCTTCTTCCCGCCGGATGAAAAAGGCGAGCGCAAGCTTCTGCGCACGCATACCTCGCCCGTGCAGATCCACACGATGGAAGCGCAGGAGCCGCCGATCCGGATCGTGATCCCTGGCAAGACCTATCGCCAGGATTCCGACGCCACCCATACGCCGATGTTCCATCAGCTCGAAGGGCTTGTCGTCGACAAGACCTCAACCGTCGGCCATCTGAAATGGGTGCTGGAGGAGTTCTGCAAGGCGTTCTTCGAAGTGCCTTCGATCAATATGCGCTTCCGCCCCTCCTTCTTCCCCTTCACCGAGCCGAGCTTCGAACTCGATATCCAGTGCGACCGCTCGACGCCGGGCGAGGTACGCATCGGCGAAGGCTCGGACTGGTTGGAAATTCTGGGCTGCGGCATGGTCCATCCCAATGTTCTGCGCCATGCAGGGCTTGATCCCGACGTCTATCAGGGCTTCGCCTGGGGCATGGGCATCGACCGCATCGCCATGCTGAAATACGGCATGCCGGATCTCCGCGCCTTCTTCGACGCCGACCTGCGCTGGATCGAGCACTACGGCTTCCGCCCGCTCGACATGCCGACCTTGTTTGGTGGATTGAGCAGCTAGGCTATGCCAACGCTGCTCGAGTGGAGAGGCTACAAGTTTCGTTTCTATTCATCCGATATGTATGAGCCACCGCATATACATATCGCAAAAGACGGGGCTTCAGCGAAAATCTGGCTGCACAGTTTGGAGGTTGCCTATGTTCGGGGTTATAATGAGCGGGAAATGAAGGCTCTCCAGGATGTCGTGGCAAAACATCGCGAAAGATGGATTGGAGCATGGAATGACTTCTTCGGACTTTGAAACGGAGGCCATGCGTCCTGTATCGGTGCAATGCGATGACACGTTCCTTTACATCACGCTCGCTGACAGCCGGCAGATTCGCGCTCCACTCTGGTGGTATCCATTTCTCTACAAGGCTAAACCCAGCCAACGTGCGAAAGCGGAACTCGAATTCGCAGGCATATGGTGGCCCGACCTCGACGACGGCATTTCGGTGAAAGCCGTATTGCTCGGTTGGAAAGCGCCGGGGGCAACAGAGCCGCAACGCGCAGCCTGAACAAACTCATCTAAAAGACTATTCCTTATGGAGCTCAATACATCCCCAGCTCCGCTTTCACGACGCGAGACAGACGAATGAAATTCACGCTCTCCTGGCTCAAGGATCACCTTGAAACCGACGCCACGCTTGAAGAGGTGGTGGCCAAGCTGACCGAGATCGGCCTTGAGGTCGAGGAGGTGGACGACAAGTCCGCGCTCAAGCCGTTTCGCATCGCCAAGGTGTTGAGTGCGGAAAAGCATCCCGATGCCGACAAGCTGCAGGTGCTTTCGGTGGATACGGGCGAGGGCAAGCCGGTTCAGGTCGTCTGCGGCGCTCCCAATGCCCGCGCAGGCCTCGTTGGTGCTTTCGCTGCACCCGGCACCTATGTTCCAGGCATCGATGTCACGCTGTCGGTCGGCAAGATCCGTGGCGTGGAAAGCCACGGCATGATGTGTTCGGAGCGCGAGCTACTTCTCTCCGACGCCCATGAAGGCATTATCGATCTGCCCGAGGATGCGCCTGTCGGAACAGCCTTTGCCGAATGGGCCAAGCTGGACGATCCGGTCATCGAGATCGGGCTTACGCCAAACCGTCCGGATGCGACCGGTGTCTACGGCATTGCGCGTGACCTTGCCGCAGCAGGTCTGGGCAAGCTGAAGCCTGGCAGCGTCGCGGCCGTTTCCGGCAGCGGCGACACGCCGGTCAAGGTTGCCATCGAGGCGCCGGAACTCTGCCCCGGCTTTGCATTGCGTGCCGTGCGCGGCGTGAAGAACGGCGCGTCACCGAAATGGATGCAGCAGCGCCTGATGGCGATCGGCCTGCGCCCGATCAACGCGCTGGTGGACATCACGAACTACATCACGTTCGACCGCGGCCGCCCGCTCCACGTCTTCGACATGGCCAAGGTGAAGGGCAACCTCACCGTGCGCCGCGCGAAGGACGGCGAAAAGCTGCTTGCGCTTGACGAGCGCGAATATGAGCTGACCTCCGACATGTGCGTCATTGCGGACGATAATGGCGTTGAATCCATCGCCGGTATCATGGGTGGCGAGCATTCCGGCTGTGACGAGAACACCACCGACGTGCTGATTGAATCGGCTCTCTGGGACCCGATGAACATAGCTTCCACCGGTCGTGCGCTCGGCATCATCACCGATGCGCGCTATCGTTTCGAGCGTGGGGTCGATCCGGAATTCATGGTGGATGGCCTGGAGCTTGCAACGCGCCTTGTGCAGGAAATCTGCGGCGGTGAGGCAAGCGAGCGGCAGGTCGAGGGCTACAAGCCACACGAGCCCAAGACCATCTCCTTCCCCTATTCGGAAGTTGCCCGGCTGGGCGGCATCGAGATCGAGCCGAAGACTTCCGCCGACATTCTCACTCGCCTTGGCTTCAAGGTTGAAGATCATGGCGGAACGGCAACGGTTTCGGTCCCTTCCTGGCGTCCCGATGTCGAAGGCAAGGCCGACCTCGTTGAAGAGGTTCTGCGCATCAATGGCGTGAACGCGATCAAGCCCGAGCCGCTGCCATCCTTTGGCGCGGTGAACAGCCGTATCCTGACCACGCTCCAGATCCGCACGCGCCTCGCGCGCCGTGCGCTGGCTGTGCGCGGCATGGCCGAAGCGCTGACCTGGTCATTCGTCTCGGCCAAGGAAGCCGAACTTTTCGGCGGTGGTGCGGAAAATCTGCGCCTATCGAACCCGATCGCATCCGAGATGTCGGACATGCGGCCATCGCTGTTGCCGGGGCTCCTGAAGGCTGTGCAGCGCAATGTGGATCGCGGCCGTGCCGACATCGCAATGTTCGAAGTCTCGGGCACCTATGAGAGCGACGCGCCCAAGGGCCAGCGTCGTGTCGCATCCGGCGTGCGCCGCGGCACCGCTCACATGGAACGTCAGGGCCGCGACTGGTCAGGCAATGCAGGGCCGGTCGGCGTGTTCGACGCCAAGGCAGATGCTTTGGCCGTGCTGGAAGCCTGCGGCGCACCGGCAGACAAGCTGCAGGTCGTGGCGGAAGCCCCGTCCTGGTACCATCCGGGCCGTTCAGGCACGATCCGTCTTGGACCGAAGATCATCCTGGCAACCTTCGGCGAGTTCCATCCTTCGACGCTGGAAGCTTTGGATGTGGATGGCCCGCTCTGCGGCTTCGAGGTCTTCATTGATGCGATTCCCGAGCCGAAGCAGAAGGCGACGCGCTCGCGTGGAAAGCTGGAAATCTCGCAGCTTCAGGCTGTCACACGCGATTTCGCCTTCGTGGTCGACAAGACCGTGGAAGCAGCCACCATCACGCGCGCCGCGGCAAGTGCCGACAAGAAGCTGATCACCGGAGTAAATGTCTTCGATATTTTCGAAGGAGCTTCCCTCGGCGAAGACAAAAAGTCCGTTGCGATCGAGGTTACCATCCAGCCGAGCGACAAGACGTTGACTGATGAGGACTTCGAAGCGCTGGCCGGCAAGATCGTCCAGAATGTGGGCAAGCAAACCGGCGGCTCGCTGCGCGGTTGATTTCCGAGACGAAGGGGGAGGCAGACATGCTGCGTTGGGGAATTTTGTCGACGGCCAAGATCGGTCGGGATCAGGTGATACCGCAGATCATCGATGCCGAAGACAATGTGGTGACCGCTATTGCCAGCCGCGATGCTGCGCGCGGGCAGGT
>Ga0310345_10003052_pt1 | contig 16259 bp, 15 predicted proteins | sample HC15DNA20500_MG_FD_204667 | JGI IMG/M metagenome (GOLD analysis project Ga0310345, IMG submission 204667) | Marine microbial communities from station ALOHA, North Pacific Subtropical Gyre - HC15-DNA-20-500_MG | ecosystem: Environmental > Aquatic > Marine > Oceanic | place: Pacific Ocean: North... | reverse complement strand
GTAGCCGCGTGGAACACCAAGACTGGCACGGAGATCGGCCATGCCATCGACTTCGACGGCGAACTCTATCTGCGTCAGGAGCGTGGCGGCATGCTGATGGGCACCTATGAGCGCGCCGGCAAGCCAAGGTCGCCGACGCAGACCCCGTGGGATTTCGGCCATGAATTGCTCGAACCCGATATCGATCGCATCGCGCCGTCGCTGGAGGTAGGCTTCGAGCATTTCCCGGCCTTCCAGAAGACCGGCATCAAGCAGATCATCAACGGCCCCTTCACCTTCGCGCCTGACGGGAATCCACTGGTCGGGCCTGTGCGCGGGTTGCGCGGCTTCTGGTGCGCCTGCGGCGTGATGGCCGGATTCAGCCAGGGGGGAGGCGTCGGTCTCACGCTTTCCAACTGGATGATCGACGGCGATCCGGGTGGCGATGTCTGGGCGATGGATGTGGCGCGTTACGGCGAATGGGCGAGCCTCGCCTTCACCAACAAGAAGGTGCGCGAGAACTATTCGCGGCGCTTCTCGATTCGCTTCCCGAACGAGGAATTACCGGCAGGCAGACCGCTGCGGACCACACCGCTGTATGACCGCCACATAGCGCTTGGCGCACAAATGGGAGCGAGTTACGGGCTCGAAGTGGCGCTGTGGTACGCGCCGGAAGGCGTGAAGGACGTGTTCTCTTGGCGGCGCTCCACCGATTTCGAGCATGTCGGCGCGGAGGCGCGCGCGGTGCGAGAAGGCGCCGGCATCATGGACATTTCCGGCTTCGCCAAGTTTGCCGTTAAGGGCAAGAACGCGCGTGGCTGGCTCGACCGCATCTTCGCAGGGCGCATTCCCGGAACAGGGCGGATGGCGCTGGCGCCCATGCTCAACGACAAAGGCAAGCTGATCGGTGATTTCACCATCGCCTGCAATGACGATCATGATTTCTTCCTCGCCGGATCGGGGATCGCCGAGGAATATTACCTGCGTTGGTTCGACCAACATGCAGAGGAAGGCGTCACGGTCGAAAACCTTGGCTTGGGCGTTTGCGGTCTGTCTATCGCCGGGCCGAAATCGCGCGACCTGCTGGCCAAGGTGACATGGCAAGATGTCTCCGCGGATGTGTTCAAGTTCATGGGGTACAAGCCGCTGGAAATCGGCGTGGCGCCCTGCCATGTGGGCCGCGTTACCTATACCGGCGATCTGGGATACGAAATCTGGATGAAGGCCGATTATGTACGCCATGTCTTCGACACGCTGATGGAGGCAGGGGCGGAATTCGGGGTCAAACCCTTCGGCTTGCGGGCGCTCAATGCGCTGCGGCTGGAAAAGAACTGGGCCGGCTGGGCGCGCGAATACCGGCCGGTTTATGGTCCGGTCGACGCGGGTCTCGACCGCTTCATTGCCTGGAACAAGAACGCCGATTTCATCGGCCGCGAAGCAGCGCTTGCCGAACGCGAGAGCGGCGGGAAATTGCGGCTGATCGCGTTGAAGCTTGACGCCACGGACGCTGATGCCATCGGCGACGAGCCGGTTAGCCATGACGGCAAGGTCGTCGGCTGGATCACCTCGGGCGGCTATGCGCATGGTCAAGGCCAATCGATGGCGCTGGCCTATGTGCCGAAGGAACTGGCCGAAAACGAATCCGGCTGGAGCGTCGAACTTCTGGGGCAGCACCTGCCCGCAGCGCTACAGGCTGAACCGCTGTTCGACCCGAATGGCGAGCGGATGCGGGGGTGAGCAACCCTAACAGGCTATCGCGGACACATGTCCCTTTTCCGCGTAGGCAAGTATCTGCCTGTCGCGAGTCATGACAGCGCAGCCGTATTCGCGCGCCGTGGAGATTATGATCCGGTCGGCGGGATCGCCTGGAGGGTCTCCGGGGAGATTGCATGATTCAATCAGAATGGAGGGGGTCAGGTCAGCGAGCGCTGTTCCTGACGCCTCTGCAAGTGACTGAAACCACGTGAGAGGTTTGGTGGTCAGGCTGAGGCGTCCACGCGCCACGAGCATACCGACCTCCCAGGCTGTAAAGGGGGAAAGCAGAACGGTTCCGCTGCCCCGCCAGAACCTGTTCAGGCTTTGCCGGGCTTCTGCCGAAAGCTTGGCATCGGTGGATATCCACAAGGCAGCGCAGGTGTCCAGCAACAACCTGCCCGGCTCGACGCCGTTCATCGATCACCGTCCGCAAGGACGTTCCAGTCTCCGCCCGTGGGTTCCGTCGGATCATAACCGGGAGAGAACGTAATCTGGCCACGATAACACCCGAGCAGCGGATGCTCGGCCTCTATGTTGCGGGCTGGGCCCGACGATGGCGGGGCACGGTAGCTTTGCTTGCGGAAGACCAGTTTCTCCCCGGAAATATCCACCTGCTCGGTTTCGTAGCCGGCGGCCAGCCAAGCCTTGGTCATTACATTGTTGGAAGGATTGTTGCTCCACCAGGCCCGGTGCTCCCGCGAGGAAGGAGGCAGCGGCCTTCCGATAACGCGTTCGATCTCCGCAAACCGCATGGAGATGAGGCTCGATCCGTTCTTCGACAGATGGTCGGTAAGGGGCGAGTATTTGCTCATTACACACTCCTTTCAAATGCAACGCACACATAGTTGCATATTTGTTGCACTAAAATCAAGAGTGTGTGTTTATGTGTGTATTGATCCACACGCAGCGCACTTTATCCCAGTACCGAGAAACTCGACTCTTTGTTGATTTCGCGCTTGCGGGAGTAGAATCGCGTGTCGGCGTCGCGCTGAATGTAAGGCATTCGCAGGACGAAGGGTCTTTCGTCGTGATCATTGCCTGCTTCACAATAGTCGATCAGCCCGGTCATCAACTTGCCCGCGATGGGTGCGTTCTTGAACTGGTTTCCCGACGAACCGCAGGCCATGTAGAAGCCGGGCAGGGAGGATTTGTCGTAGATCGGTATCCAGTCCTCGGTGACGTCGTAGAGATCGACCACGCCCTTCATGCGGCTGGGGATTCCGAGATCGGGGACGCGCTGAGCCTGGCGAAGGGCCTGGATGCGCCATTGCTCGGTAAACTCGCGATTGTAGTCGAGATCGTCATTGGTCCATTCCTTCGGGTCGCAGGGCGGGTCCTCGCTGCCGACCAGAATGTTGCTGCCTTGCTCGGGCCGTGAATATGCGGCGATGTCGGAATCGGAGATCACTAGCCCGCCCTCGGTGGCATAGTAGCCTTCGGGCGCGGGCAGATGGGTCACCTCCTGGCGCAGCGCGCGGGTGGTGATAGTCATGTCGCCGGTGACATTCGCCATCTCGTTGATCTGGCGCGAGGCTGGTCCGGCAATATTGACGACCACAGGCGCGTGGATTTCCTCGCCGGAAGCCAGTTTCACGCCGGACACGCGGCCCCCGGACTTCAGTATTTCAACCACGGTTTCTCCGAGCAAAAACCTGGAGCCCTTCGCCTCTGCCGCGCGCATCAAATTGTGTGCAGAAAGGGCGGGATCGGAAATGTAGCCAGCGGTCGGAAAGTGCAGCGCGCCGGGCAATTCGCCACCGGTTGGTTCGGCAAACCCATCTTCTTCGGGGCGTTTTGGCGGATAATAACGCGACAGATCGTAGAGCGGCAAAGCGGCCTTGATCTCGTCCGGCCCCCAATGGGCGTAGGGAATGCCGAGTTCATCGCAATTGGCTGCGTGTTTTTCCAGCCACGCGTTTTCCGCGGTCTTCATCACGGCGCAGCCGCATTCCATGAACTTGGCCACGCCGCGTTCGTCGGAGACCGCGAGGTAATCGGCCCAGTCGCGCCAGTAGTGGTAGCCTTCCCATGCGAAAGCGGTGCCTTCGAGTGTGGAATAATGCACGCGGATAATGGCGCATGAACCGCTGGTGGAGCCGTGGCCTGCCTCGCGATTGCGGTCGATGGAAATGGTCTTGTAACCGGCCTTTGCCAGTTCGAAGGCGGTGGCGGCGCCGATTACGCCTGCCCCGATGATGATCGCGTCTGCGGTTTGGGCCATGACAATCTTCCGTTTCCGTGTGGAAGGGGGGAAACTATCCGTCAGGCGTCGCCGGGCAAGTCGAATTTGCGGCGGCAAATATGAAAGGAGCGCCCGAAAGGACGCTCCTTCAGTGCCATTGGCACCTTTGCCGAGCCCGCCGGAGGGATTTGGCGGACAAGGTAACTCATGCCTCAGCCGTCAGCTTGACGGGCCGTTATTGTAGCCAACTTCGTCGACCAGCTCGGAGGCGCGCTTGCGGTTCTTGGCCACGTCCTCGATCGGCAGCGTGTCCGGCTTGATCTCGCCGAAGCCCTGCACGATCTCAGAGGCTTCAGTGCCGGGAGCAATCGGATATTCGAACACCTGCTCGGCGTAAATCTCCTGACCCTGCGCGCTGGCAAGGAACTGCATCAGCTTCAGCGCCTCGTCCTTGTTCGGGGCGTGCTTGGCCAGCGCCATGCCGGAAATGTTCACATGGGTGCCGCGGTCGGCGGAATTGGGGAACAGGACCTTGATCGCCTTGGCCCAGTCCTTCTGCTCAGGTTCCTTTTCGTTGGTCTGCATCAGACCGACGTAATAGGTGTAGCCGAGGCCGAGATCGCATTCGCCGGCGAAGATGGCCTTTGCCTGCGCCCGGTCATTGCCGGTGGGTTTGCGGGCGAGATTGTTCTTCAGCCCGGTCAACCATTCTTTGGCCTTTTCCTCGCCATGGTGGGCGATCATCGAGGAAAACAGCGCGATGTTGTAGGCGTGTTGGCCGTCGCGTGTGCAGATCTTGCCCTTCCACTTCGGATCGGCCAGTTCCTCGTAGGTGATGGTGTCCTGTGTCACCCGCTCTTTGGAAGCGTAGACCACGCGGCCACGGGTAGTCAGGCCAAACCAATGGCCCTCGGAATCGCGATACTGCGCCGGAATGGCGGAGTTGATTTCCTCGTTTTCGACCGGCTGGGTGATGCCCTTCTCCTTGGCATTGTTGAGGCGGCCGATATCCACCGTGAAAATCAGGTCGGCAGGCGAGTTCTGGCCCTCGGCCTCGATGCGCTCCTCGAGCCCCTTGTCCAGATAGAGCACATTGGTTTCGATGCCGGTTTCCTTGGTGAAGGCATCAAGCAGTGGCGCGATCAGCTCCGGCTGGCGGTAAGAATAGATATTGACGTCTGCGGCGGCTGTGCCTGCGGTAGCAAGCAGGACGCCGGAGGCGATGGCGGCAGTCAGTTTGCGAAAATTCATGGTCGCTCCTCCGTTTTGGCAAGCGTTCCCGGTTTGGGTGTTCACTGGCATTTAAAATTGACTGTGGCACTCCACTAAAGCGAACAATCGAGTGGGTCAAGAATAAGTGGACTGAATTTGTCGTGAAATTTTACCGGATAGGGATTTGGCGCTTGCAATCCTTCCTGTGCTGCTCCATTTTTGGAATCATTCCAAACTGGGAGCTCCGGAATATGCGACTGACCCGGCAAACCAATTATGCGTTCCGCATCTTGATGTATTGCGCGGCCAATCCCGAGCCGCGCAGCCGGGTTGCCGACATTGCGAAGACGCACAATCTTTCCGAACTGTTCCTGTTCAAGATCATTCAGCCGCTGGTCGAGGCTGGCATGATCCAGACCACTCGCGGGCGAAATGGCGGCATTGCGCTGGCCAAGCCCGCGGAGAAGATATCGCTGCTCGATGTCGTGCGCGTCACCGAAGACAATTTTGCGATGGCGCAATGCTTCGAGGAGGATCAGGGTGACTGCCCTCTGGTGGATAATTGCGAGTTGAACGCTGCGCTGCGCAAGGCGCTTAATGCCTTCTTCGAGGTTCTTGGCGGCTACACGATCAGGGATCTTGTGGCCAAGCGCAAGAAAATCAATTCGCTGCTCGGGCTGCCAATGACTGCCTGATTGCGGCTGCAAACCGCTCAGCGCAACCCCAACGGCATGTGCCGGTTAATATCCTTGTACAACAGATAGCGGAAGCGGCTTGACCCTGCCGCATAGCAGGCCTGCGGGCAGAAGGCGCGCAGCCATAGAAAATCTCCTGCCTGCACCTCCACCCAATCCTGATTGAGCCTGTAAATCCCCTTCCCCTCAAGAATGTAGATCCCGTGTTCCATGACATGGGTTTCGGCGAAGGGAATGTCGGCGCCCGGATCGAAATTGACGATATTGACCACCATGTCGTGGCGAATATCGGACTGGTCGACAAACCGGGTTGTCGTCCAGTGGTCATGCGTGTCGGGCATCGGATCTACGGTTGCGCGCTCGTCACTGCTGATGACGAGATCGGGGGCCTCGATGCCATCCACCGCCTGATAGCGCTTTCTTATCCAATGGAAGCGGGCAGTCTCGCTGCCAGAATTGTGTGCCTTCCACTCGGCGCCGGGCGGAATGTAAACGAAAGCGCCTGGCGTGAGATCGTGGGTCTTGCCGGCGATCTCCAGCGTCAGAACGCCGTGGGTTAAGAAGATGACCGCCTCCGCACCTGCTTCGGTTTCCGGCCTGTCAGACCCGCCTCGGGGTTGAACCTCCATCAGATACCAGGAGAAAGTTTCGGCAAACCCCGATAGCGGACGCGCCAACACAAAGGCACGCGTCCTTTCCCAGAAGGGCAGGTTGGAGGTGACGATGTCGCGCATAACGCGGCGCGGAATCACCGCATAGGACTCGGTGAAGACGGCCCTGCCGGTGATGAGGTTGCTCTGGTCAGGCAACCCGCCTGCCGGGGCTGCGTAGAAGCGGTCAGACATACTCAATCCTGTTCAGCCTGAATTCGTTTGTCGCCAGTCGCTGTTCCTGTCATCATATACGCTGCGAATAAAGTCCCGAGTTTGAAGAAATGGCCGTAGTGGTGATCGTGGTGGTGGGAGAAATGCGCCTGGTCCGGTAGCCGTTGCCGCTTTGCCTTACCATGCGCCTCCGAAGTCCTTCGGAGGTTTTTTTTATGTCTTGATGCAAGTTCTGGTGTGCAATCCATGTTTGATAAGCCTGCCTCCCGTCCTTCGCTGACAACATTGACCCTGCTCAGTGGGTTGTCGGTGATCTCGCTCAATATGTTCCTGCCATCCCTGACGAATATCGCCGGTGAGTTCCAGGCGGACTATGCGTTGGTCAACCTGTCCATTGCCGGTTATGCGGCAATCACTGCGATAATGCAGATCATCGCCGGACCCCTGTCCGACCGTTTCGGCAGGAGACCTGTGATCCTGGGTGCGTTGGCAATCTTTGCGATTGCCTCCGTCGGTTGTTTTCTTGCCGGTAGTATCTGGAGTTTCCTGTTCTGGCGAATGCTGCAGGCGGCCGTGATCACCGGCTATGCGGTGTCGCTCGCAATTATCAGGGACGTTTCAACGGCGCAAAGGGCGGCCAGCCTGATGGGCTACATGGCAATGGCATGGGCGCTGGCGCCCATGCTGGGGCCGATACTGGGAGGCTCGCTGGATGCGTTATTCGGCTGGCGGGCCAGTTTTGCGGCTTTTGTCTTGTTTGGCACTGCGATGCTGGCGCTGTGCTGGTTCGACCTTGGTGAAACGAACCACAACCGTTCGGCCACCCTGACAGGGCAGTGCCAGCGCTACGGTGAACTGCTCGGTTCGCGCGGTTTCTGGGGCTATTCGCTGTGCATGGCATTTTCGATCGGCGCGTTCTACGCCTTTCTGGGCGGTGCGCCGCTGGTGGCGGCAGGCACGCTCGGCATACCGCCTGCGAGTCTCGGCGTGTACATGGCGATGACGACGGCGGGCTTCATTCTCGGCAGCTTCCTGTCCGGCCTCTTTGCCAGCCGGTTTTCGCTCACGCGCATGATCGTGTCGAGCAGGCTGATTGCCTGCAGCGGCCTTGCGGCCGGGCTGGTTCCGGTATGGATGGGCCACATTAGTGTTCTCACCGTGTTCGGTTCGGCGCTGTTTGCCGGGATAGGAAACGGCATGACGCTGCCCTCAGCCAATGCCGGTGCGCTGTCCGTTCAGCCCGCACTTGCCGGCAGCGCAGCAGGGTTGTCGGGTGCGCTGACCGTTGCCGGCGGAGCGGTGGTATCGTCGATTACCGGCATGGTCGTGACACAAGACAACGCGCCCTTTGCGTTGCTTTCCATGATGCTATTGTCCTCGTTTCTGGCGCTCGTGGCGGTCTGGTTCGTGCCGGCGCGCGAAGCTACACCTCAAGATCATTCCTGAGATCGTCGATCATGCCAACCGCGTTCTTTGCATAGGCGCCGATCCAGCGGTCGTGAATATGCTTGACCGGCAGGGCGTTGAGATGGTTCCAGCGCTCGCGCCCCTTTCGCTGGGCGATGATGAGGTCGGCGGCCTCCAGCACCCGCATGTGTTGCATCACCGTGCAGCGGTCGAGTTCGGGAAAGGCGGCGCATAGTTCGCCGGTCGTCTTGGGCGCGTTTTTCAGCAAATCCAAAATCCTGCGACGCCGCGCATCGGCCAACGCCTTGAAGATGGCATCCGAATCAAATCCTCTTGACATGTTATAAATTTATAACATAAAGAAACCGGAAACAAGGAGAGTGTTCATGGAACTGCGTTTCAGGGTGGCGGGCCGTATCGCCAAACCGGTCGCCGAAGTGTTCGAGGCGGTGGCCGATCCGAAGAAGCTGTCGAACTATTTCACCACAGGCGGAGCCGAAGGCAGGCTGGAGACGGGCGCAACCGTCTCCTGGGTTTTTGCCGACTTTCCGGGGCGTTTTCCGGTCAAGGTGGTTGAGGTCGTGCCGAACGAAAAGATCGTGCTGAAATGGGAAGCCTATGAGGGTGAAGGCCCGAACGAAAGCGGGGAATTGCCGGAGGCGGGCGGTTACGACACCGTTGTGACCATGTTGTTCGAGGGGCTGGATGACGGCCGAACGCTGGTCTCGATCTCCGAGGAAGGCTGGAGAGAAACAGCCGCGGGTCTCAAGGGTTCCTACAACAATTGTGAAGGCTGGACCGGGATGCTGTGCGCCATGAAGATGTGGGTGGAACACGGCATCAATCTGCGTGAGGGGTTCTACAAGTAGTCGTTGCGAACAGTTTGGATCGGCGCTTGATTGCCTGCCCCCGCTCAGGCAATGAGCGCGCATGCGCTTGATTTCTCTCAATGCCTGGGGCGGTAACCTGTACGAACCGCTTGCGGCCTACCTTGCCTCCGTGAATGCGGACATCCTCTGCCTGCAGGAGGTGACCTGGGCGGCAGAGCCGACCCCTGAGAAGGTCTTCTTCCGCAATCACGGCTTCGACCTGCCGCAACATGAGGACCTCTTCGCGGCGCTGAGCAAAACCCTCACCGATCACCAATGCCAGTTCCTGCCTGCCTCGCAGGGTGACGTGGTCGACCATGCGGGCAACCCTTTCCTGTCGCGTTTCGGCCTTGCCACCTTTGTTCATCGCGATTTCGCGATTGCCGGGCAGGCGCATGATTTCGTACATGGCGCGTATGTGGCGGATGGCTGGGGCACTCCGCCGGTGCCGAGAAACATGCATGCGCTGCGCCTCATCGAGCCGCAAACCGGCAAGCCCTTTATTGCCGCGCATCTGCACGGGCTGCGCGATCCTGCGGGCAAGCACGACACGCCGGACCGGGTCAGGCAGGCGGAGCGGATCGTTGAGTTACTGCTCGCCCTGCGCCGCAATAACGAGCCGATGATTCTGTGCGGTGACCTCAACCTGCTGCCGGACAGCACGACATTTGACAGGCTGGCGGAGATCGGACTGAAGGATTTGGTGACGGCCAATGGCTTCACCGACACCCGCACCTCTCTCTATGAGAAGCCGGGCCGATATGCCGACTATCTGCTGGTGACGCCGGACATCGAGGTCCGGCACTTCGATGTCGTGGCCGAGCCGGAAGTCTCCGACCACCGGGCGCTGCTGCTCGATTTCGTGGTTGCCTAGAACAGGTCTATCAGGCGGATCTCAGCAATGCGCTCAACCTGTTTGCAGGCAGTGGCGAACTCGGCATCGCGGTCGTTTTCCAGACGCCGGTTGAAAGCTTCGAGGATCGAAGCCTTGGTGTTGTCCTTGACCGCGATGATGAAGGGGAAACCGAATTTCTCCACATAGGCGCTGTTGAGCCGGGTGAAGGTTTCGCGCTCCTCGTCGGTCAGCGCATCGAGGCCGGCGGAAGCCTGCTCGGCGGTGGACTCGGCGGTGAGCTGCTTTGCAGCCGCCAGTTTTCCTGCCAGATCGGGGTGGGCGGTGAGCACGCCGAGCCGCTCCTCTTCGCTCGCCAGACGGAACTGTGCTGCCAGCGCGGTATGAATTCCGGTGGCGCTGTCATTGGCCGGTCCAAGTTCGCCGTCGAAGGCGCGCTCGGCGATCCATGGCGAGTGCTCGAATATGCCGCCGAATTTCTCGACGAAATCGCCGCGCCCCATTTGTGAAGGGATCAGTTCGGCGTGCGCCGGCGGGTGCGTTCTCTGCCAGTGGCGGGCAATGTCGATGCGCCGTGCGAACCAGACCCGGTCATGGCTCTTGGCATAGTCAATGAAACGGCGGATGGCCGCCGCACGCCCCGGCCTGCCGGCAAGGCGACAATGCAGGCCGATATTCATCATCTTCGGCGCGCCTTCCAGCCCCTCGGCATAAAGCTCGTCGAAGGAATCCTTGAGATAGGCGAAGAACTGGTCGCCGCTGTTGAAGCCCTGCGGCGTGGCGAAGCGCATGTCGTTGGCGTCGAGCGTGTAGGGAATTATGAGTTGGTCGCGGCCCTCGTGGTGATGCCAGTAGGGCAGGTCGTCGGCATAGGTGTCGGAGACATAATCGAACTGGCCGGTTCCGGTGGCGAGATCGACCGTGTTGGCCGAGCAGCGCCCGGTATACCAGCCGCGGGGCCTCTCGCCGGTCGCGGCCTCGTGCAGGCGGATGGCTTCCGCCATGTCGGCGCGTTCGACGTCCGGTTCGTAATCCTTGTATTCGATCCATTTCAGCCCGTGCGAAGCAATTTCCCAGTCTGCCTCCTGCATGGCGCGGACCTGTTCGGGCGAGCGGATCAGCGCGGTGGCGACGCCATAGACGGTGACGGGAATACCTGCGCCGGTGAACAGGCGATGCAGCCGCCAGAAACCGGCGCGCGCGCCATATTCATAGATCGATTCCATGTTCCAGTGACGCTGACCGGGCCATTGCGCTGCGCCGACGATCTCCGAGAGGAAGGCTTCCGAGGACGCGTCACCATGCAGGACGCAATTTTCGCCGCCTTCCTCGTAATTGACGACGAATTGCACGGCGATTGCAGCACCGCCCGGCCAATTCGCATCCGGCGGGTTCTGTCCGTAGCCGCGCATGTCGCGTGGGTAGCGCGTCATTTCTTTCTCCTTGCCGGTGCGGGTAGTGGACTTCCGGTCATCATTGTTGTGGACTATCAATTCATTGAAGCAGAAACCACAAGAGCATCCATTCTCCAAGGTGCGGCGTCAGGCAAATGAGTGAAGGCTATCTCACCACCCATATTCTCGATACGGCCAATGGCTGCCCGGCAGCCAATGTGAAGATCACGCTGTACCGGCTGGAGGGGGAAACCCGCCACGACGTCGGCGGGGCGCTGACCAATGACGATGGCCGCACCGACACGCCGATGATCGCCAAGGGGGAAATGCAGGCTGGCGAATACGAACTCGTGTTCGAGATCGGCGCCTATTACGCGGCGCGCGGGTTCGAGGCGGCGCTGCCTGTGTTTCTCGACCATGTGCCGGTGCGCTTCGGCATCAATGATGCGGAGGCGCATTACCATGTGCCGCTGCTGGTCTCGCCCTATGGCTATTCGACCTATCGGGGAAGCTGATTTTCGACCGGGAGGCAATCATCGGGGAGGTGAGATGAAAGGCGGGGGCCGATGTATGAGTTCGCGGTAGCCTGGGACTGGCTGGCATTCGCGGTGCGGTGGCTGCATGTCATCACCGCCATCGCCTGGATCGGTTCATCCTTCTATTTCATCGCGCTCGATCTGGGCCTGCGCCAGCGCGAGGGCCTGCCCAAGGGCGCGCATGGCGAGGAATGGCAGGTGCATGGCGGCGGCTTCTACCACATCCAGAAATATCTGGTTGCGCCCGCCGAAATGCCCGAACACCTGACCTGGTTCAAATGGGAGAGCTACTGGACCTGGCTGTCGGGCGCGGCCTTGCTGATGATCGTCTATTGGGCCGGCGCGGAACTCTATCTCATCGACACGGCGAAGGCCGATCTCGCCGTCTGGCAGGGCATCCTGATTTCGGCTGCTTCGCTGACCATCGGCTGGCTGGTCTATGACTATCTCTGCAAGTCGCGTCTCGGCGAAAGCCCGACCCTGCTGATGGTGTTGCTGTTCGTCCTGCTGGTGGCGATGGGCTGGGGCTACAACCAGATTTTCACCGGTCGGGCGATGATGCTGCATCTTGGCGCATTCACCGCCACGATCATGACGGCCAATGTCGCGATGATCATCATTCCCAACCAGAAGATTGTGGTCGCCGATCTCAAGGCCGGGCGCACACCGGACCCCAAATACGGCAAGATCGCCAAGCTGCGCTCGACACACAACAACTACCTGACCCTGCCGGTCATTTTCCTGATGCTGTCGAACCATTACCCGATGGCGTTCGCGACGGAATATAACTGGATCATCGCAGCACTGGTATTTCTGATGGGCGTCACCATCCGCCACTATTTCAACTCCAAACACGCCCGCACCGGCGACCCGACCTGGACATGGCTTGCAACGGCGATCCTCTTCGTCCTCATCATCTGGCTGTCCACAGCACCTAAGGTTCTGACCGGCGAGACGGAAGACGCGGAACTATCGACGCATGAGCAGCGCTTCGCTTCTGTCGAGGGATTCGAGACGGTGCGCGACACGGTGCAGGGGCGCTGTTCCATGTGCCATGCCAACGAGCCGGTATGGGAAGGCATTATCGCGCCGCCCAAAGGCGTGATGCTGGAAACCGATGCGCAAATCGCCCGTTACGCCCGCGAAATCTATCTGCAGGCGGGCCGCAGCCACGCCATGCCGCCGGCCAATGTCAGCGGCATGGCCGCGGAAGAGCGAAGGCTGATCGTGCAGTGGTACGAACGCGCCGTGAAGGGATAGGGACTACTTCCCCTTCCACACCGGATCGCGTTTTTCGGCGAAGGCGTTGAAGCCTTCCTTCATGTCCTCGCTGCCGTAAAGCGTATCGACGGTAGGGAAAACCCGCCCGGTGATCTTGTCGAGCGCGTCCTGGAATTTCATGGCTTCCGCCTCGCGCACCACCTCCTTGATCGCGGCCATGACCAGCGGCGGGCCGGAGGCGAGCAAATCGGCCATTTCGTGGGCTTCGTCCATCAGCTTGTCTGCAGGGACGACTCGGTTGACGAAGCCCCAGCGATTGGCTTCCTCCGCGTCGAGCCAGCGGCCGGTGAGCAGCATTTCCATGGCGATGTGATAGGGGATGCGCTTGGGCAGCTTGATCGAGGCGGCATCGGCTACCGTGCCGGAACGGATTTCGGGCAGGGCGAATGTGGCGCGTTCCGCCGCCAGGATGATGTCGCAGGACAGGGCCAGCTCAAGTCCGCCGCCGCAACAAATGCCGTTGACCGCGCAGATCACCGGCTTGTTGAGATCGGGCAGTTCCTGCAGACCGCCGAAGCCGCCGACGCCGTAATCGCCGTCGACCTCGTCGCCGCCGGCAGCCGCCTTCAAATCCCAGCCGGGACAGAAGAATTTTTCGCCCGCAGAGGTCAGCAACGCAACGCGCAGATCGGGATCGTCGCGGAAGGCCTTGAACACATCGCCCATGATGCGGCTGGTGGCCAGATCGATGGCGTTCGCCTTGGGCCGGTCGAGGGTGACTTCCAGCACCGCCCCACGGGTGACCGCGCGCACCGGTTGCTCGTCGGTGAAACTCATGCTTCCACTCCCTCGGTTTCTTGCCCTTCATCCTCGGCGAGGCCGCCGTTGGTGCGGGCCATATGCACGATCAGCGCGTCGGCGGCCACCGCCCTGTCTGCGCAGACCATGAGCGGATTGACGTCGAGCTCAGCCAAATCGGCGGCGTGATCGGTGGCGTAGCGGGCGATTGCCGCGATCGCATCAACAACCGGGTCAATATCGGCCTTGGGCGCACCGCGCCAACCGGCGACCAGCTTGGAGACTTTCAAACGGGAAAGCGCCTGCGCGGTTTCCTCGCGGCTGGCGGGGAGCAGCAGATGAGTGGTGTCTTCGGTCAGTTCCGCCAGCACGCCGCCCGCGCCAATGGTCATCAGCAGCAGGCCGGTTTCGTCGCGCACCACGCCGACGATCAGTTCGGCGATGACGCCGGAGATCATTTCCTCGGCCAGATAGCCTTGCGGGGCGGTCAGCTTCGCGGCGGCTTTCAGAAGTTCTGCTTCATCGGCGATGCCAAGCTTGACGGCTTCCGCCTCGCTCTTGTGCGCGACGCCGAGACCCTTGAGCGCCAGCGGATAATTGAGCGACCGTGCGGCGAAGGCGAGATCATCCGGCGTCTCGGCGGTCACCGCCCTGGGAATGGCGAGGCCATATCCGGCGAGCGCCTGTTTGGCTTGTATCTCGTTGAACAGGACCGGTGCACCTGACCCGTTGCCAAGGGCGACCGGTTCGGACGAGTTGTGTGCCTGCAATCGGCCAAGCCGGATGGCGGCGGCGATTGCAGCGAGGCCTGACGCCATGCCGTTGAGCGTGGCCACTCCAGCTTTGGCGAAACGTGCTGCAGCCTCCTCCTCCATGTTTTCCGGCAACAGCGAGAGCACAGCCACGTTTGCGGCGGTCTGCTGTTTCGCGGCGATGATTGCCTCCACCGCGCAATCATGTCCGGAAGGATCGCAGAGGTCGGCGCGGGGCAGGTCGAGCACAAAGACGGTAAGGTCAAAACCGTCCGCCATTACTGTGGCGAAGATCTGCGTCATCGCCGGTACGTCCCCCCAGATGAAGGTGTGATAGTCGAACGGATTGGCGATAGAGACCAAAGGTCCGAGCTGATCACGCAGAAGGAGCGCCGCGGCATCGCTGAAGTCGGCGAAGTTAATCTCGCTACTGGCACCCATATCCGCCATCAGTCCGGCCTCGCCGCCCGAGCAACTCACCGAGGCGATGCGGTTGCCGGTCAGGGGGCCGATTGAATGCAACAGTTTCAGCGTTTCGAGGAAGGCTTCGACATTGCCGGTCTCGACAATGCCGAGCCGTTCGAACAGGGCGGTTGATGCCGCCGCCGCGCCGGTAAGCGATGCGGTGTGGGTGAGGCCGGAGGCGCGGGCCTTTTCCGATTTGCCGGTCTTGAGCGCCACCAGTGGCACGCCCTTGCGCCGGGCTGCCTGCGCCAGCGCCTCCAGCGCGCGGATGTCGCCCAGTCCCTCCAGATAGAGGCCGATGGAGGTGATGCGTTCATCCTCCAGCATGGTGGTAGCAATATCGGCGTAACCCGTCTGGGCCTGATTGCCGATAGTCGCCAGCATGGCGATCGGCAGGTTGCGCCGCTGCATGGTCATGTTGATGGCGATATTGGAGGATTGCGCCAGAATGGCAACGCCACGTTCGACTGGCACGCCGCCATGCTGGTCCGGCCACACGATTGCATTGTCGAGATAGTTGAGGAAACCGTAGCAGTTCGGACCCAGTACAGGCATGTCGCCTGCGGCCTCGACCAGCCTTGCTTGGAGGTCGTTGCCCTCCGGCCCGCTCTCGCGGAAACCGGAGGCGAAGCAGACCGCGCCGCCCGCGCCCATCCCGGAAAGGTGATTCACGACCTCGATGCTCTTGTCGCGGCTGACCGCGACGAAGCTGGCATCGGGCGCAGCAGGCAGATCGTCGATCGAGCGCAGGCAGGTTATGCCGCCGATCTGATCCCTTGTGGGATGCACCGGCCAGATATCGCCGGTGAAGCCGGTCTTTTGCAATTGCGCGATGACGTTTGCTGCCCAGCCGCCGCCGAACAGGGCGATGGAGCGTGGGGCGAACAGGCTGGACAGGTTGCGCATCATCCCAACGCCTCGATGCTGACGCGGTACTCGACCAGCGCCTTCTCCCCGTTCGGCGTGATCGCATAGATGCCGGTCTCGACGCGCTCGAACCAGCCATAATGGCCGTCGGCCATGATCTGGCGGGCGCGGTCGACTTGCGCTTCCTTCGCGACGATTGCCGCCTTGGTCGGTCCGTTCTCATCAAGCAGCTTGAGGCAGCGCAGCGCGTCCTGCCGGTAGGCCGTCATGCGTTTGCCATTCATGCCGCCCTCATTGGGGTCGCCGACGCGGCGCTCGAATTCCGCCAGCAGCCGCTCGCGGCGTTTAGCGGATTTGCGTGGTGCATAGGGGCCGGGGTCGAGATGGATCTGCGTGAACCCGTCCGACAGGCGCACCGTCATCAGCCCGATGCCCAGCCGCCGGCACAGC
>Ga0310345_10003051_pt1 | contig 16259 bp, 21 predicted proteins | sample HC15DNA20500_MG_FD_204667 | JGI IMG/M metagenome (GOLD analysis project Ga0310345, IMG submission 204667) | Marine microbial communities from station ALOHA, North Pacific Subtropical Gyre - HC15-DNA-20-500_MG | ecosystem: Environmental > Aquatic > Marine > Oceanic | place: Pacific Ocean: North... | reverse complement strand
TTATTGCTAGTTTAGAGGCACTAGTTGCATTACCTATTTTTATTTTTTCGTTTTCAGTTAACGTACGTTCAGCAAATTGTCCATGAAGCTTAAAATCTGCAGCATATTCACTACTCTTAATCATTAACTCCGCTTGCGTACCTAAAGAACCTCTATCTATTATTCCCGGAATAACACCATCATAATGTGTTGCTAATCGGTTTGTTAATATCTTTTTTAAACGCTTATAAGCTGCAGGAGAACGATCCGATCCTATAAGCTTCATATCAGCAGCTGTAATTGCGTGATCTTTATCTAAAGTATTGGCAAGTAACGATTTGAATCTAGAAATTAATCGTGTCGATACCACACCTTGTTCAAAGTTGTCTATTAATTTCCCTTTAAGATCTTTTAATCCTTCTACATTGCCATGTGCTTCAAAGACTGCTGAATTAGCTTGTAATTGGCCATCAACTAACTCTTTGTTAGCTAGTACTAGTTCGGATGCTTCAATCTCAGCTTCTAACTGTTGTATTTTTAAATCTTTTTCGTTCGCTTGTTTATCATTGTATGTAGTTTCACTCTGGAGTTTAGCTATTTCCTTATTTAGTTTTTCTATATTTAATCTAGCTTTTTGAGGAGCATTAGTTGCTTCTACTCCTTTGATACTTGCTTTGTATTGTTCTAGTTTTGCTTTAGATCTCTCTATAGATGGTGCATGTATAGCTTTAGCTTGTTCTTGTATGTTTTCAAATAGTTTTTTATTTAAATCAAGTGGGCGTTCTTTTTCTTTTTGAATTTCTTCTGCTACTTGACGTAACTCACCAGTTGCTTTACGCCTATTATCTGCTAGTGTTCCATGGTAATCCGTAAGTGTACTTAGATTAGCCATGCCTCCTAATCCTGAAGAAGGAGCAGTTCTAGCTGCTTCTAGTAGCGCATCTACACCACCTCCTGTAGCATCTATAGGTTGACCTGTTAGTGGGTCTATTTCCATTCCTGCTTGGCTAGCAGCTAAGAACTGAGCTTTAATATCATCAGTTGCATATGTTGAAAGATCTTTACCCAAAGCACCAATATTAGTTCCAGCACCAATTAAACCTTCTGGTATATCAGCTGCAGCTGTTTGAGCATTCTTTAATGCTTGAACTGCTGTACTATAATCAGGAGTCCTATCTTCACCTAATTGAGCTAAAACACTTATAATATCTGATTGTTTTGAAGATCCTCTAGCCATAATTTAATCCTTAATATTTAGAGTTATCCAATAGCTGAACTTGTAGGTAATGCAGGCATTGGGGCATAGTTATCTTTCCAATTTTCTCCAGCATAACCTCTAAGAAATGTATTGTATCTATCAGACGCAAATTTAGCCGCAGTTTCTTTATCTCTTCTATTATCTTTATAGGTCATATCTGCCATAGCTATTTGTTTGTCTGCTAGTTTTTTATTTTGTTCAAACTGTTGAAAACCTAACCATAGCTTCCCAAGATTTCCTAAAGTCCCTAATCCTTTTTCAGCTAACTGAAATGATGGTACATTCATGCCCCATTCAAATTCAGGCAAGTCAAGGTCATTTTCTCTTTCTTGATCGGCATTTGAATCATTTTCGTTACCGGGCAGAAAATACATCCCAGCTTTTTCATACCATGGCCTGTTGTCTTCCAAGCCAATTTTATTACCTTGTAGTGTTATGTTCTTATTACCATATGTACCGTTACTCATAGCAGTGTCCTTTTTAATGGTTAGCGACCCATAATCCAATTTTTAGATTTATTTAAAGGATGATTTTCTTGGTATTGCTGTACTCTTTCTTCTGATGGTTTATCAAACATTTTACCCTTAAGATATTTAAATGCTCTAATATATCCGCCTATAGTATCATCTAATCCAGGTAAACCTCCTGGGTTTCTATTAGGATATTCTGGAGGGTTAAGATAGTTTTCTCTTTCTTGTGGGTTCATATTGTCAAGCATTTGTTCTCTATCTGTTCGATAATTCGAACCAAATGAAAGTGAATCTAATTCTTTTTGAAATGCTTGTCCTTCTGGAGTACTGTGATTCCATCTATTAGGCACTCTATCCAATTCGTTTCGTTGCTGCAAATGTTGTAGTAGTTGTATGTCTTTAGGTGTTAGTTTTCTAATTCCATGTTTAGCTCCCAACCCACCTAATTTTTCTTGAATTGCTTGAAAAGGATTTCTTGTAGTAGGGGGTGGGCTCATTTGCTCAATAGGAGTGTTATAAACTTTACCCCTTTGATGTGCTTGTGTAAAATCCGGTCCTCTATCTAATTGAGCTTGAGCTAATCTAAGATTTCCTAATCCTCTATAATCGGGCATTATTTATCTCCTAACGGTAGTCTTATTAAATATACCTTATAATTAAGCAAAAGCAATAGCTGTTTCTGCAAGAACAGGAAAATCATACGTATAGTAAGAAGGTATCATAGCTGACTTATTCTCCCATATTGCGTAATAATCTTCAGCTTTATAGCTAGCTGTTTGAAACATTTTTCTTTGCGTATTACGCAAATCTACAGGTTTGATACCTGAATGCGTATCTATAAATTCATCCAATTCTTTGAGATATTTTCGTCTTTCGCCTACTAATTTACCATATTCGGCTATATCGAAATCTAATTCTTCTTCTAATGATTTTAATCGGATTTCTAGAAATTTACCTACTGTGTTTATAATTTTATTTCCTATTGAAAACAATTCCCTTGGATTACTTAAATCAGGCAGACTAAAGGATGTAGCACTTGTAATATAAACACCTTGAGGATTAATAGTCCCTGGAACACTCATCGTTCCCCCGCCTATTAATTGACCATCTACAATAGATCCCCCTGTATTTCCGTATGAGCCTAATGGGGCTGTACCAGGAGCTGATCCAAATGAAACACCTACATCCCATGATGCTATAGCTAACGTACCAAGCATACTAAGTATCATGGCAAGTTCTTGGTTATCTCCTGCTATTTCTGTAATAATCATTTGGAGAATATACTGAGCAGCCATTTTTATAAGAAAGGTTGCTATGTTATTTACAATGTATCCCCAAATCAGAGAAAGAGTTGCACTCAGAGTTGCAGCAGCAGCTAATTCTGCGAATGCCATAGTCATAGCAGTAAAGCCTTCTACTATCATCGGCCATGCAACTATAACTATAACTACAATGATAATAATCATTACCAGAGCTGTAAGAAAACTCATGCCTTCATGCACAATTTTTTCATAATGAGCTATGTATATTGATGCATGACATCCTGCTAAAAATATCCGACTAACTTTATCATTGGATAAGTCTCTGATAAAATTATGAATAAACGGAACCATTAAATCAGCTTTGTTCGCTAAATTAAATTTAACTACTCTAAAATGCCCACTAGCTCCATCAACAACTCTACAAGAAGCAATTGGGGCAACTACTGTGTAAGCATCTAATCCTGAAGGTTTACAGCAATAATAAGTTATTGATTGTCCTACAGTTGTCTCTTCTGCAGCTGATTCAACTAATCGTAATACACCTGAACCATTATTTTCATAGACCAAATCAGGGGTTAAATATTTTAGGTCAGAAGCAGAATTATCTGCTTCTAATAAATTAGGAGAGGGGTTGTTATAAGACATGCGTTCAGTTACTTGTAACCAATTAGTAGCTTCTCCACTAGTAGTACCCGGGTTAGGTACACCACTACCGTCTAGGAAATCTTGTACTTCATCTAGATCATCTGCTTTATACCCTACGTTATAAGTGCCTTTTCCAGAAGAAACGTAATAATTGTATTTTAAAACTCCGTCAACAAATTTAGACATATCTGAATAATAAATGCCATTTTCAACGCTTCCACTATCTGCGTCAATATCAATTAAACTAGTATGCTCGTAGGTAATATATGACCACTGATACGCTAATTTATTATCATCTGTTGTATTCAATATATTATTCTGTGGTTTATCATCTCCTACCGGGGAATTATTGTAAGTACCTTGTGTAACACCCTGTGAAGGGTATAAATTCTCAAACATATTATATAAATATGACAGTCCTGCTTGAGAGGTATCCCACATCTTTACACCAAAATTTACATAAATATGATCTAAATCTCCTGGATCTGTAGCTGATTCAGTTAAAATTGTGTCAAGAACTGCTTCAGCATCTAAATGAATTTTAGATAATAGATCCTCAATTTGAGTCTTTTTAGTTGTTCCAAAAGTAGTGTAATTAGTGTTACTTAATCTTAATGGAACACAAGGAAGTGCTTCAATAGTAGCACCATCTTCATCAATGGGTGTTTCTACAGTATCTAAATCTGTATATGTCCCCTCACCTACTTTATAAATAAATAAGTACTGTCTAGATGGATCGACATCTCTGTAATAAAATGAAACATAATGTAATTGTAGAGGTTTAGAAGGTATTGTGTAAGGAAGGGTTATTGTTACGCCTGAATCGTTATACACTTCAACTGTATAATCATCCGGAACTGCATTGTAAGCAATTGTAGTATAGTTGACATGCCATCGCATATCAGCTAATACATCATCTGACGGAGCTACTGCACTTGTTATATCTACTTGAAAATGATTTAGTGACGGAGTGACATTAACAGTATCTGAAGCCGGAGTATATGGACCAGTAGTAACTTCACGATATTCTGTACCTAATAAGTTATTTCCTACATCAAATGACTTATTTTCTTGAAGCCAGTACTGAACCCAATCTTTTTTAGATAATGCCCTTAAAAAAGATCCTTCAGGAGTACATGGAACACCATTGAGAGTATTTAATGCAGCTGTTAATTCAGTATAATCTATAGTTAAAATATAGGATTCTACAGTAGGAAAATTTTCAAAATAATGCCCATTATCAATAAAATTCATGAACTCTTTAACATTTCCTTTAAGACTACGAAATGCAAGATGATAGATTAAATTACTAGCAATATCTTGTTCGCTATGAATAGATTGAAGAAGGGAATTTAGGAGAGGATTTTTCTTATCTACATCTTCAAACAGGGGGACATTATGGACTTCGTAGTATTCAATAATTTGAGTACTTCCACTATCCCAGCCAAGAAGTACCATAATGAGATGTACAACCATCTCAACTATTGCTACAACAGCCTCAACTATATACATAATAACATCTACTATAGCTGAGAAAATATCCCCAATAAAACCCATTGAACGCCTCCTATTAAGTAGGCTCGGCGTTGGCTATTTGGTCGTTAATGTTATCTGTACCACTTTCATTAATAGCTGTTACACCTGTAGCTGCTACTCCTGCTGTAGAAATATTAATACTCCAAGCATCTAATAAAGTTTTAAGGTATTTTTGATCTGCATTCCATTTAAAGCCTTTAGCCTGTTCATCAGCTAAATTATTTGATTTACCTATTACACTAGTAGCAGTTGGAGCTGTTTTAGTTGTTTGTTCTGTTTGTGCAAATTCAGTAACCTCTTTTTGGAATAAGAGAGATTCTTCAGCATTGCCTTTTTGCATGCCTACTGTATAGGCTACTGCTTGTTGCACAGTAGCCTGCATTGCTGTTAAGTATACTGTCGCGTAATCACTACCAGTAATTCGACCTAGATTAAACTGCGCAGCCATATGAGCATTAACAGTTTCCATCATATCGTCAAATACACCGGTACCTGTTACTATATTGTTATCATCTGTAGCAACACCTGCAGTTAAATTAGCAATAGTAATAGCCATATTATACTCCTACACCAAATCCTGCTGCACCTTGTCGAGCGGCAAGTTGTTCTAATTCTTCTTTAGTAAGAGGAGGTAGTTCTCGCACATTAAATTTCTTAGTTGTATACGGTTCTAAAACCTTCTCACCGTTATCTCGAGTAATAGTCTTAAATTTTTGCATTTCAGCACCTTCAATTTGACGAAGAATAATTGCTGGGATGTGCCAGCCTTCCTCATTATTAAAAGGTACGAACTTTTTAATCATTTCACCATTATTAATACTTGAAACACCTACAGTAAAAATAAGTCCTGGATAATTAGCCATAAGAGGATCATTAGGACTAACTATTACACGAACAAGTTTCATAGATCGTTGATCTAGAGTTAAGTTATCCCTAGCTGCTATATGTTTTGCTTTTGCAGCCCTGGATGCTTCAGTAGAACCAGGAAGAGAACCAGAAGGCAAATCAGATGTAGACTTTTTAGGGTCTTCTTTATACTCATCAGTTCTAACTTTCGCTAGAGTAGAAGCAAGCTTTTTTGTTCCAGTTTTATGATGTAACGTAACCCCGTTATCTGCTAATTCTTGACGAAGTTCGTCATCTGTCATTCCATTAATGGGAGCTGCTAGCGTAGTGTCTTCCATACTTCCTCCGAATTATAATTTAAAAGAATGTCCCCCTCCCGCTACTCTGCGAGCAGCGGTCGGAGGGACGGCCAAACAATGTTAATTATACTGCTGTTTTACATGTCCAAATAATACCAAGACGCTCTGGACGAAGTGCCATAAAACCGTAATACCATTTGATGGAGTAGAACCCTACCTCACCATATGGATCATCCAAAGAAGCTATTTCTTTACCAGGCTTCTTATGGTTAACGGAAAATTTAACACTCTTTCCATCAGTCTGAAAACCGATAGTAGTGAAAGCACCATCACCAACAACTAGCATTGGGAAGATGTCCTCACCATTTTTACCGGTACCAGCACTATCAGAACCAGCTGCACCACCTTTTCGGTCATGCTGCATTTCCGGGACTACAACAATACGAAATTGATCAACAGAACCTATTTCGCCGTGTATGGTGTTACCAGCATCAGCATACTTCTCTACACTGATAAAACCATCTCCTACTGCAGAACTAGGATTAATGCTTTTCATTTTTCGTACTACAGGAATCAATTCAGATCCTATATACATGATACGACCACCATTAATGGTTTTAGTATCAATCATACGAGAACCGGTAATAACTTTCGTTTGCTTAGGAGTTTTGTTGTCATCCAAAGCAATAGAAAGATTCATTAGATCTTCATAAACAACAACTTCGTCAACAGCCAATTTTAATGCTGTTCTAGCAGCACCTGCTGCAGTACCTGATCCATCGAGAGCAGCAGAAGCTCCAGAACAGAAATAAGCGGTACCATCAGACGTTGCGGTGTTGATTAGATCTTTCTGAAGCTCAGCTTCAGTTATCTCATTAGCACCAACAAGAGCTTCCTCAACAATATGGGATAACAATTCTGAATCTGAATCGAAATCCATTGATTCTTGAGTGTACTCAGTGAAAAAACCACGTTTGTACAATTCACCTTCAACCTGTTGGCGTGAAAAACCAACTCGGTTAACCCGACCACCGTGTTCACGGAGAGTTGGGATTTTACTTAGAATAGCGCCGGTATCTTTAGATGAACCATAAAGATTCTGGTCATTCTCTGCAACATCTACTGCACCGCTTTCTGCTATAGCATCTGCTTCATTAGCGTTATCAGCAGATATTAATACACCAGCAGAATTCCAAGCAGACCATTCACCTGCTGTAAGAACAGCTTCAGCAGCATCTATTCCTTGATCACCTGTATTACGTTCGTCAACCAAAGGAACGTAAACATCTTGTTTAATCTTCTTACCCATATGTTTAGGCATCGCACGTACGTCAGCCAAAGGCATGAAATACTGGTGATCCCTAACTTGAATAAGAGCTTTCTTAAAATAATAATCAGAGATAGCTTGTAAGCCTATCCCCGATGGAGTCCCACCAGGAGTACTGATAGGAGCATTATAAGCATTAGCCGTTGATGCAGGCATTTTAGACTCCTAATTTAAATAGTGATAGATTACCGGACAGCATACTTCTTCATAAAATCTTCATCTGATAGACCTAAAAAGTCTTCTTCAGTTGAAGCTTTTTTTGTAGTAGTTTGCTTGACCGGTGCTGCTGCTTTTCGTTTTTTATCACGATCAGCTTCAGCTTTTTCGTCAGTTTTACTTGATACTTTAGATGCTGGTTTTAGATTATTATCTCTAGAATCTACTATATGTCCAGATTTATGCATATACTCAATAATTTGGCGATAAGCTTCTACATCAGGAATTCCATCTAATTTGCCCAATGTTTTTTCTCGCTGCATTACTGCGTTTACTTGATCAAATACTCCATTACTCATATGAGTATTAATTACACTAATTATTTCAGGATTATCTGAAACTGTCGTTTTACTTTCAGCATCCCAATCTTTAGTTAAAACGTTTATAGTTTTATCAAAAGTATCAGTTGTTTTAATCTCATCAAGTACTCGATCTAGTTCATACTCTTTATCTGTAATAGAGTAGTTATTAGGTTGATAATCACTTGGAGCATCTTTGTCAATCTCTAAAGGATCTAAAGAACTTTCTTTAATTAGCTTAGTAATAGCTTGCGGGTTCTTTTTAGACAAATCAATTAAATTATTCAATCTAGCTTCATCAAGAAGTTCATTATTTTCTAACATCTTAATGAGTTTTAAATTGGGTTTTAATTGTCCCATCTTCTTCTGATAATTAGCACCCTTCTGCATTAGACGAATGATATCATCAGGATTAGTAACCTGCATGTCTACACCATTGGCTTTGAAAGGTTCAGACACCTTTTTATAAGCACTTTCGTAATCAAACTCTGTAGTTTCCGGAGTATCCTCCTTTGTATCAGTTGAGTCTTTCTTACTAGTATCAAGAGATTCTGTCGTACCACTATCAGCGAAAGGTTCATGCGCCGTCTGGGTATCCCCTTCAGGTTGGCTTACTTCTTCCTTAACAGTTTCGTCTTCAGTTTGCTCCTGTGCTTCACTTACCTCCTCTTCGGAGGTAGCAACCTTATCCTCATCAGTTTGATCTGATGATTCAATTTCTTGTTCAGCTGGCTTTTCTTCCGTATCTGGGGCAGTTTCTTCAGCTAAAAGTTCATCAGGATCTTTTTCTAAAAATTCTGCATCAGATAAGCCTAAAGAAGTTTGAGTCATACTTTAACCTCCTCAGCTAAAATTTCTTCACGAGTTTCTTCATGTTCACCTACAGCTTGATCCATTTCAGCACCACGTCTCATAACAGATTCAATAAAATTAGCTAAAGCTCCAATACCATATTGCATGTTATCAATTATTTTCATTTGTTCGGGGGTAAGAGAAGCACTCTTAGCCATAACTAATCTAGCTGCTTCTTCTTTAAAATACCCATTATCAATAACATCTTTCCACGGTGCACTAGCTGTTAATTTAACACAAGTATCCCGCATTTTTCGTAATTTATTAGCCATGTCAATTTGGATTTCAACTTGTTCTAAATCTGTCATACTCCTCCTTGTGTTTTAGTTAATGAATCAAATGCTGCTTTATCAAGATTAGATAATCTATCATGTTCTTTTTCATCCATTCTAGCTCGTCTATCGTGTTCTTTACCTTGCATAGCAGCAGTATGTTTTCTGCCTTCTAAATCCATTTCTCGCATATCTCGAGCTCCAGATTCTTTCTCAACAAAATCAAGATCAGATAAATCAGAACCACTATGCATTTGTCGTGCTTTAGCTTGTTCTGTTGCAGCTTTAGCTTTCTTAAGATGTACATCCACTTCATTCTCTTTAGCCTTAGCAGACTCATTAGCAACTTGTGCTTCTAATAGTGCTACTTCAAGTTCTGCTTTCTTTTGAGCCATAGGATCAGGTTGAGGTTGATATTCTGATATACGTTTAGCTAAATCAGGCATTTTACGTAATTTAGCAATATCAGCTAAAATCATTTGACTCATTTCTGGAGGCATAGTATTGCCCATAGTTTGTAACATAAAAGCTAATTCGCTACCTTTTTGTTCATCAGCTTCAGCAGTAGATATATTGAGCTTAATATCATACATACCCCCTAAATCATTACGATTAATTGCTACAAATTTTTCATTAGTAATACGAATAATTTCTCCATCTTCAAGAAATTCAGAATTCATTGATATAATTTTACGCCCAATCTGGTTTAATCCATTAGATAATCTACGTAAAATACCTAATTCACGTTTAGATGTAGCATCAAGTGCTGATCTAATACCAGTAGCAGTAGCTCCTAATGCCTGTCCTGAAATACCTTGAGTAAATGCTTTAACGCCTGTTAAAGCTTCAGCATCGTTATTTTGCATATTTAATACTTCAAGAGCAGAACGTGGGATTTCAGGATAAACTTCCATATGAAATGCTTGTTTTGGATCTACATTAGCATTAAATTTATAATCCTCACCACGTTCAAATTTACGTGCATTAGTTACGTCAAGAGCATCTTTTCTAATACCTTGTTGCCCGCTAGCGCTACGCCCAATAATATCAATAATGCCGCGAGTAACAGCACCCACGATCTTTTGGTTATCTTCGATAAGAGCTGCATCTGGTTCTCCATAAATATTCTTACGTCTAGGCAAGTATTGAACTAATACAAAAGGAAGTTTTTTATCTGGATAAGGATTGTCTTCCATCCTAATAAAAGTATCGCCCACCCAGGTAGCTACAAAAGGTTTAACTTCTCCAGTATCATCAATATCCCAATACCCCCAGTATTCACGAGCAATAACTTTCTTACGAGCTTTATCTTGAAATGTAAAAGCATCATCATCTGAATTAATTGCATGATCAGGTTCAGATAATACTGAAGCACTTTCAAAGTTAATATCATCAAGATTTTTGTATCTTCCATCCTTTTTAAGTTCTGATAAAGATGTTTCAAAACTGTAAATAGCAAAATTAGCCTTTTCTATATCGCCTTCACAAGTAGGATCTAATACTAAATTGTTATAATCACATACTGTTAATACTGGTTGATTTTTAGTAGTAATAGTTTTTGTAGTTGATTTTTGACCAGTTTTTACTTCCTGCATTGCAGGCTGTCCTGTATTAGGATCTACAGCTGGTTGACCGGTATTAGGGTCCATTACTGGTTGCTGTTCCATTATGTCTTCATAAACTTTACGCTTATCTTCTTCAAATTCCCAATCAACACGTACAATAGCAGTTCCTTCATCAACAGCTGTACGGATATAATCATCAATAAAAGTTACTTTATCCATACGACAATTAAGTTGATAATTTAGTAATAGCCCATTCTGTACTGCAGCTTCTTTATCTTCAAAAGTTTGAGGAGAGGTATTAAATAGATCATCTGTGGATAGGAAGGGTTCTGATAAAGCAGCATAACGCCATTCTGCTTGTCTACGTGCTAATCTAGGTACTAATTTAGAACGCCCTCTTTTAGCATTAATAGTTTGATCGCCATCAAGTACTCTTATCCAAGCATCAACTTCATCAACATGAACTTGATGAGCTACCTGGGCAGATTCATGATCTTGTTTAAGATCAGCAAGACTAGGTGGGTTTTCCCAATCTGGTTGTAAAGTAGAAGCATCAGTTTCAGTCTGATCAGTGTTTAATTTATCAGTGTCTGTATCACTCATGTATCACTCCCAGCTCTTTCTTTATGTTTATCGTAATTACTGTATTGCTTTTTAAGAAAATTATCAACCTTATATATTTTAAGGCCATCTATTGTATCATGATAATCTAAATAATTATTAAACATAGGATTTTGACTTTCTAAAGGAAGAGAAGCGTATATGTCATCGGCTTGTACTATTTCAGATACAAAGTAAGTCCATACTTTAGCAAAATTCATTTTGGCTTCCATGTTATCACTAATAAGTATAGCTGCTATCATATACCCATTTAAAGGACGACTAAATCTATAAAATAAAGCAGCTTCTCCTTCTTGGATTATACTAGAATGTGCAAATATCATAAAATCTCCACTACAGCAGATGAAAAGACATTACCCATACCAGCCCCTAAACTAAGAAACTTACCAGATTCTTCCTGTATTGCTAATGCTGTTTCTATAGCAGTAGCTGCCCCCATAGTGTGCCCAATACGTAATTTATAGTTAATTAACTTAATATCTCCAAACTTATCTTTAATTATCTCTTCTTCAATCCTATTATCTGCAGAAAACGTGCTATGCATTTTAACAAAATTAAGGTCATTTGTATCTACCATATTAATAACTTTTTTATACCCTTCTCCGGTTTCTGATATTCCCAAAGGGCTAGAATATGATTCAGATGCAATATACATGTCAGTAATTTTAGCTAATATTGAATGACCGCATAGTGCTGGTGTAGTTTCAAATACCGATATATTACAACCTTGACCTAATCTAAATTTAGTAATAGATGGATCATTTTCCTCGGCAACTAATTTAGTTAACCTATTTTCTCCAAATATAGTTAAGTAATCTTCTGAAAGCCCATTATCTACCGAAATAACTACTACAGCATCTAATCGTTTTAAGGCTAACATATTGTAAGCTGTATACCAAGCAGAGTGCCCGCTAATACAACTAGTACTATCAGTTGATATATAATCGAAAGATCCAATTTTATTAGCAATGTATCCTGCGTATACTTGTGTAATCCCCATCACAGGTACTCTATACGAAGGATATTGTGTTGTACGAGAAACAGTTGTTAAATACCCGGTCCAGATATTATTCCCCGCAGCTAATATTAATCCTGTTTTATAATTATTTAATTGTGTTAATGATTGGATAAATTCATAAGTTCCAGAACTAGCCCCATGCTTACCCTTTAAAACGTAATCAATTAATTCTCCAGGCATAATTTTTATGCCTTGTTCAACAGTAAAACCTCCACCATTACCAATTTGGTGGACATATTGCGGATAAGGAATATAATCTAATAGAGTTATATCCTCAGAATATACTGAATTAGTGTGAGTTACATACATCTTTTGGCATACTCTTCTGCGTCAGCATATGTATAAGTTTTAGTAGATTCTGCCATAACAAAGTCTTTTATTGATTGAATAGTTAAGTTTCCTTTTTTAATAAAATCCTGTAGTTTAGATTCAGGAATACCAAACATATGGCATAACCACACAAAAAATACGATCATGCTTAGACTATCTAAACGTCCCATATCAAGTCGTTCATCCATAGATTTTAGAGGAATATATTCTTCTCCTAATGGTGCATCTAATTTAACTATCATGTTAATAACAGAAAGAAACTCTTGATCTGTAAAACTAAATTCTAAGGAACTCATATGTTATCCGAAGTTAAAATATATAAACCCAATAAAAAAACTAACAAACTTGAACATTGTAAAACAATTTCAAAGGAAGAAGTCAAGATAATATATGACTTAGCATTAGATAAAAGTAACTCACATATAAATATTAGTGGTTCAGTATATAAAAACTTAGGGAAGAAAACACACCCTAGGCATAAGAAATCAAAACCTGCAACCCACTCACAAATAACTAAATATGCCCCTGGGGCTAGAAAACAAAATTGTATAATGTGCAAAAAACCGTATTACGCTACAAATAAAAGAAACACTAAATTTTGTAGCCAAAAGTGTGGTAGAGCTATGTCAAATGAATATAAAAAGGAGAGAGAGTGCCAAAAAAATCACGGAATGAGTCTATTAGAAAAGTTAAAAAACAAAATCCTAAGGATGAAATAGGAACTAAAAAACCTAGGTTTTACTCAGGATTACCGGCGAATGTAACTAAAGAAGTTAGTATTGGAATGATGGAAGGAGCGATTAAATACGGTAGACATAACTATCGTATTGCAGGAGTTCGTGCTAGTGTATATATTGATGCGACTATAGGCCATCTATTTGATTATTGGGAGGGTCAGGATATTGATCCAGATAGTAATTTACATCACATTACTAAAGCGATAGCATCTTTATACGTCCTGAGAGACGCTCAGATGAGAAATATGTGTGAAGATGATCGTCCACCTAAGTCAGATGTAGAAGGAGATAAAATTAGATTACAGGCTGTTGTAGATGAATTATTCACTAAATACCCTAAGGAGACCAAATGACTAGAGAACACTTAACAAATACAGTAGCTAAGGCATTAAATACTACTCAAGCAATAGCTCATGACATGGTGTTAACTGTTTTGGATTCCATTAAACAAGGGATTATCAATGACGGTAAAGTAACTATTCGTGGTTTTGGTTGTTTTCATGCTCGAAATAAGACTAAACGAGCTGGTCGTAATCCTAAAACGGGTGAACCAGCAGTTATTACAGCTCGCAGAGTTGTTAAATTTAAGGCTTACAATCCATTTAAACAACAAGTAAATCAATAAAATGTGGCTTAATACTATAGAATGGTTAAAATACACAAAAGGAGCTAATATGGGGGATTTAACCGCTAATTTTAATAGAGCAGAGTATGCTTGTAAATGTGGATGCGGTAAAGATAATATTAAAGACGAACTAGCCACAAAAGTACAATTAGTTAGAGATATACTAAATAGGCCAATTAAGATAAATAGTGGTATTAGATGTAGTAACCACAATACTACGATTAATGCTACTCCTACATCTAGCCATATAGATGGCTGGGCAGCAGATCTAGGATATACTGGATCTGCAGCACGGTATGAATTATTAAATGCTGCTTTCCAAGTATTTGATAGAATTGGGATTGCAAAGACTTTTATACATGTAGATGTAGATGCTACTAAGACTGCTGGGGTAGTTTGGCTCTATTCTTAAGGAGAAGCTATGATTGGAGAGCTATCTGGAGATACAGCGGATTTCTTAAATGAGATCCCCTGGTTTGACGGTATTATTTACATACTAATGCTGATGGGATTATATGTGTTCTACAAGTGGGTAAATAGTAAATTTTAATGTATCCTTGATAGAGCAGCAATATATATAATACCTAATGCAGCACAAAGGATTACTCCACCACCTAAAATCCAGAGAAATATCTTCATGTCTTTTTCTTCTTTTTTCTTCTACGAGTTGGGTTTCCCTGAGGATTAGCAGATGCAGGGGGTCTACCTCTTTTAGTTCCGTATGTTCCTGTTCCGCTTTTAAAATATATCATGTTTTTCTCCCGAAGCTTCTGAAAGTTTTTGCTAAGGCAGCCCGTTTACGTGTAGTAGGGTTACTGCTCTTTGATGCTTTATCTAAAGCCTTTTTAGTAATATTCTTACCTTTTGGTGTTTTAGTTGTATCTCTCAAAGCATCCTTTTTCATATGCATTTTCTGAATCCATTTCTTATCTTTAGCCATACTCCCCCTATTTACTATATTTAGGCTTTTTCCTGGCGTCTTTACCTCGATTTCTATTTATTGTAACTTGTGCAGCATTTGTCATCTTACCTCCAAACTTCTTATGTATATTCATAAGATCTGGTCCTGCTGCGCTTTCTCCACTTATATACGGATAAGTTCGTTTATATCTTGTACGATCCTTACCAGTATAGTCAGTTTTGAATTCATTTAATTCTGAATCATAAGAAGAATTGTACTTATCTTCTACTAATTTTACTTTATCATCAGGACTTAATTTTTTAGCCATTTTATTACTCCTCGGTTGCCATCAAGGTTTTATCAATTACTCTATCTGCTTTATCTTTCATTTTATCCATCATACTTTTGTGCTCTTTGCATACTTCTCTATATATGTCATTGTTTCTACTGACTTTAGACAGATCTTCAGATACAATTTCTGGTGGACTACTTTCTAATAACCACTTCTTTGTATCATCATTCAGCTTAATCTCGTCATACCATAGACATTCTTTAGAATAGTAGTCATTATGGTCGTAGAACCCCAAAGCAAAATTAAATACAGGGGGTATTAATTCGACTATAGGAAAACTACATCCCGTCGAGAACGTCAGGCATACCAGACCTATCCCGAACTTTTGCTTTAGCTGCATCGATCTCTTTTTCCACATCATTTTGAGCGGCCATCCCTTTAGGATGATTAATATTATTAAATACATTACCTGCTAACCAATTAAAAATAGGCCAAACAGTTCCAAGCACTGGAATCTTTTGAACAAATCTATCAGGTAAAGAACCAGTGATTGCTGTAAATACCAATACTATTTGTCCTGCTATTGCAAACCATCCTTGTCCTTCAAACATCGCAGCTATATCCATGACTTATTCTCCTAAGTTTACTAGTGGAGGTTTAGGAAGTTCAACCTTGTACCAGTAATCTGGGTGCCTGACAAACCTCGGGCTACTCAAATCGTATACAGAATAGCAACGATTGTTTGGTGATCTAAATACCATCTCTTTATCATGTCTAGGTTTAAATGAGCAGGATACGGGAGCTGCATTATAGCTCACCTCTAATCCTGTCTCATGAATAATCTGTATTTGTGTAGGAATTTGATTCACAGACCAATTAACCAATTTATGTGGTGATGGTATTACAAGC
>Ga0310345_10003050_pt1 | contig 16262 bp, 10 predicted proteins | sample HC15DNA20500_MG_FD_204667 | JGI IMG/M metagenome (GOLD analysis project Ga0310345, IMG submission 204667) | Marine microbial communities from station ALOHA, North Pacific Subtropical Gyre - HC15-DNA-20-500_MG | ecosystem: Environmental > Aquatic > Marine > Oceanic | place: Pacific Ocean: North... | reverse complement strand
CTCTGAACCGGCACGGATCAGGCTGCCCTCGTGCACGGTGGAGTAGTACGGCGTCTGCAACGGATGGGGTTCGATGCCCTGCAGTTCGGCGGCGAGCTCACCGAGCAGCGGATCCATCTGCGAGGTGTGGCTGGCGCCCTTGGTCTGGAACTTCCGCGCGAACTTCCCCTCCGACTCGGCGCGGGCGATGATCGCGTCGATCTGGTCGGGCGGCCCTCCGATGACGGTCTGCGTCGGTGCGGCGTAAACGCACACCTCGAGACCGTCGAAGTCGGAGAACACGGTCTCGATCTCCTCAGGCGAATACTCGACCAGGGCCATCAGGCGGATGTACTCGCCGAACAGCATGGCCTCGCCCTCGCCCATCAGATGCGAACGCGAGCAGATGGCGCGGGTGGCGTCCTCCAGCGAGAGCCCACCGGAGAAGTAGGCCGCGGCGGCCTCGCCGAGCGACTGACCCACCAGCGCACCGGGTTTCGCGCCGTGGGCCTTGAGGACCTCACCGAGGGCGATCTGGATCGCGAAGATGACCAGCTGGACCTTCTCGATCGGGAGCTCGGTCGTCTCGTCGGTGTAGTCGATCGCGTCGTCGAGGATCAGCTCGAGGATCGAGTGCCCACGCTCGTCCTGCACCAGGGAGTCGACCTTGTTGATCCATTCGGCGAAGGTGTCGTCGCGCAGGTACAGGCTCTTGGCCATCTTGCGGTGCTGGGCGCCGAAACCGGCCAGCACCCAGACCGGCCCGTTGGTGACCGGCCCGTCGGCGGCCAGCACCATCGGGTTGGTCTTGCCCTCGGCCAGCGAGCGCATGCCCTTGATCGCCTCGTCGTGATCGTGGGCCAGCACCACCGCGCGCGAGCGCCCGTGGTTGCGCCGCGACAGCGACCGTCCGATCGATTCCAGCGACGACGCCCGACCTTCCGGGCTGTCCAGCCAGTCGGCCAGCTCGGCCGCGGTGGCGCGCTTACGCGAGGTGAGGAAGCCCGAAACCGCCAGCGGCACAATCGGCTTCGTCGGGTTTTCGGCTTCCGCGGCGGCGAGCTCCTCGCGCGCGACCTCCAGCAGACGCAGCGCCTCGTCGGTCAGTCCGGGCAGCTCCGGCTCGTCCTCGACCGCGCGACCGTAGAACTCGTCATCGCCGCGAGTGTCGTCATCGTCATCATCGTCGTCTGATACGAACTCGCCGAACTCGTCCATCCGCACGCCGCCGACGTAGACGGCCTTGGCGTCGTCGTTGGCCGGCGTGACGACCGCGACGTCGGGCTCGGGCATCGGCTCCACCAGATCGGTGGGCAGCACCTCACGCAGCACCAGATGTGCGTTGGCGCCGCCGAATCCGAACCCGGACACCCCGCTGATCGCATGCCCGCTGTAGCGGGGCCAGTCGGTCACGGTGTCGGCGACCTTGAGGTGTTCGCGGTCGAAGTCGATGTAGGGGTTCGGCCCGCTGTAGTTGATCGACGGCGGGATCTTGTCGTGGTAGAGCGCGAGCGCCATCTTGGCCAAGCTGGCGGCGCCCGCAGCCGATTCCAGATGTCCGACATTGGATTTCACCGCGCCCAGCAGGGCAGGCTTGTCCGCGGCGCGGCCACGGCCGACCACCCGGCCCAGCGCGTCGGCCTCGATGGGATCACCGAGAATGGTGCCGGTGCCGTGCGCCTCGACGTAGTCGACGGTGCGCGGATCGATGCCGGCGTCCTTGTAGGCCTTGCGCAGCACGGCTTCCTGCGCATCCGGGTTCGGCGCCAGCAGGCCGTTGGAGCGGCCATCGTGGTTGACCGCGCCACCGGCGATGACGGCGAGGATCTCGTCGCCGTCGCGGCGCGCGTCGGCCAGGCGCTTGAGCACCAGCATGCCGCCGCCCTCGGAGCGGGCGTAGCCGTCGGCGTCGGCCGAGAACGACTTGATCCGGCCGTCGGGCGCCAGCACGCCACCCACCTCGTCGAAGCCGACCGTCACCAGCGGGGTGACCAGGGCGTTCACGCCACCGGCCAGCACCACGTCGGCGTCCCCGGCGCGCAGCGCCTTCACCCCTTCGTGCACGGCGACCAGCGACGACGAGCAGGCGGTGTCGATGGCCATCGAGGGCCCGCGGAAGTCGTAGAAGTACGACACCCGGTTGGCGATGATCGAGCTCGCCGTACCGGTGATGGCGTACGGATGGGCGGTCGACGGGTCGGCGACCCCGAGGAAGCTGTAGTCGTTGGTGGAGCTGCCGATGTAGACGCCGACACTCTCCCCGCGCAGGCTGGACGCGGGAATCCTGGCGTGCTCCAACGCTTCCCACGTCAGCTCGAGCGCCATCCGCTGCTGCGGGTCGATGTTGTCGGCTTCCATCTTCGACAGCGCGAAGAACTCGGCGTCGAACCCCTTGATGTCGGACAGGTAGCCGCCGCGGGTGCGGGCCTTGGCCACCCGTTCGGCGACGCGGGGCTCGGAGAGGAACTCCGACCAGCGCCCGTCGGGCAGATCGGTGATGGCGTCGCGTCCGTCCAGCAGCGCCTGCCACATCTGGCTCGGGGTGTTCATGTCACCGGGGAAACGGGTTCCGACGCCGACGATGGCGATGTTCAGCCGGTCTTCGTCACCGTCGCGCGACCAGTCCTCGGCGTCCAGCGCGGCGGTGTCCTCTTCGGGTTCGCCCTCGACGATCACCGTGGCCAGCGACTCGATCGTCGGGTGGCGGAAGGCGACCGTCGCGGTCAGCGTCACGCCGGTGAGATCCTCGATGTCACTGGCCATCGCGACGGCGTCGCGCGACGACAGGCCGAGTTCCACCAGCGGTGCGGTTTCGTTCACCGAATCCGGGGACTGGCCGGTGGCGTTGCCGACCCAGTTGCGCAGCCAGGTGCGCATCTCGGCGACCGTCATGTCCGGGCCGCCCACCGGGGCCGCCGGGCTCACCGAATCGTCTTGTGGATCAGTCATCGTCACCTCACGATCGATCCGGCCGCCCCCGCGGGCCGGCATTGGGGAGTTACTTCAGTGGAAACGTCAGTCGGTCTCGTCCGGGAAGGCATTGGCCACCTTGCCGCTGCGCAGGCTGCCGTCCAGGTACGCCGAACGGCAGGCCCGGCGACCGATCTTGCCGCTGGAAGTCCTGGGGATGGCCCCCGCCGGGGTCAACAGCACGTCGCGCACCGTCACACCGTGGCGCACCGCGATCGCCGCGCGGATGTCGTCGGCGATCGGGCCCATCTCGAGCTTGTGCGCGCCCGGGGCGCGCTCGCCGACGATCACCAGCTGTTCGGAGGTGTCGTCTGGGTCGCGCTTGAGCCCGGCGTGCGCGTCCTCGAACACCTCGTCGGGCAGCTGGTTGGCCGGGACGGAGAACGCCGCGACGAAACCGGTGCGCAGCGCCTTGGTGGACTCCTGGGCGGAGTACTCGAGGTCCTGGGGATAGTGGTTGCGGCCGTCGATGATCACCAGGTCCTTCGTCCGGCCGGTGATGTAGAGCTCGCCGTCGTGGTAGGCGCCCAGGTCGCCGGTGCGCACCCAGGTGGCGTCGTCGGTGGCGCCCTCGGCGTGGGACGGGTTGGTGCGCGACTTGAGCGTGTTCTGGAACGTGGCGACCGTCTCCTCGGGCTTGCCCCAGTAGCCGGTGCCCATGTTCTGGCCGCTGATCCACACCTCGCCGATCTGGCCGTCGGGCAGTTCGGTGGCGCTGTCGTTGTCGACGATGACGGCCCATTCCGCGACACCGATCTGACCGGCGCCGGCCTGCGCGACCGCCTTCGGTGAGTCCGCGGGCACCTCGACGAAGCGGTGCCGGTTGAGCTCGTCACGGTCCACGTGGATGATCCGGGGCTCGGCGTTCATCGGGGTGGTCGACACGAACAGCGTGGCCTCGGCCAGCCCGTAGGACGGCTTGATGGCCTGCGGCTTGAAGCCGAACGGGCCGAAGGCCTCGTTGAACCGGTTCACGGTGGCCGCCGAGATGGGCTCGCTGCCGTTGAGGATGCACTTGATGTTGGACATGTCCAGCGGCGGCTCGCCATCCTTGGGCACCCCCCGCACGGCGGCGTGGTCGAACGCGAAGTTCGGCGCGACGGAGATGGTGCCGCCGGTGTCGCCCTCCTTGCGTGCCATCTCCCGGATCCACCGGCCCGGGCGACGCACGAACGCGGCGGGCGTCATGAACGTGATGTAGTGGCCCAGCATCGGCGAAAGCAGCACCGTGATGAGCCCCATGTCGTGGAAGAACGGCAACCACGAGACGCCGCGGTCGCCCTCCTGGCCGTCGAGCGCCTCGATGACCTGGACCACGTTGGTGGCCAGGTTCAGATGGGTGATCTGCACACCGGTCGGGATCCGGGTAGACCCCGAGGTGTACTGCAGGTAGGCGATCGTGTCGTGCTGGACGTCGACCGGCTCCCACGTGGCGCCGACCTCGTTGGGCACGGCGTCGACGGCGATGACGCGGGGGCGCTGGTTGGCGGGGCGGGTGCGGAAGAACTTGCGCACCCCCTCGGCCGCCGCCGTCGTGGTCAGGATGGCCGACGGCTGGCAGTCGTCCAGCACGGCGTGCAGACGGCCGACGTGGCCGGGTTCGTTGGGATCGAACAGCGGCACCGCGATCCGCCCGGAATAGAGCACGCCGAAGAAGGCGACGAGGTATTCGAGGTTCTGCGGACACAGGATCGCCACCCGGTCTCCGGGTTCGGTGACCTGCTGCAACCGGGCCCCGACGGCCTTGTTGCGGGCACCGAAGTCGGCCCAGTTCAGATCGCGCTCGACGCCGTCGCGCTCGGTGGAGAAGTCGATGAACCGGTAGGCGAGCTTGTCGCCCCGAACCCGAGCCCATCGTTCGACGTGTTTGACCAAGCTGCCGTTGTCCGGGAACTTGATCAGTCCGTCTTTGATGAACGGGTTGTGGAAGGCCATCTCAATACTCCAATCAGGCGGGATCGCTGTCCCAAACCCCGAAGATCGTACCGGTCCGACAGCTCCCCGCCCGTGAACCGCCGGCCGTCGCTCTTAGATGTTTCTTAAACTAGCGTAATGCTAGGCGACCTGCGGGGCTGGGCCAAATCTCGCAGCGGCACTGTCACGAAACGTTGCCAAAAAGATGTGGCACACCTCACCCATGCTTGGGCTGCGGGGCGTTGGCGATCAGGTTCTGTGCCCAGTTCAGCGTCCACTGCGTGGCTGGCATCCCGTCGATGTTCCAGAAGTCCGGGGTGGCGTACATGGCGTGCACCGGCTGACCAGCGCCCCCGGAGAGCACCTCCAACGTCTTCGGCAGGGCGGTGATGTTGAACGCCGACTCCGGCGCCGCGCAGATCAGGTCGCCGCGGGCACAGATCTCGTTGGTCCGGTCGTTGAGCGCGCCGAACCCGCCGGGGCGCGGTCCGGTCATCGTCAGCCCCAGCGCCGACAGGGTCGGCACCTCGTGCAGCGTGATCTCCGCACCCTGGCCGTCGGGGTTCGGGCCGACGTCCTGCCCCACCCCGACCTGGCGGCGACCGTCGGCGATCAGCGTCACGCCCAGCACCAGATCCTGGTCCACCGGCCCGCGGCCGTTGCCGATGTCACTGGCGATGTCCCCGGCGATGACGGCGCCCTGGGAGAACCCGACCAGCACGTAACTGGTCAGCGGGCACCGGTTGTTCATGTCCGTCATCGCGCGGACCGCCGCCTGGGTGCCCTCGGCGCGGCTGTCGTTGTACGACATCTGCGCATCCGCGGACAGCGGATTGTGGAACTGCGCGGTGTAGGGAACGGTGAACACCTCGAGGCGGTCCGCGCCGAACTGGGCGCGCAACGGGTTGGTCACGTTCAGCAGCAGCGCGGCCGGGAACTGCACCGGGTTGAACGGGTCGAGCTGCACCGAGGATTCCCAGGTGCCCGGTATCGAGATCAGCTGGACATCCGGACAGCTCGCGTCCTGGAATTCGGGCCGCGGCTTCGAGATCGTCGGAGGCACCGCGGTCGGCGGCTGCGCGCTCGGCGGCACCGCGGTCGGCGGGGCGTCGGGCCTGCGCAGCACCACGACCACGATCGCCACGATCAGCACAACCACCATGCTCACCGCGCCTGCCGCGAACAGCGCCAGCAGGCGATGGCGCTTGCGCCGGTTGGACTTGGCCATGACGTTCTTCGTTCTCCTCGCCTACGCGGGTGACTGGGATGTGGTCGACAGCTCAGCAGAGCTGTTCGGTCGCGATGCGGATGTAGTCGTCGGTCAACGTGTTGACCTCCCCCGCCGACGGCGTCATCGCCGTGGCCGACGAGCCGACCTCGTTGCGCACCAGAGGCAGTACGAAATCCCACACCTGCTGGTCGGTGTGCTTGGCGAAGCGGGCCTGGCACACGTAGGACCCGATCCGCAACGCGGCGAGGTCACTGCTGGGCTGCACTCCCGCGCCGTGCAGCGCGTCGAGGTAGTGGCGTTGCGCCGGGGTCACGACGAGCGTGTGGTCGTCCGCCCCGAGGTCGCCGGGACCGGGCACCGCCGCGGGGGATTCACTCTGCGCGGCCTCGGTCTGCGAGCCCAGCCCCATGACCATGTCATCGGTCATCGAGCAGCCGGACAAGCCCGCCGCCGCGGACGCCGCCAGCAGCGAGAAGCCGGCCAACCCGGCGATCCCTGACCTGCGTGACGCGTTCTGCACTCCTCCAAAGTACCGGCTGGCCCGCGTCCGACCGGTGCGCCGAGCCCGCGCCACTACCGGATGGTCGCGACCAGCTCACCCGTCATGGCGGCCAACTGGCCGCTCCACGAACCCCAGTCGTGATTGCCCGACGTCGGGAAGTCGAAGTGGGCGTTGCTGCCGCCGATCGAGCGATAGTGCTGGTAGAACGTGCGGTTGCTGCCCTGGGCCTGATCGCAGTAGCCGATCATCGCGGCGGGGTCGGTGCACGTGACCGTGGCCGGGCTGTACACCCACAGCCGGGTGTTGTTGTTGGCCAGGAGTTGGGCGTGCACGTCGGGGTCGTGCCACTTCCACCGGCCCAGCTGTGGCAAACCCCACATGTTGCGGGTGTCCACCCCGCCGAAGCGGGCGAGCCCCGCGGTGATCGCGCCGTTCATCGTGGTGGCCGACGGGGTCAGGAAACCCGACAGCGTTCCGGCGAAGCGGTAGCGGTTGGGGTGGAACGTCGCCATGGTCAGCGCGCCGGTACCGCCCTGGGCGGCCCCGACGATGCCGTGCCCGCCCGGAGCCAGCCCCTTGTTGGCGGCGAGCCAGTTGGGCAGCTCGTCGGCCAGGAAGGTCTCCCACTGCTTGCTGCCGTCCTGCTCCCAGTTGGTGTACATGCTCCACGCCCCGCCGGCCGGGGCGGCCACCGAGATGCCCAGGCCCGACAGCGTGTTCATGGCGTTGCCCGCGGTCACCCAGTTGCTCACGTCCGGGGCGGCGTTGAACGCGTCGAGCAGCACGACCGCGTGCGGGCCACCGCCCTGGAATGCCACCGGGATGTCGCGGCCCATCGCGGCCGACGGCACCATCAACATCTCGACGCCCTGCGCCGAGGCGGCCGGGGTGCCGGGCAGCGACGGCGTCGCACCCGCGCCCCACAGCGTCACCGCCAGTGCGGCGGCCAGGGTCATCCGCACCAGGATCATTCGCATCAGCGCGCGCATCCGCCCCACCTCGTTCGTCGTCGACATCGCAAGGTAGTGAACCACATCACCGGCGGTAGCCGAGGACGAAAAGACTGACGGCGGTGACCCCCCTCGGGGATCACCGCCGTCAATAATGCTGTCGCGTCGCGTCAGCCGCCGTTGGCAGCCGGCTCGGCCGCGGCCTCAGCCGGGGCCGGCGGAGCCGACGGCTGCGGCACCGCGCCGAGCACCCGGGCGATGTCCGGCTTCATCTGCTGCAGCTGCTGACCCCAGTAGGCCCACTGGTGGGTTCCGTTCGACGGGAAGTTGAACACGCCGTTCTTGCCACCCGCGGCGATGTACTCCTCCTGGAAGGTCTTGTTGGTACGCAGCGTGAAGCCCTCCAGGAACTTCGCGTTGAACAGGTTGCCCGAGCTCATCCCGGAATCGAGTTCCGCCGGCTTGCCGTTGCCGCAGAAGATCCAGATGCGCGTGTTGTTGGCGACCAGCTTGTCGATGTTGACCATCGGGTCGTTGCGCTTCCACGCGCTGTCGGCGTCCTCGGTCTTGCCCCACATGTCGTTGGCGTCGTAGCCACCCGCGTCACCCATCGAGATGTTGACCAGCATCGGCCACCAGCCCTCGGACAGGTTCAGGAAGCCCGACAGCGAGCCGGCGTACTGGAACACCTGCGGGTGGTAGATCGCCATCGTCAGCGCGGCCGAACCGGCCATCGACAGGCCCACGGCCGCGTTGCGGTTCGGGTCGACACCCTTGTTGGCCGCCAGGTAGGCCGGCAGCTCCTGGGAGATGAAGGTCTCCCACTTGTAGGTCTGGCAGCCGTTGTCGCCGCAGGCCGGGCTGTACCAGTCGCTGTAGAAGCTGGACTGCCCGCCGACCGGCATGATCACGGCCATGCCCGAGTCCAGGTACCACTCGAAGGCGGCGGTGTTGATGTCCCAGCCGTTGAAGTCGTCCTGCGCACGCAGACCGTCGAGCAGGTACACGCCGGGTGCGTTGGGCCCGCCGCTCTGGAACTGCACCTTGATGTCACGGCCCATGCCTGCCGACGGCACCATCAGGTACTCCACGGGCAGACCGGGACGGGAGAACGCTCCCGCAGTCGCTGTGCCACCGACGGCGGCGATCAGGCCGGGCAGCAGCGTGGCCGCCAGGGCCGCCACCGTGACCCGACGCCACGTCATCTTCGCTGCGCCGCGCAGCCTCCCAACGAGCTTCATGGTTGTATGTCTTTCCCATCTTTCGTAAAGCAGCAGCCAGCGGGCCCTGGAGTCGCCCAGGCGCCCGGCCTCGTTGCCCGTGTAGTCAACCACACCTTTGTGGTGACTTCTCCTCACCGCAGGTCGGCATCACGTCACCGTGCTGCGTTCCGCAGTGTCCGTTCCGGTCGGTCCTATGTCCTTATCCGAGCGACATGGCGTCAGCGTTACGAAAGCAGAAAACCCTCTCCGCCAACAAATCGCGCACGCCAGAGGTCTGCTCACGGCCCGGTGGCGGGCAGCCCGGTGTAGGGCGGGTTCACCGGCTCGGGCAGCGGCAGCCCGCACCGGGCCAGTTCGTAGAGCGGCACCCGGTCGATGCGGTAGCGGGTGAACTCAGCGGCGTTGGCCAGGTTCGACAGGAACCGGCGCGGACTCATCGGTGCTCGGACCGCGTTGAGCACCGACTCGGTTTCCGGGCAGGCCAGCGCCGCCTGAGCCTGCCTGATCCAGTCCTCGTCCAGGTACTGCGGGATCCACGGCTCCTCCTTCAGGAACGGCCCCTCGGCGACCGCCCAGTCCGGGAAGAGGTTCTTGTCGTGGCCGATCCTGCCGTCCTCGATGCGGGCGGTGTGCGCGGCCAACGGATTGGCCAGGCCGATCTGATCGATCACCCGCACATCGAGCCCGACGTTCATCCCGAGCATGCCCAGATTCGTGAAAAAGACCGTGTGGGGGCCGTTTCGGTCTCCGTCCGGCCCGGTGGGCGCGTCCGGCGGAGGCGGGATCGCCGGCACCACATCCCAGGTGTCGTAGTTGCCTGCCGGCAGCAGCAGCGCACCGTCGGGCGTGTTCCGGATCGCGGTCAGCACCGCACGCATGCGCGGGTAGTCCAGGTAGTCCGCCGCCGTCAGCGGGTGCGCGTGCCCGGTCGCCTGCGCGTAGAAGCGCCTCTCGTCGACGATGCCGGTGGCCGTCACCCGGGTGGCGTCGGGCCCCATTCCCGGCGAGTTGGCCGCCCACAGCGCCCAGCCGACGACCGCCAGCCACAGCACGCCGGTGGCACCGGCATACAGGTACCCGGCGCCGCGGGCCATCCGCGAGGCTTCCGGCACCAGCAGCGGAATCACCGCGACCGGCGCCAGCAGGCAGAACAGCGGGGTGAGCAGGACCCGCCCGTGCATGAAGTCGCCGCCCTGCCGGATCCAGTACACCGCCTGCAACACACCGCTGAGCAGGATGAACGCGACCACCGCCGGCGGACTCTGCACCAGGCGCGCCAGCCGCCCGGCCTCGCCCCGGGCCGGCGTGACCGGCTTGCCGGGGCGCCCACGCAGCAGCAGCACCATCAAAGCCAGCCCGACCAGGAGCATCGCGGGGGCCCACAGCAGATAGGGCTGGTTGAAGTTGGCCAGGTACACGAAACCCTGGTGCCATTTCGACCCGCTGGCGTCCTTGGCCAGCGCGGTGCCGGGCACCAGCAGTCCGTAATAGCCCATCCGGAAGATCTGGTAGCCGACCGGCAGCAGACCACCGACCACGACGACGAGCAGCCGCCGCCGCCAGTCGGGCGCCGCGATGAGCATCATCACCAGAGCCAGTCCGCCGATCAGCGCCAGCTCGGGGCGCACCAGCACGCTGAGCCCGGCCACGAACGCCAGCGCGCCGTCGAACCACCGCGTGGTGCCCCGAGCGGGTGTCGGTCTACGCGGCCCGCCGCGGGCAGCCTGCGACCAGCACACCATCATCCACCACAGCAGCCCCAGGTAGGCGAGCACCAGACCGTTCTCCAGTCCGGAGGTGGCGAAGTCCCGCGCCGGGGGCACGGCGATGTAGACCAGGGCGCCGGCCGGCAGCAGGACCGCGGCCCGCCCCTGCAGCCCCGGCGCATACAGCCGGGCGGTGCCGAGCATGACCATCACCACGCCGGCAACGCTGAACACCAGCGCCAGCGTCAGCGCCACGTACTCCAGCCGCGCCGGACCGGCCACCCAGCCGCCCAACCACATCAGGTACGACCACACGGTGGAGGTGTTGGCCTCCACCCGCTCGCCGACGTTGAACACCGGACCGTTGCCGGCCAGCATGTTCCGCGTGGTGCGCAGGACGATCAGGCCGTCGTCGGCGATCCAGCGGCGCTGCCAGGCGCCCACACCGAACAGCACCGCCGTCACGGCCACGCTCGCCCACAGGCTGGTCCTCGTCCAGACGTGGTACGGGAAGGCGGTCCAGCGCTTGCGCCGCCCCGCCGGGCCGTCCTGCCGGTCAGCTGAGGAAGACGGCGGCACCGATGGTCCCGATCCAGGCCAGCGCCAACAGCTGGAGCACCCGGTCCTTCAACGCGATCTCCTCCGGTTCGCCGGCCATGCCGCCGTCGACGTCGACGGCGTAGCGCAGGATCGCGATCGTGAACGGCACCATCGACACGACGAACCAGGAGGCCCCGCCGGTGGCGTCACGTTCGAAGGCCCACAGCCCGTAACACAGCACCAGCGAGGTCGCCGACAACGTCCACACGAAGCGCAGATAGGAGCTGGTGTAGCTCTCCAGGGACTTGCGGATCTTGGCTCCGGTGCGTTCGGCCAGCTGCAGCTCGGCGTACCGCTTGCCGGCGGCCATGAACAGTGAACCGAACGCCATCATCAGCAGGAACCACTGCGACAGCGGCACTTCGGCGGCCACACCGCCGGCGATGGCGCGGATCAGGAAGCCCGAGGACACGATGCAGATGTCGATCACGGGCTGGTGCTTGAGCCCGAAGCAGTAGGCCAGCTGGATCGCGATGTAGATGGCCATCACCAGGGCCAGGTTGGGGGTGACCAGCCACGAGACCGCCAGGGACAGCACGCCCAGCACGCCGGCCAGCGTGTAGGCCAGCCACTCCGGGACCACGCCGGCGGCGATCGGGCGGAACCGCTTGGTGGGGTGCGCCCGGTCGGCTTCGACATCGCGGGCGTCGTTGACCAGATACACGCACGATGCGGCGAGGCTGAAGACCACGAAGGCCAACGCCACCTTGACCAGCACTTCGCGGTAGTCGTAGACGTAGCGGTCGTCGCCGAGAGCGGCGACCGGGGCGGCGAAGACCAGCACGTTCTTGACCCACTGGCGGGGCCGTAGGGCCTTGACGATGCCCGAGACCAGGTTGTTGGGCGGCCCCGCCGCCGCACCGGTCTCCTGTCCGACCTCGGATGCGCTCACCGGCGCCCTCCTTCGAACCTGCCGACGACGTCCCCGACGACGGCGCCGACCGCGACACCGGCGAGCACATCGCTGGGGTAATGAACTCCGAGCACCAGCCGCGACAACGCCATCGGCGGCACCAGCAGCGCCGGCAGGGGCCACCCGGTGGGTCGCGCCAGCAGTACCGCGGCCGCGGTCGTCGACGTCGCGTGCGCCGACGGGAAGCTCAACCGGCTCGGGGTGCCCACGTTGACCTCGATCGCGGGGTGGTGCGGACGTTCCCGGCGCACCACCCGCTTGATCAGCACCGCGCAGGCGTGGGCGGTGAACGCGCCCACAGCCGCGGCCAGGTAGTCGCGGCGCTGCGCCGGCCGCAGCACGGCACCCAGCGCGGCGAGCGCGAGCCAGCCGAGGCTGTGCTCACCGAAATGGGACAGCGTGCGGGCGGTGGCCAGCACCCCCGGCCGGCCGGCCAGCCCGCGCTGGACGGCGACCAGCACCGCGTCCTCGCCACGCGCCTGGTCAGGCATCTCCGACTCTCACCGCCGCCTTGGGCGCACCCGCGTGCCCGTTGAGCACCGCCTCCCACTTCTGCTGGCTGGTCATCATCGGCAACGCCTCCCGGTACACCCGGCGCATCCGGTTGTACTTGCGGATCAACCGGGCCTGGCGTTTCAGGGACGCACGAAGCAGCTCGAACATCTTGGCGCGGTCACGCTGGCGGTACACCACACCGCGACCGTCGGCAGTCGTCACAGTGACGCCGTCGACCTTGCACAGCACGAACCAGCGCGCATCCTGGGTGGCGACGTTGAGTTCCGGTCGCTGGTGATGGGCGGGATCGTGGTGGGTGAGCTGGTGGGCGACGCCGCGGGCCAACCGGAAACCGATGGCGGGCAACGAGGTCGGAATCTTGATCTTCTTCCGGCGCCGGTCCGACGGCGGCGGCAGGGCGGTGGCGCCGGGCAACACCACGGCGTCGGGGTAGTGCTGGCGCATCGCCCGCACGTCAGGCAGCGCCGACTCGAGGATCGAGAAGATGTGCTCGGGCCCGGCGAGGAAGTCGTCCATCGCCTTGTTCTGGATGGCCACCGTCGAATACTCAAGGCAGAGCAGGTGTTTGAACGTCGCCTTGAGGTGACTGGCGACCAGGCCGGTGACCTTGCCATCCCAGTGCAGCGCCGAGACCACCAGGCGGTTGCGCAGGTGGAAGTACGCCTGCCAGTCGATCGCGTCGTCCTTGTCGCTCCACGCCATGTGCCAGATCGCGGCACCCGGCAGGGTCACCGTGCCGTACCCGTGCTCGGCGGCGCGCAGCCCGTAGTCCGCGTCGTCCCACTTGATGAACAACGGCAGCGGCTGACCCAACTCCTCGGCGACCCGGCGCGGGATCATGCACATCCACCAGCCGTTGTAGTCGACGTCGACCCGACGGTGCAGCATCGTGCTGCGGTCGTCCTCGTCGACCAGCGGGTACTTGGCGAAGTCGTGGTCGTACTCGGTGTTGGGTGCGTTGGTCCACATGAAGTTGGCCTGATCGACGACCTCGCCCATGACATGCAGATGAGACGGCTCCTGCAGGTTGAGCATCTGTCCGCCCACCAGCGTCGGCGACTTGGCGAACCGGTTCATCGCCAGCGCGCGCAGCACCGAATCCGGTTCGATGCGGATGTCGTCATCCATGAACAGGATCTGTTCGCACTCGGTGTTGTTCAGCGCTTCGTACATGACCCGGCTGTAGCCGCCCGAGCCGCCCAGGTTGGGCTGGTTGTGCACCGTCAGCCGGTTCCCCAGCGCGGCGGCGGCCGCGTCGAACCCGGGATGGTCCTTGGCCTTGCTGGTGCCCTGGTCGGAAACGATGACCGCTCCGATCACCTTGTCCACCAACGGATCCGACGTCAACGCGGTCAGCGCATTGACGCAGTCGGCGGGCCGGTTGAACGTCGGGATGCCGACCGCCACGTCGGCGCGCCCGGGCGCGGGCACCGGTGCGTACCACCCGGCGTGCTGCAGCGTGACGGCGCTGTCGGTGGTGATGTCGAACCAGATCCAGCCGCCGTCCTCGAACGGGTCGAGACCGATCTCGAACTCGACCGGTTCGCCCGAGAACTCCGCGCCACCGACGGTGATGCGGGCTCCGGTGGCCTTGGTGCGGTACAGGTCGACGCGGCCGCTGCCGGTCAGCTCGACGCGCAGCACCACCGACTGCAGCGTCGACCAGCGCCGCCAGTAACTGGCCGGGAAGGCGTTGAAGTACGTGGCGAACGAGACCTCGGACTCGGGTCCGATCTCCAGCTCGGTGCGCGCCGGCGCGTGCGCGCGGCGCGCGTTGGTGTCCGATTCGTTGATGTAGAGCTTGCGAACGTCGAGCGGCTCGCCTGGGCGCGGCAGGATGACACGGGCCAGCAGGCTCACCGCCCGCGAGGCGCCGGCATCCAGCGCGCCGGACGGGATGTCACTCAACGGTGTCTCTTTTCATGAAGTACTGCCTTCTGTCTCGGCGCCGGCCAGCGGCGCCCCGTCGCGCAGGTGCGGCGCGAGCACGTTGTCGTACATGTTCAGCGCGCTGGCGATGGCCATGTGCATGTCCAGATACTGATAGGTGCCCAGCCGCCCGCCGAACAGCACCTTGGCCTCGGCCGTCTCGGCCTTGGCCCGGGCCCGGTAGGCCGCCAGCAGGGCGCGGTCGGCCTCGGTGTTGATCGGATAGTAGGGCTCGTCGTCGGCGGCGGCGAAGCGCGAGTACTCGCGCATGATCACGGTCTTGTCCGTGGGGTAGTCGCGCTCGGGGTGGAAATGCCGGAACTCGTGGATCCGGGTGTAGGGCACATCGGCGTCGTTGTAGTTCATGACCGGTGTGCCCTGGAAATCACCCGTCGGCAGCACCTCGAGCTCGAAGTCCAGCGTGCGCCACCCCAGCCGGCCGTCGGCGTAGTCGAAGTAGCGGTCCAGGGGGCCGGTGTAGATCACCGGCGCGTCGGGGTTGGCGTCCCGCAGCTGGTCGCGCACGTCGAACCAGTCGGTGTCGCACCGCACCTCGATGCGCTCGTCGGCGGCCATGTTCTGCAGCCAGGCGGTGTACCCGTCGACCGGCAGCCCCTCGTAGGTGTCGTTGAAATAGCGGTTGTCGAACGTGTAGCGCACCGGCAGCCGGGTGATGTTCGAGGCGGGCAGCTCCTTGGGATCGGTCTGCCACTGCTTGGCGGTGTAGTGCTTGACGAACGCCTCGTAGAGCGGGCGGCCGATCAGCGAGATCGCCTTCTCCTCCAGGTTCTGCGCGTCCTCGGTCTGGATCTCGCTGGCTTGCTCGCGGATCAACGCCCGCGCCTCGTCGGGCGTGAAATAGCGGCCGAAGAACTGACTGACCAGCCCCAGCCCCATCGGGAACTGGTAGGCCTGGCCGTTGTAGAGGGCGAACACCCGGTGCTGGTAGCCGGTGAACTCGGTGAACTGGCGCACGTAGTCCCACACCCGCCGGTTGGAGGTGTGGAACAGGTGCGCGCCGTAGCGGTGCACCTCGATACCGGTCTCGGGTTCGGCTTCGGAGTAGGCGTTGCCGCCGAGGTGTGGGCGTCGCTCGAGGACCAGGACGCGCTTGTTCAGCTGCGTGGCCGCCCGTTCGGCGATCGTCAGGCCGAAGAAACCGGAGCCGACGACGAAGAGGTCCCAGTGGTGATCGGGCCGGGGCAGAGCTGTCATCGGCAGCAAGGGTATCCGACCGCGGGTGGCGGCCCCGAGTAGGCCGAGCCGCGCAGGTCGCAATTAGCTCACGATTCCGCATCGTCACTCTAGTCACAGCATTCACTTCATTAACATCAAGGTCGTACGAAGATCCAGACGCTCCCCGACGGTCACCGCACCGGTTGGCCGCGGCAGGAGGGCTGCATCTTTACGTCCAGATATTGAGGAGACTTCCGTGCCGAACCGACGTCGACGCCGGCTCTCGACCGCCTTGAGCACAGTCGCCGCGCTGGCAGTCGCGAGTCCAGTGGCCGTCGTGGCCCTGTCCGACATCTCCGAGCGTCAGCCGCAGCACCGCGAGTTCGTCCAGGCCGCCAGCATCACCGACCTGCCCGGCGAGTTGATGAACGCCCTGTCGCAGGGCCTCTCGCAGTTCGGCATCAACCTGCCGCCGATGCCGACCGGCCTGCTGACCGGGACGAGCCCGGCACCGACGACGGTGACGCCCGGCCTGGGCACCCCGGGGTTGACGGCGCCGGCGCTGACCACCCCCGGCCTGACCGCACCGACGCTGACCGATCCGGGCCTGGCCAATCCCGCGTTGACCAACCCCGGTCTGACCAGCCCCACCG
>Ga0310345_10003049_pt1 | contig 16265 bp, 17 predicted proteins | sample HC15DNA20500_MG_FD_204667 | JGI IMG/M metagenome (GOLD analysis project Ga0310345, IMG submission 204667) | Marine microbial communities from station ALOHA, North Pacific Subtropical Gyre - HC15-DNA-20-500_MG | ecosystem: Environmental > Aquatic > Marine > Oceanic | place: Pacific Ocean: North... | reverse complement strand
CAAGAAGAAAAAGGCAGTCAAGAAATTGGTAAGGAATTCGTCAAATGGAGCTGTGACCGGATCTTTTGTTTCAAAGATCACCACTGTTCAAGACAGTCCCACCGGGGGAATTACTCTGGCTCTTTATGGGAGAAGTGGCACAGGAAAGACAACATTCGCTTGCACTTTTCCCAAAAGAGCGTTACTCATCAGAGTCGGAATGGATGATGGGGTTCTCAGTGTGAAAGACGTGGATGGGGTCGACACTACTCCACTTGTCAGAGATCCAGATCAAATCAGTGAGATCGTTCAAGAGCAAAGAGAAAATAATACTTGGAAGACGTTGATACTTGATACTGCTAGTGAACTGCAAAACGTGACTTTGCAAAAAGTGGTCGGTTTGAATTCGGCTCCAACGCAATTGTCTTGGGGTGTTGCCCGTCAAGAGCAGTGGGGAGATGTGGCAGTTGGAATGAAAGACAAGATGCGGGATCTGCTTGACTTAGCTACCACTGGAACACATATCATCATCATTTCCCAAGAAAGAGACTTCTCCAAAACGGATGCAACTCCCGATTCTGAGCTGGCAGTTCCTAACGTGGCTCAAGCTCTGAGCCCCTCAGTTGTGGGTTGGTTGAATCCGGTATGCAATTATGTGTGTCAGATGTTCATACGGGCTGAAACGAATTTAGTAGAGAAGAGAGTCATGGTTGGTAAGAAAACCAAAATCGTTAAGAGAAAGGAAGAAACTGGCAACTACGAATACTGTCTTCGAACTGGAGCTCACGACGTATATACAGTGAGATTGCGAATGCCCAAAGGTTCCAAGGTTCCAGATGTTCTTACGGACCCAGACTTCAAGAAGTTCTACGAGGTCATTTCAAGAACAGGAGAGAGAAAGTAAGGGGTGAAATGATGAGTGACTGGACCCAAACTGAGAGTAAGGACGATAGTTATAAACCCACCGGAGACTGGATGAATGAAAGAGACCGACTACGTGAGAGGCTGTATGAGTGGTGTGACGAGTTTCACCTGAAGTATCCCGGCATGTGGAGAACGGTAATCCGTACTCTTGATGACATCAAGTCTACCGAGGTGGACTCTCTGAATCTGATTAAGCAACTGATTAGGTTGAATGCTGCGGACATTATTTCCAAGAGACTATGGTGGTCCGACCACAATAATAATCGGTGTGTCACGGAAATACGAGATGGGTGCAAAGGAACTGCGGCTTCAATTCACCTTACGGAGAAATTCAAAGAGTAACTTGGTTTGCTACAATGGTAATTATGGACGATTGGTTTACTTTTACTTAACAGGAGAGTGTCAAATGGCGAAAACTGGTACTAGTGCTATCCTAGGGAAATTGAAAAAGAAGGGACTGGCGAAAGCACATCGGGCTCACAAGGACGAACCCCTCGAGCTTCCAACCAGTTCATTTGGTGAAGAGCTTCCTTCGGGTATTGAAAATGGGGTAGCTCAATTGACTCAAGCCGAGCTATCTGAACATGACGGAGGTGTAAACAAGGGGGAACCTTACGCTATGCTTGCCGGCATCATTAAGAGCCCGGAAAGCTTTAAGAAGTCCGCGAAAAGCAATGATATCGTTAAAGTCAAAGGACGTCGGTGTCAGCGGTTTATCCCTCTCTACGATACCCCAAGGGCGAGAAAAACGCCTGGGTTTGAAGACAATTGGGCCACTCTTCTCAATGAACTCAGGAAGTTCAATATCGAAACTGGTGACGTTGCCGGAGAAGATGTGGAAGACATCCTAGCTGCTCTTCTCGAAGAAAAGCCATTTTTCAAGTTTCGAACTTGGGGAGGTGGAGAGTTTACTGACAAAGAGAGCGGTGAACTTCGACGGATTTCGGTCAGAACAGACTTCATGGGCGCTATCGAAGATTACGCGGATGACGAAGCGAATGGCGAAGTAATTGATTCGTCGGAAGAAGAGGATGAAGAAACAAAATCCTTCTACAACAATGAAGGGGATGACGAAGAAGTTGATGAAGAGGAAGAGGAGCTCGATATCAGCTTACAAGACATGGGCGAACTGGCTGATGACGGCGACGAGGATTCTATTGACAAACTGACAAAACTCTCGGAGAAAGCCGAATTGGATCCCGACGCCTATCCGACATGGTCGGAGCTGAGTACGGCACTCATCGAACTTCGCGACGATGAAGAAGAAGAAGTGGAGTCCGTAGTGGAACTCAAGAAAGGAGATCTCAAAGTATACGACGGTGTCGAAATCGAAGTACAAAAGATAAACAAGAAGGAAAAAACCGCCGAGGTTATGGACATCAACACCGAAGACATCTGGGAAGACGTTCCTTGGGAGGAACTCACCGAAGAGTAAAATGGTTCTCACAGAGAATCTCTATCCTCTGCGCCTCATGGAAGAGGCGTTTTTCTTTTTTGCCCAGAAATCAACTACATGAAGTCACTAGCAATAGACACTGAAACTACTGGATTGGATCCGTACCACGGTTGTAGTGCATGGGTGATAACAACGTATAGTGACGAAGGCAATGTCTGGTGGGAAACCGATGTCAACCCATTGAATAGAACTTGCCAGTTTACCAAAAGTGAGTTGAGTGAAGTGAAGGATCACTTGTTGGGTCACAATCCCTGGTATTTTCAAAACCCAGTATTTGATATCACTTTTCTAGTGAAGGCGGGTTGTAACTGGATAACTAATTACTGGAACCGAGTGAGAGATGTTGGTATCGCCAGTCATCTACTAGGTAGTGGAAATCTTCCACGAAATTTGGAGTCTATTGTTCTTAGAGAGTTAGGAGTAGATGTCAGTTCTTATGAAACCAAGTTGAAGAAGGAAGTACAACGTGCTCAAGGTTATGCACGGCGCAAGTTGCCAGATTGGAGAGTAGTTTCTTCGTCGGTGAAAGATCCTATGTTGCCAAGTGGTGGAGGATGGAAAGCTGATTGCTGGTTGCTCAGAAAACTCTCTGAACTGTTGGAACACGAAAAGGAACATCCTTGGTGGACATTGGCTGAAGACTATTACAACGCTGACAGCGTTGTGACGTTGAAAGCCGGTGAACAGTTGGAAGAAAAGATACGGACAAGGAGCCTTGAAAAGATTTATCACAAACGTCTTGAGCTGATACCGGTCAACTATGCAATGCAAGCAAAGGGCATCAGCCTTAGTGAAAAACGTACCTATGAGTTGAAGGACAAGTACCTGAAGGAATCTGAAGTACTTGAGAAGAAATGTGTGAGACTGGCTAAAACTGTTAGGTACAAGTTAGAAATGCCAAAATCTGGCAACAACAAATCACTTCTCGATACGGTGTTCAAGGGGTTCAAGCTTGAACCAATTGAATTATCGGATAAGACCGGTGAACCTTCCCTTAAAAAATCCGTGATAGAAGTTTATCTTGAGGATCTCCCAGAAAAGAGCAAAGCTCGCCAGTTTCTATTCAACCTTTCTGAGAAGAGGTCACGTGATACTGCCAGTAAGACTTACCTTACCGGATATATCAGAGCTTGGATTTCATTGTGTACCGATGAGAATGGTGAGGGGTGGTACGTTCTACACCCATCTCTGAATCCAACAGGAACCAACACTCTTAGATGGTCTAGTTCAAACCCCAATGAACAGAACATATCGAAGAAGGAAAACTTCAACCTTCGATATTGTTTTGGTCCAGCACCCGGTAGGGAATGGTGGAGTCTTGACGCAAACAACATAGAATTGAGAATACCTGGGTATGAATCAGGAGAACCTGAACTCATCGATCTGTTCGAGAAACCAGATGAACCACCTTACTATGGTAGTGAACATCTATTGAATTTCTCAACTGTATATCCAGATATTTGGGAAAAAGAATTGCAGTCTCTTGAAGACCCAGATCAAGTCGGTTTATCGTGTAAGAAAAAGTTTGCTTCTACGTGGTACGCTCGATGCAAAGCTGGTGGATTTGCTGTTGGATATGGGTCAATCGATATAAAGGGAAAGGAATGGGGAACAGCCGATACGGCTTTCAAAAGAAAAGGCAGTCACGCTAAACTCAAATCTAGGTTTGCCAACAAAGAAGATTTAAATCGTAAGTGGATCAGACACGCAAACAAACACGGATACGTTGAGACTATCCCAGATGAGCATGTTGACCCTGAAAGAGGCTACCCACTAGAATGCAATAGAAGTGAGAGGGGATTTGTCAAGCCGACTATTCCACTCAACTATCATGTGCAAGGAACAGCGATGTGGTGGATGGGGATGGCCATGATAAGATGCTACAAGTACTTAGAAGGTATCAACAAAAAACGATATCATAAAAATACTTTGAAATTAATAAACCTTCATAATTCGGGAAAGTATTTAAATGACGGCTTTTTCTTAATCATGCAAGTTCATGATGAGTTGGTATTTGATTTTCCTAAAGGAAAGGGTAAGGAGCCATGGAAAACTAATCTATCGGTTATCAAGAAGATTCGTAAGCTGATGGAATTAGGTGGTAAGGGGATAGGAGTTCCCACACCTGTCAGCTTGGAATACCACCCAAACCACTGGAGTGAGGGCCAATCCATTGAAGTGTGAACAAGTCAAGAAGTTAAAACCATTCGATCAGTTTATCTACTGGATGAAGGAACGCCATTCTATTTACCTCAAGAAGGAAAAAGGTGAACCAAAACCGTGGACAGACGATGTGATTTTCCAAAACTTTTACTTCACCAATCCTTATCGAGAGAACGATAAGGTTACGAAATGGTTTCGAGACAACATTCGAGATCCTCTGAAGATGGATTCACGAGTGTTCATGGCAACAATTATTTTTCGTTGGTTTAATAAAATTCCAACAGGTGAATTTCTCCTTGGATTGAATGTTGGTAAAAAGCTGACTGATAGTCCACTATGTGTTTGGAAGGAAAAGACAGTCTCCAACAAGTTGGTCAAGCTTTGGGACAACGGAAAAAATCCCGTGTTTACGGGTGCATTTATGATCAAAGCAGGTGACGGACCTCGGGGATCTAAGATACCAACTGTTTGTTCTTGTATCAATGATATCTGGAAGAAGAGAAAGCAGTTCATTGACACTAAGTGGGAGTCTATGGAGTCCCTGTGGAAAGAACTGAAAAACTGTCGTGGTCTAGGCGGGTTCATGTCTTACGAAATTGTGTGTGATCTACGATATACTCACGTGCTAGAGGGTTCCAAAGATATCAATACTTGGTGCAACATGGGTCCAGGTGCCAAGCGAGGCATGAACCGGTTGGAAAGCAGGGATCTGAAAGATTCCATCTCACCAGCACTGTGGAACGATCTGAGTCGGGCTTTGTTGCCAGCAACCCGCAAACGTCTCAAGTCGTCACAGTCGCTGCTGAATCACCAACTAATGATGCCTCTCATTGAGATGAGGGAAATTGAACATTCGCTGTGCGAATATGACAAGTATTGCAGAGCTTTAGCAGGCAATACTAGTAACATGAAAAGGAGGTACAACGGTGTCAGTTAGAATTTATATTCCCACTCGTGGGAGAATTGGGCTCAACCGTCAAGTAACTCTGAGAGAGTTCATCGAGCACTCTTCTCACCGTCCTTTCCTTGTTTGTCCACCAGATGAAGTAACTGAACACAAGAAGTACTGGAAAAAAGTGAAAGCTTGTCCAAAGAAAGGCATCGGACCAACCCGTCAGTGGATAATTGAAAACAGTAAGTCAGACATCGTTGCGATGGCCGACGACGATATGCGGTTCAGTTACCGGCCGGATCCTGCAGAAGTTAAGCTTGAAAGGTGTACCGATCTTGACCCAATGATGAAACTGATTGAGCGGTGTTGTGAGAAGTGGGGATTCATTCATGGTGGGTTGGGTGCAAGGCAAGGTAACAACCGAAAGGATAGAGAAACCCCACGAAAAGGGTTTCTTGCACACAATCACCTGTTTCAAGACTGTGAGAGGGTAAACAACTTTCACTTTCTGGTACCTGAGAAGGTTATTGAAACGGGTGCCCGAATGGATGCCTTGTCAGTTATGGAAGACTTTCATTTCACTCTCACTCTACTAACTCAAGGCCACCCCAACCGAGTCATTCACGATTATGTGTGGAATCAGGAGGGAAGTTCTTCTGATGGTGGATGCAGCATTTACCGAACTCCTGAGGTACAATCAAAGGGTGCCCAAGGTTTGCATAGACGATTTCCCGACTTCGTAAAGGTCGTTACCAAGACTTCAAAGGATACGAGTACTGCTTGGAAAAACTTCAAGACTCGTGAGGACGTAATTATTCAATGGGTCAAAGCTGCTCGATCTGGAGGAATAGAATTATGAGAGGCTTTAGATTAGAAAACGGAGTTGAGGTATGGCACAGGTTAGTCTTAAGAGATGGACTGATGGTGAGGGAGGGATTTGGTCCTGATCTGTCTCTTATGAAGGAATGGTCGGCGACTTATAAGAAGGTAGAACGGTACCTAGACGGGTCAATCATTTTGGATATAGGAGCCAACCTAGGAATTTTTTCCAGAATGGCTTTGACCAGGTTTGGAGCTGAAAAATGTTTCTGCTACGAACCAGATCCTGGAGCTTTTTCTGTTCTGAGACATAATGTCCGTAAGGGAAATCTATTCCAATCTGCCGTTGGAGAATGTTCTGGAACAACCGAACTTAACATCTCTCCTTCTGGAAATTCTATATCGGCCTCTACCGTCTTTAACAAGAGAGGAAGACAGTCACTCAAAGTAGATCAAGTGTCTTTTACAAAAATTGTAGAGAAACATTCTCCTACTCTTATAAAGTCTGATTGCGAAGGGGCAGAGCTGTATTGGTTGAATGGTCAAACCTTACCAGAATTTGTCAAAGTGGTCACAGCAGAACTTCATCGCGAAGAACCCGGATTTGAACAGCTTTCAGAGAAAGTTATTCGATCTTTCAGAAGAGGGTGGAAAGAAATTCATCCGCCTAGGTCTTACTCGTTTCACAGATGCTGGATAGTTAGTTGGGTGAGAATATGAAATGTTTCATAGTGACTAAAGCTGTACGTGATAGGTTTCGAGTACTTGACGTAATCAACAAGTACGGATGGGATCCAACGTTCTGTTGTGATACTAGACTGGCAAAGGTGAGACTGGAAAGAATGGGAGTGCAACCTAGTCAAATAGTATTGTCAGATCTCCCCGAGAATCCAGGTATCCAAGGTGTCAGTAGAGCCAGAGATTTTATCTGCCGACAAGTGATGCCTCGCAATGAATGGTGTATTTGGATTGACGACAACGTAGAGAAAATCACAGGAATTCCCGCTGTTGCAAGTAGGGATAAGCTGAATTTCAACGATGGCAGGAACTGGCGTGAGTTGTTCACAAGAGAGTTAACTCCTGGACAACTCAAATATCAGATACGAAAAACAATAGAACGAGCCGAAAAGTTTGGCACCATTTTTTGTGGATTTGCTAACGAAAACAACTACTTCTTCAGGAAGAACAAGTGGCAAGACTTCGGGTACTGTCGAACTCAATTTGCCCTGTACAAGAACGATGGGAGTACTTGGTTTCCCTTCGATACCATGATGTGGGAAGATGGGTTCAAGTCGATTGATGTGGTTGCTAGATACGGGCAAATCGTAATCAACAGGCACGTCAAAGCAGAAAAGCCAGCCTTCGAAAAAGGAGGGATCGGGTCTTTCGAGAGGAGACTACCCTGGTTACAAGACAACTGTTCAAAACTTGTAAGAATATATCCCGGACTATTGAAGTATCGTGAAGACCATCTGAATGTTCATCTGAAGGACGATCTCGAAAGAGTTAAACGTCGGGAAGCTGCCGCAAAGAAAGTAAAAGAAGATCGATGCACTGAATGTGGGAAAATGTTCCTCCCACCAATACTATTGACTGGGAACACTTCTCAAACCTCTTTTTGTGAAAAATGTAGACCAGTTCGTGATCAAGGTGCCCAATACGGAGATGATAAGGCAGAAGGGTTTCATATCGTGTTTGCAAAATGTAGTCCCAAAACCATAGAGGAGTGGAGAAAGGCTAACGGATACTTATGAAGTGTTTCATGGTAACCTCTGGAGAGAATCCAGACCGTATTCATGCTCACAAGTGGCTTCAACGACTTCGAGAGTACAGACGAGACTTGTATCCAACGATTACTGCGGTAACAAACAACCAGACCCAACTGAAATCGGTAAAGTCGTTGAAACTTAAAATCGATGTAGTTAGTGCCGATATTCCAGATTCAGTTCACCTCTTCAAGCAGCTGAGTTACACCAGAAATTGGATCATGGACAACCTTGTTGATGACGGTGAAATCGTCCTACTGACTAACGACAACATTGTTGGTATCAATTTCCTTAGGTCAAAAGAAGACAAACAAGACTTTGAAACTGCCAGTTCTACTGAATGGAGAAGAAGATACAATCAACTAGCAACTCCAAAGATGACATTTGACCTCATAGAGTTGATTAAGAAGAAGATGGAAGAAATGGGTTCGTGGTACGGTGGAATCGGCAGCGTATCAGGCAATTATTTCTTCTGTGCTAGAAGGTGGAATTTTCGGGGATATGTTAGAGGGGATATAATCTTTACTAAGAAAGTAAACACCCCTTGGTGTGACCCCAGAATTTACTTGTGGGATGATTGGTTCCAGACTTGCACATCCCTTGCTAATTCCGGCAGCGTCACTTGTCTGCGATATGCCTCAGCGGTTCGACACGAAACGGTTCATGGAGGGTTAGGAGCAAGCTCAGACCGTATAGAATACCAGCGAAAAAGTATGAAAATATTGCTCAAGTTGTTTCCAGGTATGATTGAACCCCACCCGAAGAGTAAGACAGGCGACAGTTTACGACTCTGTTTAAGGTCTAAAAGCCAAATTGAACATTGGAGAAAGGACATGGGATATCTATGCTAGATAGTCTAGATAAGAAATTTCTGATTAGTATTCCCACCAAGTTCGGATATCTGAATCTATATCCCATACCGAAAGAGTTGAAATGAATTACGTTCAAGCTCCGCCGTTCGCAGTTCAGATCGAGTTGGTTGAAGGATGTAATCTCCGATGCAGTTTCTGCGGTCTAAACGGTATTCGTGGAAAAAACAACGACTTTAAGTTTATGAAAATAAAGACGTTGGTTAGCTTAACTAACCAGATAAAGGAACTTGGTTGGAATCCTCGTATTGAATTTGCAATGCACGGCGAACCATCGTTTCATCCGTACTTGGCAACTTTCTTGAGAGCAGTTCGAGCCAGGCTACCTAAACATCACATGATGATGACTAGTAACGGCGGAGGGTTTCTAAAAGATATCTCCCTGATAGACAAGTGTCTTGAGTCTCTAAACGTATTGGCCTTGGACAATTATGAAAACGTCAATATAATTCCACGAGTACTGTCAAAGTACGACGGCCCTCATAAGCCTATATTTTACCCAGAAAACAAGGAAGGGAACCCACATCAGAGAAGAAAACCTCATGTTCACTGTCTAGTTGTTGTTAAGGACATAAGCTTGGCAACCGAAGGTACTCATTCCTCTATCAATAATCATGCTGGATGTGGAGCACCGAAGAATTCAAGTGCTCAAGGGAAACGATGTGCCAAGCCGTTCAGAGAGCTAAGTGTTAGGTGGGATGGTACTATTGCCGTCTGTTGTAACGATTGGAGAGGAAAATATCGTTGCGGAGATTTGAATAAAAGAAAGTTGAATGACATTTGGCAAGGAGAGGAATTTGTGGCAGCTAGGAAAAAGTTGTACCACGGTATGAGGGACTTTAGTCCTTGTGAAGGATGTGATGCTTTGAGTTATCGGACTAGTTTTTTACCAGATCAGAAAGGGAAAGAAACTCTTCCTGAACCTAGTGAAAGAGATCTCAAAGTTATAAAACATTTGGATAGAGTTACATCCTTGACTTTACCAGTTTACAGAGACTACGAATAAAGGAGTAATCAGTGCACATTAAGACACGTAATGTCAACACGGCTTTCCGTGATATCGTATATGGAATCAAAAACAATACCATTCGAACTGTTCGTCAATCGTCAAGGAACGGAGATGTGTTTAGGATACCGGAGCCACTGACAATCACTTATGAGCAACCTTGTGAGCGGGTGTTGTTTAGCATTGTTAGGGACTGTAACCCGTTCTTTCATGTGGTCGAGGCTCTTTGGATGCTGGTTGGACGAAATGATGTTGAAACAGTTGCCAAGTACACTCCAAATATGCGTAATTACTCAGACGACGGTGCTATCTTACATGGTGCCTATGGTTGTCGATGGCGCGAATGGTTCGGGTACGATCAACTTGACAAAATCGTCGAAGAGTTGAAAAAGAATCCTGATAGTCGTCGTTGCGTATTGTCGATGTGGAACCCTACTAATACTCAGTTTTTGATTCCAGATTTTGGCAACTGGTCTGCTCAAGATTCTAGTGATTTGCACATTGCAACTCAGGATGGAAAGGATGTACCTTGTAATCTCAGCGCAACGTTTCATGTCGTTGAAGACAAGTTGGACATGACAGTTTTCAATCGTTCTAATGACTTGATTTGGGGCACACTTGGTGCCAATGTGGTACACTTCTCGATTCTTCAAGAGTACTTGTCAGCACGTATAGGAGTTGGGATTGGATGTTACCATCAAGTCAGTAGCAACGCTCACGTCTACGAAAACAATTGGAAGCCTATTGAGTGGTTACAAGATGATAGTGCGGAAGACTTTTATCATCCAAGAAATTGGGAATGGTTCTTCCCAAACCCTATCCCAGTGATCCCATTGGTCGAAAACCCTGACCGATTTGAGAAAGAATTACCTTCATTCGTAGATTCAATAACTACTGAATCGTGGAAAGAAAGTCGACCATGGGAAGAACCATTCATAGCTCGGGTGGCATTGCCGATGATTTCAGCTTTTGATGCCCATAAGAGTAGAGACTACGCAGAAGCGTTATCAGACTGTACTCAGATAGCAGACTGGGCTTGGATGAAAGTAGCAACCAACTGGATTGAGAAACGAAAACGAAACTGGGAAAGATTAGAAAAACAAGAAAAGGAATGGGGATTAAAAAATGAGCGAAATTTGCTTTCTGGACGTGGATGAGGTATTAGTTGATTTCGTGGGTCCGGCACTATCTTTGCATGACTTAACCTTTGACGAGGTCAAGAACCATTGGCCAAAAACCACTTGGTCATTTGAGGAAGTTTTTGGTTGGTCTTCTAAAAAGTTTTGGAATCCAATTAACAAAGAAGGTGCAAAGTTTTGGGAGAATTTACCTGAATTGCCTTGGATAGATGAACTTCTCTATCTAGTCTCAGTAAAGTTTCCTGACTGTTACTTAGTAAGCTCACCAACTCTCAATTCATCTAGCTATGTTGGTAAGATAACTTGGATTTGTAAGAAGTTCGGCAAAGGGTTTAATCAGTTTATTTTGACATCACATAAAGAACTACTAGCTGGTCCTGAACGAATACTTATTGACGACAGACCAGAAAACGTCAAGAAGTTTCGCAACCGGGGAGGCAGAGCTGTTCTATTTCCAGGATGGGGAAATGAAAATAGAGATCATCTATCTAACCCAGTCGCATATGTGGAACAACAGTTAGACTACTTCAAACATCGCAATCCCTACACCAGGCATCTGGATGAGACCAGTTCTAACTAAAAATGATTTCGTTCGTCGGTATATCCGAGGAGAGTTTGGAAATCGTGCTCCTTCGTGGGGAACCTTAGATGAATTTCAATCAAGCGGTTATCGGGGGAAGGTGCATATTCGCAACCGGGTAGCAAATGGGTTAACATGGTACAATATAGAAAGTAGTCAAGTCTTAAACCATTGGGTTGAATTGGTAACTCTAGGGGTATCGCCAGACAGTTTGTATCTTTCGGGAATGGCTCCACATGATTACGGTTCAATTCAGGGAGAATTTCAACAATCTGTTCACTGGATGGATTTGACTTACTGCGATGCCAAGTTGCCAATGAGAGAAGCGATGGCAGTTGAAACTTCTGTAGCGACAGGAGTGACTGCTCTCTGTCTGCTCAAGAAGAACATGGATCCAGTAAGCTATGATTGGTCACTAGAGTTGATGAATCTTTACCCTGGACATGTGATTGAGTTTAGTTGCTTCGGAGTATCTTGGGGTACGATACCACATAGAAATACAGTCATTTGGGAAGTTCGAAACTATTAGGGGTGGAACCCTGAAAAACCAAGAAAAGTAGGGAGACAATATAGGAATGACTCTGAAAGATTCCCCCTCTAAGTTGCGACCATATCTGTTTCATGGAGTATTGTTGGATCATAAGTCGAGCAGTGAGCCGGTATCGGATTGTCCTTTCTGTGGTAAGGAGAAGAAATTCTTTGTCAGTTCAAACACTGGAATGTTTCAATGTAAGAGTTGTAGCTTAGAAGGGAACTCATATACTTTTTTGAGACAACTTCATGAGTATTCACTCGACGAAACTAATTCTGAATGGGTGAGAAAACTTGCCAATGAACGAGGAGTGAAGCCTGAGTTCTTGCACCGTTGGGGAGTAGTTCAATCGTATATTACTGGAGAAGTGATTGTTCCGGGATTCAATATCAAAGGAAGTATGACCAACTTGTATCAGTGGTTACCTGGAAAAAGCGGAAAGAAAATTCTAATGTCAACCCCAACTCTGAGACACGGACTATTCGGGGTTAACTGTTGGAACACAGATGCCAAGTTCGCACTGATCGCCGAAGGACCGTGGACTGGTTCTGCCTGTTGCCAAATCCTTGCAGGTAGTCGGGGGAAAATTATTAGAAAAGGTGAAAAAACAATTGATGTCAAAGTGATTCCAACCAGAAGTGAAGAGAACTCGTTAATGAACGAGTGGAACGTAGTTGGGATTCCTGGCTGTGGAAGTTTCCGAGACGTTTGGTCAGGAATGTTCGGAGACATGGACGTACTGATTATTTTCGATAACGACTATCCTTCAGAGAAGTCAAGATCAACCATCGGTGCAGGGTGGAGTGGAACTCTTCGAACTGCCAGACTCTTATTAGAGTCGGATAATCCACCTGCCAGTATTACCGGAGTTCAGTGGGGTCCAGATGGATATGATCCTAAGTTGCCAAATCGGTATGACTTGAGAGATGCTCTACATACAAACAACGGCAACGTTCGGTCTTCTAGTATTGCCTTGAAAGATTTGACGACTAGGATGGTTCCTATCAAGAATATGGAAAAGAAGGGGTCTAATGGGGCTGTATCTAAGAAGACCAGTGTTGCCGGATATGTTCCAGCTCCATCTTATTGTGAAAGTTACAAGGAAGTCAAGAATGTTTGGAGAAAGGCACTCAAGTGGACAGATAACCTAGATGTGACTCTTATCACGATGTTGTCAACTGCGGGAAGTACCTCTCTTGGCGGAATGTGTCCATTGTGGCTTAGAGTGATTGGTACTCCTGGAACCGCCAAGTCTACTCTATGTGAGGCACTCGCCGTGAGTAGGAAATATACCTATTCGGTTTCTACTATGACTGGTATACATAGCGGGGCGAGGGACAGTGAGGGAAATCCATGCAGCATGGTTCCTGACATGAACAACAAGACAACCATCATCAAGGATGGAGACACTCTGATCAACGCTTCCAACAGAGATCAGATTCTAAGTCAGATGCGGGATATCTACGAAGGAACCAGTCGGGCAAGATACCGCAACACCAGGGAATCCCAAGAGTACACTGATTTGAAGATCACCTACATTTTGGCTGGAACCAAATCTCTTAGAAAGATGAACAGAAGTTTTCTGGGTGACAGATTTCTAGACGTAGTTATCTATTACAAAGGGGATGACCCAATCTTGGAAAAGGAAATCTTGAACAGGTCTGCTCACAATTCCCTAAGACAGTTGCGAAGTGAACAAGATTCAGTTGATTCTGCGGCAACAAGTAGGGAGATTGAAGCAAAAGAAATCACTTCTGGATACTTGCACTATATCCGAGAAAACATGGAAGGACTGATTAACGAAGTTGGGTTCAGTGAGAAGAGAATGGAACAATGTGTTAGGTTAGGTGAGTTTGTTTCTTTTATGAGGGCACGACCTGATAAGGAGTCTGATGAAGACGATGATGAGACAGAGTTGGCAACCAGACTAACTTCTCAATTGGTCAGATTATCTGCTTGTAACGCAGTGGTAATGAACCGACAAGATGTGGATGATGAGGTGATGCGACTGGTGAAGAAGGTAGCCTTGGATACCAGCAGTGGGATCAGTTTGGGAATATCTGGACTCTTGTTCAAACATCGACACGGATTAGAAGCTCGAAGCCTTGGAAGCTATTTGAGTAAAACTCCACAGAAAATCAATACTACTTGCCGATTCCTTCAAGACATTGGGGTAGTTCAGAGAAGAAAAAGAGAAAGAGCCAATCTCTGGATACTGACTAGAGAATTAAGAAGGCTCATGAAATTCATTGTGTGACAAAGAGAGAACCGTCCAATGAGAAAAATGACATTGCATCAAAATAAGTTGATTAGACTTAGAAGCTGTTTGAAGTGTTTTGGGGAGTTTAAATCACATGGACCATCAAACAGAATTTGCAATACATGTACCAAAGTGAACCGTTCACAACGAGTTATGACAGAAACCAAACACCTTCACTTTTTAAAAGTCTTATAGGTGGAAATGGAGAAAGCAGATGATAGATCGAGAGGTAGCATTTGAATGGATTTCAGGACTGAATAAAATTGGAGTATTGAATTGTTCTCAAGGTTTTAATCCTCCGAATCCCACAGCTAACTGTCGTCGTGTAGCGTTTGCTTTTTCGGTAGGTCTATTCAGTAAATCTCTCGGTAACGATTTGGGTCCTGATTTTCTTAATTGGGTAGAGCAAGCAAGTCCCGACGATTTGCAATACGTCTTCACAGGAAGTGAGGTTTTAGAATGACTTTACTGGAGACGACGGGCGAGTTACCGAATAGTCCAGGTTGGAAAAAGAAAGAACTGGTTCGGATTGTTGGAGATACTTTTGATGACTTGCGGTCAAACCTGAAACATTACAGTTCGTTGACTTTACAGGATCGACAAGAGATCGAGGTCTATCTCCAACTTCGACAAGATTTGGAAATTGCAAAAATAGATCGAAAAGAGGGTTTGTATTTATCCTACGAGGAATGACCGATGAAAGTGAGTAGTCGCGACGACACTCTAACGACTGGCGCAGTCTCCAAACTCGTCGGCATAGGGCAACGCACCATTTGTCGGTTAATCGACGAAGGGCTGTTGGTTGGCTGGAAAATTCCAGGGAGCCAACACCGTCGCGTTGCTTTCCGTGACTTAGAAGTATTCGCGGCAAAGTATGGGATTCCTCTTAGTCAGGGACAAATGAAATGAATCAAGTAAATCCCATAAATTATCATGAGCCTCCATATGATAGTAAATCAAAAGTTTCTCGACACACCTCTTGCTGAGTTGGAAGAATATGGAGTTTTGGTGAGAACTATTGGTAGATTGGAATCTGGGATAGGAGCTGTGTATGTTGGAGACTTGAGAGGAATTGGTGCTGAAAGGTTGGAACAGATACGGGGACTGGGTCCGAAAGAGTTGGGAAAGTTGAGAAACGGATTATTGCAATTACTCAAGAAGTCATTTGACCAGGAAGAGTTGACTTAGGGAGCCTGGGTTCAACAGAAAAAGTAACTCAAAGGAATCGGCTAAGAAATTCAATGTGTCCATCTGTACGATTCAACAAGTTGTCAACTCTCGTGGGTGAAAAATGTGGCAGGATTTCTGTGTTGGGGTATAAGGTATAAAAAAGGTTAGTTATGATAAAGGACTTGACTCCAAGTAAGAAGCCTAAAAAGACACTCCAACCGAAGCATCGGCAGATGGCAGAGGAATACCTTGCGAATGGATTAAAAGGTGCTGAAGCTGCTCGAACTTGCGGATATAAACAGCCTCACTTGGCAGCTCTTAGAATCTTTAATCGTCCCGAGGTTAGGAGGCATCTAGAGAATCGTTTGGCTCAGATCGAAGAGCAACAGTTTCTTAGAAGAGCTGAGCTCTTGTCAAAGATGAAGAGGTTGAATGATTTCAACTTGATGACTGCCGCAGTGAAAACCAAAGGTGGTATGTTGGAGATTGCCGCAAAGGACTTCGAAAGAGTAGCACAAGATATCGGAGACTGTGTAACTGAAATTGAAGTTATGGCCTATGAATGTGAAGACGGATCCACCGAATCTAAGGTTCGAATCAAGTTAATGGATAAGGATAAAAACTTCGATAGAGAGTTAAAGTACTTTGGCATACTTGACATGGACGGTAAAGTCAATATCAACGTGGATTCAAAGGTAATCGATTTCGAT
>Ga0310345_10003047_pt1 | contig 16279 bp, 11 predicted proteins | sample HC15DNA20500_MG_FD_204667 | JGI IMG/M metagenome (GOLD analysis project Ga0310345, IMG submission 204667) | Marine microbial communities from station ALOHA, North Pacific Subtropical Gyre - HC15-DNA-20-500_MG | ecosystem: Environmental > Aquatic > Marine > Oceanic | place: Pacific Ocean: North... | reverse complement strand
CGAGCCGGGGGCTGCCCTGGACACTGGGGCAGTTCGGCAGCAATACGTCGTTCACGATGACGCGCACGAACTTCGCCGCTGCCAACGACGCGGTTCGCAAGCTCAAGGAGATCGCCGCGCGTCGACTAGGTGGCTCCGCCTCCGACTACGACATCGGAAACGAGACCGTCTTCGCTCGGGGCAACCCCGGCCGGAGGCTCACCTACGCGCAAGCGGCCCAGGCCGCCATCGAGATCGGCGGAGAATACAGTGGTCACGAGGTGCCAGACGACATCAACGTGCTGACTCGGCGCTCCGTTGCCGGGCTAGCGGGGACAGGTCTGATTGGCGTCGCGAGAGACAACCTCCCGCAGACCGGGATGGTGCCGGCGCTGGCAGCCGGTTTTATCGAAATCGAGCTCGACATGGAAACGGGCGGCATCGAGATCCTCGACTATCTCGGAGTGGCCGACTGCGGAACGGTGCTTCATCCGCAGGGGCTGTCCACGCAAATCAAAGGCGGGGGCGTGATGGGGTTCGGCATGGCCATTTCGGAGCGCCACGTCTACGACCGCCACTGGGGTCTTCCGGCGGCCGTCGGCTTCTATCAAGCCAAACCGCTTTCCTACCTGGACGTGCCGTCGGAAATGGACTGGCACGCGGTCGATGAGCCGGATCCCAATAACCCGGTTGGCTCGAAGGGTATCGGAGAGCCTGTGATGGGATGCTCCGCCGCTGCGCTCTTGTGTGCCATCTCGGACGCACTCGGGGGGCACTACTTCAACCGCATCCCGGTCATGGCGGACATGATCATCAACGTCGCTTCCGAGCGGTCGCAGTCACACGGCCCGCTCCAGGTAAACACCCAGTGAGGAAAAGCCCATGATGAAGGACATGATGTCGGGCTTCGAGCTCTACCAGCCGGCCGACGTGGACGACGCCATTCAGTTGATCGACCGATACGGCAACCGCGGATGGAAGCTCGCCGGTGGCTACGACTCCCTCGATTGGTTCAAGAACCGTGGAAAGGGTCCCGAGGCAGTCATCGACCTCGAAGGCCTGGACGCGCTCAAGGGAATTCGCGAGACCACGGACGGTGTCGAGATCGGCGCTCTGACCACGCTCACGGAGGTCGAGCATAGTCCTCTTCTACGTGATCGCTATGGACTTCTGGCAGACGCCGCGCGCAGGGTCGCGAGTCCACAGATCCGCAACGCGGGCACCCTAGGCGGCAATCTCTCTCAGGATACGCGCTGTTGGTACTACCGCTACGGCGTGGACTGCTACCGGGCGGGTGGCAACACCTGTTACGCGGCAGCGCCCGAGGCCATGAACCGGGAGCACGCGCTCTTCGGTGCCAGCAGGTGTGTAGCGGTGACCCCGTCGGATACGGCGCCTGCGCTGGTAGCATTAGACGCGGAGATGGTCGTTCGCAATGCACGCGGCGAGCGCGTCATTCCCGCCGCCGACTTCTTCATGGAACCGTCGGTGGACATCCAACGCATGACCGTTCTCGACCCGGATGACTTGCTTACGGCGATTCGCCTACCCGCGAGCTGGGCCGGTGCCGACTTCTATTTCGAGAAGGTGGCGGACCGAAAAAGTTGGGATTTCGCGTTGGTGAGCGTCGCGGCGGCATTTCGCACGAGCGGAGCTCAGATCGACGAAGTGAGCATCGTGTGCGGAGCCGTCCAGTGCATCCCACGACGTCTGCACGACGTCGAGGTGCTGATCACTGGTCGGACGCGCAACGAAGAAACAGCGGTACTAGCCGGTGCGGAGGCGATCCGGGGCGCCGAGCCGCTCGACTACAACCACTTCAAGATTCCGCTGATGGAGAATCTCGTGAAGCGAGCCGTAAGGGGCTGAACCTCCGGGCGGTGGCCCTCTGAAGTCAGGCCAACTGCACGGGTAGCTCTCGCACCCTCCGACCAATCAGTGCGAACAGCGCGTTGGTGACAGCCGGCGCAATCGGTGGCACGCCGGGCTCACCGACGCCACCGGGCGCATCTCCGCTCGGTACTAGGAGAACCTCGATTTCGGGGGCCTCCCCCATGCGCACCATTTCGTAGTCGTTGAAGTTGCTCTGCACCGCGCGGCCACCTTCGATGCTGATGCGTCCGTAGAGCGCGGCGGTAAGTCCGTAGATGATGCCGCTCTCCATCTGCGCCTGCACGATCGCGGGATTCACGATCACGCCGCAGTCGACCGCACACCAAACCTTGTGTACGCGCGGCCGCCCATCTTCGAGAGAGATTTCTGCGACCTCGGCCACGTAGGAGCCGAACGACTCCACGACCGCGATCCCCCGCGCCCGACCCTCGGGCACGGGCGAATCCCACGACGCCGCCGTGGCGACGGCATCGAGCACCGCCAGGTGTCGGGGGTGCTCACCGAGTAGGTCACGGCGGTACTGATAGGGGTCCTTTCCTGCTATGTGCGCCAACTCATCGATGAACGACTCCACGACGAACCCGGTGTGCGTATGCCCGACGGAACGCCAGAACCCCACCGGAATCGGGAGGTCGACCGTGGCAGCCGCCATCCGGAAGTTGGGCACGTGGTACGGCTGGTTCGACGCGCCCTCGACCGCGGTGGGGTCCACGCCGTCGCGCGTGACCGTCAGGTTGCGAACGAAGTTCGGCAACCACCCTGGCATGAGTCGCTCCATGATCGACTGCGACGCCATGTCGTGACGCCAAGCGAGCGGCATGCCGTCGTCGTCCAGAAGCGCCATGAACTCGTGGTGCGAGGCGGGTCGATAGAAGTCGTGCTGCATGTCGTCCTCGCGGGACCACATGACTTTCACCGCGCCCTCCACCAGCGAGGCCAACTCCGCCGCCTCAGCGACATAGTCCGTCTCGGCACGTCGCCCAAAGCCCCCGCCCAAGAAGGTGGTGTGAACGACTGTGTTGTCGGCACCCACGCCCGACATTTCCCCTGCAACCTGTCGAGCACCGCCGGCGATCAATGACGGGCCGTTTTGCCACTGGGTCGGCGCCCATACCGTGCATCTACCGTCCTCGACCAACGCGGTGCAGTTCATGGGCTCCATGGTCGCATGCGCCAGATAAGGCACTGAATACGTCGCCCGAATCGGATCGGAGCCGGCGGCGAACGCCGCGTCCGTCTCACCGTGCTGCTCGGCGACCCCTCCTGCTGCTTGAATCGCCGACTTGAAGCGCCTCGTGATCTCCTCGTCGTTCAGCGTGCTCCCAGCTCCTTCGTCCCACTCGATGAGCAACGCGTCCCGCCCCTGCTTCGCCGGCCAGTAACCGTTTGCGACCACCGCCACGCCGTTGCTCAACTCGACCACTTCGTCGACTCCTGGCACCGCTAACGCGGGCGCGGGGTCGAAGGAGCGGAGTGTGCCACCAAAGACCGGGCAGCGGGCGACGAGCGCGACGCGCGCGTCACTCGGGCCTGCGTCGATACCGAAGACGGCCTCCCCGGTGGTCTTGGCCGGGATGTCCAGTCGATTCTGAGATGTGCCGATCAATCGGAACTCGGACGGGTCCTTGAGCGCCACATTCTTGGGCACGTCCACATCCGCCGCCGCGGTAGCGAGCTCGCCGTAGTCGAGCATGGAGCCGTCCGGGTGATGCGCTTTTGCGTCGCGCATCTCGATGTCCGAGGCTGGTACACCCCACTCGCGCGCGGCCGCCTCACGAAGCATCAAACGCGCGGCTGCACCGGCCTCACGCAGCGGAACCCACGATTGTACGACACTCGTGCTTCCGCCGGTGACCTGCATGCCCAGGGCGCCGTACGCCGCGTGGGCAGGTGCAAACTCGAAAGCCACGCGCTCGAACGGCACCTCGAGTTCCTCCGCCAGCAGCATGGGCAGCGCCGTCGAAACGCCTTGCCCCATCTCGGACTTGCCGACAACTACGGTGATCAAGCCATCGGTATCGATGCGCAGGAACGCGTTGGGCGCGAATGCAGCGTCGGTGGCGGGCTCTCCCGGGCCCGACACCACTTTGTAGGTAACTCCAAGCGTCAGCCCTACCCCGGCCACGCCCGTAATCTTTATGAAGGTGCGGCGCGATACGCTCATCGGTCACCTCCGCCGGCATCGTCCGTCGACATCATCTGATACTGAATCTCCGCCGCTCGATGGATCGCGCGCCGAATCGCTGTATAAGTGCCGCAGCGACAGACGTTGCGAGACATGGCCGCGTCGATGGCCGCGTCCGACGGCTTGGGATCCTCGGCCAGCAAAGCAGCCGCAGCCATGATCTGACCCGACTGGCAATACCCGCACTGCGGCACCTGCTCTTCCACCCAAGCCAGTTGGACCGGGTGGCCCCCGTCAGGCGAGAGACCCTCGATGGTGGTCACTTCGGCGCCCGCGGCGCGGCTCACAGCGAACCGACACGAGCGGACCGGCGACCCGTTCACGTGAACCGTGCAAGCACCGCACTGACTGATGCCACACCCGAACTTGGTGCCTGTCAGGTGGAGCGTGTCCCGCAATGCCCAAAGGAGAGGGGTGTCGTCCGGGACATCGACCTCGTGGAGGCGTCCGTTCAGCGTAAAAGTCACCATGGATCACGTATCCGGTTTCAGAGCGGCCATATTCCGGTCGGCAAGGTCTACGAGCCTCTGGAATAATGGCCGAGCGCCCGGAGAGACGCCAGCAACACGGCGACCGCAGCTCCCCTCGCTACTCCTCCCGCAACACCCTCGACGCCTCCATGCTCGGCGTCGCGCGCGCCGGAATCCAACAAGCCGCGGGCAGCCGCCGCTGCTAGCGACAAAGCCACCCCGGCGTATGTGAGCGGGTCGGTCACACTCACTCCAAGGTATGAGTGCGCGGTGTCTCAGCGCGGGCATCCGCCCGCGTCGGGCGAAGGAGCCATCGTTCCCCTCGCCTTCGCGGCAGGGGACTCGCATCTTCGAGCCTCTGCTTCCTCTTCGTGGTTCCGCTTCACCGAGGAGATTCCTGGTGCACCGTCCGATTCTCTCCGCATGTGCCGTCACAGTCATGCTCTCGGTCGGCGCATGCACGATCGACCAGCGCGAAACGGCACCCACTGAGGCGGCGATCGAGCTGCTGACTTGGACCGAGCAGATGGCCGTGCGCGACGTGTGGCTCACCAAGCGGCACGACATGCTGCTGCCCATGATGCGCCGCCACGGCATCGGCATGTGGATCGTGGTCAACGAGGAGTTCCACGACGACCCGCTCACGCAATACGTGGCACCGGCGCGTCCGTATACGGGGCGGCGTGACATCTTCGTATTCGTGGACGCGGGAGAGGCCGGGCTGCGCAAAGTGGCAGCAACCGGCTACTGGGAAGAGACCGTTGCTCGCTTCTTCGAGTCGCCGATCGATCCCAAACCCGCAGGCGAAGTGCTTCGCGAGCTCTACGAGCAGTACAGGCCCGCGACGGTCGGGCTCGGGACCGGAGGCGCTCGCGGCATGACGCGCAGCCTTACGCACGACTCCTACCGTTTCCTGACGGATGCCATGGGTAGCGAAGCCGCGAGCCGCTTCCAGAGCGCGGCCCCGCTCATCGAGGAGTATCTAGCGACGCGGATTCCTGAGGAGTTGGAGCACTACGAACTGCTCGTGGCGCTCACGGAAGCGATCACCAAGGAAGCCTTCTCCAACGCCGTAGTCGAACCGGGAGTCACGACGGTTGGAGACGTAAGACGCTTCATGTACGATGAACTCTGGAGCCACGGCATCGGCACGTGGTTTCAACCCGACATGCGGGTACAGCGTGCCGGGATGGCAGACGTCGGGTCTCGTGGCTTCCTCGCGGTCGCACCGGAAGAGACGGTCATCGAGCCCGGAGACCTGATCCACGTCGACTTCGGAATCTCGTACCTAGGGCTCGACAGCGACTGGCAGAAGATGGCCTACGTACTCCGACCCGGTGAGGAGGACGCACCCGAGGGGCTCAAAGCCGCCTTCGCCAATACTGTAGCGCTTCAGGACGCTTTAACGCTCAGGGCCTCGCGCCCGGGTCGAACAGCGGGCGAGGCGTATGCTGCGACGATGGCGGAGATGGAGGATCTAGGCATCCAGGCTCAGATCTATTCGCATCCGTTGGGCAACAACGGTCACGGAATGGGTCCAAGCATCGACTTCAGAAGCGCTGGACGCGGGGAGGCCACGTCCAAGCCGCTCGTCGAAGGCTCCTACATTTCGATTGAGCTGAATACACGGACCACGGTGCCCGAGTGGGACGGTCAGGACGTCCACATCATGCAGGAGGACCCTGCCTATCTGACCCCTGAGGGGTGGGTTTTCTTCCGCCCCAGACAGGAAGAGTTCTACTTGATCACGTCGGTTCTCCGCTGATCGACGGCGAGCAGTACATCGCGTTCACTGTGAGGGCGAGTCCTCCTAAGCTCGTGGCGGTTAAGTTGCCGAACGCAGGAGGACTTAGACCCTTTCCGTGAGGCTCGGCACCTACTCGGACCCGACACTCATGGGCGTCTACTGCGACGGACCGGCCTCTCCCCAAGTGCCCGGCGCATCACTTCATACTGGATCGAAACGATGTGGCCGAGAGACTGGGTCCAGTAGGTACCGTTGTGCCCACCCGGCATCTGCATGAAGTCGAAGGGCACGTCGTTCTCGAACAACACCTGGGCAAAGGCCCTGGCATCGCCGATCAGCCGGTCTTCGGTCCCCGAGTCCAGGTAGATGTGGGGCAGATCTTCGTGCGGAACCTGAAGGACCAGCTTGAAGGGGTCGTAGGCATCCGCGCCTTCGGCCGTGGCAAACGCCCGCCCCGCCGGCGTGCGCTCTGCCTGGCTGCTGAAGCTTTCGATACCGATGTTGGGGTTGATTCTGGCTTGGCGCGCCTCGAGACCTGCCTGCTCCTCCGCGGTGCGTTCCCGACGCGCTCGCGGCGCGACCTCACCCCGGGCCTCGGCAGCGTTGCGACGGGCATACGACAACGCGCCGCTGGTGCTGCCAATCGATACGAAGAGTTCAGGGTTGCGTAGGCCGAGCGTCAGTCCACCGTAGCCCCCCATGGAGAGCCCGGTGATCGCACGCCCCTCTCGCCGCGCTATAGTGCGGTAGTTCCCGTCGACGTGGCCGACCACGTCCTTGACGATGTGGTCTTCCCAATCGTTCCGCTGACCTTTCTCGTTTTCCGCCCAATTGACGTACCAGGAGTTCCCTCCGTCGGGCATGACCACGATTAGGTCCCCGGCGAGCCCGGCGTAAAACGCCGCCCCCTGCCTGCTCCAAGCCGTGTAGTTGCTCGTCAGTCCGTGAAGCAGGTAGAGGACCGGGTAGCGCTCGTCGGAGGCCTCGTAGGCCTCGGGCAGAACGATGTTGTACTTCATCGTGCGTTCGACCGCCGGGCTGTAGAACTCGACGGTGTGCACTTTTTCCTGTGCCACGACACCTGTGGCGACCGCAAGAAGCAGTGCCACCAGGATCGACGAGCGAGCCATGTTTGCGTTGGTCACGATCCTACCCTCTGACTGAGTGAAAGCCTCTGACGATTTCACGACCCAGTTGCGGGAGCACACTTGGGAGTGCGCCGCGGCACCGCAAGGGCGAGCGACTCGGTCCGGGAGTTGACGGCACGGCCGCGTCGCTTCTACTCGTTACAGGTATACTTCTAACGAGTCTATGGCCGGAGTCCCGATGGCCTCGCAACAGCCCTTGGACGCATCCCACCTGCTTCCACTCACCGATCTCGCATTCAACATCCTCGTTGCGCTCACGGACCGGGAGCTGCACGGCTACGCACCCATCAAGGAGCTACGCATCGCGACCCTGGTCTTCGGGATTGTGCCGGCGCTGCAGTCGCGGTACGGCTGGAGTCGCGCGGCTCGATTGGTACTGCTTTTCTTCGTCCGGACCCTACTGAATAATCTGCCACTCGCGGTGGACCATGTGGTCCGGCATTGGGGCGCGGGGAGAGGTAGAGAGCTGACGGTCGGCGTACCGCGAGCACGCCTGTAGCGTGACCAGAGTGAGTGCTGCGAGTAACGCACGGGTTGCGCACCTACGAACATTCGTCACCCGCATTGCCGATTTCCGTTTCATCGGGTGGTGTGCCGCCCGCACATGCAGATGACCGACGCAGGGTGGGTCAGCACCCCACACAGTTGTGGTTATTCTTCGCCCCGAGCCCCTCAAGCAGCGCGATCGTACTGGGGAAGGGGGTGATGCGTTGCACCGGACCGTTCGCCATGTCCACCGTGGTTTGACCCCGCCGACTCACCACCATCACGTCCGCTCCGTGCTCCACCAGGAACAAGACCAACTCGTCGTCGCCGCGTGAGGCTGCGTGGTGGAGCGCGGTGTATCCGTTGTGGTCCCGCGCGTTCACGTCCGCCCCGATCTCGTTCACCAGGTACGTCACTGCGGGAAGCCAGCCGTCCGGTACGTGACGGTGGATGTTTGCTGCGAAGCCTTCTCCGAACCCGATGCCTGAAGCGGCATGGATCGGCCACGAGCCGGGTCCTCCGACCGGAACCGGCGGCAGCCCGGACGCATCTCCACCGGATGTGGGCCCGAGGTTGCCCCCGCGATAGCTACGCCGGGGTGACTTCACGGTCGGCGTGTCCGGATCGGCGCCGTAGGCCACCAGGAGCCTCATGGCATCGAGGTCCAGAGCGTATGCGGCGCGCCAAAACGGTGTCGCACCCGCACGGTCGACCCTCAGATAGTCGTCCCCAAACGTCGTGAACCAGAGCGGCTTGGTGAGTTGCACATTGGGGTCTGCGCCGGCGTCCAGGAACGCCCGCATCAGGTCCATGTACGTGACCTCCTGCCGCAAGCGGTGCGTAGGCTGGGGGTGCCTGGACTTCGGGATCCAGTGTGTGTTGAGCGCGATGTAGAGCGGCGCCGCGCCCGCGTCACTCGCGATCTTGGGGTCGGCGCCGCGCTCGAAGAGCTGCATGGCCAGGTCGAAGTGGCCGTTGAGCATCGCCATCAGCAGGGGACTCGTGTGGTCTCCGCCGCTCACATGGTCGATGTCGGCTCCGCCCTCGATCAAGGCGATCGCGGCTGCGGCATACCCCTCGCGAACCGCCAGTAGCAGCGCACTCAGGCCTCCGTAGCCACCTACGAGCTGCGCGTGCGAGAGCGGCTGGGCGACGCGGTCGCGTTGAGCTTCGTTGATGTCCATTTCGGCGGGAGCGGCGCCAGCTCCGGCACCACCGCTGCCTGCGGCCGACACGCGTCTCGTCTCGGTCGTGGTTGTCTGCGGTCTCCGGGCTTCGGTGGGGGTCGTCTGCGCGGTGAGTGGCTCGCCTCGCGTGCGCTGCTGCCCCGCGGCCTGGTCCGCGCGGTCCTCGGCATCCCTGGTGGACATATCGAGCACGATGGCCCGCGCGTCGATGGCCGCACCGGCGCTCACCAATGCGCGGATCGCCTGCACACGCCCTGTCGCCGCGGCGAACATCAGCGGCGTTTGCCCCCAGGCGGTTTCACGTCGATCGACCTCGGCACCGAACTCGATGAGCACAGCTACCGAGGAGGCGCTACCGGAGGCAGCCGCCAAGTGGAGGGGCGTAACGCTTCCAGTCGTGGTTTCGGGCGTGGCGATGGCTCCTGCCTGCAGGAGCGCACGCACGACTGAAGTGTGCCCGCCCTTGGCGGCGAGGTGCAGGGGGCGGTATGCGCCGAGGCGCGTGGTAGGCTCCACCCGAGCGCCCGCTGACAGCAACAATGACGCTACGTCGCTGTCTCCGCGTTCAGCGGACCAATGCAGAGCGGTCATGCCGTCTCCGAGCACCGCGTTCACGTCCTCGCCACGCTCGATCAAGGTGCGGACCTGTGCGGCGTCCCCTCGCATGGCGGCCTCAGCGACTGGTGCGTCAGGCGGGGTCGCGGCCCAGGTGAGGAGCGCGCACACCAACACACATAACACGTTGTAACGGAGCTGCTTAGGGCGCTGTATCTGATATATCATCGATCCCTCATCCGAATGCCTCATCCCGACGCCGAGAGCGCGAGCGCCCCGGTGTCGTTCCCGAACCGGGTGTCGTCGTCGAGTCCCAGCTTGTGCAGCAGAGTTAGCATCGCGTTGGCCATCGGTGTTCCATCGGCGGCCCTCACGTGCAGGTTGCCTTCGAGTTGCCCGTTCGCGCCGCCGAGCACGATCAACGGGCAGCGGCGGTGATTGTGCAGGTTGGAGTCGGCCATCGGGGAGCCATAGAGGATCATCGTCTTGTCGAGCAGGTGGCTATCGCCCTCCTGGATCTCCCTCAGCCGGTCCATGAAGTACGGCAGCAGACCGACGTGGTACTTGTTGATCTGGGCGAAATTGAGCACCTGCTCGTCGCGACCGCCGTGGTGCGAGGCCGGGTGGAACGGGGTGTCCGTGCCGCTGTCCGGATAGACCCGTGACGATGCGTCGCGCCCGAGCTTCAGCGAGAACACGCGCGTCGTGTCGGAGGCGAACGCGAGCGCCTGCAGGTCGAACATCAACTTCACGTGCTCGCTGAACGAGTCCGGCACGCCCGCCGGCGCACCGGGCAACTCGCGAGCCTCTCCGCTCCGGTTTTGGGCCTCGACGCCCTGAATGCGGCGCTCGAGCTCGCGCACGTTGTCCAGATAACGCTCGAGGCGCACGGTGTCGTTCGGTCCCAGCGACTGCTTGAGCGTCGCGATGTCCTGCGCGATCCAATCGAGGATGCTGCCGCTCGTTTGCCTGCGCGCTGCGCGCTCCTCCGCGCTGCCACCGGCCCCGAACAGCTGATCGAACGCGACGCGCGGGTCGCGAATCATCGGGAGCGGCTCGGTGGGGGAGGCCCAACTGATGGTGTCCGTATAGACGCACGCGTAGCCGTACGCACAGCCACCCGCTTGATCGACGTTCTCGATGCAGAGTTGCATGGACGGGATGGGCGTGTCCTGCCCAAAACGCTGTGCGTACATCTGATCCAGTGAGATGCCGACGGAGACATCCGAACTCTCGGTCTGCTTGGGGTGCGCTTGCGTCAGGTAGACCGCACTGGACCGGAAGTGATCACCCCCGATTTCCTTTGCCTGGGCCGCTTCCGCGTTCCGCACATCGGTGTTGCTGATGATCGTCAGATAGTCCCGGTACCTCTCCAGCGGCAGCAGCGCGCTCGGGGAGAGATCGAAGTCCCGCCCGGCCGCGGCGGGCGACCATAGGTTTTGCGTAGCGCCCCATTCGTTGCTGCCCGCCGCGCCGTGCACGATCTCGATCGCGACCAAACGCGTTGGGTCGTCGACCCGGGGAGCGTTGGACCACACCAGCCCAGCCGGCACCATGGCGTCGAGGAACGGGAGCGCGAGAGACGCACCAGCGCCTCGAATAAACGTGCGGCGGGGGATTCGCTTGCCGGTTATGAATGGCATGGTTTGCGTGATCTCCGTTCTAGGGCCGCGTTCTAGGGCTTCTGCCCCTCGGGGCCCTGCTGCGCGACTACGTTGGCGCGCTGCATCCGGAACGCGTCGCTTTTCACTACGCCCAAAACAAACGCCGACATGCGATAATCACCAGCTTCCGCGGCGCGGGCGATCGATCGCACGGTCGGCTGATCGAAGTATTCGACCCGGCGTCCTAGTGCATAGGCGAAAAGATTCTCGGTGAAGGTCCGGATGAGCGGGATCGGACGGTTGAGCAGGGCGCGTCGCAGGTCGGCGGGGCCGGTGATCGGCGTCCCGTCATAGAGCTCTCCACGCGTGTCCAGCGGACTGCCGTTCTCCCTCGTTCGCCACTTGCCGGTGACCCCGAAGTTGTCGAGCGCGAGGCCGATTGGATCCATGAAGCGGTGGCAGGAATTGCACGTGGGGCTGGCGCGATGCTGTTCCATGCGCTCACGGGTCGTGAGCATGCGGCCACCGGCGACCTCATCGACCTCTTCCAGATCCGGAATGCCCGGGGGAGGGGGAGGTGGCGGAGTCCCCAGCAGTACCTCCATCACCCATTTGCCTCTCAGCACTGGAGACGTGCGTCCCGCGTGGGACGTCATGGTCAGGATGCTGGCGTGCCCTAGCACTCCCCGTCGCGTGTCGTCGGGGTAGTTGACGCGGCGGAAGTGCTCGCCGCTGACGCCGGGGATGCCGTAGTGCTTGGCCAGGCGCTCGTTCACGAAGGTGTAGTCCGCGGCGTACAGGTCGAGCACGCTGCGATCGTCCCCCACCAAGCTGTTGAAGAAGAGCTCGGTTTCGCGCCGCATGGCATCCGCGAGCTGCTGATGAAAGTCCGGCTGCAGACGCACGTCCGGGTGGATCTTGTCGAGGTCTTGCAGGCGCAGCCACTGGCCTGCGAATCGTGGCCCGAGCGCTTCGGCCTTCGGGTCGGCGAGCATGCGCAGGACCTGCGTCTCGAGCACACCATCGTCGAGCAGAGCGCCGCTCGCGGCCATCTGCCTCAATTCGGCGTCCGGTGGCGCGGCCCAGAGGAAGTACGAGAGGCGTGACGCCAACGCGAATGCGCCAATGCGATAGGTCTGCCCCGCGGCGACGTCCCCGGAAGGCTGCTCGAAGCGGAAAACGAAGCGTGGGCTCGCGAGCATTGCTTCGAGCGCCGTGCGGATTCCGAGTTCGAAGTCACCCTCCGCTGCGGCCTCGTCGTAGAACGACATCAACGCCGAGCGATCCTGTTCCCTTAGCGGGCGTCGGAAGGCCTGCTCGCCCAGCCTCGAGATGATCTCGTTCGCGCAGGGCCGTTGCTCGTTCGGCGAGGCGGGCGTGCAGGTGAAGATCCGCCTGCGAACGGGCGTATCGGAGACGCCCACCGTCGTCAGCGGCCCGCCGATCACCAGGTCACGGATGTGCGGCAGCGAATTCACGCCGTAGGTGCCCGCAATCGCGGTACTGGCGAGCGACCAGTCGTGCGGCGAGATCAGGTCCTGCACGGGTCCGTCCGTGCGCTTGATGAACGCGGCGGTGACCCTGTGTGCGCCTCCCGCCACCAGGACGGGCTCGGTGCTCATCTCGACGCTGTTGGGGTCGGAGACGTGCATCCATCGGTCCATCTCGAGCAGTGCGACGCGCTCCCCGTCGATCGAGATCTCGACCTGCTCGAGTGCGTCAGCGGTTTGCAGCGCGGAGCGCCCGTTGCCGACCACAGTACCGGTGGTCTCATGGTGGAACGAGACGCGGAAGGCGTACTCACCGTCGGCCGGGAAATTGTGGAGGACCGACGTGCCACCGCGGGTGCCGAACGGCGCGCCGTCTACGCGTTCCGTCTGAGACACCCAGCGCGGGATCCTGTACTGTGACTCGCTCGCGGTGGCATCAGCGTTTCCGACCGCCAGCCGACTGATTTCCGCCGCGGCGTTGAGGTAGGAGTCGAGCAACGTCGGCGACATCATCTGCACGTCGGCGATGTTGTCGAAATTGGCGCTCTTGGTGTCGAGCGGCAGATAGTCACCGGCATCGACCTGTAGGCCGAGCAGATCGTAGATCGAGCGCTCGTATTCAGCGCGATTGAGCCGCTGGAACGTGCGCCCGCCTGGATTAGGGTTCGCGGCGGCAGCCTCGTCCATATGCGCTTCCAGCGACTCCACGAGAACGAGTAACGAGTCACCCGGGGGCCGGCGCGCACCTGGCGGCGGCATCATGCCCGCGCGCAGCTTGCGGATCATCATCTCGGCGATGTCGCCGGTCTCTTCCGCCGTGTCTAGCGTGAAGCCCTCGAGCGAGAGGTTGCCGCGCAGCATGCGGTCGTTGTGGCAGCGCACGCAGTACGCCTGCACGACCGCGTCAGAATCCGCGCTCGACGTTGCGCCAATGGCGTACGCTGCGCTGCTGCCCGAACCCGCGTCTGGGGCCAGCGTGACCATCAAGAGGCCCGCGAACAACATTGCCGAGACGACGTAGTTCATTGGTGCCTGAGATCCGCGCCGGAGTGATTGTTCTCAGTGATCGAAGTCAGCGTCACGCGGATCACGCCGATGCCGTTTTCGAATACGATGTTCGTTCCGTAGGGTTCGGAGAGCCGCTGGAGGTCCGCGATGATCTTTCCAGCCAGCTCGCCCTTGGCCGCCAGAGGACGGCCTCGTTGGGGTCGCGGAAGGCCGTGGCCCAAGGTAATCGGGTGGAGCCGGATTTCCGCGAGGTGACCGTCCTTGAATGCCGGAATCGCCACCACCGCCTCCCAAAAGACCGAGCTTCCAGGGAAGCTACCGGTGGGGGACGCCGCGATGCGTGTATCGTAGAAGTCAGCAGGCGAGTCGTCGTTGCCGAGGCCTTGGCTCGCGTAGTTGTCCGCCGGCTGGAGCTCGACCGTCTCGTTCTGCATGATGAAGTCGCCAAGCGAATAGAAGATGGGCTTCCCGTTGTAGATCTCGATGCCGCGCAGGACGTGGGGGCCATGGCCTACCCACATGTCGGCGCCGGCGTCAATGGACGCCCGGGCGAACTCCTCGACGAAGTCGGCCGGCACGTCCCGGCTGGCTCCTCCCTCGTGGGAATGGCTTGTCACGATCACCCAGTTCGCCTGTCGCTTGGCGTCCCGGATCTCGGCCGCGAGCTCGGCCATGTCAGCCTGATCGACACGCGTCGTGACGCTGTGAGCGTTGCCTCTTTTGAACGTCTCCCCGAAGAGCCTGATCTCGTTGCCTTCCTGAGTCCCTCGCAGGCCCAGGTCGTCTACGAGTCCTACGAGAGTTTCGAAGCGATCCCCGGGCACGGTGTAGATCGTTTGGTAGCGCATGGGGCTCAGTCCCGGACGCCCCCTGAGGTCCCTGCGCTGAGGGCCGGCCCTGCCGAGGTCGTTGAAGCTGGACGAGATCGAGATCAGAGCCACCCGTCCGCCCGGCGTCTCCAGATAACCCGGCGCCCGCGCTTCGGCGAGTCTCTCTCCCGCGCCGGCGGCCACCAGTCCAGCTGCCTCGACCCACTTCATGTGCGCCCGGAGTCCCCCAACGCCGTAGTCCATCGTATGGTTGTTGGCGAGGCTAACCATGTCGATTCCCATCCACGTGAGCTCCTCTGCCATCTCGGGCTCGGCCCTCATGTACGTCCCACCGCTCGAAGACGACGGAATCACGTCCGGCTCGTCGTAGTCGAGGAAGAGGACCTCGGCGTTGGTGAAGGCCGCCGTGGCGTTTCGGATAAGGTCCCGGATCTCGAGGAACTCCTGCTCCTGGTAGACAGACAGTTTCCGGGTGATGATAGCGTCGCCCGTGAGCGCGAAATCGATGTTTCCAAGAGCGTCCCGGTGCGGCTGCTCCTGACCCGCGACGTCGGCGAGCGGAAAGGCCATGAGCGCGACTACGGCGATTCCCGTCCGTCTGATCCACACTGTCGAGCGGCCCATTGGTCTCCTCCTTAGGAAAACCCAAATTCCGTTTCTTCTACTCGATCTGTTCAGTGCTGATTCTGGTGCAACGACATCGGGCGGCGGTTGAGGACGATCCCGTTCTGGACCGGGATCTCGGTCCCGTGGGGCTTCCAGAGCTGTCCGAGGCCCGCGATCCCCGTCTGCCCTGGGGTTCGGCGTCCCTGCCGAGGGCGTGCGGGTGCTCCCGAGCCGCGAGGTGGCCGATCGGTGAAGCCACGATCGAGGCCGCGGCGACCCGGCCCAGCCTAATCCATTGCGGCGAGAGGTGCATTGCACTAATTCCTTGCGAGGCGCAGCGGAGGGCCCGGTCGAAGTCTGAAACCGCAGGTTCAACGGGTTGTGGCCTCCATCACGAGGCCACCCTCTCGCCCGCCACCTCAAATCGTGCCACTCAAGGCTCCACTCCGCAAGTGGAGGTAGGTCGTAGCACCAGTCGGATCAAATCCATCCTCTAGCCGAGGTGGGAAGAGCCAGCCGCCAAGCAATTGCGAGCCTCGACGTCGGAATGCTCCTTATCGAGTAACGATTGATGAGCAGGTCAATTCGAGGTCTCGATGCTCTTCAAGATGTGCAGACAACGGCGGGTGGCGTCTTCGATCTCTTCTCCCCTCGTAAGATAGAACATACCGTGGCCGCCCCCGGCCGCCGCGTGTCGACTGATGTCAACTGAGAATGGGACACCGCGTGAGCGAGATACCGGAGACCACGACGAAACCTCTGCCGCTGGCGAAGCTTCCTCATCTGCTCGCAGGGCCAGTGGTCTTTGCAGTGCTGCTGCTCACGCCTTTGGATGGACTTCCGTTCGAGACTCGCGGCGCCATGGGTCTGCTGGTTTGGATGTCCTGGTGGTGGATCGCGCGGCCTGTGCATCTGGCGGTGACGGGTCTCCTTCCGCTCGCCGTCGCCTCGGTCTTCGGACTCGCGCCTATGGACGAGGTCGCGACCTCGTACTCGCAGGACATCATCCTCCTCCTTTTGGGCGCAAACATTCTGACGAGCGTCTGGGCCCGCTGGGGGCTCGATCGGAGAATCGGCCTCGGTTCGCTGCT